>Ga0181987_10668_pt1 | contig 22266 bp, 17 predicted proteins | sample TergutCo191P1_FD_120224 | JGI IMG/M metagenome (GOLD analysis project Ga0181987, IMG submission 120224)
ATTGGCGCAGCAATTCAGGGCGGAGTTTTGGCAGGCGACAGTTCTCTGAAAGACGTGGTTCTTTTGGATGTTACCCCGCTTTCGCTTGGCATAGAAACTTTGGGCGGCGTTATGACAAAACTCATAGACCGCAACACCACAATTCCAATTCGCAAAAGCCAGGTGTTCAGCACCGCAGACGACAATCAACCGGCGGTGTCCATACACGTGTTGCAGGGAGAAAGGGAATTTTCAAGGGACAATCGCACGCTTGGCAGATTTGACTTGACCGGAATTCCTCCAAAACCACGTGGCATGCCGCAAATTGAGGTGACTTTTGACATTGACGCAAACGGCATTGTGCATGTAAGCGCAAAAGACAAAGAAACCGGCAAAGAGCAGAGCATCAAAATTCAAACTTCTTCCGGCATTAGCGAAGAAGAGATCAACAAGATGGTTAAAGACGCAGAAGCCAATGCAGACAAAGATAAAAAAGCCCGTGAACTGGTAGATGCAAAAAACCAGGCAGAGCAGGTTGTTTACCAAGTGGAAAAAACGCTCAAGGAAAACGATGGCAAACTGCCTGCGGACTTGGTTTCCCAAGCAAACGCCGCAGTCGCTGATTTGAAAGCCGCAACGGAAAAAGCCACGAGCAAAGAAGAGATTCAAAGCGCAATGGACAAGGCACAAGGCGTTGTAAGCCAAATTCTGCAAGCAGCTCAAACGGCTGGCGGTGGAGCAGGCGGAAATTGCGAAGGGTCTTGCGGCGGCGGCGATGATTGCTACAAAAATAAAGACGACAAAAAGGACGGCAAAAAAGACGGCCCTGTTGACGCAGATTTTGAAGTAGTTGATGAAAAGAAGTAATTGTTATGGCAAAACGGGATTATTACGAAATACTCGGCGTTGCCAAAGACGCTTCTGCTGATGATATTAAGCGGGCATATAAAAAGCTCGCCATAAAATACCATCCTGACAAAAATCCTGGCAACAAGGAAGCGGAAGACAAGTTCAAAGAAGCGGCTGAGGCTTACGATGTGCTTTCCGATGATAAGAAGAAAGCACAATATGACCGTTTTGGCCATGAGGGTTTAAGCAGCGGCGGCTTTGGCGGCTTTAGCAGCGGCGGCTTCTCGTTTGAAGATATATTTACCCATTTTGGCGATATTTTCGGCGGGGATATGGGCGGCTTTAGCGGCGGTTTTGGCGGCCGTGGTTCACGTAGCAACGGGCCTGTGCCGGGCGAAGATTTGCAAATAAGCATTGCGATAACCTTAAAGGAAGTAGCTGAAGGAACTGTGAAAAAAGTTCGCATAAGGCGCTATAAGCAATGCCCTGATTGCAATGGCAAAGGCGGCACCGGAGTGAAAACCTGCGAATCGTGTATGGGAAAAGGGCACGTGCGCCGCAGGTCCCGCAATGTTTTTTTTGAAACGGTAAATCATGTAACCTGCCCGGATTGCGAAGGCTCAGGCGAATCCATAACAAATAAATGCAGAACCTGCGCAGGTCACAAGCGTGTTAGAGTTGAAGATACCATAGAGGTGAAAATTCCCGCAGGAGTGGCGAGCGGAAACTATATTCGGCTTCGTGGCGAAGGCAATGCGAGCCCTCAGGGCGGCACAGCCGGTTCTCTGATAGTTCACATAGAAGAAAAGAGCGATGATTTTTTTGTGCGCGACGGGCAGAATCTTTTTTGCAAGGTGCTTGTTCCTGTGTATCGCCTGGTTCTTGGCGGCGAGCAGAGGGTTCCCACTTTATACGGAGAAGGAAAGGTAAAAATAGCCGCCGGTTTGCAACCCGGCACGCAGCTCAGAGTTCGCGGCCAAGGTTTGCCCGGCTACAATTCCGATTACAAAGGTGATCTTTTCGTTGAAGTTCAAGCTTACATTCCGGAAAGTTTGTCTGCCAAGGAAAAGTCTCTTTACGAAGAGCTAGGTTCTTTGGGGCAAGAGCGCGATGACAAGCTGGAACGCAGCTTGCTGGACAGAATAAAGGAATTTTTTTCTTAAAAATGGAAAATGTTCAATGCAAGAAGAAATTATAATTATCGGTTCGGGGCCTGCAGGACATACAGCGGCTATTTATTTGGGAAGAGCGGAAAGAAAACCGCTTATGTTTGAAGGATTTATGGCTGGCGGCATTGCTGCTGGCGGGCAACTCACAACTACCGGCATAGTGGAAAATTTTCCGGGATTTCCAGATGGAATAACCGGCAACAAACTTATGGAGCAAATGAGAGAACAGGCGCTGAAAAATTCCGCTCGCATAGTTACCGAAACAGTTTTAGCAGTTGATTTCTCAAAACGCCCATTTTCGCTAACGCTGGAAGGCGGTGAAAAAGCAGAAGCGAAAAGCATAATAATCGCAACAGGAGCAACCGCAAAAACCCTGAACATTCCTGGCAGCAAGGAATTTTGGCAAAAGGGAATTTCTGCTTGCGCAGTATGCGACGGCGCATTGCCAATTTTCAGAAATAAAACGATAGCGGTAATTGGCGGCGGAGACACCGCAATGGAAGAAGCGGAGCATCTCTCCAAATTCGCAAAAGAAGTAATAATAATCCACCGCAGGGATAAACTTAGGGCAAGCCTGATTATGCAGGAAAGAATTAAAAATAATCCGAAAATAAAGATAATGTGGAACTGCGTTCCGGTAGAATTAAAGGGAAGCAAATTTTTGGAATCTGCAATTTTGCAAAATACCCGGACAAATGAAAAAAACGAGCTTGAAATTTCCGGTTTATTCTATGCCATAGGGCATAGTCCTAATACTGGGTTTCTTGGCAACCAGTTAAAACTTGACGAACAGGGATTTATAATAACGCAACCCGGCAGCACAAAAACAAGCGTTGACGGAGTGTTCGCAGCAGGCGATGTCCAAAGCCCACACCACAGGCAAGCGATAATAGCAGCCGGTTCCGGCTGTTTGGCGGCACTTGAATGCGATGAGTATTTGCATTAAAAATAATATTCCCAGTTCAATAACAATGGGAAGAACGGGAATTGATTAATTCTTTCCTCTTTGGGAGGGTTCTCCTCCGTGTGGTAGAATACGTAGAAAAGATTCTTGTGATCGGTCAGGTTCAGAATTGTAAAACCGAAATTCCATTTGTCTTTTTTGCCCCAGTCAATGAGCTTGGCATCTAGGCGAAAATAGGGAGTTTGCATTGTGGCGTTGCGGTTGCCTCGGTAAGATTCAACTTCATAACCGGGAAAGCTGTTATCCATTCCATATTGCGCCATATATCCCAAATACGGAGTGTATGGCATTCCGCTCGCCCATTTCAATTGAAAAGAAGTACGCAAAAAATATTTTTCCTCAAACCAGTTGAAGCACAAATCTCCTTTCAACGCAAAAGGCTGGTGCCAGTTTGGAAAATAAGCCTTGTTCGTACCGTCTTTAAAAACAGACCAGCCTTGATTCCAATTTATGCTGCCGCTCAAAAAACCCTCCGGCTTTTGCAAAGACAGCTCATAGCCAAAAGAATACCCCTCGCCAAGCGTAATCATATCGCCAAGGGATTTTACTTTGCTCGCAGTTGAATCGTCCATGCTGCTTTCGTTATACACCGTTAAATTGTTCTGCGTTTTGTAATAAGCCTCGGTGTTGAAATTGAACATCCCCAAAATATTTGAACGGGAATAGCCAACTGCGCTGAGTATTGAGCTAGAAGGTTTTACCGTTCCGTTTACCGCAGTTTTGCGCGACGGATAGTAAAATTCGTTCAAAGCTTCCATATCGGAAAACATAAGATTGTTCAGATATTGAAAATAATAACCCGTGTAAAATTCCAGTTTTTGATCCTCTGCAAATTCCCAAGAAGCAGCAAAGCGCGGCTCAACGCCAAAATGCTCAGAAAGCTCATGGTAATTAAACCTAAGCCCGTAGCGCAAATCCCAGGAGCTTGGCCGCCAGGAATCTTGAGCGTAAAAAATGTGGTGGAACCCCTGCGGTTTGTCTTCAAATTTCTGCCCGGTCATCTGAACATTTTGTATAAAAAATATTTTGGAAAATTCCAAATCGTAGCCATAAGCAAAAGTGTGGTTTTCAATGCCCGAATAAGCAAGCGACTGGCGAATTGCCAAAGTAGAAACTCCGTTTTCCATTCCCAGCAAATCTTTTATGCTAAAATCCTGATAAAACTTGCTGTAAGAAAATCCTATATTGCTTTTCCATTTATCATTCACTTTCCACTGATAGTTCACGGGAATAACAGTGTTTCCCCAATTCACAAAAATAGGCGAAAAATTCAGAATGTCCGAGCCTGTATATAAAGCAATATGCAAATTTTCATCTTCGTTGATTTTATAATCGAATGCGCCCTGAATGTCCGTGAATTTATAATCCACGGTAAAATCTGTTGCTCCGGCTGCTTTTAAAGCGTCCAGAATTTGCTTTATGTATGTGCTGCGAGCAGCCACAACCCATCTTGCGTTTCCCTGGTGCCCCTCGGTGTGCGCTTGCGCTGCGAATGTGCTGATTTTTATGGAATTTTTGGAAAACCATTCATTCAAAGTATCGTTTCCGCCCTTTCTGCTGTTTATGGCCGCAACCGAACTCAGCCTGTTGCCATACTCGGCAGGAAAACCGCTTTTGTAAAACTTCACATCATCAACAGCTTCCACCAAAAACGTCGAGAAAAGACCAAAGAAATGCGTTGGGCAATAAACAATTCCGTTATCGAGCAAAAACAAATTCTGGTCGCTCGCACCTCCTCTAACATAAATTTTTGTGCTAAAATCCGAACTAGCCACCACACCCGGCAAAGCCTGAATGCTTCGCATAACATCTGCCTCCGCAAGCCCCGGCATTCTTTTTATATTCTTTGCGCTTACAACAGATTCCCCCAGCTTTCTCTTAGGTTTTTTGCGTAGTTGCACCACAACCTTCCTAAGCTCAGTAACCTGCTCGACTGCTGCGCTCTGAGCAACAGTATCAACAAATGATTCCTTGGCTAGTGGGGAGTGGCTAGTGGCTAGTGGACTATCATTTTCTTCAAACCACACAACATTTTCTTTTCCTGAAATTTCAGCGGAAAAAACAGAATCCTTTCCAAAATATTTCAATTCATAACATTTTTCGGAATTTACGCAAATATTCCACGCCGTGTCTGTCGGCAACTCAAGCTTGAATTGCTTGTTAAATTTTGTGTTAACTGTTGCCCCTGTCTCAAGCACTTCAATTTGCAGCGAATCGCTTGAGGCAAAGTCCGGGTCAGAGACAATGCCGAAAAAAATTATTACAAGAGGAATCATTCCTTATCGTATGCCGAAATCGGGCCTACGGTAACGGTATTGTAGCCTCCATCAACATACATGATTTCCGAAGTCACTCCAAAAGAGAGATCGCTCAAAAGGAAGTATGCCGCACCGCCTACATGTTCTGGCGTTGTGTTTTCACGAAGCGGAGCTATTTTGCGATGGATTTTCAGCAAATCGGTAAAATCGCTGATGCCTCTGGCAGCAAGCGTGTTCACAGGGCCTGCGCTGATGGCATTTACCCTGATACCCTCGGGGCCAAGGTCGTAAGCCAGGTAGCGAACTATGGATTCCAGCGCAGCTTTGGCAACGCCCATCACATTATAGTTTTGAACAACTTTTTCGCTACCCAAATATGTCAAAGCCAAAATTGAACTTCCGCTCACCATCATGGGCTTGAAGGCACGGGTCAGGGAAACAAGGGAATACGCCGAAATATCCATTGCCTGCAAAAACACATCTTTTGGCGTTGGCAAAAACTGGCCTTCCAAATAAGTTTTATCGGCAAAGCCAATGCCGTGAACCAAAAAATCGCACTGGCCAACATCGGCTCTGTATTGCTCGGCAACTTTCAAAATATTTTCTTCGCTGGCAACATCGCAGTCATAGAGCTTGCAAACTGGGTAATAATCGGCTAGCAGCTTGTCCAAATTACGCTTTAAGCGCTCTCCATTATAGCTGAATGCCACTTCTGCGCCTTCGCTTAGCAGTTTTTTCGCAATGCCCCAAGCTATGGAACGATCGTTGGCTACGCCAAAAATAATACCTTTTTTCCCTTTCATTGACATGAAGACTCCTATTTTAAATTCCTTCTATCTATTAGACCAAACTCCAGCTTTGGCAAAAGTACTTTTATTTGAAGGCTCCGGCAACGCTTTAGTTTGAATCCACATAAATTCATCTTTGCCTGCTATTCCGAATTTGCGTATTAAATCGTCCTGTGCTTTTTCGTAAATAGCGAGCATTTTTAATTTCTCTTCATCGTCAACTTCTGCCATTGCCTCGCTCCATTCTTGCCCCATAATAACAAGAGCTTCGCTTGCCTTATTGAAATTGCGAGCTTTTTTGTGGGTTATTTTGAGATCATCAGGTTCTTTGAACTGCTCTAGGGCCGGTTCAATGTATTCATCTGTCGCAACTTCTGTTTCTTCTGCTACGGGAGCTTTGTCTTCGCAAGAAACAAAGAAAAAAGCCATTGCCCAAAGCAGACAAAGCAAAATTTTACTGGAAAAGGCAAAGTAACGCATAAGGGTAAAGATAAAAAATTAAAAAACTCAAATTAGGTGTATAACCCTCGCTATGCGGCTCCAGCGAATGTCTGTTGGCAGAAAAATCCAAGTCCAAGGCTTTAAAAGCTCAACTTTTGATTTTTTGTCTAGGCTGTAATATACTATGAACGCTTTTGCCTTGATATTCCTTGCGCTTACAAAGCCCCAATAGCGGCTGTCCAGGGAATTGTCGCGATTGTCGCCCATCATAAAATAAACCATGTCTTTAACTGTGTATTCGGAAACCGGGTTGCCGTTGACTAGGATCTCGTACTTGAGTTGAGAGTTGAGAGTTGAGAGTTGAGAGTTTTGCAAAGCTACGTTGTTCTCTAAGTCTTCTAACTGGGAGCCGTTGAAAGCATCGTAAGCCACCAAGCGGCTGCCGAACAAGCTTTTTTGAGGATTGTTTGGGTTGTGGAGCGGCAAGAAGCCTGTGCGGGCGGATTTGCGAAAGAAGTTCAGGTTTATTTTGCCGCTTATTGTATCTCCATAGCTTAAGCCTTGGGGGACAATGCCGTTTTTGCTGAAAATGGTGTTGATAAGAAGGAGTTTGTGATCTTCTATGGGCACTCGGAAATCTTCAAAAGTGTAATCCGAGTCGCTTTGGTTTAAAGATATGCGGAATTCAACAAGGCTATCCGGCATTTCCTGAACCATAAGGGAGCGTATCCACCATAAGTCGTGGGTGGAAAGAGTGTCAAAGCGTATTGTTTCGCCGGGTTCCGGCACTTTTATCTCTTTCAAGTAGTCGCGAGGCGTGTTTCTTCTGTGCCTTTCCGTGTATTTGCCGCGACCTTTTAATGGCTCTTCAACCCCGTTCAAAAACAGCTTGCCGTCTTTAACCGCAATTTTCTGCCCGCTTTTGGCGACGCATCTTTTTATGTAATCTTTTGGCCCTTCTGCGTAGTGAACGAGCTTAGAGCTGCCACTTGGGGCTTGGTTGTCCCAAAAAAAGTTTCCGAACATCAGGGCATTAGCTATGTGGGTATAGCGTTTGCGGTCGTAGTCTGGGTATTCCGGCTCGCCTGGGTAGCGAAAAATCACGACTTCGCCCACGTCCGGCTCGGAAATCGGGATTTTGCTGTTTGAAAACGGAATTGGAATGCCGTAAACAAATTTTAAGCCCAAAAGAAAGTCGCCTTCAAAAAGGGTATCTTCCATAGAGCCGCTGGGTATTTTGAACGCCTGTATGGCAAACGCTATCACCACAAGGGCAACAGCTACAGGTATTGCGAATTCTCGCATAAAGGCTTTCAAAAAATTCATTCAAAAGGAAGTTAGAAAATTTTATTTTCTACATTACGCCTGCAATGCAATCAAAAGACATAATACGTATCCAAACGCCGCAACGAGAAATTGTTTTGCTGGGAACGGCGCATATTTCGCAGGAATCCATAAATTTGGTCCGTGAAACAATAGCGGCGGAAAAACCGGACTCCGTTTGCGTTGAGCTTGACGAAGGCCGCCTGAAAGCCTTGGAAGACGGCAACCGCTGGAAAAATCTCGATATTAAAAATGTCCTGAAAAAAAAACAAATGTCTTCCCTTATTGTCAATTTAATTTTGGCATCTTACCAAAAAAGAATGGGTGAGTCCACAGGAGTGGAACCGGGTGCGGAACTAAAAGCCGCAGTTGAAGAAGCAAGAGCTTGCAACGCCGAGCTTATACTTGCAGACAGAGACGTTAAAACAACCTTGCGCCGTGCTTGGGCAAGCACTCCGTTTTTTCGCAAATTCAAACTGCTCGCAACTCTGCTAGGCACAATATTTGAAACGGAAAAAGTGAGCGAAGAAGAACTCAGCAAAATGCGCGAACAAGACACCCTCTCAGCAATGATGGACGACTTTGGAAAAGCCTTCCCGGAAATCAAGCGAATTCTGATAAGCGAAAGAGACCAGTTTTTAGCCGGCAGAATTTTAAAAGCAGAAGGCAAAAAAGTTTTGGCAGTTGTTGGCGCAGGGCACTTGCCCGGAATAAAAGCCATAGTTGACGGTGGCTTAGAGACTCCGCCAGAAGAAGAGCTATGCAAAATACCGCCGCCATCATATTGGGGAACAATTATAGGTTGGGGAATACCAGCCGCTATAATTATCTCCCTTGCTTATATAGGAATTGAGCTTGGCCCTGGGAAATTCGCAGACAACGCTCTTTTTTGGGTGCTTGCGACAGGAGTGCCCGCCGCATTCGGCACAATGTGCGCTCTAGCCCATCCATTCGCAATAATATCAGCATTCTTTCTCGCTCCGATAACAACCTTGCACCCCTTAATCGGAGTTGGAATGTTCACCGCTTTTATTCAAGCCTATTTTTGCCCGCCAAGAGTCTTTGAAATGGAAAGTGCCTCGGAAGACCTTTGGAAGCCGGCTAGGTGGTGGAAAAATCGCTTTACAAGAGTGTTTTTGGCATTCATTTTTCCGGGCCTGCTCACAGCCATAGGCAGCTTTGTTGGCATTGGAAAAATTGTCAGCACAATAAGCGGCGGGTAGAGGCTTCAAACAATTTCGTCTTGAGGAATAGGCAGCTCTGCGAGCGCCTTCGCAGCGTTAGCTACGTTCTCGTTCATGTAATCGCTATGCAAAAGACCGTCTTTAAGCTTCACGGTCCGGCTGCTGAAAGTTGCGATGTCTGGCTCGTGAGTTACAAAAACTATTGTTTTTCCCAAACTGTTCAACTCTTGAAAAAGAGCCATTATTTCATAGCTGGTCCGGGTGTCTAGGTTTCCCGTTGCCTCATCTGCCAAAAGCATAACAGGATCGTTCACCAAGGCCCTTGCAATGGCAACCCTCTGCTGCTGGCCCCCCGAAAGCTGGTTTGGAAAATGGCCGCAGCGGTAAGCAAGCCCAACTTTTTCAAGACAAGCCATAGCTCTCGCTTTGCGCTCCTTTGCGGAAATTCCGGAATTGTAAAGCAATGGAAGCTCAACCTGCTCAAGCGCGCTGGTGCGCGGCAAAAGGTTAAAGCTCTGAAACACAAAGCCTATTTTCCTGTTTCTCAGCTGGGCCAGCGCATCTCTTCTCAATTTGTGCGTAGGCTCGCCATCCAAAAGATATTCTCCGCTCGTTGGCCTGTCCATGCAGCCGAGCGTGTTGAGCAATGTGGTTTTTCCGCTGCCGCTCGCCCCCATTATGGTTACAAACTCACCCTTAAAAACAGAAAAGCTAACTCCGCGAAGCGCATGGACTGTTTCCGCTCCCATGCGAAAATCACGCTTGATATGCCTTATGTCTAAAATCGTATCCGTCACAAAGAACCCATTATCTCTATAATGGTCTCTCTGACAATTCCTGTAGTTTGGTTTGCGGCGGCAGAGAGAGTTTTACGAGACTGCGGGGTATTTATAACGCCAAGGGCGAGAGCTGCTTCTCTTGCCACAGTTTCATTTGAATTGTCTGTAACTATGCTGCCCAGCGGTTCCAAAAATATTGAATCCGGAAAATGGCTCATAATGCGGATTGCCGTTATTCTGTTATCTTGCGCCTGGCCTTTATCCTTCGCTTCTCTGATAATAAACCTTTTCGCTACCATTCCGCCATCCATAAAAACCTGTTCTTTGGCAAGCAATGAATCCAAGTTGTAGTCATCAACTTTATAAGCTTCCACAATTTCTGTAAAATCCTTTCGCAAATTTTGGACATAGCCGCTGCTGGCATTTGGCTCTACGTCATAGTACAGCATCTCAAGATAATCCACTCTTGCCCTCATAAAAGTTAAATCCTTTTCGTGCACTGCGAGTTGCTGCTTGAGGCTGTCAACCTCGGCTTTCTGGCTTTGTATGCCGGGGCTGAACCCGCCGTTAATGGCAATGGACATGTAAACTCCGGGAGCACGATAGCCGGTATATGCGCCTGGGTTCACGATTCTGAACTTAAAATCGCCTTTATCGTTAAAGAAATATCTGTAAAAGTCGGTTGCGCCCATGCTGATTTGCAAAACTTTCACGGGTTTAAAGGACAACCCTATGTTATGGTGCGAAAACCCGTATCTGAAAAATCCCTCATAAATCGCATTGAGCTTTTTTGTTCCCAAGCTTTGCTCAAAACCCCAAAAGGGAGCTACAGCGTCTGCATCCATGGCCGGAAAGGCTGAAACTCCGCCCAGGAGCCTCCACCACTCGCTGCCCCACTCGGCAGCAGCGTAAAATTCCCCTGTTTGCCCTTTGCGCTCGCTTTTAGGAACTGAGTAAAAATATGACTCAGGGCTTTGCACAAAGGCTCTTGCGCCAATGGCAAAAGCCGGAACAACGCCGTAAGCCTTGGTTAGCTGGTCTTTTACATCCAAAGAAACCGTGCTGCCGAACTGAACGCCAAAATCCAGGGAATTGAAAAGCCCAAAGCGCAGCGAGCTGACAAACGGGTGCCTGTCGCACATATTCGGCTCGTTTTCCACAACACAACTGGACTGGTGGTAGCCAATGGTTCCCCTAACCTGAAACGCTTTGTCTCCCAGCACCTGCGCAGACGGCACAACCAAAAAATCACTGCCATCGCCCAAGGCAAAAACCGCCTGCGGAAGCAAGCAAATTAAAAATGCCAATATATTTCTCTTTAAAAGCACAAATGTAATATAGTAAATAAAGATTAACTCGGACATCATGGCTAGTTGAGAGTTGAGAGTGTAGAGTTGAGAGTGAAAAAACTTGAAAAACGTTGTTTTTAACAAATTTAAGCGTTATATGCTAAAAATAACTCTCAACTCTCAACTAAGCAAAGCTAATTCGCATTTACTATATTACTCCTATTATGTCTGGAAAAAAATACTTAGACAATAATGTTTATGATGCCGCCGTTGGACGCATAGATTATATATTCAAAAATTTTGAAAAAATATACATATCCTTCAGCGGCGGAAAAGACAGCTCGGTTCTGCTTAACCTTGCGCTTGATTACATGAGGCAGCATAAAATAACCAAAAAAATAGGCGTACTGTTTATAGACCTTGAGGGGCAATATCAAATAACCATAGATTTTATAAAAGACATTTTGAGAAAAAACAGCGATTTATTAGATGTGTACTGGTGCTGCCTGCCGCTGAACTTGAGGAATTCCCTGAGTGTTTTTGAACCTTTTTGGACACCCTGGGAGTTGAAGAACAAGGATAAATGGGTTAGAGACTATCCTGATTTCCCATGCATTACCGAAAAAAGGCATAAATTCCCGTTTTTCAAAAAGCGCATGGAATTTGAAGATTTTATTTTCAAATTCGGGGAATGGTATGCCGGGCGCAAAAAAACCGCATGCTTAGTGGGAATTCGCTCTGACGAAAGCCTCAACAGATTCAGAACCATAGCTCTAAAGCATAAAAGCATGCTGAACAACTTCAACTGGACAACGAAAATGTTCCAAGAGAAAGAGATATATTGTTGCTATCCTATTTATGACTGGACAAACCAGGATATATGGGTTGGCAATTATAAATTTGACTGGGATTATAACACCATATACGATTTATTTTACAAAGCGGGGCTAACACTGGATCAAATGAGAATTTGCCAGCCTTACGGAGACGACCAGCGCATTGGACTTAACTTATTTCGCATAATAGAGCCTCAAACTTGGGCAAAGGTGGTAAACAGGGTTAGCGGCGCAAACTTCGGCAATATTTATTGCGGAAGCAAAATACTGGGATACAAATGCGTGAGGCTTCCAAAAGGGCACACATGGGAAAGTTACACGCAACTGCTGCTTGCAACGCTTCCGGAATCAATAGCAAACCTTTACAAAGTAAAATTCAACAGGTTTATAAATTATTGGAAAACCATAGGCTCTGTTGTGAATATTTCATGGATGCCGGAAGAAGCAGTTGTTTCCGGCAAATTTTCAACACGCGGCAAAAAAAATCTGCCGCTTGTTATCTACAAAACAATTCCGGATAGGCTTCCATCATGGGCAGAGGCTAAAAAACTTGGCCCAAGCTGGCGGCGAATGGCAATATGCATTTTAAAAAACGATGTACTGTGCCGTTCGCTTTCTTTTGGACAAACTAAAAGACAGCGAGATCATATGCAAGCGCTGTTTGAGAAATATAAAATGGAACAAATTATGTAGGAGCAAAAATGAAAGCAAAAGAAAGCAAAAGCCAGAGTCCAGTTTACAACGTAAAAGCCATCCCGGTGGAAAAGCTGAGAGCCAACGAGTACAACCCAAACAGAGTTGCTCCGCCGGAAATGGAGCTTTTGTACCGCAGCATAAAAGAAGACGGCTACACAATGCCCGTAGTTGTTTATTACCATAAAGACGACGATGTTTACGAAATCGTTGACGGCTTTCACCGATATTCCATAATGCTGCTATATCCAGATATTTACGAAAGAGAGAAGGGGCTTTTGCCCTGCTCAATCATTGACAAGCCAATCAGCGAGCGCATTGCCTCAACCATAAGGCACAACAGGGCGCGAGGCAGCCACAATGTGGATTTGATGAGCAACATAGTAGCGGAGCTGGTGGAAATGGGCAAAACGGACAAATGGATTTCAAAGCATCTTGGAATGTCCATAGATGAAATTTTAAGATTGAAACAGATAACAGGCTTGGCTGCGTTGTTCAAAGACGCAGAATTTTCAAAGAGCTGGATTGTTGGGTAATTTTACTATATTTGCCAATATGCGTTATTTGTTCTTATTTGTTATTCTTCTGCTTATCTCTTGCGCGCCAAAAGAGCCTGCGATTCCTTCTGGCGTTGATATGTTCAAGGTAGAGATTACGGCGAATGAAGCCATGGATCTCGCAAAAAGAGATTCTGCGCAAATGGCAGATCTCTCTTTGCAACTGCAGGCATTATCCAAGCGAATAGAACTGCTGGATAGTTTTGCCGCATCGCTGCCCTTCGCCGCTACAAACGAAAATCAAATGCAAATAGCGCTTTTAAGAGAAGAGGTTCTCTTTTTGCGCAGGTTTATGGAAAACCAAGATAAAGTTCCATTAATCAACCCAAGCCGCGAACAGCTTCCCAAAACCCCAAGCTACCTTCCGCCGGAATACGAACAAGCCCAGTACTACTTCACCCAAAAAGAGTACCAAGCCGCAGCAAAAAAATTTGAGGAGTTCGTGGTTAAATACCCGCAAAATGACTGGGTGGACGATGCCTGGTACTGGACAGGCGAATCGCAAATGGCGCTTGGCAATTACGCATTGGCTGTTTCTGCTTTTGAAAAAGTGTTCTTTTACGCCCAGTCCGCAAAACAAGCCGATGCGCAATATCAAATAGGAATATGCCTGCTGAGAATGGGGAATGCGGAAAACGCAAAAAACGCCCTCCGCAAAGTTCTGGAGTTTTACCCCAGAAGCCACAGGGCATTGCAAGCCCAAGCGGAATTGAACAAACTAAAATAAACCGCTTATCTTACGGTGGGGCGGCGTTGGCCTTGCACAGGCTTGCCGCTGCGTGAGTTTTCGCGTTCACGGCGGCGAATTTCAGTCTCGTCAGGGAAGAATTCCTCAAACGCAAAGCCTATGCCTATGCCAAACACAATTCCAACAGGCGGAATTGCCTGGTTTGCGTTATCAGAATCCGTAGTCACCAAAGAAACATACTTTTGTTCCAAAATATCATATTTCCAAGAGTCGTTGGTTCTGCCCCATGAATTTCCGCCATCTTTTTTGCCATTGCCTATGGTATAAACGCCTATTATAGCTTGCAAGAAATACCACTGGTCGCTCAAATAGGAGATGGTCACGTCAAATTCATATCCTCTGCATATTATTATAGAGCGAGTGGTAAGTATCTCGCCGGCATCATTCATGCCGGGGTCGGCTTCGTGGTCATAAAAAACCGTTCCGTAAGAAACCTGAAAGCCCAAATGTATAGGATTTTTGGGGAACAGGTAATATGCTAGTCCCACACGCCAGCCCATGCCGCCATCCAGTTCATAAGCATCAAAAACCGGGTCTTTGTGCCCTGGTATAAAACCGGCGGTCAGAAATGCGGAAGCATGCCACCTGGTTATGTATTCGGCTCCTGCGCCAAAGCCAAACCAATTGGAACCCATAACAGGATACTTGGTTCCCATTCCCAGTTGCAAAATAAGGCGGTCTTTAAGCCAGTCGCGGCGCCGCAAGCTGGTCGCATACTCGTCTGCGCGCTGGTCTTCTTCCCATTGCTTGCGGGCAGCCCGGTCGTCTTCCTGAACGGCTCCTCTTGCTCTTTGCGCCAGAACAATGTCTGAGCAGAGCAGAAGCAAAACTAATGCTAGAGATATTTGTTTAACCATGATTCATATAAAATACATTTTTTTAAGTTATGTAGTAATATTTTTTTATCTTTTTTCCAAATTATTTATCATTTCTTCGTCCATTAGCACTTTTCGGGGCTTGCTGCCGTTTGGTTTTCCGCAAATACCCTCTGCCGTAAGCTGGTCCATTATCTTGCCGGCACGTGCAAATCCTATGCTGAGCCTCCTCTGCAAGGTACTTATGGAAAGCTCGCCGGCCTCCAAGCCTAGGCGCGCAGCTTCCCAAAACAGCTTGTCTTTGTCTTTAACAGAGGCAAATCCCGTCTCTTCGTCTCCTCCGGTATCCCCCAAATCAAAGGATTCCAGCTTTTCAAAGCGCACATTTTGGCTTGAGCAGGCATTTGCCAGAGCCTCCACCTCACAGTCCTTTAAAAACGCGCCATGAATGCGCACCGGGTCTGGCTTGTCGTTTGAACGGAACAGCATATCGCCTTTTCCGAGCAGTTTTTCTGCCCCTGTGCTGTCTAAAATTGTCTTGGAGTCTACGTAGGAGGCTACCTTGAAGCTTATGCGAGACGGCAAATTAGCCTTTATCACACCTGTTATCACATTTACCGACGGCCTTTGGGTGGCAAGTACCAGATGAATACCCACAGCTCTCGCTTTTTGCGCTATGCGGGCTATGCTGGTGTCTATTTCCTTGCCGGCAGTCATCATCAAATCTGCCAGCTCATCTATAACAACCACTATGAAAGGCATTAGCTTGCGGTCTTCTTCCGGAACCTCATCGTCAAGCTCGGAAGCCTTGAATTTATCGTTAAAGCCTTCTATGTTCCTAACCCTGGCATTTGCCAAAACATCATAGCGCCTGTCCATTTCCACGCAAAGCCATTTTAGAGCCTGCACCGCTACCTCCGGCGATGTCACAACCGGATGCAGCAAATGCGGAATATCCTTGTACATCGCAAGCTCCACTACCTTAGGGTCAACCAGAATCAGGCGAACCTCAGCCGGGGTTTTGCTGAACAGAATGCTCGCCAAAAGAACGTTTATGCAAACGGATTTTCCGGCTCCAGTTTGCCCGGCTATCAGCAGGTGAGGGGTTTTTGTCAAATCCATCACAAAGGCGTCTCCCATAACGTCTTTGCCAAGCACAACCTGAATTTTTTTCGGATCTTTCACAAATCTTGAAGACTCCAGAATTTCCCTGCAAAAAACCGTTTGCGGTTTTTTATTCGGAAGCTCTATGCCAACAGCAGACTTGCCGGGTATGGAAGATATAACCCTTACCGAAGCAGCTTTGAGAGTGAGCGCTAAATCATCGGACAAGCTTTCAAATCTTGAAACCTTCACTCCCGGCCCAGGCTCTATTTCAAAGCGTGTGATTACAGGCCCGGTCATAATGCCTGTCACTTTGCCTTTAACCTTAAAGTTAACCAACTGCGATTCTATATCCGCGCCTATTCTCGCAAGCTCGTCTTCGGTGTAATCTATAGTCTGGTCCGGCACGGGAGCAAGTATTTCAAAAGGCTGCGGAATGCGATACTCGTCGTATTCTACTTGCTCTGTTGGTTCCTGAGTTTCTTGGCTTAGTTGAGAGTTATTTTCTTGAACTTCCTGGCTTTCCTGTTTTTTCGGCACTGTGCTTTCTTTCACTCTCAACTCTCCACTCTCCACTCTCAACTCTTCTTTTGCAAGGAGACCCTCTATCTTAAGCTCTTTATCTTTTTCGTCTTCCCATTTGTTTATGTCTTTTATGCGCTTGTATTCGGCAAGCTCGTCTCGCAGGCGGCGAATTTCGCGCGGGTCTGTGGTTTGGGCAAGCAGGCGGTTTATTCTCTCAATTTCGTCTGCGTCTGTTGGAGCTTCTTCTATTGGAAGAGGTTCTGATTTAAACGGGTCTTTGCTTATTGCTAAATCCTGTTTTTCAGCTTTGCCAAAAGGAGAGCCTTTTGCGGGCTTTACTTCGCCAAGTCTCACTGCGACGTAGTCGCCGGTATCTTGTGTTTTTACATAAGTTGTGGCAGCGGGTTGTTCCCTTGAAAAGTCCAGTTTGTAAAAAAGAATTTGAATGCCGAGCTTTATTTTTTTTGCCATTTTAAACAGATGCCTTGGTCTTAAGCCAAAACAAAACGCAGACATAATAATGCCAAGTCCGCTGCAGAACAAAAGCCCGTTGGTGTCTTGCCCGAAAATAGGAGGAAACATTTTTCTTTTTAAAAACCATCCTATAAAGCCGGCGAACTCCGGCGGAGCGTATTTGAACATGAGCGCAAAACTTTCTTCGCTGTATATTTCCGGCATTCGCACAGCTAAAATCACGGTGAAAAACACATAGAGCAGTATAAATCCGCATGTCCAGTGCCCAAACGGAATGCAACTTTCTTTGGCAGGGCTGCGAATTTTATTCAAGAAAAGCCAGCACAGAAAAGACGTAAGAGCAGCTAGCAGCAAAAACAGAGGCTTGGGGCCAAAGAGCGAGAGTTGCAAGCTTGCGAATTTATCTGCGTGAGGGCCAAAGCCTCCTATCAAAGACATTACGGACGCAAGGAGCAAAAGCGTTAAAAAAATAAATAGAATTATGACCTTAGCGCGCCCGCTGCCTGCGGAGGCTTCCACTGGAATTAACCCTGGTATGGTCTTGGGCCTTCTTTTCTTTTTCGGCAAAGTCTTTGGCATGAGGAGTAAATATAGTAAACGACGATCAACTCAAATTTTTATCCCATAATTCCACGCCCACTGCTCCGGATATTCCAAAATCCAACTCTCAAAAATTTTTGCGATTTCTGCCGGATTTATGTTTGAATTAGGTTCATAAACTTTTTCAATCCTTATCATGTGCTCATCATTTTTCCTGAAAGTCCTGAAAAGCACAACGCTTGCCCCTAATCTGTTTGCCGCAAGCGGCAGCTTTAAAAACAACGGGACGCTCTGGCCCAAAATTTCAAAATACTCCGCGCCATATCTCGACTGGTCTGCCATTACCGCTAAAATCTCTTTGTTGCGAATAATAGTTTTCAAAATGCGGGTATCTTTTACTATGTTTAAATTCGGTGTTTTTCTTGTTGAATTGAGAAACTTGTCCAATTTTTTGTTTCTGAATTCTGAAACCATTAAATTAATTTTTTCGTTAGTTGCCAAGTACCTGTGCAACATTTCAAATGCGCCTAGGTGAATGCTGACAAAAACTACGGGTTTGGGGATTTCGCATAGGTGCAACGTTTTTTCGCAGAAGGGCAACCACGGGGGGTTGCCCCTACGTTGCAAATATTTCAAACTGTCTATGCCGTTGATAAATAAATTTCTGTAAACTTCTTTTGGCGCTATCTGCAAATTCGCTTTTTTTAAACGCTCTGCTACGTAATCTCTTTCCTTTTTGAATTTTAATAAATAAATTGGGTAAAGCAGTTCAAAGAACGATTTTCTCAGGATAAAAGCTAAGAATCTAAAAAACATATTGAGAATTTAGTATTTTAAAACGTATGCCGTTGCTTCTTCTTTTTCTCGCCTCCCTCAGTTTTGCCCAGTCCATTATGATAGACCAGTTTGGCTATCGTGAACAGGCAAAGAAAATCGCTGTGATAAATTATAGCCCCGGCTCGCAGGTTCAGGTTATAAACGAAGCTTCCGGCAACATGGAGTACAGCGGCGCGCCAACAGCTTTTAATTCGGGGCAAACAGACGCTGCTTCCGGCGACAAAATTTGGCATTTTGATTTTTCAAGCGTAAAAGCACCCGGCAAATATTACATTTTTGACCAGACAAACGATGTTCGCTCATATTCATTTCGCATTGCCGATGATGTTTACAACAATGTTCTCAAGGCTGCAGTCAAAACGTTCTACTATCAAAGAGCAGGCATTGCAAAGACTGCGCAATTTGCCGGCGAAGAATGGACAGACGCTATGTGCTTTGCCCAAGACGAACATACTCGCGATTTTTTCAAGAAAAGTGATGCGTCTGCCGAGCGGGATTTAAGAGGCGGATGGTTTGACGCAGGCGATTACAACAAATACACAAAATGGACTGCGGACTATGTAGCTGAAATGCTATTGATATACGAAGAAAATCCGGGTGCGTTCACCGATGATTTCGGAATTCCCGAATCCGGCAACGGCACTCCCGATATTCTTGACGAAGTTAAATGGGGAATTGACTGGCTTTTAAAAATGCAAAACAGCGACGGTTCAATGCTTAGCGTGCAGGGTTTGGCCAGCGGCTCGCCGCCATCCAGCGTCACCGGCCAAAGCTATTATGGCCCGGCCAATGCAACAGCTTCATTCGGCTCGGCAAAGGCTTTTGCAATAGCCGCTCGAATTTTGAACTCTGATGAATTGAAAACCGCGGCAATCAAAGCGTGGGAATGGGGCACAGCGCATCCAGATTCCATGTTCAGCAACAATCAGTCTTCCAATAATTCATCTGGGCTTGCGGCAGGCAACCAAGAGATAATAGACAACGAACATACCACCGATCGTGTTGAAAATATGGTTACGGCGGCATGGTATTTATTTGAGTTGACTGAAAATGAAGAGTTTTTGGCGGTAGTTGAAGCTAATTTGAAAAAATTCCCTCTGTTCTCATGGACTAATTTCATGGATCACTACAGGCATTCGTCTCATATGCTTTATATTCGCTACATCAATGACCAGCGAGGCAATCAGGCTTTGAAAACCGACGTAAGAAACGCTCTGAAAACGGCATTCGCCAAAGCTGAGGATTTCAATGGCTCAAACGGCTACGCATCCGATGGCTACCGTGCGTTCATCAAAAATTACGATTGGGGTTCCAACAAAGCCAAGAGCGATTACGGACTAACATTTTATAAATGGAAAAAAGTTGATTCAAGCATTGACGAAGATGAATTTACGGCGAGAGCCGAAGGCTACCTGCACTACATACATGGCACCAATCCGTTCAATATGGTTTTCCTTACGAACATGGAACAATACGGAGCGTCAAGAAGCCAGAAAGTGTTTTATCACTCGTGGTTTGACGAAGAGAAAAATGTAACTCCTGCTCCCGGTTTTTTGCCCGGCGGCCCTAATGCCAAATACAACTGGGATGGTTGTTGCCCTTCCGGTTGCGGATCTGCGGCCAATAACGCAAAATGCAATCTTGTTCCAATCCCAAGCGGCCTCCCTCCGGCAAGGATGTATGTGGAAACAGGCATAGGCTGGCCTATTAACTCGTGGGAAATAACCGAAAACAGCAACGGCTATCAACTGTCTTACATAAGGCTGCTGTCCAAGTTCGCAGGAGCAGGCAGCAACTCCACTCCAATGAAAAAGCGAGAAACTGTTCAAAATTTCAAAATTACGCAAACCAAAGACATGCTGCAAATTTTTGGCGGCAAAGCTTTGCAGGTTTCAATTTACAGCCCAAGCGGAAAATTGCTTGCAAAGCAGCAAAGCAGCGACGGAACTCTCAGCATAAATTTGCAAAACCTTCCAAAAGGAGTTTTCTTAGTGCGTGTTTTTAACGGCTCAGTTACGGAGAGCAGGGTTATTGCGAGGTGATACCTCAAATACAAATATCGCAATTTCAGATTTTGAGCCTATGCGAAGCGGCGGCCCCCATTGACCCACGCCGCTAGACACATACCAAGGGATATTGTCAATAATTCCCAAGCCGTAGCTCAAAGCCCACATAAATTTAATCAGAACAGTTACAGGAAAAAATTGCCCTGCGTGAGTATGGCCGCTAAAGGCAAAATCTGGTTTCCTTGTTAAGTTTGTGTCGCCTGCGTCCAACCCCTTGGGCTGATGATCCATCAAAAACCACGGAACGGAATCATCAGGCGGCGTTAGCGTTTTTAACGGAATTCTACCGGAATGCCTGGCATAATGATGATCCAAGCGTCCGGTTACGCAAAAGAAATCATTGCAAACGGTTTCGTCCATAAGAATTTTTACATTGTCAAAAGTCAAAAGCCATCCAATGCCCTCCCCAAAGGCCTCGTGATTGCCGGTAGAAGCGTAAAAACCAAGAGGAGCGTGTATTCGCCTGAACAGAGAATCGTAGCCCTTAGCATGCAATTTCTCCTCTGAAATATCAGATAAATCACCTACAAAAAATATTGCGTCCGGTCGCAAAATAAGCAGGGAATCAACCATTCTATGCAATTTGTCTTCAGGAAAAAGAGCATCGAAATGAACATCGGAAAACACAGCTATTTTAAGCGGTTTTTTGAGTGCTGCAGGCAAAGTCTGTTTTATTTTGGTAACTTTGAAATCTGAGTTCAATGGCCCGCCTATTAAAAAAAATGCCAAGGTGATTGCTGCTATCGCACCCGCAAGCAAAGGCTCCTTTCGCATTCTCAAGCTTTTGTTGGCACGCCTCTTTTTGCCTCTAAGCCGCCTTATGCCTAAATACAAATCCCAGAACACGCAAAAGATAATCCAATTTGCCAAAAATACCAGGAAAAAAGAACCTATTATCGCAAAAACCGCAGATAACAAATCATTGCTAAAAACTCTTTGCACAAAAAGAGCTACAAAGCAAATCGTAAAAAGCAACGCTCCGGGATAGCGGTATTTTCTCGGAAACACATAGCGAAACCGCCACCATGCGTAAAAGAATAGAGCAAAAACAACAGGGAGAAACAAAAACATTTTTACTTATCTTCCTGTATCCTTGGGAACAACGCTTCGCCCTTGCCTAAAATTCCATCGGATGCGCCCAGCATCAAAAGCCCCTGCTCCGCTTTTTGCGGTATAACAGGAGAAAGCAAAGTAAGAGCGTTTTTCAAAGTTTTTGCGCCTGCGTAAAGCACGGTAGCTAATTTATCTCTGTCTTTTTGCTCAGCGCTTTTCGCAAGCTTCCAAGGAGCGGTAGCTTCCAAGTAGCGATTGAGCGCCCGCACTGAATTTAGAATTTCTTCCACAATCTGGCTGAGTTTTGCCTCGCCTATGTTTTCTTTTGCAAACTGCATAGCTTTTTGAGCATAGCTTTCCAATTCTTTTTCCTGTTCCCCTATTTCAGCAGCAGGCGCAGGAATTTTGCCGTCAAAATGCGTTAAGATAAGTTTGTGAATGCGGTTCAATCCGTTGCCCAAATCGTTTGCCAAGTCTGAATTTATTCTGCGAACAAAGCTATCGTGGCCAAAAGTGGCGTCTTGCCCAACCACCATTTCACGTATCAAAAAATAGCGGAAAACATCTACGCCGTAATTTTCAATGTAGTCCATCGGGTTAACGCCTGTGCCGCTGGTTTTGCTCATTTTGGAGCCGTCTATAAGCCACCAGCCGTGAGCCAGAATGTGTTTGGGCAATTCCCAGCCCATTGCCATGATTATAGTTGGCCAGTAAACGCAGTGCGTTGTCAAAATATCTTTGCCTATCAAATGGAAATCCGCAGGCCAGAGCGGCGTACCGTCTGCGTGCTTGCGGTCTTGAACGCCGCTTATGTAGTTTTCAAGGGCATCCACCCAAACGTAGGTCACAAAGTCTTCGTCAAAGGGCAACGGTATGCCCCAAGCGAGGCGTGATTTTGGGCGGCTTATGCACAAGTCGTTAAGCGGTTTTTTCAAAAATCCCAGCACTTCGTTTTTGCGGAAGTCCGGTAAAATCCAGGATGGGTTGTTGTTTAT
>Ga0181987_10670_pt1 | contig 21449 bp, 19 predicted proteins | sample TergutCo191P1_FD_120224 | JGI IMG/M metagenome (GOLD analysis project Ga0181987, IMG submission 120224)
TAGCTTTGGTCAACCAAAACCTGAATAGTATCTGTTTTACCATCGTTTTCCAGAAACAGTACACGGAATGTCCCTGCGATATTTGGTGTTTTAACAGAGAGGCAGTTTTCTGCGTTCAAAGATACCGAATGCTCGCTAATCCAAGTGCCTTGAATTTCTTTGTCTGGGCAAACAGAAAAAGTCTCTTTTCTGGAGGCTTCTATGTATGCGCCGGTTTCGGCTTTGTAGAGGTAGCGGTGGCGTGGCTCTTGGCTGGCAGAATCGTCATTTATGCTGCAAGATACGCAAAACAGCGCAAGCATAACAACTGCGAAAAAAACTGACGATTTTCTCATATCAAGCTAAAAGGTAGAAAACTAGTGCGCATCTTTTACGCACCGTACCGAGCGAAAACTTGTTCTCCAATCGTGAAGCTTACCTACGACTCCGAAATAATAACCCATAATCAGGAAATAAGCATGATCTTGGTACTCAGTAGCACTCCACCAATGTCCTTCTTCACCAACATTATAGAAACGGCCTGTATAGATTCCATAGCTACCCGGCAGGGCAGAGAAACCGTAATCATCAGTGCCTTCTATTAGGTCATAGCATTCGGCGATCTGCGAGTGGGTTATATCCCTTTTGTAAAGAGGCTCTGAATATTCACAAGCCCAATCGTATCCAACAGTTTTTAATCTGGTTCCTGCTATTGAATTTCCTGCATAATCCTTTAAAACTTCCCATTCCTCATCGCTAGGCAAATGCCAGCCTTCTGGGCAAACTGTCAAAGCAGTGTTCCAATCATAAAGGCGGCCATACTTGTCACATATTTCCGAATTATCGTCTTTTAATTTTAACCAGTAGTTTTCTTCTGCGCCGCATTTGCTGCCGCATATAGCATATTTCAAATTCTGGGCCATCCAAATTTGTTCACCGATTTGCACATAAACGTACTTTTGGCCATCTCGTTCGTCACAGAATTGTTTTTTCATTTTACCATAATGTTCAACTTCTGCTTCCGGGTCAAAATCCAAGCACAAGTCTTCGTTAATTGAAGATGAGCTTATGGTACTGCAGTCAATGGATGAAGATGATGAGCTTGGAATTTTTGCTGCTGAACTGGAAGATTGAAATGCTCCCTCTTCAATGTTGGGAGAGGAGCAGGAAACTAGTGCCTGAATAGCTATTAGCAAAAGGATTGGCAAAACTAGGCGCATTAAAACTTTTCCAATTTATGCAGCTTTGGGGTTTTGCGAAGAAATCGGAAGCCTGTATAGTTGGCAGGTGAAGTTTTTAACTCTGGTTTTAGCTAAAAGTCTGTACATTTCCATTCCGTCAAGAACGCCCCAGTTGGCGTAGTATTCAGGCGGCTCAGGCCAAGTGCGGGTGGCGGCATCCATCTGCGGCGTTTCGGAGCCGCTGCCGTTGTATAAAACAACTGGTGCTGCGTTAGCGATTGATATGCAAAGCAACAGAAAAGATAAAAAATGGCATCTATTCAAAAACATCAATATAAAACTTAGAAATATTTTTGAGGATTGTCAAGGGTGCATTTTATTTTTTAGCTCGGTTTAGCTCGGTTTAGTTAGGTTTAGCTCGGTTTAGTTTTTTAGCCAACGCAGGTAGCACGCCTTGTTGGAAGGTGCATTGATAAAGTTAGGAAACTTTGCTTTTAGCCATTTTCTTCAGCTTGGACGCATTTACCGCTTTATCTGTTACGGACATTTTGTCCACGAATAGAATTCCATTTAAATGATCCGATTCATGCAACGCGCAACGTGCCAGTTTGCCGGTTACATTTCGCATTTCAACGAATTTGCCTTTCTCGTTTGTGTATGAAAGGCGCACACGGCTCGGCCTGGAAATTTTCACCCAGACATCCGGCACGGAAAGACATCCCTCTTCATCGGTTTCCAAGGGATTTTCGCCGTCTTCCGGTTCAACTTCGGGGTTGAAAAGCATAATGGGATTGCGCTCTTCTTCCTCTTTTGCCAAGTCAATCACAAAAAGGCGAATATTTTTGCCAACTTGAGGCGCTGCCAAGCCTACACCATTGGCTTTATACATTGTGTCCAGCATATTGCGAGCCAGCTCTACAAGCTCGGGGGTAATTTCCTTAACCGGTTCGGATTTTTTTCTCAAAACCTGAGAGCCGTAAGTGCAAATCTGAAGAATCACTACTTTTGCGCCTCGCGTTTTTCCGAATCCGCTTCCATCAGCTTGATTATAGCAGTTTTTTCAAAATCGATCTTTGTGTCACCTGTTTTAACGCAAACAAAACGGTCGTCTATATGCGAAATAACGCCTATAATGCCGGCCATTGTGAGAACTTTGTCCCCTTTTTTCAGCGAACTGCGCATTTGTTCTATTTTTTTGTTTTCTTTTTGCTTTGGCAGTATAAAGAATATATACATAACCACAAACATCAGCAAAAAGGGCAAGAACGTTGTAAACATGCTTGGCTGTTCCCCGCCTTCCGTAGGAGGCGGCATGCACGCTGTTATTGCCAAAACAGACAGCATTATTAAAATAGGAAGGATTATTTTCATGGTTGTAATGTAGAAATATTACAAATCCTTCACGCACCTCACTGCGCGCTTCTCATATTTTGGATCATAGCCGCTGTAGAAGTCGGTATAGCCATCGTACAGGAATTGGAAATTTGCGCCGCTTGATATTTCCGTTGTTTCAGTTGCGCTCCACCAATAGCCGGCACTGGCCTTTAAGCCTTCCGCAGGCGAAGCCTTTTCCCTGATTTTTGCGTTTTTTCTGAATTCATCCTGTAATTTTGGGTTCGCTGCCAAAAAGCCTTCCAGCTTTTTCCAGTCTTCATCGGCGGGCAATCTCCAGCCGCTTGGGCAAGCAGTCATGGCCTTGTCCCAGGTGAAATTCCCCAAATCCTGCATATACCAGGACTGGTCTTCTGTGTTAAAGGTCTTTTGCTTTTGCGCAAAAGCAAAAGAACAAAGCGCAAGGAGGAGAAAAATAGGTTTCATAATTGTAAATATAGCAAGTTTACATTGCCGCTAACAACCCTTTTAAATACATGCCTTCCGGGAAAGAACTCAGCACCGGATGGTCCTGCGCTTGCCTGAAACTCTCTAAAATGCGCAAAGGACGTTTTGCGTCAAGGGCTGCGTCTGCCACTATTTTTTGGAACAATTCCGGGCTTATGTGCCCGGAACAACTGAAGGTCGCAAGCATTCCGCCCGGAGCTAACAGTTTAATCGCAAGCAAATTTATGTCTTTGTAACCCTTTGCGGCTTTTTCCACTTGGCTTACGGATTCCGCAAATTTAGGAGGATCTAAAATTATAAGGTCAAAAGTTTCGCCCTTGTCCCGGCACTTGCGCAAATAGGCAAACACATCGGCTTCTATGTAATCAATAGGCGTTGTCAAATTATTCAGCTCTGCGTTTCGCTTCGCAAGTTCCAGCGCAGGAGAAGAAACGTCAACCTGCCTTACAGACTTTGCGCCGCCGGCTGCCGCAAACAAGCCAAAGCCGCCCGTGTAGCAGAAGCAGTTCAGCACATTTTTGCCGCCGGCAAGTTCGCCAATTCTTTTTCTCGAATTTCTCTGGTCAAGGTAATATCCTGTTTTATGCCCCTTGCGCAAATCGACCAGAATTTTGAGCCCGTTTTCTTCTATGGCAACAGGCTCTTCCGGAACATCGCCTGCCAAAATCTGAGAGAGCGGCTCCAAACCTTCTTTTATGCGAACATCGGAGTCCGAGCGTTCAATAATGCCCTTGCAATCAGGGAAAAATTCCTTCAGGCATTCTACCAAGGTTTGCCTGTGGATTTCCCAGCCTGCGGATAGCAACTGAACGCTTAAATATCCTGCGTAATAATCAATTACGCAACCCGGCAAAAAATCATTTTCCGCATTTGCAACGCGATATGCGTTGGCATTGTAAGGGGCAACCGCAAGGGTCGCCCTTTCAATGCGGTTGGTGAAAAATTTTTTGTCGATTTTTTCATTTTCGTTGAAGCTCCATATCCGTGCCCTGATTTGCGAATGGGGCGAGTATGCGGCCCAGGCTAGGAAATTTCCTTTGCTGTCCAGAATTTTTACTGTTTCGCCGAGCTTGGGGTTGCCGGTTACTTTGTCGATTGCGCCGCTGAACACCCAAGGGTGCAGGCGTAGAAGAGATTTTTCGCGGCCAGGCAAGAGAGTTATCATTTTATCTCCATTTCATCGAGGAATTTTTTAACTGCTGCCCGCAGTTGCGCTGTGATTTTGAAAAATTTCCGTATAAGCCCTGGTATTTGCTTGGGATTTATGAAAATAACCATTACGAGCAAAATCAAAAGAACTTCTGAATAACCGACTCCGCTTGTCATTTTTTTCCCCCTGCGAAAAAAGCAATCAATATGCTGAGGGCATAAAGCACAAGCAACGGCATGGCAAGCATTATTTGAGACAGGACATCAGGAGGCGTTAGTATTGCCGCCACTATAAATATGAGCACTATTGCGTAGCGGAAATTGCGCAGCAAAAATTTATGGTCAATCAAGTTGATTTTCGAAAGCACAAAAACAATTACGGGCAGTTGAAACGCAAAACCAAAAGCCAGAGCGAGCTTAATCAGGAAGCTCAGGTATTCGTCTATTTTGAAAAAAGGGTCTATTGTGCCGGCTGCGAATTCGGTTAAAAATTTCAGAGCAAGCGGCAAGAGGTAAAAGCTGAAGGCTATGCCGCTCAAAAAGCAGAAGGTGGAAGCCAGCGCGGTTGGCAGCACTAATTTTTTCTCGTTTTTGTAAAGAGCCGGAGATATGAAACTCCAAATTTGCTGGAATAAAATTGGCGAAGCGAGCGTTATGCCGCATACCACGGCTATTTTTACGCTTAGCATCACTGTTTCTGCAGGAGCGGTGTAAATTATATGAATTTTGGACTGGCATAGCCTGAGCGTGTGGGCTACAACGGCATCGAAAATATTTTTCCAGTATATTCCGCATGGAATTGTGCATGCTATAACGGTGCATATGCAGAAAATCAGCATACGGCGCAACTCCTCTATGTGCGCTATAAACGGCATTTCCGTGTCATTGCTTGTCTTCATCCGATTCTTTGGATGCTTTTCTGAATTCCTTGATTCCGTTTGCCAAGCTTTTCGCCAGTTCGGGAATTTTTCTTGCCCCAAACAGCACTAAAATGATGAGCAGTATAAGCAACAGTTCTTTTACGCCGATGTTTCCCATGTTTTTCAACCTCCAATTAAGGTAAAAATAGGAAAAAATAAGCGGCTAGAGCGGCTAATTGCTCAAAAAACAGCAAATTTAATTGCTATGCCCTTTAGGAGCTAATCTTTATTTACTATATTTACCCTAGCAACAAGGAAATGAAAATGAGTGATTTAGCGAAAATTTTGATTGTAGATGATTCCAGAGTGTTTCGTAGCATATTAGAAAAGATAATTGCCACAATACCTGGAGTCCAAGTAGTAGGCTCTGTGAACAGCGGCTTGGCCGCCATTGAGTTCTTGCGGATACGTGCAGTGGACTTAATGACTTTGGATGTTGAAATGCCCGAAATGGACGGGCTTGAGACTCTGAAAAAAATGCTTTCCAGCAAAAATGAGCTTAAATCGGTTCCGGAAGTGTTGATGATAAGCTCCCTGACCCGCACAGGCTCAGACACCACTATGAAAGCTCTTGAGTGCGGAGCCTTTGACTTTATAGCAAAGCCTGCGCCTGAGGTTGTAAACTCGCAAGAGAGCTTGAGCCGAATGCTCAATACGGCAGTAGGCGGGTGGCTTTCCCGAAAGCAAAGAAGCGCAATCCGAGCGGCAACGCAACAATCCATAAGCGTTCGCCCTGCAGCCGGCACTACTACTACTACTACTACTACTGCCGCTGCCGCCGCTCCTCTTGCCGCTCACCCTCCTTCCGTCACGGCATTTACCTATTCTTTAGCAAAAAATGTAGCATTTTCAAAGCCTGTCATGGCAATAGTTCTGGGAGTCTCCACCGGAGGCCCTAAGTCTTTAGCGGAAATGCTTCCAAAACTTTGCTCAATGACAACCTTGCCTATCCTGATGGTGCAGCATATGCCGCCTAACTTCACAAAGTCTTTGGCAGATAGCCTTAACGCAAAATGCGGCCATAAAGTTGTAGAAGGCTTGCCCGGCACCGTTGTTCAAGAAAAGACTATTTATATTGCTCCTGGCGGCTGCCATATGACTGTGAGAACCAGAGGCGCTGAATTTGTTCTGGAAAACAATCAAGACCAGCCCGAAAACGGCTGCCGTCCCAGCGTGGATGTTTTATTCAGGTCTGCGGCGGCGGCTTATCCTGTGGATTCGCTTGTTGGAATTATATTGACCGGCATGGGCAATGACGGCTCTCCGTCCCTGCCGCATTTAAAAAATAAAAACGCCTATCTAATTGCTCAAGACGAGGAAACTTCGGTTGTATTCGGTATGCCGAGGGCTGCGGCTGCAACCGGCTTGTTGCACAAGGTTGCGCCTTTAATGCGCATTCCGGAGGCAGTAGTTGAACGTATAAACATGGGTAAAAAATAAGGAAACACTATGGCAAACATGACTCAAGAATCGTACAAAAGCATCACCAGATATGTTTTTGACATATGTGGAATTGTTTTGGGCGATGACAAACAGTATTTGGTTGAACAGCGTTTGACTCCGGTTTTGGGCGAACTTGGCTGTGCTAACTTTTCGGATTTAGCAACTAAGCTTAGCTCAAACATAGTCAACTTTTTAGTTCGTGAAAAAATACTTAACGCTATGACCACAAACGAAACCTCGTTTTTCAGGGACGAGCATCCGTATGTAGCGTTCAGGGAAAAAATAATGCCGGATATGCTGGAACGGGTCAAAACGCGCAAAGAGCGTCCGTGGCAGCGCCGGGGGCCCAAAGTCTCTATGTGGAGCGTTGCTGCCAGCACAGGGCAGGAGCCGTATTCCATGGCTATGATCATTTCCGATGTAGCAACCATGAAGGGCATGGGTTTGGTAGCAATGGAAGATTTTGGAATTCTGGGCACGGATATCTCTTCCAAAGTTTTGTCTAAGGCTATGGAAGGAAGGTATGGGCCTTTGGAAGTGGCACGCGGCTTGACTCCCGATATGCGCAGCAGGTATTTTATAAAAGACGGCGATTCTTTTGTGATAAATGACAAGCTTCGCAAAATAGTGGAATTCAAGGCTTTTAATATTCAAGATCCTTTTACGCAGATAGGTTCTTATGATGTTATATTTTGCCGCAACATTCTGATATATTTTACAGACGATTCCAAGCGGAAAATTCTGGCTCAATTTCATCAGATACTGGCTCCCGGCGGTTATTTGCTGCTTGGCTCGGCGGAGAATATGTACAATTTGAACAACGATTTTGCGACGGAGAGGTACGGAGCAACCACTATTTACAGAAAGCAGGCGTAAAAAGAGCAAGCGCAGAGATTAGGACAATTAGCTCAGTGGTTTAGAGCACTGCCTTCACACGGCAGGGGTCACAAGTTCAACTCTTGTATTGTCCATTAAAAAAATGAACGGTTTGGAAGCTGCTAACAGAATCAAGGAATTAACCTCCAAGCTTGAAGAGGCGAATCGTCTTTATTATGAAGGGAAAACAACTCTTTTTTCAGATTATGAATTTGACGCAGCGTTAAAAGAACTGGAAACTTTGGAAAAAGAACACCCGGAACTTAAGAAACAGAATTCTCCAACTCAGACAGTGGGAAAGGAAAGCTCAGGGAATTTCGCTCGCATATCTCACAAAGTTCCCATGCTCTCCATAGCAAACACTTACAGCGAAACGGAGGTATTGGATTGGCAGCGCCAGCTTTGCGGGCTTATTGAAGGGCAAATTGAATATGTGTGCGAAGTGAAAATAGACGGCGTGAGCATGTCTCTTTTGTACAAGGACGGGGTACTTGTTCGCGGCCTCACGCGCGGAGACGGCGAAGCCGGTGATGATGTGACTGCAAACGTAAAAACCATAAAGGACATTCCGCATGCTTTGGAAAACAAAGGCGAATTTGAAATTCGCGGCGAAGTGTATATGGAGCACAGTACCTTTGAAAAATTAAACGAAGATCTGGTTGCGCAGGGAAAAACTCCATACGCAAACCCAAGAAACACCGCCGCCGGCAGCCTTAAACTAAAAGATGCGAAAGAAACGGAAAAAAGAAATTTGAGATTTTTTGCATATCAGATTCCTGTGGCTAGTGGATGCGAAACTCATGGCAATAATTTAGAGTTGCTGAAAAATATGGGTTTTAAGGTTTTTGAATATTTTGTCAAGGATTCTGTGCAGGGAATTTTTGAAGCGAGGGATTATTTTGACGCTTTGAGAAAAACTTTGCCGTTTGGCGTTGACGGCATGGTTGTTAAGGTAAACAGTATTGCGCAGCAAAAAGAGGCGGGCAGAACAACCAAGGCACCTCGCTGGGCCATCGCTTATAAATTCAAAGCGGAGCGGGTTTACTCGCAGTTGCTGAGCATAGATGTTCAGGTTGGCCGCACAGGAAAAATCACTCCGGTTGCAAATTTAAAACCTGTTTCGCTTGGCGGCTCAACTGTGAAAAGGGCTACGCTTCACAATTTTGACGAAATAAAAAGGCTGGATTTGCGAATAGGGGATTTTGCCGGCATTGAGAAGGGCGGGGAAATTATTCCAAAGATTGTTGAAGTTAAAATGGAGATGAGGCCGGAGAATGCCGAATCTGTGAAAGAGCCGGAGCATTGCCCGGAATGCGGAGAGAAACTGCTGAAAGAGGACGTGGATTTGCGTTGCGAAAATTTGCAGTGCAAGGCGCAGTTGCAGCGGTTTCTTGAATACTTTGTTTCCCGCAAGGTTATGGAAATTGAAAACATGGGCGAGGCTCTTATAAAAATGCTTTTGGACAAGGGCTTGGCACACGAGGTTTGGGATATTTACAAATTGAAAAAAGATGATTTGTCTGCTTTGGAAGGCATGGCGGAAAAGAGCGCGCAAATAGTGATGGATGGAATTGAAAAAAGCAAGGGTAACAGTTTGGAGCGGTTGATTGCTGCGCTTGGCATTCGCCATGTTGGCGTAAACGGCGCAAAAATTTTGGCAAAGCATTTTAAAACTTTGAGCGGCCTTGCCGTGTCTGGGCAAAAGGAATTGGAAAACATAAATGGCATTGGCGAAATAATCGCTGAGAGCATTTACAAGTTTTTCCATTCGCCTTTAGGCGAAAACTGCCTGGAAAAAATAAAAGAGATAGGCATAAACACGGAATATAAAGGCGTAAGCGGAACTTTGTTCGCTGGCCAAACGATAGTTTTAACAGGAACATTGCCAACTTTGGACAGGGAAGAAGCTAAAAATATTTTGGAATCAAACGGTGCGAAAGTGAGCGGTTCTGTGAGCAAAAAAACTTCTTGGGTATTGGCTGGCGAAAATGCGGGAAGCAAATTGGAAAAGGCAAGGGAACTTGGAATTCCGGTTCATGACGAGGAGTGGTTTAGAATTGCTATATTTGCGTAAAATGCCTTTGGCTCCATCCCCATTCTCGCTGAAAAAACAAAGCCTCCTGAAAGAACTCGGCAAAAACATCATAGATTTGACAATTTCCTCCCCAATGCAGGCCGGCATAGCATTTGACATCGCAGACGACTTGCGCTATTTAGCCGAAAATCCAAACTGGCAATTCAATCCCCCCGATGCCTGCGGCCAGCTTTATGCAAGAGAAGCTATCGCTAAGTATAATGAGGCTAGTGGCCAGCGGCCTATTGGTTGTGAAGATATATTTGTGACCTCAAGCTCCTCAGAATCTTATTCTGCGCTCTTTCAAGTCTTTTGCAAAAAAGGAGACTCTGTTCTAGCTCCAGTTCCAGGCTATCCGTTAATAGACACGCTCGCCGAGCTCGCCGAATTAAAAACTCATCCGTACTTTCTAAAACCAAATATAGACCGTTGGGAAATAGATTTGGACTCCTTGGATTCCGCTCCGCCAAATGCGAAAATTCTCCTGCTCATAGCCCCCCACAATCCAACGGGGCACATTCCAAGCAAAAAAGAATTTGAGCGCATACTGCAATTCTGCGAAAAAAACAAATTGGCATTGATAATAGACGGCGTATTTCAAGCATACAACTTAAAAGACAACTCTCCACTCTCAACTCTCCACTCTCAACTGCCAAACCAAGTCCCAATTTTCATTCTCGATGGTCTCAGCAAGGCTGCCGGGCTTCCTCATATAAAAGTTGGATGGATACATGCAATAGTCCCGGAAAAAGCCAAGCAGCATATTTACAACGCTTTGGAATATGTTTTGGATTCTCAGTTAAATTGTTCATATTTAAGCCAAGCATTGTGCGCAAGAGTTTTGCCGAGAGCAGGGGAGTTTCAAAAAAGGGTTATCGAGAGGCTAAAAACGAATCTGGCATTGCTCAGCGATTATTTTTCAAAAATGGGCGCAGAGATTATACCTTCTGCCGGCGGCTGGTACCAGAGTTTTTATTTTCCCGGCGCAGACGATGAAGAACTGTGCCTTAGGCTCCTGAAAGAAAAGCACTTTCTTACTCATCCGGGTTTTTTGTTTGACTTTGAAGACGGCTGGCTGGTTACGAGTTTGCTGCTTTGGAAACGCTCTTAGGATTAGCCGGAAACCATCCTTTTTTAACCCGCTTTTCCTGTTCAAAAAGCTCATGAATTGTCCAGAACAGAGAGAAACCAAGGACTGCCAGCAAAATTGAGATGACAAGATTGCCTGTAAGCAAAGAAGTTGCGCAGCTTGCCACGCCGAGAAGCGCAAAAACCGGCCAGCATTTTGTGCCGAAATAATAATGGCCCTTAATTACCACGGGATGAAGAATCCCGATAATGAGAAAAGTGCCAAAACCGACTATAATTCCGGAAAAATCCATGCTTCTGAATATAGTAAACGCCACCAGCAGAATTTTCTAAATTATGTTTCCCACTCGCGAAAGTGGCGGAATTGGCAGACGCACTAGGCTTAGAACCTAGCACCGCAAGGTATGGGAGTTCAACTCTCCCCTTTCGCATAGCGTTTTTACCGGGAGAGAACATTGGCTATAAATTGTCAAACTAACATCAGCGAAACTGACGAGAACCATCGCTCAGTTGAATTTACCGTTTCCGTTAGCGAAATGGACAAGCTTTTTGAAAAAAGCATCGGCGAGTTCCGCAAACAGGTATCCATGAAGGGCTTTCGCCCTGGGCAAGTCCCAAAGCCGCTCTTCGTATCGCGCTTTGGCGATGAGGTGTACCATGAAACCGTGGACAAGGTTATAAACTCAGACCTCAGAACGGAATTTGAAAAGCTGATCGAAACATGGAAAACTAACGAAAAGCTAGAAGTGGCGGCTCCAGCCGAACTTGGCGAGCTTCATGCGGAGCGTGGGCAAGACCTTGTTTACAAGCTCAATATCGCGCTCAACAAGCCCTTGGTTGCGCAGGGCTACAAAGACCTTGGGGTCAAAGTTTCCCAGATTATTGTTTCGGAAGAAGAAATAAACGATGAACTTCAGGAAGTTCGCAAAAGGTATGCAAAAGAAGGCGAAGAATTCAACTACTCTGCGCTCGGCGTAAAAGACGAAGCCGATTTAAAAGAGAAAATATCGGAAAATATCTTTGCGGACAAGCAGCACAGCGCACGCCAAAAGGCGCTCAAGGAAGCTTTGGACATTGCGATTGAAAAAAATCCGTTCCCCGTTTTGGAAGAACAAATAAAGTACACTGCGGAAAGAAGCTTGCAACGGCATGGCGAAGAGGAAGAAATAAAGATTACCAAAGAACAATTGGATGAAATGCGCCCCGAAGTCAGCCGCGCCATACAGGAAGAACGTATTTTGCGCGCCATAATAGAACAGGAGTCTCTAAAGCCAACTCAAGGCCAGGTGGATGCCAGAATACAGCAAATCGCAGATTCAATGAGAATGGATTTTGACCAGACAAAAGACGCTCTGCGCAAAAGCGGCAGAATAAACGGCATTCGCGAAAACCTGAAAATAGAACTTGCCCAGTGCCTGCTAATAGGCGAGAGCTTGCCCGAAAAAACACAGGAGAACGCATGATTATACCGAGCATCTTTGAAGACACCGGCAGAGGAGAGCGGGCTTTTGACATTTACTCCCGCCTGTTAAAGGAGCGCATAATATTTTTAGGTGCGCCCATAAACGATGAAGTTGCAAACGTTATCATGGCGCAGTTGATTTATTTGGAATATGAGAATCCGCAAAAAGACGTTACCATTTACATCAACAGCCCAGGCGGCTACATCTCAAGCGGTCTCGCTATTTACGATACAATTCAGCATATTCGCTCCAATGTCGCTACAATCTGCATAGGCGAGGCTTCTTCAATGGCTGCGATTATACTTGCAGCCGGCACAAAGGGAAAAAGGTTTGCCCTTCCGCACTCGCGCATAATGCTTCACCAGCCGCAAGGCTATGCAAAGGGGCAAAGCTCAGATATTCAAATACACGCAAGGGAAGTTATAAACACCCGTGACAAACTGAATGACATAGTGGCCAAGCACACAGGCAAAAGCACGGAAGAAATAAAGAAAAAAACCGACCGCGACTTTTACCTTACCCCGCAAGAAGCCCTGGAATTCGGCATAATAGACGAGGTGTTTAAGCCCAGAGAAAAAGGGAATGCAAAGTGAAAAAAAATCTTGCATCCTGTAATTTTTGCGGGGCCAATATAGACGAAGTAGAAAGGCTTATAAGCGGCCACGGAGGGATAGCCATATGCAACAGGTGCATCCAAACCTGTTACACTATGGTTCTATCGGAAAAAGAAAGAAAATCTGCAGATGCCGCAAACGTGCCAAATAACGTGCCGGAACAGGAAGCTTTTTTGCCTCCTCCTGCCGAATTGAAAAGCCATCTGGATAAATTTGTGATTGGCCAAGACGAGGCAAAAATCGCACTCTGCGTGGCAGTGTATAACCATTACAAAAGGCTTCATTTCAAAAAATCGCAGAATTTATCCGTTGAAATAGACAAGTCAAATGTTATTTTCATTGGACCAACCGGTTCCGGCAAAACGCTTTTGGCACAAACTCTGGCGCGTTTTTTAAAAGTTCCGTTTACCATAGCAGATGCCACGGTTTTAACCGAGGCCGGCTATGTGGGCGAAGACGTGGATAGCATTCTGGTAAGGCTTTACCAAGCTGCGGAATTCAATGCGCAGGCAGCGGAAAAAGGCATTGTTTTTATAGACGAACTTGATAAAATCGCTCGCAAATCGGCCAATCCTTCAATTACACGGGATGTATCCGGTGAAGGCGTTCAGCAAGGGCTTTTGAAAATTCTGGAAGGAACCATTGCCGCCATTCCTCCAAAAGGCGGCCGCAAACATCCGGAAGCTCCTTTGGTAAAAATAGACACACGCAACATTCTGTTTATATGCGGCGGAGCTTTTGAAACTCTGGACAAGGTGATTTCAAAACGCATAAACTCCGGCGGCGGAATGGGTTTTGGCGCAGAGGTCGTATCAAAAAACGAAAGCAAAATAGGCGAAGTGCTGTGCAAGTGCGAGCCGGAAGACTTAATCAGTTATGGGCTTCTTCCCGAGCTGGTTGGCCGCTTGCCGGTTATAGTAAGCTTGGACGAGCTTGATGAAGAGGCTCTGTTAAAAATTTTGACAGAGCCGCAAAATTCTCTTATAAAACAATATTCTGCGTTGTTCGCAATGGATGAAATGGAACTTTCCTTTACCGAAGACGCTTTAAAAGCAATGGTAAAAAAGACTGTGGAGCAAAAGACCGGCGCGCGCGGACTTCGCTCGGTTATGGAGAAAATCTTAATGCCTTATATGTTTAACATTTCAAAAGGGCGAAAGAAAACTGCTTTAAAAATAGATGCGGAAATTGTTGAAAAGGCTTTGGCAAAGAATAAAAAATGACAGGGGTCGCAAAATGGCTGCAGAAAAATCTGAAACAACTATAAGCAAGGATGAATCCGGGTTCCCTCAACCCGAATTTGACAATGGTTTTCCCGTTGTTCCTTTGCAGAAATTCGTAATGTTTCCACGCATGGGAACAAGGCTTTCCTTTGACAGGCAAATAACTCTGAATGCTCTCAGGCGCATAGAAGAATCCAGAGGCTTTGTGATTTGCCTTTTGCAAAAAAACAGAGAAACGGACATACCAAAGGAAGAAGAACTGTATTCAGTTGGCATTTTAGCTTATGTGAAAGGAGTGTCGGGAACGCCCAACAATTTGCTTTTGGTAAATCTGTTCGGAGTTTTGCCCGTTGACATAAAACAGCTTTCTCTTCAGGAAAAAGAAGGGGAAAAGTATTTTTACGCCTTTGCGAAACCTCGCTTTTTGGAATTCAAAGACAAAAAGCTTTCAAAGCCCCTTGCGGAAAATTTGCTAGCTTCAATGGAGCAATACTCAAAAACCCGCCACAACCTTCCCGATAACCTTAAAGACATTCTAAAAGGCATGCCGCCCGAAGAACGTTGCCTTATAGCTCACAGTTTTTTAAGGGTTCCAGACGATGAGCATCAAAGCATTTTGGAAAGCTCCTCTTTGGAAGAGATGTATTCAAAAATAGATTTGGCTATAAATACCGCTTTGGAAGTTCACAAAATAATATCCTTGAACAGGCAGCAAGTTGAAATAAAAATGCAGCGTTCTCAAAGGGAATACATGCTTCAAGAGCAAATTTCCCATCTTCAAAAAGAACTTGACGAAATAAACGCCAGCGACCAGGATAGCGAAAACTTTTCAAAAAAAGCAAAAGAGCAGAAATTTCCGCCGACAATCAAGGAAAAATTCGACGAAGAAATGACTCGCTTAAAACTGCTGAATCCAATGAACCCCGAATATACCGTGGTTCGCAATTACATAGATTGGCTTCTCGCGCTTCCTTTTGGCATTTACACTGAAGACGTTTTAGACATAAAAAGAGCAATCGACAGCCTGAACGCAAAGCATTTTGGCTTGGAAAAGGTAAAAGAGAGAATTTTAGAACACATAGCCGTTTTGCAAATGGCGGAGAAGTTAAAAAACAAAGACGTGAAAAGCCCAATTTTATGCTTGGTTGGGCCTCCGGGCGTTGGCAAAACAACCCTTGCAATGTCCATAGCTAGCGCAATGAACAGAAATTTGGCTCGCATTTCGCTTGGCGGCGTTCACGATGATGCGGAAATACGTGGGCATCGCCGTACTTACATAGGCTCAATGCCGGGTCGCATAGTACAGGCTCTTCGCAAGGCCAAAAGCATGAATCCTTTGATTTTGCTTGACGAGATTGACAAAATGTCCAGCGATTTCAGAGGCGATCCCGCAAGCGCGATTTTGGAAGTTTTAGACCCGGAAATAAACACGGAATTCACCGACCATTTCATGGAAGTGGGCATAGATCTTTCCAGAGTGTTTTTTGTAGCTACGGCCAACACCCCGGACGGAATTCCTGCGCCTCTTTACGACCGCATGGAAATTGTCCGCATACCGGGTTATTTGCACTTTGAAAAGGAGCATATCGCTCGTGATTTTTTAATTCCTAAAATTTTAAAGCAAAACTCTCTTTCCGTGAAGCAGTTCAAAGTTTCGGATTCTTCCATTAACGGCATTTTGCGTGAATACACAAGGGAGGCCGGCGTTAGAGAGTTGGAGAGAAAGCTGGAGACTATGGCTCGCAAGCGTGCGATGGAACTCGTTTCAAAGAAAAAATTCACGCCGCAAATATCTCAAAAGCAGCTTTCTGCCTATTTGGGAGTTCCTGATTTTGCAGGCCCTCGCCTTATAGACGAAAAACGCGCCGGAGTTACAACCGGCCTTGCTTGGACTCCCGTAGGCGGCGATGTGCTGCATATAGAGTGCATACTTTTGCCCGGCAAGGGCAAGCTGCAATTAACGGGGCATTTGGGCGATGTGATGAAGGAATCCGCTCAAATATCTCTTTCTTTGGTCAGGGAGCGTGCCAAGAAGTATAAAATCCCGGAAGACAAATTCCGCAAAAGCGATATCCATCTGCATTTCCCGGAGGGTGCGACTCCTAAAGACGGCCCGTCTGCGGGCATAGCCATAACCATAGCCATGCTTTCTGCGTTTACGGGCAGTTTGGTTTCGCCTTTTGTGGCATTCACGGGCGAGGTAAGTCTTATAGGCCGTTTGATAGCGATTGGCGGTTTAAAGGAAAAGTCATTGGCGGCATTGGACAGCGGCGTAAAGAAGCTTATTTTGCCCAAAGACAATCAAAAAAATGTGGAAGATTTGCCGGATGTGGTCAAAGACGGCTTGGAAATAAAAATGTTCACGCACATAGACGAGGTGATAGAAGAGTTGTTTTAGGGATTACTATATTTATATGTTATGTCATATACGCGATATTGTTTAGCTTTTTTATGTCTTGCCACAATAGCCTTTTCACAAGGCTCCCCAGATTCTGTGGTCAAGGTTGAGATTGATTTTGCCAAGATTTTGAGCAAAGACACCACTATTGAGGGCTACGAGTCAAGGATAAAAATCATTGAAACTCGCAAAATTCAAGCAGATGAGGAAATAAAGACTGCTTTGGAAGATTTTTCCAAAAACTATCCGCCGCTAGAGCCTCAAAAAAAGGATGAAACGGCCGAAGCTTTCAAATTGAGGCACGATGCTTGGCACGGCGGCGGCATGCTCAAGGTAGCGGAGCTACGGGGCAGGCATGAGCTTTACAAGTCAAAGCTGGACAGTTCCATAGGTGTGCTGAACGATTACATACTATCTGCGCAAAGCGCTTTGAGTGAAGATGCCTATGCCCTTAGCAAAGCTGCGGCGCAGGACGCTGTAGCCGGCACTGCAAGCTCTGGCGGCAGCAGCGGTCTTGGCTGGCGTGGTTGGACTAGAATTGCGTCTTATACGCTTTCGGCTGGCTGCATAGGCGCTACGGTGTATAAACATATGAGGGCAGATAAATACAGAGACAAGCTTGCCAAAATAGACGATAGGCTATATGGCGATGGAACTCCGCCTAAGTCTAAGAATCAGTATGATAGGTTGCGGAAAAATTACGTGAATTTTGCGGAAATAGTTGAAAATAGCGAAGATCAGAGGTTGATTTATGGCATTAGCGCAGGCGTTTTTGCTATTGCCGGAACCTTAACTTTCGTGTTTTAGGAGAATTTTATGAAACAGACAAATCTTGTTAAATCATCAATCTTGAAAATCCTGATAATCCTAATAATCGGGGGTATCGGAGTTCTGACATTTTCCTGTTCGTCCGTGGACCTTCCGCCTGCGGACTACAACGACTATCTGGAAGAAATTGCCGCCAAGCGTTCGTCATCGTCATTGCCTTCATCATCTTCTGTTGAGGATTCTTTTCAGAGCAGCAGTTCTTCGCTGAGCAACTTGGTATTTTGCCAGCTTGCCGCAAATTGTACCGAAACTTCTGAGGATTATTGCCGGTTGTTAGGCGGAGCAGAAGTTAGCTCTTGCCCGGAGGCAAGCTCGTCTTCTTCTGCTGTTATCAATTCTTATTGCGTGTTGCCCAATGGCGATTGCGAGAAGCTTAACGAATATATGTGCACTAATTTTAAGGGGACTCCGGTTCAGTCATGTTCTGAAACGTCTTCCAGTTCTGCAACTTCGCCATCTTCGAGCAGTTCCTCGAATTGCGGTAGTGTTTGCGCTGCCATCCCAGAATTTAATTGCACGGTGAATCCGGCTAGTCCGATTAGCGGCGATGAAGTGACTGTTAGCGTTAATATTACAGGCTCCGGCGAAGGTTGCACAACAAAAACTTATGTGGAGATTGAAGCTAACAATACATTTGCGATGTTTCAGTGTTATGCAAACTATCCTATTACAGGGCCGGTAGTAACTGCCGGTGAACTGTTTGGAGATTGCACGAACGCTGGTCAAACTTTCACAGGAAAATGGTCATGGCCAACCAGCGGCACAGTCACGGCTGTTAAAGGTGCTGTTACATGCGGCACGGGAGCGTCGCAGAACACAGAGACAAAAGCTTGCGCAATAACCATTCAGGCTCCGCCAGCGCCATAAATTTTTAAAGGAGAAACAATATGAAACAGATAAAAATACTTGCGTTAACCTTTTTTGCCTTGGCTTTGTTCGCAGTAAATGCTGCGGCACAGTGCGGTGGCAAGCAAGTTTACATTCAACTGCCCCAAACGGAATGGAGCAAAACCGCCATAAATATTTATTCGGCTTATGATGGTTCTTTAACATCGCTTATAGCCACAGTACAGAACGAGTGGTCTGTATTTGCTTTTCCGTCTGGCTGGCCAAATGACAGGTCAGAAAAATCTTTTTCCTTCTCAATGAAGGCCTCTAACATTGACTCCGAAAACAATTGGATTGCCAGTAATGGCTACAATGTGTCCGGTTTAAGACCGATGACCGCTCAAAGTTTCACTTGCGAGCTTTTTGGCTCCAGCAACGTATTGTATATTTATCCGAACCCAAAAAATCCCAGCCAAACCATCGCTGGCACACAGCCGCCCAACGCTTATAACTTCTATTTTTTGCCGCCAAATGACCCTGAGTGGACTACGGGCTCCCCTTTCCTAGTTTGGGTTGAAAATGGAATTGTAAAAAAAGAAAAATTCAGCCATGACTCTCGCTGCGGATGGCTCAAAAAAACTTGGTTCAATGCCACGCCTCCTAACGGCGTCACTTTGATTTGGCTCAATGATCCTCCTAACGACCAGTTGGGTCTTTTGGGTTTGGAAGAAGATCCTGCAAACTGGATTAGCGGCAATCCAACTCCATTCAATCTTTTGGAGCAATTCAATAATGTTGTAGGCGGTCCCGGCGATTTGTTCTTTATTCCATCTGGCGGCGCTCCAATTTGGAGCAAATACGATCAAGGCAAATCCGGCATATGTTCATATAACTTTGCCGCTATAATTTACGATACGGATAAATCCGTGAATCTAAGTTTTTCAGAAAACGAAGATGATATTGGAGCAGGAAGAGATACTTGGGGTTATTGGACATCCGGCATAATCAAAGGAATGGTTAAGCCAACCTTGAATCCAAATACAAGAAAGATAGAATGCCAAAATTGTGCTAGGGGAGGCAGCGTTACAAGCAGCCAAGGCTATTTTACTTCGCAACAGGATTTCAACAACGCTTTTGATCCCACCAGCAGCACCAACGTTGTTTTGTGCTATGATATGCCTTTTTCCCGCACCTCCAAAGGCTTGTGGGAATTCGACAGCGACAGGATGATGAATAACAATGGTAAAACAGTCGGCGGATTTTTCCCAGAGATTTTGCAAAACCGGCAGCTTGCGGTTGCTGCAGGAGCGGATTATTCCAAATGCAATACGTGCGATACAAAATACTATGCGGAAGGTTTTGTAAACCTCACCAGTAAAATAAATCCTTGGTGCTTTGATCGTGGGCTAACTACGAAAATCGCAACAGGAGATAGCCTTGGCAGTTGCGGAACACCCTATGGGCCCGGTGCTTTTGCGCATGGGCAAGAACCGGCAGATACATGGGGAGCCACGCCTAGCGGCAATGCGGAGTGGAACAGCACTTGGCGCAACAACAATATTAATTTGTGGGGAGGCTCGCAAATAGGAGCAAATGCTAAGGCTAATCAGTTCTTCTGCTTTGAAAGCCATGCTGAATTTGTCTATGAGAAAGGCCAAGAATTCTTCTTTAGAGGAGATGATGACATTTGGGTTTATATGAACAACAAACTGGTTGTTGACTTAGGGGGTTCGCATTTGGCCGCTCCCGGTTATGTCAATTTGGATACTTTGCACTTGATTGAGGGCGAAAAATATCCCATAGACATATTCTTCTGCGACAGGCGCACAACAATGAGCAACGTTCGTATAACAACCAATATGTACTTTGCGCAGAAAAATCTTTTGAGCGTTCATGGCAACCCAAATTCCAGCGGTGGTGTGGAAGTTTGCATGGAAAGCAGTGGCTCAAGCGGCACTTGTGCCGACTTGCTTGGCAACTCAAGCGGCAACAGCGTAAAATGCGGGTCGGAACTTGGCAATGTTATGGATTACTATATGCTTAACCGCAAAGGCGTCCAACAGAACCTCAACCCAAGCAATCCATCCTGCAGCAGGAGCGGTGATGATCTTGTCTGCTATGGTGGCGTAACTTTGGTTGATTATTATAAAAAACCGGAAGGTTCAATTGAAGTTGTTCGCACTAGAGCGCCATACTTTGGCTTAGTTGGTTCCTATAAAGTTTATGCCAAAATCAAGCCCGAAAGAGAAAGCGAATATCCAAACGCCATGCCCGTTCTACTCGCACAATTCACCGTAGGCGTAAGCACTTTTCCTGTTTGGGGCGATGTTTATGGCGATGACGGCAAACTTATTTACAGCTTAGGCCAAAAGTCTAAAAGCACGGTTTCTGGCAAGCTGGTTCCAATTGGATTTGCCGCCGGTATTTGGGGTTGCGATGACCCTGCCAATTATGGAGAAACAGGATGTACCTTTGAAGTATATCAAGCCAATGCCTCGGAAGGAGGAAGCTATGGCCAGTCTGTGAACATCAAATTTACGGCAAACCCAGGAAACTCTAACCTCAGATTCTTCACAGATTCGCTTGGGCAAAATGAAGTTTATGCTGACGAACCGTTTATAATTCCCTCAAACGAGCCCTTTCCCGGGTTGCTGGTGCTTTGGGTCACCGGTGACTACAGCGCAACTGAAGAAGAAACCTACACAATCAACGACGAACTGATTGTAACAGTTAATTTGCCGCAAGAAGAGCCGAATTACTTGTACATAGGGCAAATAATTGGAGATGGCAAGGAAATTTGCCTAAAAGAATCGAAAACCAGCGTTTGCGGAGCAGAACTCGCATCCAGGCTTTCCTATTCCATAACAGTGCCAAGAATTGGCAGCCTCCCTCTAAGCTCGGATAACCCGGACTGCATTTGGGTAAACCCAACGCTGGGCGTATGCTATGGCGGAATTTTGATGAACAACGGCGTTGTAAGCGTGGACGAACATGCCATTACGGAGGAATTCTTTATACAAAGCGGCTTTGAAGTGTATGCCAGAGTCTCCGAAGAGTATCTTCCGCTCAATGTGTTTACAAAAAACCAAGGTTCCACGCCTATAATATCCAAGATTCCAAAATTGGCTAACTCTCAAGAACTTGCGTATTATAGTCTAAAAGGCGAGCTTCTAAAGCAAAAGCCAAAAACGGCAGGTACCTATATTATTCGCAAAAATGGCGCATATAATGTAATAATGGTGAAATAAATGACTTTTTTTCAAAAAAAACGAAATTTTTCCCATTTTTACCCTTGACATTGGTAAAAAATATTTCTATATTTATAAGCCCATTTGTCCTTAGAGGCAAATAGCAGTTTGAAAATTCAGAAAAGAATCCGCCGAAAGGCGGAATGAACCAGATGTTCTCGTTAATTCGGGAATAAACAAATGATTTTAAGAGTCGATCAACTATGAAGAGTTTGATCCTGGCTCAGAACGAACGCTGGTGGCGTGTCTTATGCATGCAAGTCGAGCGAGCCGGGCAGCGATGCCCAGGCGAGCGGC
>Ga0181987_10671_pt1 | contig 21225 bp, 26 predicted proteins | sample TergutCo191P1_FD_120224 | JGI IMG/M metagenome (GOLD analysis project Ga0181987, IMG submission 120224)
TTTGAGGAAAATGATGGAAAAGCTCAAGAAGAAATTCTTGCTCTTTATTTACAAGCTCATTTTCCCGCAAAATTTTGTCAGAATCGCTGCCTAAAGCAGGGTTTATAAGGATCGACTATATAGGCGATGGCTCATATTATTACTGCTGAAATTGCACAATCAGGTAAAAAAATAGGAGTAAATGTTTCATTGCCTATGTCTCCTACCATCGTATATAGGGTGTCATTTGTATTTTATACTGATAATTATAATCTTCGCCGCTTATGCCATCTGCGCCTTTTGTACCATCAATTCCATCTTTGCCATTCAAACCATCACCATCGGAGCATGAGATTATGAATACCACAACAAATGCTAAACCTATCGCCAAAAAGGCAATTTTAATCTTGTTCATGTGCAACCTCCTTCTTTTATAAAAAAAGATAGAAATTTCGGGTTGCCTTAGGGGCAAGGCACCCCGTGCTGCCACGCAGGGAAAACGCATCTAAGGTAACTTCTAAATCAATAATAACTTTTTGCTACAATATTTACAGGGCGATCGAATCGATGGATATCTTCTCCACGCTGCCCATATACCCCCGTAAAACCTCAGGAATCACAAGCGAACCGTCTGCCTGCTGGTATTGGTCGCAAATGGCAACCATAATGCGAGGAGTCGCTAGGCCAGAACCGTTAAGGGTGTGGACAAAGGTGTTTTTGCCGTTTATCTTTGTGCGAATATTCGCTCTGCGAGCCTGATAATCCTCATAATTGGAAACCGAGCTTACCTCAAGCCACTTATTTTCAACAGGGGCAAATACCTCCAAATCATAACACTTCGCAGCGCCAAAACCCAAATCACCCTTGCAAAGCGCAACAACTCGGTACTGCAAACCCAGCTCCTGCAAAAGCTTCTCGGCAAAACCTACCAACTCTTCATGGTTCTCGTAGCTTTTTTCCGGATGGGAAAAATAAACCATTTCCACCTTATTAAACTGGTGCAAACGCAGCAAACCTCTGGTGTCTTTGCCATAGCTCCCGGCCTCCCTGCGAAAACACGCAGAATAAGCGCACAATTTCAAAGGCAAACTGCTCTCAGGAATAATTTCGTCAGCATATAAATTTGTCACCGGAACTTCCGCAGTTGGAATCAAAAACAAATCATCGTTTTTATCGCAGGCATACATATCCTCTTCAAATTTCGGAAGCTGCCCTGTGCCGGTCATGGTTTTGCGGGTGACCAAATAAGGCGGAATAACCTCCTCAAAGCCAAAACGCTCACGATGGCTGTCCAAAAACCACTGGATCAAAGCCCGTTCAAGCCTTGCGCCCAAACCCCTGTAAACAGGAAACCCGCTGCCGCTAATCTTTGCGCCACGCTCAAAATCAAAAATGCCAAGTTTTTCACCCAATGCCTTGTGGTCAAGGGCGGCCTGTAGGGGTTGAAAATTTTCAACCCCTACAGACGGCCTCCAAGACCGTACAACCACGTTGTCTTCGCTGCTGCTGCCTTCCGGCGTTGCGGCGTGCGCCACATTCGGAATACGGAGCAGCTTGTCGGTTTGTTCTTCGTCAACAAGGCGTATTTTTGCGTCAAGCTCGGAAATTTTGTCGCCAACAAGGCGCATCTCTTCAACGGCGCTGTCTGCGTTTTGCCCGGCTTTCTTAAGATCGCCTATTTTTTTGGAAGCAGCATTGCGTTCTGCCTTCAGTTTTTCTGTTTCGGCAATAAGCTCGCGTCTTTTGGCATCAAGCTCAAGAACGGAGTCTATGCTAACTCCGGAATTCTTTTTCTTGGTTTCCTCACGGTAAAACTCTGGGTTTTCGCGAATTTTTTTAATGTCTAGCATGGTGTGAATATAGTAAACTAATCAAACTTCACAAATTCTTCAATTGCCTGTCTCTTTTTTGCCCCAATCCCAGACACCTTTTCCAAATCCTTGGCAGTGCGAAAAGGGCCTTTTTGTTCCCTATGGTCAATTATCTTTTGCGCAAGCGAAGGACCAACGCCTTTTATAAAACACAAATCATCCTTGCCGGCGGTGTTTATGGGAATGGGCAATTCCGGGGCTTTCTTTTTTTCTTTTTTTGGTTTATGATGTCCATACGCATCGTGTTGTAGAGACGGATAATTATCCGTCTCTACGGTTGATACGGTATCCATCGTAGATACCGCATCCGCAGGGACAACATAATCACCCGGCAAAAAAACATCTTCCAATGGAATAAACTTGTTGAACGCTCCCAAACGGGAAACCCCGCCCAGCGCGAAAAGAAACAACGCCAGATATAAAAACTTTTTCTCAGCCCCGTTCATCACTCCTCTTATGCGCCGCCTTTAACAAATGATAAAACAACGGCGAAGGCTTTAACAAGGTTGACGTCAATTCAGGGTGAAACTGGCAGCCTACGAAAAAAGGATGATCCGGAATTTCCATTATCTGCATAATGTTGTCTTCCTTGGCGGAATAACCGGAGAACACAAGGCCGTTTTCTTCCAGTTTGTTTATATACATGGGATTCACCTCGTAGCGATGCCTGAACCTCTCTCTTATAATAGGCGCGCCGTTGTAAATTTTTTCCACAAGCGTGCCTTTCTTCAAAAACACGTCGTAGCCGCCCTTGCGCAAAGTTCCTCCCAAAACCTTTACATATTCCAAGCCCGGCAAAAACGCAATCACAGGCTCTTTAACTTCTATGCCTTCAGACTCAAGCTCCACGGTGCTGGCTAAAGGCATAGAGCATTTGTGGCGTGCATATTCCACAACCGAGAGCTGCATTCCATAACAAATGCCAAGGAATGGAATATTATTCTCCCTTGCTATCTTTATAACCGAAATTTTACCCTCCATGCCACGGCTGCCAAAACCGCCGGGCACTATTATCGCATCAAAAGAAGCCATGTTCTCAAGAGCCTGGTCGCTCAAGCTCTCCGTATCCAGTATTGTCAATTTGCAAGCAACATTCAAATGAGCTGCGGCATGGATTATAGCCTCTCTAATGCTTGCGTAAGAATCTTCCAACTGCGTGTATTTGCCGCACAAGGCAACATTCAATATTTTCTTTGGATTCTCGTAATTTTTCTTGAAAACATCAACAAGCCTTTTCCATTCGTCCATTTTCGGAGAACCTGCGCCGGATATTTTCAATTTTTTGAACAAAATGTCCAAAATTCCCTCTTCCTGAAAACTAAGAGGAATCTCGTAAACAGATTTCATATCCAAGCCAGATATCACATTTTTGCTGGGAATGTTTCCGTATAGAGCTATTTTCTCCTTGATCTTCTTGGTCAACGGCTCGCTGCAACGGCCTATTATTATGTCTGGATAAATTCCTCTCGTGTTCAAATCTCTCACGGACATTTGCGTAGGTTTTGATTTTTGCTCATGAACTCCGCTTGGAATGGGAATGTATGTTAAATGCGCAAAAACGCAGTTATCCTGGCCAACTATGTGAGAAAGCTGGCGGGCAGCCTCTATGTAAAACTCGTTTTCCAAATCGCCCACTGTTCCGCCTATTTCTACAAGCACAACGTCAGCGTTTTCCTTGCTCGCGATTTTGAAAAGATGGTCTTTTATAACGTCGGCAACGTGCGGAATAAACTGGATTGTCATGCCTGCGTAAACGCCTTGCCTCTCCCTTTCTATCAATGTGGAAAACACCTTGCCCATGGTAAGGCTCCATTCTGATTTGCCGCTTATATTCAAAAAACGTTCGTAATGGCCAAAGTCCATGTCAACTTCGCCGCCATCGTCAAGCACAAAAACCTCACCATGCTCAATTGGGTTCATAGTACCGGGATCCACATTCAAATAGCCATCGCATTTCACCGGAATAACACGAAAGCGCGAAAGCAGCGCGCCAATTGACGCAGCCGCCACACCCTTCCCAAGGCCGGAAAGAACTCCGCCAGTAATAAAAATAAACTTGCTTTTACCGTTGTAACTGTTATCAGCACTCATAAAATCCTCATTTGAACAACGGAATACAAATGTAGCAAATTTTCAACCTATCCATGCGGCCTCCAATGCTCTGTACTGAATTGCCTCTGCCAGGTCTTGGCGCTCTACCTTGTCGCTGCGCCTTAAATCAGCTATGGTACGGGAAACTTTTAGCATTCTATCGTAGCCTCTGTGGCTCATTCGCCATTTTTCAGCGGCTTTTAAGGCAAAATTCTCTGCGTCACTATCCCAAAACAGAATGTCTTTGAGGGTTTTGCCATCCAAATGCCCATTGCGAAAATTTTTCCCGCCCGGAAACCGAGACTCCTGTATTTCGCAGGCAGCTTCAACACGCTTCTGAATTTCCGCCGAGCTTTCCCCCGGCTGGCTTTTTCTGCTCTCGTCTATGGGAACAGAGGGAACCGATACCTGAAGGTCTATCCTGTCCAGCAAAGGCCCGGAGACCTTGCTCCTGTAGCGTTTGATAGCTTCCGGCACACAGCGGCAATCCCTTCTATTGTCCATAGCATAACCGCATGGACAAGGATTCATGGCTGCGCCCAGCACAAAGCTCGCAGGAAAGCTTATGCTCCCCAAAGCTCTGTTCAAACGAACAACACCCTCCTCTAGAGGCTGCCTCAAACATTCCAGAGCCGCCCTCTGAAACTCCGGCAACTCATCCAAAAAGAGAACCCCGTTATGGGCAAGGCTCGCTTCGCCGGGGCGAAGCTTCATTCCACCCACAAGAGACGCTACGGTCGCAGTGTGGTGCGGCGATCTGAACGGGCGGCTTTTCATAAGGCCACCGCAAGAGTTAAACATCCCGGCGCACGAATGTATAATTGTGCTTTCCAAAGATTCGGTTCTTCGCATTGCCGGCAGAATGCCAGGCAAGCAACGGGCGCAAAGTGTTTTGCCGGAGCCCGGAGAACCAACAAGGAGAAAATTGTGGGCTCCGGCAGCGGAAATTTCAAGGGCGCGCTTAACAGCCGCCATTCCGTACACTTGCGAAAAATCAACGGTTTTGCTTTGGGCCGCAGAAACCTGATGACATTCTAGGGCTGAACAAAAAGCCCCGTCAGGTTCCTGCAACCCGTCTAAACACTGCTCCAAAGTTTTTGGAGCTATTACCTTAAGCGTCTCTACGCAAACGGCTTCCTCTCTGTTTTCATAAGGCACCACAAGAATTGTTTGCGGGGCTTGCCTCGCAAGATTGGCGGCAACCGCCAAAACTCCGTGCACGGGTCGCAGCTTGCCATCCAGCGAAAGCTCGCCCAAAAACAAAAAGTTTTCAAGACCTGCCACTTTAATCTGTTCCGTGGCAGCGAGCATCCCAATGGCCAGCCCCAAATCAAAGGCGGCCCCCTCCTTACGCAAATCTGCGGGCGACATATTAACTGTCATTCTGGTGGAACAACCATAAAATCCGCAGGTTCGCATAGCCGCCAGCACCCGCTCCCTAGCTTCTCGTACAGCGTTATCTGGCAAGCCCACAAGCGAAAAGCCCGGCAAGCCAGATGTGCTGTCAACCTCAATCTCCACAGGGATTGCTTCTATGCCTCGTAGTGAAGCGCTTCGTATTCTCTGAAACATTACTTATTCGCCAGTTCCTGATATTTTTCCAAAACGCATTGCTCAATATGATCGCGCAATTCTTTGTGGAGCGGATAGAATATCGAATGGTAATCTTCGCCTTTGTAATTTAAATCAAGCGGATAGGAAACGAAAAAACCGTTCACTCCTTCCACAATCCTCAAACCTGTTAGCTGGAGTTGATCGTTTAAGGCAACCCTTGAAAAAGCTCTGGTTTTTCCACCGGATGGCTCCTTTACCGGATAAACCTGAACATTTGTACAGGTGAGAACATCAAAAAAGACATCGCTTTTTTTCTGCGCTTTTGATTCTTTGCTCATAAGAAACCTCTTTGTTAAAGTTTCTTTTGTAACGGCAATTTTCGTGCCAAGCAAAAAACGGCGTTTTTGAGCGAATTTCGCCGTTTAAAAGTGTCAAAAAAGTGTTTAAACACGTGTTTAAACACTTTTTTGACACTTTTTTTGACCTTATAAATCAGCCTTATTCCAACAGCAAGTTTCGCATTCTCATTAAATTTCTTTCGTCTTCCAGGTATTCTTCGGGGCGAGGCTTTGATTTAAGCACTGGCGCAAGCAGTTTTTCCGCTTCTTGCTTCCTGCCGCTTTCCTTGTAATATTCCGCCAAAAAAAGAGCAGTTGAAATGTCTTTGGGATTCAGATTCAGAGATTTTTTTAAATAATACTCCGTAGAATCTTTGTTCACCCAACTTAAAACTGCGAACACATGCGGTATTTTCTGATGCGCTCTGCCTAAAATTTGATAGCCTCTGGCCGCAGATACTTTATCGCCTTTTTTTTCCGTAGCAATAAGCTTCAAAGCTATTTCCCTTGTTTCATTGGCACTCCCCACGTTTAGCGCAGCCTTGACATAACTAAGCGTATTGACCCACAAGGCTAAATTCATGGAATACCAATAAACTACTTCTGCGTTTTCAGGATACTGCGTAAAAAAAGATTTGCCCTCTTTTTTTGCCTCTTCAAAAAAAACTCCCCTTTCTTCGGTATCTAAATTGGTAAAACGTCCCAAATAACAATAAGCGCGAAGCAATTTCCAAGACGCTTCTTCTTTTTCTTTTGGTTCTTTAAGCGCCAAAGCATAATGCTTTATAGCCTCTTTTATATTCTTGTTGTTTGCCATGTTGCCATATGAATGTTCGGCGCGAATTGCATAATAAGAATCGCCCATTTGCAAATTTGAAACTTGAGCAAATGAAATAGATCCGAGCAATGCGACAAGAATAAATAACCTTTTCATACGATAATATCGTCTTCGCTGCCGCGACCGCTTATCACTATTTCGTTGTCTGCTTCCAAACGGCGAACCACATCAACTATTTTCTGCTGGGCTTCTTCAACTTCACGAAGCCGCTTTGGCCCCATATATTGAATTTCTTCTCTTATCATCTCTGCGGCACGGTTAGACATATTTGAGAAGAACTTGTTCGCCACCTGCTCGTTTGCGCTCTTAAGCGCAAGCGCCAAATCTTTGGAATCCACCTGTTTCAAAACAGTTTGCATGGCTTTGTCATCCAAAAGAAGCATGTCTTCGAACACGAACATAAGGGCTTTGATTTCCGTGGCAAGCTCCGGATCGTCTCTTTCGAGTGTTCCCAAAATATTCTTTTCCGCTCCTCTATCCACCATGTTGAGCATTTCAGCAACGCTTTTTACGCCGCCAACTTCCGCAGTGTCGCCTGTGAACATGGTTTTCAAAATCTGCGACAGTTGCTGCTCAACCTGCTGCAGCACTTCCGGGCTTATGCTTTCCATTGTAGCTATGCGGGTTGCAACTTCCACCTGCATATCAGGGTTCAAAGAAGAAATTGTCGCGGCTGCTTTTTCCGGTTTCATGTGAGCGAGAAGCAGAGCCACGGTCTGAGGATGTTCTTTGCCCAAAAAGGATATCAATTGCGCAGGGTCAACGTTGTCCAGCATGTTGAAGCCGGTGGTGCGAATGTTGCTCTGCACTTTTTCCAAAATTTCGCGCGCACGGCGGGAACCCAGCGATTGTTCCAAAATTTGCTGCGCAAAGTCTATGCCGCCTTGGTTTACATATTCCTGCGCATTGCTGATTTGCTGGAACTCCTGTAGCACGTATTCGCGCATTTCCGGAGTCACGCCTTCCAAGCGGGCAATCTGCGCCGTGAGGGTTTCAATGTCTTTTTCGTTTAACGACTTAAAAACATGGGCGCTTGCCTCCTGGCCAAGGGCTACCATTAAAATTGCGGCCTTTTTTGGCCCGGGTATGTCAAAAACCTTCATTGCAGGCTTGTTGCCAGACTCGCCGCCTTTGCCGCCTTCTTTGTAAAACTGTTTTGCCGCCACAAAAAGGAATGTAGAAATTTCATAGCTAGGCTAGTGGCTAGTAGCTAGTGGTTAGCTGTTACCTTAACCGCATTACAAACTTTCCGTTTTCCTCTTTTATTTGCGCTAAAACAATGCCGCCTTTTAGCCTGTGAACCCCCAAATCCTTTTGCGAACCCTCCGAAAACACCGCAAAACCGAACTCTCCAACCCATTCATATTCGTAAATTCGCGAACGATCTCCGGCTTTAAGGGTGTCCGGCACCAAAACCTTGGTTTGCCCGTTTTGGGAAACAAGAGACAAATTGTGAATTTCCACGCCGGTATTGTTTTCCATCTGAATGCGTGTTTCGGTATCGATTAACCAGTGAGTGCAAGAAGAAAGGATAATCGCAAAAAATAGCATGAATTTGTTCATTTTTCTTTCTCCTGGTTAAATTCCTGTTTTTTCACCGGGGTTTGGCTTATTTCGTTGGGAGCCGGCTTGGGAGCATTCAAGGCGAAGAATGAGTCGCCGGAGGTTCCAATGGCCAAGCGAATTTCAACAATCCAGAGGCCACGGCTTTTGAAAAATGCTTCGTAGTCGTTTGCGTGGTTGTATGCCACCCGCAAAATGGGAAGGGTTATGCCGCCGCCAAAGTAAAAATCCCCGTTTTCTTTTTTGGTAGCCGTAGCTTCCAGCGCAAGGATAAAACGCGAGGGTTCAGGGTAATATTTAATGGCAACCCATGTGAAGTCTTCGCTGTACGCGCCTTCCAGATAAAGCCTTTGTTTGAATACGTTCTGGGAAACAAACATTCTGAGGGAGTCTTTTGAGTAGTAGGTGCATTCCAAATCTGGCAGGTAATTTTGCCATGAATTCTTATCGCCTCGGAGTTTGCGGGCTTGCAAAAACAGTTGCGCGTTTACGAATTGCAAATCTCCTTTGTCAAAAGCGGGCATTACGGAAAATCTGCTCCATGTTCCCAAAAGCCACCACCTGAGGCTCTCTTCCTTTGCGTTCAAATATTGCACGCCGCCGCCGAGCAGCCAATGGTTTATGCTATCTGCAACCGTAAACCCAAAGGCATGAATCTGGTTTATCTGCGAATAATTCCCTCTATGCGGAATGAACAAAAAATCTTCATTGTCCCATCCTTGCCGCTCTCCAAACCATCCGAAGCCGTATTTCAAGCCTTCTGGGTCCTTATCGTCAAATCTGTCGGCCAGCCATAAGCCTAAGCGTTGCCTGAACGCAAAGCCTTCGTGGGTGCCCCACTTAGTTTTTAATTCGCTTTGGCTTGGGAGTGGCAGGTATATTATGCCTGCGGTTAAATACGCATCGTATTCGGGGCGGGCGGCGTTTTGGAAATCTGCAAGCTGCGCAAAGGCGGTTTGCGGAGCCTGTGCCTCAATTATCTGCGGATCAGGGTTCCAAGCAAGAGCGTTTGAGGCCAAAAGGCCGCAAAAAATCAAACACTCCGCTCTTTTAATCATGGTTTTTCAAATGTAGAAAATAGCATAAGATTAATTCAGCATTTTCCTATATTACCTATAGGAGACTAAACAAGAGGCGCCTTATGAACAGAACCAAATCCTTTCTTGCGGCAGCTATTTCCATAGCTATTGTATCCTTTTCCTCTTGCTCCTCAAACGGCAATGAGAATGGAGCTGAATCCTCGTCATCCAGCTCCAGCGAAGAACAAACACCGCTTTCATCAACAAATGAACCTAGCGGCAACAGCTCTACAAGCAAAAGCAGTTCAAGCTTTTCATCTGCAACAACAGCCACATCTTCTTCGTCTGCGGAAACTGCCGAATCTTCTTCGTCTGTTGCAACCGCCGCGTCTTCTTCGTCTGTGGCAACCGCTTCGTCTTCTTCATCAAGCGCTAAATCTTCCTCTTCATCCGCTATAACTGCGTCTTCCTCATCTGTGACAGCCACGCCGTCTTCTTCTTCCCAAACTGCAACAACGCCGTCTTCAGGTTCAATTGACAAAGGAACCCAGTTTACACCGGAAATGCTCGCTCTTACCCCAGGCGCGACTATAACCGAGCTTAACATAGCTTGGTATGCAGACTCTGATAAAGGCTCAAAATCTGAAGCTCGCCTTTTTGACGCAAATGGAACTTATATTAAAACCGAATCCGGAGCATCCGCAGGCTCGGCTTCCACTGGAAAAAGATCGCATAAAGCAAAATTGACGGGGCTATCACCCAACACAAAATATAAATACTCCGTATCCAACGATGGATTGGATTGGAGCAAAGAATATGAATTCTCTACCCCGCCATCAACAGGAGCATGGAGATTTGTGGCTATATCGGACCCGCAAATTCGTTTAGATTCCGTTAAGTCTCACTCAAGTTGGGCTGAAATCGCCAATAAAATAAAAGCAACACCAAATGTAAGCCACATTACATGCTCAGGCGACCTGGTTGACGAGATGTTTGCCTCCGGCACCCCCAATGAACGGGAATGGGAAATACTCTTTAATCCGGGAATATTCAGCAATATTCCTATGGCGCCTGTGAAAGGCAATCACGATAACGGCAATCAATTTGGCTATCATTTCAATTTGCCAAACAAGGTTAATAAATGTTCCTCTTCCAACAGTTATTATTGCGATTACAACTATTATTATCTTTATAACAACATTCTCTTTGTTGGATTAAACTCAGGCACTTTATATGAGGGAAGCTCCGATGCAAATTTCAAGGCTGTTGTAGATCACTTTAGCGAAGTTATCAGCGCAGCGAAAACTGCGCATGCGGGAAAATACGATTGGATTATTGTTTTGCATCACGAATCCACAAAAAGCGTCAGCGCTCATGCCGAAGATGTGGAGATTGTGAAGTATAAGGCCCAAGGCTTTGAAACCGTTATGTCCAGCCAAGGCGTTGATGTGGTTATAGCCGGGCACGATCACGTATATGCACGGACCAAGCCTATAAATGGCGTTGTGTATTTGACTCTCAAGGCGGCAAGCAATTATAAATTTTATCCCATCATAGAAGCACTTGCTACGCAAGATTTCATAGCAAAGTATTCTAAACCGCAATCAAGCTATAAATTTGACTGGGAAGGAAGGCCTTCGTGGATTCAAGTGTTTGAGCCCGAATACACAGTTATTGATGTAAACGGCAGAACGCTCAACTTTGAAGTTTGCACCAGAACAGAGTGCGGCGGCACGGACAAGTTCACTTTAACAAAGTGATTACCATTCCACTCCGCTAAATACCTCTGTTCGCTTGCCATTGTATTCGCCAAAAACAATGTATTGCTTAAAGCCTATGCGCCAAATGGCAAAAGGCTTGAACAAAATAGCCGCACCGTATTCCTGATAATGCACGGTGCTTTTGGAATTTAAATATTTTTTATCCTCTGCGTCATCTGGACCGTGAATATCACCTAGCCTGCCGCCAAATGCGGTATCTTTGGCAACTGCGGAAACCGATAAATCAAGTTTCAAAAAATTTTTATATGAAATTCCAAAACGATTGTAAATTTCTCTTGAATTTGGACCTAAATCTGAACCCAAAGAATTTCCAAAATGCGAATAATCGTTACCCAAGCCTTTGTGATGCGTGTAAACCCAAGGCTCTATGCGTGTAAATTCAAAGTTATAATCCCAATTAAATATGCCGATTTTAGCAGAATCTATCGCTACGCCAACAGACGTTGCCCATTTGTTTCCCCACCAGCTTTCATCAAAAAAAGATGTTATGTTATCCAAGTCGTCTATAAATAATTCACCATAAAGCTCAAACTTTTTAAACAACTTCCAAGAAAAATCCACAGACATAGCCTTGTTGTCTCTGTCTCCGCCATAACTCTCGGCAAAAACATAGGGCACAAAAGGCATTAAATATATAGGCTCAACCGAACGTCGCTCTTCCGGGCTGCTGCCATAAACCATAGTTTCTGCGAAGCCAAAAGAAAAATTATCGGAAATGTTAAAGCCAAGTCTATGGGCGTGCATATATTTTGTGTGCTCTTTCCAGTTTTTTAACTGTATCGCTTGCTGAGAATAAGAAACAAATGCCAAACTTAAGTCCCAACCTATGAAAGGCGTTGGCACCGGCCTTTTTATATATGCATAGTCCGAAGTGTCTTGAATTGCTCTCCAATAAAAATCGCTGCCTCGCAAAGTGAGTTTGTTGCGCCTTGCCGGGCCATAAGCTAAATAATCATAACCACCGGAAATTTTAAAATACGGGGCTGCTTGCCAATCTGTACGTGCTGTGAAAAAATCCCAAGTGCGGCCTTTGCTATCGCTCTGTTTGTCAAGATTTACATAAGGGTAGCCAAAATATGGCTCAAAGTCGTGCCCCGGATATGTCAAATTCCATGACTTATCCATATTTACTTCTGCAGAGGCGGCAAAAGAAAGATTTGTAGCGGCCAATCCATTCAAAAGAATTCCGGCAGCTACTGTATTTTGTTCCCCAGCAATGAGCGAGTCTTTTAAAAACAGCCTTAACCTAGCAAACCGGTCGCCGTCTGAAACTAAAAACTCCGCATGCAAAGGAAGCGCGCAGAGCAGGAGCAAGGCAATCAGCCTCTCTGTTTTTTCGGTCATGGTTGTGTAAATCTAGAAAATTAAAATCCCTTGTTAAACATTAAAAGCGCCTTAAACAACTCTTCAAGCTCGGGATTTTTGGGGAAATCCTTTTCATTAATTTTTGATTCTGCGTTCTTTATGCGCTTCTCCATCACAGGATGAGTGCTTAAAAATTCAGCATCGTAATCGGAAACAGAAGTTTGCAAAATATTCATTAGCTTAAACATCCCGGCCGGGTTGATTTTATTCTTTTCAAGCAAAGCAATGCCGGCATTGTCAGCTTCCAACTCCATATCGCGCGAATAAGACAAGTCGTTCAAGCGGCCTGCGTTTTCCATGATAATAGCCATCAAACCGCTGATATCGCTCGTTAAAACAGAGATCAACGCATAACCGGCAAGGCTTTTGCATATTATTTGCATTGAATGTCTTTTGTTTACATGAGAAATTTCGTGGCCAAGCAATGCAGATAGCGATTCATAATCTTTTATCTTGTCCAGCAAGCCCGTGAAAACAATCACATCGCCGCTCGGCAGCGCAAATGCGTTTACAATGCCGGACTTTATCACATGAAATTTTAATTCTACATTGCTGTCCCATGAAAATTTACCGGCAAATTCGTTCAATAAAAATGTTTTAGCGGAATCTATTTTTGTTGAATCTATATATTTTTCCATAAATAACTCGCCCAGCTTTACATCTACAGCTATCGGAATTAAAGGCACTGCCTTTTTCGCTATGAAAGGCGTAGCGGAAATATATATCGCAATAATCAAGAGCAAAACTACTGGAGCAAGCAACAAATGCGTTCTGAATTTCATGCCAACCAATTTTTGGTATATGCCGGTTTTGAATAAATGTTTTGTTTCGCTTATAAATGCATTGTCTTCAATAACAATGGGCATATCTTCGTTTTTAAGCCTTATCTCCATTTTATTGTTGTAAATTTCGTACTCAGTGTCATTAAGGCTTACGCTAACCAAGTCTTCGAATTTTGCAAAACTCAAATTTTTAGTCTCTGAATCTAATGTCAGTTCCACGTTGTGCGGAACAGATGTATGCCCGTCAAAGTAAAAAGCTTGTGTCTTAAAGACCATCAAAAAATATCCATGTCAAAGAAATCTGCGTCTCCCATGTCTGCGCCTGCGTCTCCGGTAGCATTCATATAATCCTCTTCTGTTTGTATTATTTGGTCTAAGTCCATATCTCCATACAGCTCCAAATTATCGGTGATAAAACGCATGGAACGTACTTTTGCTATGGGATACCCCAAACCCAGCGTAAATAGAATAATCAACCAATTGACGACCACCAGTTTGAAAACTTTTCCTGCCGTCGCATGAGATTTTATTTTCATAATGTTTCCGTCTTTTTTAAAAGACAAGTTCTCATAAAAGAATTCAAACAATCTTTTTTTATACCAGAAATAATAAACGCCAAGGGTAAGAACGCTTAAAAATAAACCGCCTATAGCTCTGGCAAAATAGCTTAAGCCACGCCCGGAAAATTCCATCTCAACATTGCCAAATCTTGTGTTGCCATAAGTGTATTTGCGAATATTATTCACAAGCCATGAATAATAAACTCCCAAAGTGAGCAGGGTTAAGAGAGCTCCTTTGCATAGCATATAAATCAAAGCTTTTTTATCTCCTCTGTAACCAAACCTTATGCGCCTGTAAGAAGTTCTTGACATTCTGAACCTGCAAGAGCCATGAATAAACAGGGCGAGTATCGGCATATAAAAGAGATATCCCCACAGGTCAAAGGAGACGGTAATCCAGTTTATCTTTGGGAGAAAGTTAAATATTATTCCCATTATAACGGTAAAAACGGCGATTATGAGCAAAAATTTGAGCAATCCGAAGAACATTTGCTTGCCGGTGCCATGGAACTCAAAGCTGTAATCGCCCACATAAGTTGACGAATACAAGTATTTTCTCATATTTGCTCTTGCCCAGGGATAATATATGCCCAATGTGCAAATGATGAGGATCATGTTAGTTATCCAAATTTTGAAAACAGCAGCACTGTCTCCGCGAAAAGAGATATTATGATTCATAATAGGGAATATAGGAAAATTCCCTTAAAAAAAGGAAAGATTTCCAATTTTTTCACTCAAAAAACGAATTTTTTACCCTGACTTTTTGTTAAATATGAGGTTTTATGATGGGAAAAAGCCCTGCCCATAACCGTTAGCTTCAGCTAATTCTTGTGCAATTTACTATATTTATACTTAAACAGAAGGAGATTGCACTATGTCAGAAAGCATAAATGTCACCATTCGCCTAGATAGGGCTATAAAAGAGCAGGCTGAAGATATGTTTCGTTCTTTCGGAATGAACATGTCAACCGCCATTAATGTGTTTATTCGCCAAGCTTTGCGTTTGGGAAAAATGCCGTTCAGCATTTCCGACCCTTTTTATAGCGAAAAGAATCAAGCTAGGCTTAGAGACTCCATAGAGCAATATAAAGCCGGAAAAATTGTTGTGAAAACCATGGAAGAGTTAGAGGCTATGGAGAATGAATAAATCTTTTTCGGATAACGCTTGGGAAGAATATACATACTGGCAGTCGCAAGACAAAAAACATTGAAACGAATAAACGCCCTGTTAAAAGATATTGACAGAAGCCCTTACGAAGGAATCGGCAAACCGGAGCCTTTGAAAGAGAATTGGAGCGGTTTTTGGTCTAGAAGGATAGACAGCGCAAACAGGATTATTTATAAAGTTGAATTGGTCGAATATTGTAGAATTACTGCGGCGTAAATCGCTTCCGAGTACTGAAATAAAAAAGCAGATAAATTATTTTTTTGAATCAAAGGATGATTGGGCGGCTGTCTTTGAAAATGCCGCTATTGCTGTCTGCGCTGTTGCAGAGAGTATACCAAATTTAAAATCTACCATATTTAAAATTAAATAGGAGATCTACTAGAGCCGCAAATTTAAAACATAAAAAGCTATTAAAAAACGATATTATGAATAATTTTTTCTATATTACCCATGCTTCAGGGAATATTCTTTTATTTCTTTCCTGTCAACCTGAAGCATTTATTTAGATCCATTTTAACCATTGGAGGCATTTATGCCCAAAAAAGTCGCTATTTCCCAAAGCGAGCTTGCCCAAGCAGCTCGCTTCGCATCCCTTTTGCTCGATTTCACTTTCAAAAGAGTGTTCACAACGGAGGAATGCAAATACCTGCTAATAAGCCTAATAGAAGCATTCCTGCACGGATACCTTCCGGCAAAATCGTGGATGTAACTCTGCTTCCGAATGAGAAAATCAACAAAACCCGAAAGCAACGCTCCGCCGTGTTCGACCTGCACTGCAAAGACAGCGAAGGAAGCAGATTCATCATAGAAGTCCAGATTTCCAAGCAGGATCATTTCATAGGCAGACTGCTCTTCTACATAAGCCAGACCATTTCCGGGCTTGCCAAGAAAGGCAAAAAATACAACTTCAACTATCCAAGAGTTTTCTCCCTCAGCTTCCTCAACTTCGAGCCTGAACCAGAAGAAAAAAGCCGCAAAGTTGTTGAGCATATTGGCCTTGTAAATCTTGAACGCTCCAAAAAGCAGTATCCTCATATCCACATCGCTCTTGTAATGTTAACAAGGTTTAAGAAAAAGCTTGAAGAGTGCAAAACGACCTGTGACCTATGGCTCTATCTTTTCAAAAACCTGCACAAAATGAAGAAGATACCGCCCAAGTTTAGAAGCAAACGCTGGCGTTCAGTATTTGATGTAGCGGAAATTTCTAATTTTAATGAGATAGAACTTCGTGATTATGAGGCCAATATGAAGTATTGCAACGACTATGAGAATACGATCGAGTACGCTGGGAAAGAGGGCGAGGCTCGTGGCGAGGCCCGTGGCATTGTTATTGGCGAATCTAGGGGTGAGGCTCGTGGCATGGACAAAATTTTTGCGCTTTGGGAAAAAGGCGTGCCTTTGGCTGAGGCTAAGAGAAGGCTGAAGCGGGCTAGTTTGTAGTTAAGATTCTCTGCCATCCAAATCTGCGAGCCTATTTTAACCCATTTGTACTCTTGCCCATCACGGCTGTCTTTGAATGTGCCGCTATTGCTGTCTGCGCTGTTGCATGGAATTGCAAGGATACAAAGAAAGCAAAATAAAATTTGTTTCATTTTATTTTTACCTTCAGAGTATCCATTATTTTCACATTCCAGTTGCTTCATTTTTCCTAATATCTTGACCTACAATTACTTGTACAATCTTGAAGACATTTTCCTCCGGCTATATAATCATTAGAATCTTTATTCGCTTCTGAACAAGAAGGTATGCATTGCTTTGTACATTCTTGCCTTAATCTTTCTTTCTCTTGCTCTTTTTTCTGAGCTTCCTGCTGCTCATAAATTTCCGGCCTATTTGCCTTATCAGCCTCAACAAAAGATTTTGCCGCTTTTTGATACCATTTATCGGCAATCGCATTGCCTGTCATCAATGCAACAGCAAAAACTGTCAGCACTATCATTCTTTTCATATTCTATTCTTCTGATATTTCTGTGAGGTTAAGCAAGCGAAGATTCCAGAAACAAAAAATCTTCGCAGGATTATTGCGCTGTGCGATAATTCTTTCATAGGACAGGTCCAAAATCTCCAAGCAACTCTATTCTAAGCTCTGTTACCGAAATTTTATAAGTTCCTTGCCCTTCTAATTCTATAACTCCAAATTCGGTGTTGATTTGAGCTTTGGTTTCAGCCTCGTAAACCGTTCCATCCCCTGTATTACCAACCATGTTTCCAACTTCGTTTCTAAAGTCAAATGCAACTGGAATTATGTCATAACTGACTTCACCACCTATTCTTCCTTCTCCTTGAGTAAATTGTACCTGCATGGTTAAAGAACTTGTGAAATTAGCTCCGCCATTGCTCGTGCCTAGCTCAGTCTCATATGTGCCATAATAGATTAAAGATTTAATAACATCATGGAATTCTACCTGTCCATCATGATAAAATCTGAGAATAACCTCGCCGGAATTTGTATGATAAAACGTTCCTTCAAGAGGAACCGATGGCTGCGAATTTGCCTCAGAATAAAACAATCCCAAGGCAAGCATAAATGAAACAAACACAGTGGCTTTTTTAAACATATTTTACCTCATTGTTTACGCAAGGACTCATCTTCTTTGCAACCTTTAGCATGGCAATAACAATCGCCAATATATGGATAGTTAGCGTATGATTCCCATATGCTAAGACCTGTACACCGATTGTCTTTTTCCGGAAGTTGTCTGCATACATCGTACTCAACAGAACTCCCTATTTTTACCTTGCCATCAGCGTCATTATCACATCCGTGTTTGCCACAAGACTGTAAAAATGCCATTGTCAAGGCGAGCATAAGGCTTGCCGCTAATTTCGCCAGTAAAATTCTTTTCATTTGACCCTCACAAAGTTTTTATAATAATCCGAGCTTGAAACATTGCCTTTTCCATTGAACCAACTGCGGAGCAATGCTTTCCCGTCGGATTCATTGCCAGTCAAATAGAATTCGCTTGCGCCCATTCTATAAGTTTGGCTCCCGGATCTTCCGTTTGTCCCGCACTTATAGCCGCTATAACCTGAAGACAAATTAAAATTAAACACAAGTCTGTTAGCGTCAAACGAATATGTTCCATTGCCAGTACAATTAGTCTTGCCGTCCCCATAAGTTTGGTATTGCTCAACAACAAGAACTCCGTCTTCCTGAAAATTCAATACGCAACGGTGGTTTTTGCCATCGTAAGCTGTCCATTTTCCTAAAAACGGATTGCTAGGTTTTTCTTCCTTTGCTTTTACGGGGCTGCTGGCAACGGGAATTCCAAGCATTAAATTAACTATTCTGTTTCCCACATCAATTATTTCATCCGTTCCGGCAGTCTCAAAATTGACGGGATATATTTGAGATTTCTCCTGAATTTTACTTTCCACTCTTATTATTCTTGTATTTAACACGCTGCTGCCCCCTTTGCCTTTTTTTATTTCAATAGCGCATACAAATTCAGCACCGGCATCTTCGCCCATTTTCGCAATGTCATCTACTTTTACGGAACCGCTTCTTTGACGGCCTTGTTCGCCTGCAACAACAGCCAAGGCAGCTTCGGAAATTTCCACAACAGCATATTTTTTGCTGTTCACAAAAGCATCGTTAATCACCATGTATAGCAAATCGCTGTCTTCGGTTACAGCACCCGCTATGTAAATGGCAACTTTAGGTGTTTCCTGCGCAAAAGCTGCGAAGCAAATGGCAAGTAGCAATAACATGGTTTTTTGAAACATCATTTTGAACCTCATTGGTTTATTAATACGCATCCTGGACGCAACGAACAACGTCGGCGCTAGTCTTGCCGCCGACGTTGTCCTTTAACTCCCCACTATTGACGAGCCAATAGTAGGCGTAATTGCTACCGTACTCCGTGGCACTCCACCAATAGCCGGTTGAAGCCTTGGAAAAATCTTTCAAGTCATCTGGCTTTGCATCTGCTTTGAGAAAATTCCACTCGCTGTTGTTGGGCAAACGCCAGCCATTGGGGCAAGCCGTATGGGCTTCCACCCAAGTGTATTTGTCCTTCTTATAGGACAAATCCTGCAAGAACCAAACATAGTCACCTATGCGCTTTATCTTGTATTTGCGCTGATCTCGTTGATCAACGAATGCATCTGCTGATTTTTTAGGGCTTGCTGGAATCCCTAGCATTAAAGCTACTATTTGTTGCCCGACCCTAATTATTTCATCATTGTCTTTGAAAGTGCTGGTGAATATTTCGGATCCCTTATGAACTTTATTTTCCACTTCTATTATTCTTGTGTTTAGCAAACTGCTACCCCCCTTGCCTTTTTTTATTTCAATCACGCATACAAACTCCGCTTTGGCATCTTTTCCCATTTTAGCAATGTCATCCAAGCTTACGGAACCGCTTCTTTGACGGCCCTGCTCTCCTGCGACAACAGCCAAACCAGCTTCTGAAACTTCCACAACATCATATTTTTTATTTTTCACAAAAGCATCGTTAATCACCATAAACAGCAAATCGCTGTCTTCGGTTACTGCGCCTGCTATGTAAATGGCAATTCTAGGTCTCTCTTGCGCAAAAGTCAATGCGCAAAAAATTGACAAAAGAACTATGATTGTTCTCATTTCTCTATCTCCTTTATTAGTTTTTGGGCTATCTGTCCTGTCAGCTTCTTGAAAGATTCTTCTGTGGCTTTCTCGGAATTCCCGTTTGTCCAGCCGTCTTTCTCTTCAGATATCTTTACAGAAACATCCTTTTTTGTTTTTGAATTTCTAACAACAACATTCGCATTTGTGTAGCAATAAACTTCTTCATGTTGCGCTTGCTGGCAACGGCTGAGTTTTGCCTTCACGGTAATCACATAATCAGCCTCTGCCTCGCTTTCCGCCGCAGAGCAGTCGCAGCCTTTTTCCTCCAGCACGGCAGCCAGATTGTCAGCAACTTGCTCGCTGCCGCTGATTTTCAAGTAAAGCGATGTGCCGTTTTCCAAATTCATTTTAGCCGAATTGATTTTTTTCAGAATTTCAGCAGAACGGTCATGGGTGGTTGCTCCCGTGACCGCCTGCAATAAATTTTCCCAATATCCGGCCTTTGAAAGCGAATCTTCCGCTGTTTTTATTTTGTTCAAAGCGCTTTTCTTCTTGCCAAATTCCGCAAGCTGGCTTGCAAAAGAAAGCTCGGTTTCAGCGAAAGAATGCAGGCCGTTTATTTTCGCCGAGTAAAATTCTGCGAGGTCCTTTTTGCGGACTGCGGAAAATCCGTAAATGTAGCCGCTTTCCTTGTCAAAATAGGAATAAGTTTCCATTTTGGCTAAAACTGCGTCGCTTGCGCTTTTTATAACCTGTTTGTAATTGGTGCCCAACGCCTCGCTATGGCTTTTGCCGCTCTGGTATTGGGTTCCGGTTTTCTCAACTGCGGAACCACCGCTGATATGAACGGCTATGCTCTCAGTCAGCTTGCTTTGGGCATCCTTTTCTATAGCCTTGAATTTTGCCTGATTAGGGCTTCCATTTATTTTATCCCTCGCAAAACCTGTGTACCAGTCCGTGCTAGGATAGCGGGACGAACGCCAGCTGTCTTGAATCCACAAGGGAGCCAGCTCTTGGGCATAAAGAGAAATTGCGAGGAATAAAACAATGAAACGCATAGCTTACTCCCCGGCTTTCTGCCTGCGGTAATCCTCTTTGGCGGCTTCCAGCTCCTTCATGAACTGATGCTCCTCAAAGTCAATTGCCATCTTTTCTTCTTTCTTCAACTGGTTGAACATAGCCTTCACCTCCGGCGGGCCCATTTCTATGGCAACGTAAACATTGTAGCGGCCGTCTTCTTTGACATAAGTGTTTTTACAGATTGGCCTTGTGTTGGTTAAAAACTGCTCAAAAAAAGCCTGCTGAACCTGCATTCCCTTGCCTGCGTAAGAACTGCCGGTTTGACCGCTCGCATGCTGCCTGTCAAAATTCCTTATCATTCCGTTTACCATCACTTCAAGCTGCTGCGCAAGTTTTGCCCTTGTGTCCAAAAGAGCGAGATTCACGCCAAAAGACTCGTTCTCGCTTAAAGCGTTGCCGGCTTCTCGAAGATTTGCTCCCTGCTCAAGGGCTTTTTCTTCGCACTCTTCCTTTTCAAGCTTTACGCCTCTGCTGGCTGCTTGGGCTTGAGCCGCAGTGGAAGGCGCAGCTTGAACCGTATTGTATGCGGGCGCAGAGGCTGTGGTTTGAGGTGCTGGGGGATTGCTTGCGCACGAGATTAAACCGAGCGCAAACGTGGATGCGGACAGAATGGTTTTTACATTCATATTGAACTCCTGTTTGAGGTTGGATAAAAAAATTTTTACAAATGGGGGGGGGGGGGGGGGG
>Ga0181987_10674_pt1 | contig 20130 bp, 14 predicted proteins | sample TergutCo191P1_FD_120224 | JGI IMG/M metagenome (GOLD analysis project Ga0181987, IMG submission 120224)
AGAGAAGGAAAGATTATGAAAGTCAAAGCATCACTAAAAGCCCGTTGTGAATCGTGCAAAATCGTTCGCCGCAAAGGCATTTTGCGTATTATTTGCGACAAGAACCCCCGTCACAAACAGAAGCAGGGGTAGGAGAATTATGGCTAGAATCGCTGGTATAGATTTGCCCAAGCAGAAGACAGTTGAATATGGCTTGACTGCCATTTTCGGCGTTGGGTTGCACACTTCCCGTGAGGTGTGCGAAAAGCTTGGCATTGACAAAAACAAAAAGGTGGAAACCTTAACGGAAGAAGAGCAGGGCAAAATTCGCCGCATGCTGGAAGAGAACTACAAGGTGGAAGGCCAGTTGAGGGCCGAAATAACCTTGAACATCAAGCGTTTGCAGGACATAGGCTGCTACCGCGGCTTGAGGCATCGCAAAGGATTGCCGGTAAGAGGCCAGCGTACTCGCACCAATGCCCGCACACGCAAAGGTCCAAAGAAAACCGTGGCTAACAAGAAGAAGTAAGGAGTATTCAAGTGGCAGAAGAAGTTAAAGAAGAGAAAGAAGCGCCCGCAGAAGCGGTTGCGACCGAAGAGGTTAAGGTTAAAAAAGGCAAAAAGCGCATAGACATTCAAGGCGTTGCGCACATATATGCCTCTTTTAACAACACCATAATCTCCATAACGGATTCCAAAGGCAATTTGGTTTCCAGCAACTCGCCGGGCCGCTCAGGCTACAAGGGCAGCAAAAAAAGCACGCCTTACGCAGCCCAGGTTGCGTCCGAGGCGGCTGCGCTTGCGGCTTTTACGCTTGGCATGCGCAAGGTTACGGTTCGCATAAAGGGCGCAGGCCCTGCTCGCGAGTCGGCTGTTCGCGCATTGAAAAACGCAGGTTTGGACGTACTGTCTATTTTAGATGTTACAGGCATTCCGCATAACGGTTGCCGTCCAAAAAAGAGAAGAAGAATTTAACAGGAGGCTTATATGATATGGAAATCTCTAAAGATGCCGAGAAATTTTCAGAAAACGGAAGTTTCTGAGAGTGGCCGTCGCGCTAAGTTTGAAATAGAAGCCTTGGAGCGTGGCTGGGGAACGACAGTTGGCAATGCTCTGCGCAGAGTTTTGCTCTCTTCAATTCAGGGCGCTGCCATTGTGTCTGTTAAAATAGACAAGGTTCAAAAGGAATACGCAAGCATTCCTGGCGTTAGAGAAGATGTGACAGACATCATTCTCAATCTCAAAGCCATTCGCCTTAAGCTTTTGAGCGACAAGGACGAAGTTTTGCGCTTGGATGTTTCCGGCGAGGGTGAAGTTACGGCGGAGAACATAGACAAGAATCCTGCCGTTGTTATTCTTAATCCGGAAACCCACATAGCAAGCCTTAGCGGGAATGCATCTCTTTGCATAGAGATGAAGGTATCTTCGGGCCGTGGCTATGTTCCGGCTGATGATCCTGACCGCAGAAGGTCTGCGGAGAATGCTCCGGTTGGCGAAATTTTGATTGACGCTAACTTCAATCCGGTTTTGAACGTTGCGATGCTTGTTTCCGATACCAGAGTTGAGGAGAGAACGGATTTCAACCGCTTGGAACTTGATATTACCACAGATGGCAGCATAGACCCGGAAGACGCGCTTGCATACGCTGCAAAGCTTTTGGTTGACCATTTGGAAATGTTCATAAACTTTGAGGGTGACTTGGACAGCTCCGAGGAGTTGAATCAGTCTGCGGATTATCAGGCTATTGCCCAGAAGCTTATTCTGAAGGTGGAAGATTTGGAGTTGTCTGTTCGTTCCAGCAACTGCTTGAGGCAGGCCGGAATACATACAATAGCGGATTTGGTTCGCAATAATAAGAGTGATATGTTAAAGCACAAAAACTTTGGCAAAAAATCTTTGGTTGAATTGGAAGATTTGCTGTCTTCAATGGATTTGAGCTTTGGCATGGATGTTGACACCTACTTAAAAGAGGGAAATCCAGAATGAGACACGGCGTAAAAGTAAAGAAATGGGGCGCTAATGCGGCGCACAGGCATGCGATGCTTCGCAGCCTTTCTACATCCATATTGCTCAAAGGCTTGGAAGCAGATCCTTTTGAAAGAGCTGTTCGCACAACTTTGCTTAAGGCAAAGATGGTTCGCAGCCTTGTGGACAGGCTTATAACCTACGCAAAAAAAGGCGACTTGGCGGCACGCCGCCAAGCGGCTCGCTTTGTTATGGATCCAAAGGTTTTAAAGGGTCTTTTTGACACAATTGGACCTCGTTACGCAAGCAGAAACGGCGGTTATACCAGAGTTTTGAAACTTGGCAACAATCGTGCCGGCGATGCTGCGGAAATGGCATTGGTAGGCTTAGTGGAAGACCAGGTTAGTTAAAGCTGAGGAGGCGCAATGGCTATTGAACTTGTGCTTCTGATTCTTTGCGTTGGTCTTATTTATATTATAAAAAAGAAAAATGATGCGGAAAAGCGGGCAAAAAATGCCAACAAAGCTAAATCTTTGTTTTTGGCTAGAATGAGTTATGAAATCCGGTCTCCCATGAACATCATTTTGGGCGCAACCGAAATTGAGTTGCAAAATGAAGCGCTTGCTGCCGGTACAAGAGAGACTTTTGAAATGATTCGCAATTCAAGCAATATGTTGCTTGGCATTGTAAACAATATACTTGATTTGTCTAAAATAGAAGCCGGCAAAATGGAAATTGTCCCTGCTGATTATGAAATAGCAAGTTTGGTTGGCGATGTTATTCTATTGAATTTGATGCGGGACTGCAAGCAAATAGAATTTGAAGTTTACATTGATGAAAATATTCCGGCGCAGTTGATAGGCGATGAGATTCGCATTAAGCAGATATTTAACAATCTGCTTTCCAATGCTTTTAAATATACAACCAAAGGCAGAATTAAGCTCTCGGTTTCATATAAAGACAATGCTGTTGTTGTTGAGGTGAAAGATACCGGATGCGGCATGACGAAAAAGCAGATTAATCATTATATCCATAGCAGCCCTGGCTTAGGATTGAACATTACGCAGCAATTGTTGCGTATGATGAACGGTCGTATTTCAGTGAAAAGCGATGTTAACACAGGCTCTACATTTACCGTGAGCATACCGCAAGAAAAGGCAAATTCTGCTGTGCTTGGCGAGAAGCAGGCAAAAAAGCTTATGCAGTTGCGCATACCGGACGTTGCAAAAAACAATGCGGCTCAGATTGAGTGCAAATACATGCCTTATGGCAAGGTGCTTGTGGTTGACGATGTGGAATCTAACTTATGCGTGACCAAAGGGCTTATGGAACCTTATGGCATATCGATAGAAGTTGTTTCCAGTGGGCAGGAGGCTATAAACAAGGTTAAAACCGGCAATATTTATGATATTATATTTATGGATCATATGATGCCAGAAATGGATGGAGTTGAAGCGACAAAGATAATAAGGAAAATGGGTTATAAGAGGCCCATTGTTGCGTTAACGGCTAATATTTTAATAGGGCAGGCGAAAACATTCCTTGAAAACGGCTTTGATGATTTTGTTTCCAAGCCAATTGATTTAAGGCAGTTGAACAGCGCGCTCAGAAGATTTATTTACGATAAGCATGCTTCGGGTTGAGCTGCTGCCTGAGGGTACCAATTGCTATAGAGCTTGATGTAGAGGCTCTAAAACTGTAAGCTCTCCGTAAAAAAATTGTATATTCCTTCCAAATGATGCGTAAAGCCAATGTTTATAATTATTTTTGGAAGTTTCGAGAGCCTCCTGGAGAGCCTCCTGTGGAGGGTCTTTTTTCAAAAATTTTAAAAAATAATGAGGGGGCAGACGAGAAAAGTCTGTCCCTTTTTATTTGTTTTAATTACAAAAGGAGTTCATTATGAATCTAATAGCAAACACGGGCATTCAATACGTTACCGTTCCGCTGGAAATCAATTTAGATAGCGACTTCAAGATGAGTTTTTACGAATCGGATACGGACAATAATCAGCTCAAGCTGGAAATTGCCCATAAGTTTTCAGATTCCGGTGATGAGATTTGGGTAAAGAAACTCGATTTATTTCTTTGCGGTTATTTAACTGACGATGGCAAAGTTGGCAGGATGGAGAATGGAAAATTCAAAGCTTACAAGTGGGAAGAAATAAAAGAGGATTTTAAGGATGAAGGACACAATACCATAACTCCTATGGAGGAAAACGAAGAAGGTGATAAAGATTGCTTTCAAATGACACTAAACTCTTGCCGGTGGGAAAATTTTGAGAACCGCTGGCTGCCTTGCCCGTTTTTCAAAATGAAAAGAAATGGGAAATCTGATTTTGGGCCTATAAATTGGTGTCGTTGCAAATTTATTCCGGATACCGAGGCTACAGGCAATTTAAAAAAATATAATTTACTTTTAGCTTTTGACACTAGATCAATTTATGAAAGCGAAGGTTATGATGATGAGGATTTGCAGGAAATGCCTGTATTTGTCAATGAAAACGCAAAGGATTTTGCTTTGTGCAACAATGAATTTTCGCTAGTTGATTTTTGCACAAAACATATTTACAAGGACAATGCAAGCAATTCTACAAAAGAAATTGACTGCGATTGGGTTGATGAAACTTTGCTCAAGTATTTTCATAATTGCACAAAAGAAGAATTTAAGGGCAAACGGCTGAAACGGCCTAAAATGAGTTATATGGCTCAATTCATATTTATCAATAGATATTTGCAGCAGTTGAATGTGTTGCCGAAAATAACTTTATTTTCCGATAAAAATATAGAGTTTGGCACTGTGGACTTGCTTGTTGATATGGGAAACTCCCGCACTTGTGCCATATTGTTTGATGAAAGTGAATTTAAAGATGTTGATATGCTGAACTTGCAGAATTTTTCCAATCCGTTTGCAAACGGAAAGCTGAACCGGCAATGCAATTCATTTGATATGCGCTTGGCCTTTCGCGAAGCGGATTTTGGCGGGAACTTGAAAAAAGGGAGTTCTCAGTTTACCTATCCGAGCATGGTTAGCCTGGGAATAGAGGCAACCGAATTGATATATAATGCGGTAAGTTTAAATGATGGGATAGAAAAAATCACCACATTTTCAAGCCCTAAGCGTTTTTTATGGGATAATAAGCCGCAACACAAAGAGTGGAAATTTGTAACGGACAAGCCTGTAAGAATAAAAGGTATTTCGGAGCAGTTGAATTCCGATGGGTCATTAAAAACCAAAGGTATTGGCGGAGTTGACAAATTTTATTCCCGTAAAGCTCTGATGGTTTTTGCATTTATTGAAATTTTGGCTCAGGCAAAAATGCAAATCAACAGTTATGAATTTCGCACGAGACGGGGAAAGCAAAGCACGCCTCGCACAATTGGACGCATAATTATTACCTGCCCTACCGCAATGTCGCTAGTTGAGCAAATTTCCCTGAGACGATGCGCTGAAGACGCAACAATTATTTTAGATCGTTTTTATAAAGGAACATATAACGAAGAATTAGACGAAAAAGAAATTCGAAAAAATGTACAAGTTATTCCTTCGGCAAAAAAGCTGCAAAATACCGAGGAGCGCAATGAATGGATTTACGACGAAGCGACTTGCGCGCAATTTGTCTATTTGTATGCCGAACTTATTAACCGCTACAATAACAACTGCAAGGAATATTTTGATTTTTACGGAAAAGTACGCAAAGATTTGGGCGATTACAATAAAAAATCCCTCACAATAGGTTCCGTGGATATTGGCGCAGGCACAACTGATGTGATGATTGCCGCTTACAAATACGATGATGCCGGAAAATGCAGGCTAACTCCCATGCCGTTATTTTGGGAAAGCTTCTATATTGCCGGCGATGATTTGTTGAAAAATCTAGTGAGGAAGCTTGTTATTGAAGGTGAGCATGGAGCCATTCAAAATGGCTTAATAGCAAAAGGAATTGGCGACATTGCCAAAAAAATTCTAGGTTTCTTTGCTCCGGACAATGCTGAACAGGACGTTACTCGCCGTCAAATTCGCAGCGAATTTAATTTGCAGATTTCTGTTCCTGTAGCGTTGCATTTTCTGGAATTGCTGAGCGAGAACAAAGTGGAAAAAGCAGCTTTGACTTTTGGCGATATTTTTGCAAGCAATAAGCCCACAGAAAGAGTTCTTGAATATTTTCAAAAATATTTCGGTTTTGACATAAAAGATTTGTCGTGGGATTATGATAAGAACATAGTTTCAAGCATTGTAGAAAGTACATTTGATGATTTAGTCGGCAAAATTTCTGCAATACTGTCGTATTACGGCTGCGATATTGTACTGCTTTGCGGCCGTCCAACTTCGCTTAAGCCGCTGTCTGATTTGTTCTTGAAATACTATGCCGTTTCTCCCAACAGATTGATAACTTTGAACGATTACAGAATTGGCACTTGGTATCCATTCCATGATGGAAAAGGATATTTTAAAGATGCAAAATCCATTGTTGCTGTTGGTGCGATGATTGGCAACTACGCATCTACAAGAGGCAGCCTGCAAAAATTTTCGCTGGATTTCAGTGAGTTAATAGCAAAAATGCTGCCCACAACAGAATATTTCACAAAATCGGAACATGAACAACCGTTTCTGTCTCCAAAAACTAATAGCGCAACCATTGAGGCAACCATTGAGATGCGGTCGCCTTTGCAAATTTGGACTCGCCAGCTAAACTCAGAGCTGTATCCCACACGTCCTTTTTACATGCTTAGCTATAACAGAGAGAAAATAGAAGCATCAATGATCGCTAAAAGAGGCATACCGGAGAATAACAAGCAGCAAATAAAAGAAGCTGTTGAAAAAGAGATTGACCGATTGGCAAATTTGGCTCCTTTCAAATTCCGCATTGTGCGGGAAAATTATCTTGAAGATAAGGAAACTCTGAAAATAGAATCTGTAGATGACAGAAATAATGAAAATTTGCCTATGGCTTATTTTTCGCTGCAAGTGCAAAGCATGAGCGAAAGCGAAAATTATTGGCTGGATTCAGGAGAATTTTTAAATTTGAACCCACAATTAAAAGGAAAGGCGTAATGGAAAAAAAGATAGATACCCTGCTTGAAATAATAGGCAAATCCATAAAATGGGTTAAAGAAACGGACTCCATGAAAGGCGCAAAAGGAGACAGTGCCTATCGCAAGCTTATGAATTTTTGCCGCAAGCTAACTCGCAAAAAATTTGCTTTGGAAGGCAATCCGGCGGCGGCAATGTATGGAGAAAGTCAGGTTGGCAAATCGTATCTTATTGGCAGTTTATTGTCGGAGCAGGGCAAACCATTCAGCATTACGGATGTAAATGGGGTTATTTATAATTTTATCGAAAAGATAAACCCGCCGGGAGGAGGCTCGGAATCAACAAGCTTGGTGTCACGCTTTTCTACAAAATACAAACCAATAAATCCAAAATATCCGATCAAAGCCAGGCTTCTGTTGCCCGCTGATTTAGTGCTTATGCTATGCGATAGCTTTTACAACGATATAAAAGCATCTTACGACAAAATGCTGCAAAGAGAAGACATTGACAATGCTGCTAAAGAGTTGAAAAACAAATGGCAGGGACGTTCAATACAGCAAAGTATTTTTACTGAAATTGACGTGCTGAATATTCAGGAATATTTCAAGGATAATTTTTCTACAAAAGCAGGAAATATTTCAGACTATTTCTTTGAAGAAATCTCATTGCTGATAAACAAAGCGCAACCTAGCGAATGGAAAGAAATTTTTGCTTTGCTATGGAATAGAAATAATGATTTTACGGATCTTTTTTCAGCATTGATTGGCGAGTACCAAAAGCTTGATTTCACAGATACATTGTATTTGCCTATTGATGCGGTTTTGTCTGAACATACAACACTTCTTGACGTTATATGCCTTAAAGAAATTTATGAGCGTACAAAATCCGATTATAAAGCCGATACCGATGTTCTTTACATTGAAAATAATAGAGAAAAGGAAGTTCAATCATTTTCAAAATCTTATTTATGCGCGCTTTCGGCAGAGTTGGTGTTTAGCTTGCCGGAAACATTGTTGCAGAACAAGCTATTCTTGAATGAAACAGATTTGCTTGACTTGCCGGGAATACGCGCTCGCAAAACTGTTCCGGAAGACAAGATAAATCAAACGGAAATACCGGACTTGCTGATTCGGGGAAAGGTAGCTTATTTGTTCAATAAATATGTTGAAGCTGAAAAAATTAATATCTTGCTTTTTTGCGCAAAGCACGAACAGGCATCGCAACGGGCGATGCCAGAATTATTGAATAATTATATCAATAAAATTATCGGCGAAACTCCAGAAAGCAGAGAAAATTATATTAAGGATACGGAACTGCCGCCGCTATTCATAGTAAGTACATTCTTCAATATGAATATGGCTTTTGATCCTCTTCATGACAAGAAAGATGACGCATCTTCATTAAAATACAGGTGGGAACAACGTTTTGAACGCACTTTGGCAAAAGAGATGCTGAATACGGAAATTTATAAATGGTTTGAAAACTGGACGGTTTCGCAACCCAGCTTCCAAAATATTTTCCTCTTGCGAGATTTTATTTATTCCGAGAGCAAAAGCAATTTGTTCAGGGGATTTATTGAAACGAAAGAGGAAAAAGAAGAAGTGCCCACTCCGGCATATCCGAATTTCAGAAAAGATTTGAAACAGTCTTTTATAGAATGCGACTTTGTAAAGAGCCACTTTAAAAATCCAGAAAATTCATGGAACCGGGCAGCAAGCATCAATGAAGATGGCACAAAGTTAATTATTGACAAGCTTACTATAGTTGCCAATAAAATCAATCCTGCCAGAATCAAAAAAATAGAGCAAGAGTGCGTTGGCATCACGCAAAACGTTCTCAATTTGCTGAATGATTATTATAACAGCCCGGATAAAGCGGACAGCCTGTTAAAAGCGATAAGGACGGCAGGCACTATTCAGGCGAAGCTGGCAACAGCATTTGGAAAGAATCCTCACTTCTTCGGAACAATGATGAGGGAGTTCATGCTGAATAACAGCAAAGTCCATAAGCTGTATATGGACAAAATCAACGATATTGAGCGTCGCAACGTAATTAATATGGACAAATACAATGGGCATCGCCTGAATACCCCGGAGCTTAATCCGAATGATAGCTTTGAAACTAATTTGGAACGTTTGTGCGTAAGATATGAAATGCGGACTTTGGAAGAATGCCGAGATTTTTTTGAAAATAAAGAAGGCATTGATTTGAACGAATTATTCTATGGCAACGCAGAACGAGTGAAAAACTTTTCCCAAGTTTTGGCAGACTCTTTGGAAACATACTGGTTTGAGCAATATATGCCGGAAAACCAGCAAAATCTTGCCAATATATTTTCGGAAGAAGGCTTGCAGAGCATTCAAGAAATGTTACGCAGATTGTTTAAAAGCTTGCAAATATCCAAGATTATAGCAGATAGAATCAGAGGCTATGTGGACGGATACCGCAATATAGAAGAAGTTTATGAAATGATTGCCGATATAAGCACTGAAATTGTCAATAAATTTATCAATTCCGTTGGATTGGAATATTATGACGTATCAAATTTCAATGATTTGGAAAAAGCGAGGGAAAATATTAAGGGAACATTGGTTTGGGAACATGACGATTTGCAATTTGAACAAAACAACAGCGAAGAAGTTGCCGGATTAATAACCGATATGGGAAATTTGGCAGCATTGCTAAATCAAAATCCGCTGCCGACAAAAGCAAAGCGATTGCCTAACTACCGCAGTTACATAATATGGAGCGATTTATTGAAAGCCGGATTTGTCATAGCAAATGGCGTTCCGAACTACGATGTATATGCAAATGAAAGATTGAGAATTATTAAAGAAGAATGCGAGGCAATTAACGGTTAGGCAATTATGGCGAAAATAGAAAAACTTTGCAGCACGGCGGAATATACAACATATTTCAGAGATTTTCAGAAACACGAAAATGTTGATTTATTTAGGCGTTATGATGACATTGAGCAAATTGTAAATGTTAAAGTTGATGAAGGCTATCGTCATTTTTTAGCACAGCCATTTCCGGATGAGAACGATGATTCCATTGAATGGCATTCAAAGCCTTATAGCGAGTCGCCCCGGCGCTTATCTGAATTGAGTGGTGAAGAGCGATCTAATTATGAGCAAATAAAAAATAAAACGCTGGATCATTATAAAAGCGTTGCGAATTCACTTCGCAATGAAGGACAAGGCAGCGCAGCTCAGTGTCTTGAAAATGCAATAAAATTTGTCAATGACGATTTTGTGTATTGCTTTGACAACAAGACTGTTCTCGGCGTTTGGGGAATGCAATTGCGCAGCGATGTGAGGAAGCCAATAGGCACTGCCATAAAAGATAAATTTCAGCAGCATCCACGTCCAAAGCCGCAGCCAGAGCCGCAACCCGAACCGCAGCCAGAGCCGCAACCTGAGCCGCAGCCAAAACCAGAAGAACCGCCGCCGCCACCACCACCTCCGCCACCGCCGCCGCCGCCACCGCCACCGCAAAAACCGGATCCGTGGTACAAGCGTTTTTGGGCTTGGCTAATGGGCTTGTTTATAGGCAGAGGATGTTTAAAAAAGTTGTTGTGGCTGTTGTTGCTATTGTTGCTGTTGCTATTGCTGGGTTGGTTATTACGCAATTGCAGTGGCTCCGCTGCCCCAATTCCTTATCCTATAGCAGACAAGCCTTCAATATACGATGATCCACGAAGCGGCCGAGGAGGCATTTACAATCCGGGAAACCCTTACAAGCCTGTGCCAACGCCGCCGGAATACGGTAATGTATTGCCGCCATACCAAGGAATTTTGCCGCCGATAGATACAACAAAAATTATCCGTGATCCGGACAATCCTGCTATTGTTGGCAACATATTGAATATTTTGATGGAAAACGAAGATAAATCCATTAAGAATTTGGCAAAAGACTTTAAGCTAAAATATCCCGAGGATAAATATGAAGTTGTGTATTATGATGATGTGGTAAAGCGAATGCAAATAAAAGTTCCTGTTGAAGAGCGAATGCAATTGAAGAGCGAAATCCCTGCGAAATTTGCGCCGGAATACGATCTTTTTGTTTTTGACGAAGCGTTGTTTGACCAAAATTATACACCGAACGATCCGGCTTTTGCCGATAATAAAAAATCGTGGTATTTGAAAATGATAAATGCTCCGCAGGCATGGGACATTACCAAAGGCAACGCTGGCGGAAGGCATCTTACCATTGCTATTGTTGACAATGGCTTTAGCTTGGAACACCCGGAATTGAAAGAAAAAGTGGTGATGCCTTACAATGTGTTGCTGCATTCAAAAGACATTTTTCCGCAATCGGACGATCACGGTACGCATGTGGCAGGTACGGCACTGGCTATTATGGACAATAAAATAGGTATTTCCGGGATTGCGCCCGAAGTTGCTTTTATGCCTGTTCAAGTGGCAGACAAACAAGGAATAATGACAACGACTTCCATTTTAGATGGCATTTTGTATGCGCTTTACCAAGGCGCTGATGTAATCAATGTTTCGCTTGGCACAGTATTTTCCGGCACTTTGCCGGACGCTATACAGCAAGATATGCAAAATAATCGTTTTAAGGAAGAGGAGCGTTTGTGGAATCAAGTGATGAAAATTGCCGACAAGCACAAGGCTATTATTGTTATGGCGGCAGGAAATGACAATATGCTTGCGGGCGTTGACCCGATGAATCGTCCTAAGAATTTTATAATTGTGTCTGCTGTGGACAAGGATAATGTGGCATATCAAAAGGCTGGTTTCAGCAATTACGGCGGTTATTCCACAATTTCCGCGCCGGGCGTTGATATTTACAGTACAGTTGGCAAGAATGGCTATAAGGTTATGGATGGAACGAGCATGGCGGCTCCGATTGTAAGCGGCGCTGTTGCCTTAATGAAAAGCTTGAATGAAAATCTTACTGCCGAGCAGATAACCTGTGTTTTGCAAAGCACGGGTTTGGATACAAAAAGCAACATTGGGAAATTGATACAATTAGACAAGGCATTGGAAGCGGTGAAGCAAAATGATATAACTTGCGAACAGCAGCCAAATTCTTGCAACACGGCTGCTGCTGATAGTGGTGGAATAGAAGGTTATCTAGGAAGTTTCCAAATGTATCAAAAATCCGGCTCTTTTGTTTTTCGCTATAATACATATACGCTTCCAGACGTAATTATTATTTATGATGGCCCAGACACAACAGGAAATGTAATTTTTACATATTCAGGTGGCACAAAGATAGCCATTGACACTGTTCTTAAATTTAATGAAAGTGTAATTACTGTTAAAGTAATTGGTTCAGAGCAAGGTACGGGATGGGATTTTGTAGTGAATTGCCCAAGAAATGGAAATACATTACAGCCTCCTTCCAGAAATCCAGGCATGCCGGGCAATCCAAATATTCCGGGCAATCCAAATATTCCAGGCAATCCTATCACGCCGCCTTCCAGCAGCAGGCGAGATGAATTGTTAAAGGAGCGAGATGATCTTCAGCGTAAACTTGCTGAAATTGATGACAGGTTGTCAAACTTAAACAAGGGGTTAAAAAAATGAATTCAAAGTTTTCATTGGCTGATTTGTTCATAGTCCTAAGCGCATTGGGATTTGGCTTCATCAGTTTTCAGAGCTTTAATTATCTCTCTTTTGGAGAAACGGAAGGGAGCGTAATAAAAGCATTGGCATTAGCTTTGCTTTTGGGAGGATTTGCCTTTGCGGCCAAGTTGCTGAAAAGGACGGATAGGCCATCAAAGGCCAAAGTTTTAACAGAGGGAATATTTTTATTCTTGTTTGCAGTAACTGCTCTTATAGCAACATTTCCGTTCTCGCATTATTTTAAGGTTGAAGGCAATAAAGCGAGCATCCAAAGAGAGCTTATAGATAATATTAATAAAGCAGAAAAGATGCTTGGCGCATATGAGGAATACGTCAAAGAACGTTCGAGTAATTATAAAGAACATTTAGAATCTGTGGTGCGTTATAAAAATGACAATAAAAATGAATATAAAATGTATGGTTTTGATTATAGTATTGATGACTATAAACAAATTAATACGCGAGTAGATAATTTGGAAAGAACTTTGAAAGATTATTCTCAACTAGATGCTGATTGGTTCTCTGATGCAAAAAGAACAATAACTAACTGGAATCTCACAAGTGTTGTACCTGTTGTGAAGGTAGTGAAGGAAGCAAATATCATTATTGCTTGGAAAAACGAACTCAGCCAGATATCTACATATCGCCAGAAGGACGGAACAGTAGAAGAAACTGCGACTAATTTCGATTATTCTTTAACTGCTGGCAATACGCAAAGTTTTGCCAGCGAATTTAGCTCTAAGGGTGACCCAACACCGCTTTCTATAATATGCGCAATAATTTTGTTTATGTTTATGTTGCTATCGTATTTTATTACCAAACGGCACTCTCGCTGGCCCGGGCTTAAAGTCATTTTCGGGACAGGCAACGTTGCGGAAAACGAGTTATAATTAACCCTCATAGGAGATTAAATAAATGGAAAGGCAAGAAATATTAGCAAATGTTTCAAATCTCACGGCAGAACAGCTTTTTGAAGAGATTAAACAAGGCAATATAACTCTTGATGAGTTGAGAAGCAATGGATTAGATCCTAATGTGCGCAGGAGAATTTCCGAATTGCAAAAGCAAAATGATTTAAGAGACGATGAAGCGTGGGAATGCGCTCGTTATGGCAATGAAGCGACTTTGCGGGATTATATTACCCATTATCCAGCAGGAAAGCATGTACAAGAGGCAAAAGATAAAATTAACGCTCTGGTAGCGGAGCGCAACAGAGCGGGCTCAATCAGACAAAAGGTATTGAATGATTTGCGGCAAAATCCAAATTCATATTCATCCTCTGAAATAATAGATTATTTGAAAAATACTATAACAACAGAAGATTTGCATGATTGCAATGTTCCCGATCATATTATAGAAAGGATGCATAACATTACTGCGCTCAACTTGAATTTGGGCTTGCCGCCGGATGCCATCCCTGATGGCTATACGGAAGTGTATTTTTGGGGCATTCCCGGTTCCGGCAAAACCTGTGCTTTGGCAGCTTTGCTGAGCAGTGCTTATAAAGCCGGCTATTTAAACATTGCCAACAGCCCTGGCTATGATTATATGACTCGGCTGAAAAATATTTTTATTAAAGATGCTGCCATTTTGCCATCTCCAAGCCCAGTGGAAGTCACGCAATATTTGCCTTTTACATTAAAAAAGGCAACCGAAAATAATTCGCGTTCTGTTTCGTTAATTGAGCTTAGCGGTGAAATTTTCCAATGTTTTTATTACTTAAATGCAAGCTTGCCTTTGCCAAGCGAACAGCACGAGAAAACTTTCAACACTTTAAAGTCTTTTTTGGGCAGTAAAAACCGCAAAATACATTTTTTCTTCATCGATTATGATAAAGGGAACAGAGAGGATGCGAGCGGATACACGCAAAGCGACTATTTAGATGCGGCAGCTTCGTATTTTACCAACTCCAGAGATAAGGTTTTTGGGACATTGACAGACGCTATATATGTTGTGCTCACTAAAAGCGATTTAATGCTATGCTCAAAAGAAGAGCGAGTTGCAAAAGCCAAGGAGCATTTGGAAAATGAGAGTTTTTCTGCTTTTATAAATGTTCTGAAAAAAAATTGCAAAGACCACAGGATAAATGCGGGAAGGTTAATGCTGGAGCCCTTTTCATTGGGCAAGGTTTATTTTAAGCAGATTTGCGATTTTGACAATAGTACGGCGATGAGAATCATTGATATTTTGCTTGAAAGGATTCCTCAGAGCAAAAAAAGCATTTTGGATGTTTTCAATAAGTAGGGCGATATGGAAATTGTGATCCACGGAACAAAAGGCGGTTATAAGGTTTTGCACGAAACTTCTCAAAAACTCCTTTTTTCATGGCGCGGAGATGTGAGGCGCATAGATGTTATAAATAGCAGAGATACTGTTGGGCAATCTGCGTATTCTATTGCATTTGCGGACAATGGATGCGTGTTTTCAAAATACATTGGCATTTGGGATGTGGAGCGCAATGCTATTGGCAATATAATTTTTTCTGCATTTATTCCCAACAGCAAGCGTTTAGCCGGTAACTATGTGAAAAGGTTGTTAGATGATATTGCAGGCACATATCAGCACGAATATATTACAAATGGCAATCTTAGCAATAAGCATGAAGATTGGGTGCTATTTACCACTATTGTCAAGCAATTTGAAAAGTACGAGCAGCAAGTTTCGCCTGACAGCATTGAAAACATTCAATCAGACACTGCTGAAGCTGCTTTTATATATTATTCTTCTGAGGAAGAGTTGAAAAAGTATTTCGACATTCCCTATCAGGAAGAATACAGTGCTTTCAAGCAAGTTTTCTTTGTAGAGAAAAAGTTGGAAGGCAAGCCGGAGAATCCGCTCAATGCATTGAAACACGATTTTTCCAAAAACTTCACAGGTCGTATTGATTTGGAAAACCCTAAGTACACATTATATTTCTCTGAAAAAGTAAAAGTTGAAAAAGATGATTTTATTTGCAAAAACAGGGGCAAGGTGCATAGAAAGGGCATATTCAAAATAAGTTATTCTAAGCCTTATCATGTAACAGAAGCGGTGGTTGGCACGGTAGAAGAAATCAAGGATTATGTTATTGTCAATGATGATGCGAGGACCATTTTTATTAACGAGAACAATTGCCCGGTGTTGAAGCCTATGGAATACAGCTTTAAATTTATAGCTTTATATCAGGGTTCAAGGGTTATAAGTGATGCTAAAGTGATGCTTGAAGAGGGTTTTGCCAAAGCGGAGGAATTGCCGGGCAAAGCTTTTACAGCTACCTATGAAAAAAGCAAGATGTGCATGGTTTATGCGACAAAAGGTTTAGATTTAATTTCGGAAAAACTTGATCTTTCAAGAAAAATTGTTAATGAGGATATATCGGCAATTGATGTTAGGCTGGATTTGAAGGAGCGTTTTAAAGAGATTTCTATTATTGTGAAAGAAGAGTGTAGTGGTAAAAATATCAGGGATTTTAAAATATTCCAAAACGGCAAGCCGGTGCAGCTTTCTTACAGTGATATGATAAAATTTCCTGAGAGTGAAATAAATGAGCGTATTAGAATAAGTGCTAGAAGTCACGGTTATGAAGATTTGGAAATAACGATTGTACCTGCGAAGACGTCAGAGATAGAGTTTGAGCTTAGGCGTAAAAAAGCGATTCCGGCTTGGGATGATGGTAAAAAATCATCATCATCATCATCTGTATCCAGAGATAAATTAATTATTTTTGGCTTAACGTTTCTATTAGCAATTCTTTCCGCTGTTATAAGCGTATGGGCTTGGAAAAATTCAGAACAACCTTCTGATAAAGATTTAGCTTATTTGAATGGCATAGAGCTTTTCAAGCCCAAATTGGATGAGAACAAAAAAAAATTTTGCAAAAAGAACGGTTCTGATACAACTGAATATTGCGTAAAACTAGATAATGCCATTGCCATACGTGGTGCAATATATAATGGCGATATTCAAGCATTGAAAGAAATTAAAACTTATTCGAAGGAGCAGCAGCTCTTTGCAATAGAAATAAATAATATAAAAGATGCTCCAACAATCGGCGATAGTTTAAAGAAGAATAAGAAAGATAGTAGTCTGTATGAGATTGCTACTTACATCAAACAGGTTCAAACTGATTTGACAACAAAACATGAGGAAGAGGCAGCCGCAAAAAAACAGCAGGAGGTAGCCGCAGCCGCAGCCGCAGCCGAAAAAAAACGGAGGCAGGAAGAGGCAGAAACAAAAAAACAGCAGAAGCCATCTTTAAGCTCGGCACCGGCACCGAATGGAAGCTCACAAACTGGAAATGCGAATGCTACCGAAAGCACAAAAGCTGACGCGGCTTTTTTGGCTATAGTGAAAACCGGTGATAAATCAAAAAATTCTTATAATGCAGTAATATGCCCTCAAGACAGCAAATGCGCAGTTTTTAAGGAGTGTTTTTTGCGAGAGGACTGTTTTAATGCTTTTAACGCTGTTCACACAGTTAGTAGAGATGGTCAAATGGGTCTAATGGACGTAAAATCACTTGCTGACCTGAAAAAATTAATAAATAATAATGGAGGTGGCATAAAATGAAAGCGATGAAAATCCTTTTAGCAGTGGTCGCAATAGCCATAATCGGTTTTTGCGTGTGGAAATGGCAGGAAGAAATAGTGCGTCCTGAACGATTATCAGCCAATTTGCGCTCATCTAGCGAAATTATTAAGGATTCGATAGAGTCTTTGAGAAACGCTCCTGCAAACGCCTTTTATAAAAAACGCTATGGAGAAATCAAGTATTATATTAACAATTATCATGGAAATAATAACAAAAATCTTCGTTTTAGCAAAGAGGATAACGTAAACGATCAAAAAAGAGATGATCTGTTGAAAGAACTTTATTTTGCCTATGCAGATAAATTTATAGAGTTTGCAATGAATGTATTCAATGGTTCGAAATGGGTTTCTGATGATTTGAATTTTATTCGTGATGAAGCAAAAATATTGAGAGAAGAAAAAACATCAAGCGGTTCTAAATATTTAGAAAAAAGCGGAATTATTGTCGATTCTTTGAGAAAGATTGATGGCATTTTGAATATACACGATGAAATTAAAAAATTAATATTTGCTTGCAAAAATTTAAAGTATGAAGATTATGATATGAAAAGCAATTTTCCTGATACTAATGGAAGCAAGAAAATCAAGGATGCTAACAAATATTTTACAAACTATTCCACGTATGATTATATAAGAAATTATACCGATTTGAAAAATGATTTAGGAAGCATACCAGAAACCTTATATAAAAAACATAAAGAATACTTGAAAAAGAAAATTGAGGAAAATGCCAGTACCTATAAAAACTTTAATGATCAAGACGATTACAAGAAGAACTATGAGAATAAGATTTATCTGCCATTAAAAAAGCAAATAGACTTTTTGGAAAAGAATATTTATAAAATTAACAATAAAGAAATTGACACTAAAGAAGATCGCAAAAGTTTGAAAAAAGCTTTAGATGACAATTTTAACGCAGGTGACATTTATTGGGGATTAGACACATGAAAAAGAGCGCAATTTTATTTTTATTTTTATGCAGTTTCTCAATGGCAGCACATCCACTTCAAGATAGCATTAAAGTTTTAAAAGCAACAATAAAACAATTAGAAGGCGATTTTACAGAATCTGAAAACAAAATTAAAAAACTAAACGCAAACATTGATACTCTAAAAATTAACAAAAAAAACGAAAGTAAGAAAAAGAAAAAAGATGTAGAATCTTGGGAAGATTCAATTAAGATCATAAAAAAGAGAGGCACTGACGGGCAAGAAAATACATATAACGAGATTGTCCGAAAGTATCCTGGACAACTTGAAGGAACAACAGATTTAAAAAGCGTAGATGATAAAATATTATATATACAGAAACATTACACAGCAAAGCAAGTACTTGCAAAAAGATATAATGAGGAGAAAGTGAAAAATAATATAAATGTATTAAATAAGCTTGATCGCAGAGATTCTACAATAAAATTAATCAAATTACTCGAAGGTTACAAAGAGTATAACGAGAATTTAAAAATCACAATTGCAAAAATTATTGAAATAACTAACGACGAAAGGAGCCAGACTGATATACAACAAGAGAGAAAACGAGAAAAAATTTTATCCGTACTTTCGCAGTATGTTTCTGAGAACGGTTTAGACAAGGAATTCAGCTATTATCCATATCTGTTTAGCATAATTTTGGAAATAATGGATATAAAGAAAAAAGATGGTGTCGATGCGGACATAACGCCTCTGTTAGAGAAATTGTAATTGGAGACCTTTACATGAAAAAGAACGCAATTTTATTTTTGTTTTTATGCAGCTTCTCGATTGTAGCAGCATATGAGCCATATAATCCTAGAGCTAATACCAATGATAGAGTGTATCAAGATAGCATTAAAGTTTTAAACAAGAGAATAAAAGATTTAAAAGGCTATACTGAAAAGAATGAAGAAAAAATTAAAGAACTAAATGTCGATATTGAAAATCTAGAAAAAGATGCCAAAATAGAAAATAGTAAGTTAGAACGACAAATACAAGAATTGGAAAATTCGGTTAATACAATGAAACGGAATTCTGCCAGCAAAAAGGAAGCCGGGCGAGAAAAGATATTTAACGATATTTCCAAAGCATATAATGAAACATTTTGGGAAATGAAAAATAAAGACGTAGATAAAAAAATATCATATGTAGAGAAATATTTCGTAGCAAAGCAAGTACTTACAAAAAAATATGATCCAATAAAAATGAAAAATGCCATAAATGGAATAAATGGATTTAAGAAAGAGCTTGAGAAAGAAGATCCTAAAGCTTTCGAAAAATTAAAAGACTTGCTCAACATACTCGATAAATATAAAGTGTATAGTAGTGTCTTGGAAAAAGCAATTCAGGAAATTATTAAAATAGACAATGATAAAGAAGCGCAAAAGAAACAAGAAAAGATTTTATCAATACTTTCGCAGTATGTTTACGATATGGATTTTAGCAAGAAATACAAAGATTACCCATATCTGTCTGGCATAATTTTGGAGATAATGGCTACAAAACAAAAGAATGTCAATGCAGACATAAGTGGTTTATTAAAGAGATTGTAATTGGAGACCTTTACATGAAAAAGAGTGCAATTTTATTTTTGTTTTTATGCAGCTTCTCAATGGCAGCACATCCACTTCAAGATAGCATTAAAGTTTTAAACGATAGAATAAAAGAGTTAAAAAACGATACTGAAAAATATGAAAAAGAACTTAAAAACCTGAAAAAATATAATGAGAGTTTACAAAAGAAAATGCAACAATTAGCATATGATACTGTAAGATGTGAAAATGAACTTAAAAATCTGAAAAAAACAAACAAAAAAAATAGTTATGAGTATCAGGATAGCATTAAAATGTTAGCAAAAATAAATGATGAAATGAACATGAGATTAAAAAAAATGAGGAATGACTTAGCAGAAGCAGAAAAAGATATTGAAAAATGTTATGACAAAAATTCAAAGAAACAAGGTATGGCAAAGCAAGTACTTACAGAACGATATAATGAGGAGAAAGTGAAAAATAATATAAA
>Ga0181987_10675_pt1 | contig 20121 bp, 19 predicted proteins | sample TergutCo191P1_FD_120224 | JGI IMG/M metagenome (GOLD analysis project Ga0181987, IMG submission 120224)
GCCAGCTTGCTCTCAAACTTAGTTCCAAACTCCGAAATCTCGCTACGCACATCGGCTCGCAATTTTTCAAAACCCGCACGTAATCCAGCAAAATCCACAAGTAATTCGGCAAAGTCCGTGCTAAGAGCATTGAATTTTCCATCCAATGCATCTACTCGCATATCAATGTGGTTTATGTGGTTACCCTGCGCCATCTCCTCCACCTGAGGCTTCAGAGATTCCAAGATGACATCATCCATCTTCGTTCCATAGCGGGGAAGATACAAAATATCAGCAGACAAAATTAAGTTCTTAAATCCTAAAAGTAATCTAATAAAAGCAAATGCTAAAAGAAAATCAGCATTTGTAATATAATATACAATTTTTTTGAAAAAATATTGCAAACCAGCTACATTCCCTTCCTCACCCTGCTTTCGTATGGGTCGCCGCCAAGGTCCAAATAACGCTTAAATGCTTTGCTTGCCTCTGCGGAGTCGGCTTTGTAGTATTTTTGCAAAACTCCTATGTTCTTCCAGAAAAACGGATCCCGGCTGTTTCCAACAGCCGCCTGCATCATTTTCAAAGCTGCCTCGTAATTTAGCTCCCTCATATATATTACGGCAAGCATTTTCCTTGAAGATTCCATTTTTGAATTAAATTGAATGGCCCTTAAAAAACAGTTCTCAGCAGCCTTCGATTCTCCAATTGACATATGCAGCAAACCTAGCTCTTCCTGCAATAAAGGATCATCATTTGACTTAGGATTGGAAATTATTTCAGCGCGCCTTCTCTCGTATTCGTCAAATGGCAAGGCCGGAGGGAGCATTTTTTCAAAAGGCGGATTATAATCGCCAATCATCATCGAAGCCAAGTCCGTGCGAAACTTAAAAGCATCCATATCCGCAAAGGCTTCTTCCTGTTCCAAAAAAACAAAAAGAAACTTTGCAGCCCTCTGCGCATCTTTTGTGTAATACAGGTTTAAAATAGTCATGTTTTTCAGAGTGGCAAAATCATTTTCTTTGAGCTTCAACGCATTGTAAAACGCATTCTCCGCCTGGCTCGTCTGCTCCAAAGCCAAAAGCACGGAACCCAACTGATTCCAGTTATCGGTATCTTGCGGGTCTATGGCAATGGCTCTGCGAGCAGCGGTTTCTGCCGCCGCCATGTACCTTCTCATCTGCTCTGCCATTGAAATCCATCTCGGAATGCTGCCGTCTTTAGGGTTTCTGGATTCAGCTTCACGGAAAAAAGCAACTGCGCTGTCCAACTCCGGAAGCGCGCCGGCCTCTCCGTAGCTTTTCCATTTTTCCGCATCCATTCTTTTGCGAGCCGCACCCATATAATATCTGCCTTGCAAAACCAAAAGCTCCGAATCGGTAGGGTTTTGCCTTAGCTGCTTCTGTATGCTTCGTTTCGCTTTGTTCATATCGCCTTTTAGCAATAGCTTTTCCGATTTTGCCGGGCTAGGTTCAAACTGTTTCATAATCCATTCGTATTTCATGGTTGCGAAAACAGCAAAAGCTATCAGGCAAAGCATAAGGAAAATTAGGCAGCCTATCGGTATTCCTCTTTTTGGCAGTTCCGTTTTTGGCTCCCTCAAAGGCCGTGCGGGAGTTTCATCAAGAGGCGGAGTGACTTTTATTTCGGCTCCCATGCTGCCGAACATATCTGCCATCAATTTTGCTTCTTTTTTTGGCAAATCCACAGCTAAGGTCAAAGGCAAATTTTTGGCCTTTTCAATCGCTTCCTTTTTGCTTATGTTTAAAACACTGGCTATGGCGCCAACCACGGCCTTTAAATCGGACTGCATGCTCAACTCTGTTAATATTATAGTGAACATCAATCCCCTTTGCGGTTTAGCTCTTTTATGTTTGCGAGCGGAATGCTGAATTTTCCGCCGGCATTGCTTGCCTTTACACTTCCTTCCACGCAAAGAAAGCCTTGCTTGGGCACGGAAACGGAGTCTTCCAGCTTTAGGGTGGCGGGGTAAAATACTCTGCCGTCAAAAATTATCGGTTCCGCATTAGGAACGGAAAGGGAAACTATATCTTCTATTGCAAGTTCTCTAACCCCATTTCCTGCTCTGTACTCCAAATTGCCTCCAGTCTCCAGCTCTGGGTTTTCAATTACAAAGGCATTTCCGCTCCTGTCCGTAAGATTGTAAGCCGCAGAGCAAGATAGCAACAGCAAAGAGATGAACGTTGAAACGAAAATGCGAAACATACGTGGAATTTAGAAAAATTTACTACACCGGCTCAGGGGGTGGTTCCACCTTCTTTTGTTCCTTTGTTTCACGCTCCTTGCGCTGCTGGTATTGACGGCTCTTTTGGGTGCTTGCCAAAGACTCGCCCTCCATAACTTTGTCTATCTCTTCCCTGTTCAAAACCTCGTGCTCAATAAGAGCCTCGCTCAAAGCATCCAGCTTTCCACGATTCTCTGCAAGCAACCCGTTAACCCTGTCCACTTGAGCCTGAATAATCTCATTAACAGCATCGTCTATCATCTCGGCGGTTTTTTCGCTCATCTCCTTTGGCTTGCTTATTTCCCTGCCCAAAAAGATTTCATCGTTGTTTTTGCTGTACGCTATCGGGCCAAGTTTATCGCAAAAACCCCACTCAGTCACCATTTTTCTAGCCAGCTCGCTTGCCCTTGCAATATCGTTTGAAGCTCCCGTGGTCTGCTTGTTGAACACCAAAATTTGCGCAAGACGGCCCGCCATCAAAATCGCAATCTGGTCTTCCGCAGCGTCCTTGCTCATTGAAACTTTGTCGTTTTCGGGGAGCGAAAGCGTTACGCCAAGCGCCCTGCCTCTGGGAATTATGGTTAATTTGTGCAAAGGATCCGCATCTTTGCAAAGGAGATTTATAAGAGCATGGCCAGCCTCGTGATAAGCCACCATTTTTTTGTCTTCTTCGCTCATCAAAAGAGATTTCCTCTCCGCACCCATCCAAAGCTTGTCCCTTGCCTCTTCAAAATCAAGCTGTGTTACAGTTGGATTGCCAAAACGCGCCGCCATAAGAGCCGCCTCGTTCACCAAGTTCTCCAAATCCGCGCCGGCAAGCCCCGGAGTGCCTTTGGCAACATCCTTCACATTAACTTCCTTGTCAAGCGGAACTTTGCGCTTTTCCAAATGAACCCTTAAAATAGCCTCTCGCCCAACCAAATCCGGCAAGCCCACAACAACCTGCCTGTCAAAACGCCCCGGCCTTAGCAAAGCCTTGTCCAGAACATCCGGGCGGTTAGTGGCCGCAACCAAAATAACGCCCTCATTCGGGGCAAAGCCGTCCATTTCAACCAGCAACTGATTCAGAGTTTGCTCCCGCTCGTCATGGCCGCCGCCAAGCCCTGCGCCACGTTGCCGGCCAACAGCGTCAATTTCATCTATGAACAAAATGCAAGGCGCATTCTTTTTTCCTGTTTCAAACAAATCGCGAACACGGCTTGCGCCAACGCCAACAAACATCTCAACAAAGTCCGAGCCGCTCATGCTGTAAAAATTAACTCCGGCTTCGCCGGCCACGGCTCTGGCAAGGAGTGTTTTTCCCGTGCCCGGAGGCCCCACCAAAAGCACGCCCTTTGGAATGCGGCCGCCCAGTTTGTCAAATTTCTTAGGGTCTTTCAAAAAAGAAACCAACTCTTCCAAGTCTGCCTTGGCTTCATCGCAACCGGCAACATCTTTGAATGTGGTTTTGTTTTTATCGTTGTTTATTAAAATAGCCTTGCTCCTGCCAAAAGAAAACAAGCCTCGCCCTCCGAGTCCGCCTGCCTGCCTCGCCATCATAACCCAGAACAGAACCATAATCAAAAGCAGCGGCAAAAATGCGAACAAATGCCCAAGCCAAGAGCTATCGTCATGCAAAACCCGCACTGTTTTGCCGGAGCTTTCCCATTCCCTAATCGTAGAATCCGTGACATAGAGCATATAAGAACGGAACATTTCATAGTTCAAAGGCATTTGCTCTTTGCCAAGAAAGCCTTGTTTTGAAGCCGATGGCCTTTCATTTGCGGCAAGCATTCGTTTGCCGAGTATTTCTATTCCGTCTGCGGTGTTGCGCAGGTTAAGCGAGTCTATTTTATATTTAACCGGATCTGCCATCCATTCTATAAACTGTGTGCGGGGAATGTCTTTTACTTGGTCGTCTGAATACAATCTAAGCAGAACCACGGCCAGCAGGCACATCGCGGCTATAAAGAAAAAGTTCCTAGACCGCATAGGCTGCGGTTTTTGATTTTTTTGCAAGTTAGGCGGCAACTGTTGAGACATGAATGGAATTTAGAAAACTAACTCTGACTTCTTTGCCTAGTTGAAAGTTGAGAATTGAGAGTTGAGAGTTATTTTTAGCATATAACGCTTAAATTCACTAAAAACAACGTTTTTCAAGTTTTTTCACTCTCCACTCTTCACTCTCAACTCTCAACTAAACCATGAAATATGATTCCCACTTTCAGCCACTTATCACTGTCGTAAAAGCCGGCACCGGCGTAGATTTTGATGTATTTGTTGTAAAAATAATTTGCCAAAAAGTCCATTAAAATCAATTTTTCTTCACTGCCGCTCAGAATTTTTTGCTTGCTGCACCAGTCATGGTCGGAATACAAGTCGCACTGGCCTTGCCTTAGGTAAGCGCTTTCCAATTCTGCGCTGAATGCTTTGCTTGCAGAGGCGTATTTCAAATTCCACCACAAGTCTATGGCATCCGGGCCTCTGCGGTAGCCAAGAGGATAATCAACAATGTACATATCTGCGAAATTAGGCTTGCCCTGCGCCCGGAAATTGCTGTTGTAAATTTTTCTGCTCGTCATGCTTTGCAAAGGAACCTTGTTGTTGTTGTATTGCGGGTCTGTGCGAACAGCGTCTATGCGGCTTTCAAGTTCGCCGTAAATTCCGAGAGGTATTTTTTGCTTGTAGCCAGCCAAGAACGCAAGCGTTGTGTAGCCTTTGTCCCCTTCTTTTTCGCCAACCGGGCTTTGAAGGTCTTCCATAACGGCCTGCCAATAGAACTCGGAGTTTTTTATGGGCTTAAGGCCGGCTTCAAAAGCGGTGCTCATTTTGCTGTATCCGTAACTGAAATTGTTGTGCCATGCGGCGAAAGGCGAAAAATCCCTGAACTCCAAATTTTTGCCGCCTATTAAGCTTTGCTCTATTATGGCAAGATAGCCGAATCTGCCGTCAATTCCAACTCTATGCAAAAGCAAATTTTTTGACGGTTCTGTGTAAACTCTGCCTCTTGCGTTTGGAATGGCGTTTTTCACGTCATGCTGTTTTTTTGTTTCATTTGAATCCAGCCAAGAATTCAGGGAAACAATTAAGAAATCGTACCTTGCGACTCCTGCGGAGAATTTCCAATGAACAGCGTCGTGGTGAGGCGCGCCGCCCAAGATTATTGAATTTGGCGTTGGCGCTATTTCGGGTTTAAACCTGCCGAATTTCACAAAGCCTGCCGGATTATTCCATTGCCCCCAAGCCTCCGTTGGAACGTTCAAATCCAGCTCCGAAGGGTCAAAAGTGTATGTGCGTTTGTAAGAGTCCTGATACCAGGCTTCTATGTCTCGCCTCAGCGGGAATTCTGCGTGAATCACAAAATCGTCTTTATAGTTTGCTCCAAGGCCAAGAATGAAAAAAGGAGAAAGCGTTTCAAAATACCGCCCTGTTTCCAAAGGAATTCTAAGCGCTCTCCAATTTTTGCCAAAGTTTTCCATTGTGTCTGCGGCAAACACATTTGCAGTAGGCGCACCCCAAATGCCTGCGTTTACCTTTACATAAACAGAGCCGCCAATGTTTTCTGCGGCACCGGCCAGGGAAAAGAGGGCTATGAGTGGCAGGAGAAGCTTTTGCATCAATCTCTTCGCATAAACAGATTTATCACATACCACAGCAAAGTCATAAAGCTGGCGAAAAGCATTGCTCCTGCGCCAATATGCTGGTTTGTATTGAATTTCTCTTTTATTTGATGAGTTTCATAAAGAATAGCTGCAGACATTAAAACTATCATTCCTATGGCGAACCAAGTGCCTACCGCAGCTCCGGTCAGGGTAAAAATAACTATAGCCCCAAGCGCAATAAAAGAGCCGAACACAACGGTGCTTCTTAAAAATGAAAAATCCGTTCTTGTCATAAACACGGTCACCGTTAACGCCGCAAAAATCGTGGCGGTGGCAATGAAAGCCGGTATTAGAATATTATCCATAGCATTGTTCAAACTGCCGGAATAATAGACAACCAAGCTTAACAACGGAGTGAAAATCAATGCGTAAGCCAGTATATAAATTCCCAGCCCCAAATATTGTTTTTCCTTTTCTTCGGCAAAAGTCAATTTCCCCCCTAAATAAGACGCTCCCATAAATATGCCGAGTACCAGCAACCAGCTTACGTTGCCCATTGCTCCAAGCAGGCTATAAGCTATGCCGGTTTGGAACAGCCCAAAAACGGCAATCATCCAAGCCAAAAAAGAAAATCCGGCTGTTAGATATGTTTTGCGGTAAAAAACAGCCTGCTCCGCTGTGGGGGCATTTGCAACCTTGTCCATGCTTGCATATGAGGCTTCTTGCATTTTGTACTCCTTCGGTGGGTTTTGTGGTAATTTAGAAAAGTTTCAAAACCATCTGTATGTGCTTTTCCTCTGCATATTTTGAATACCTTGGCATTTTCTATATTCTCTTTATCAAACCCATAAGGAGCTATCAAAATGGCAAAGATCAAATCCGTAGTAGGCCGCCAAATCTTGGATTCGCGCGGTAACCCGACCGTTGAAGTTGAAATAACGCTGAGCGATGGCTTTGTAGCCCGCGCTGCTGTTCCTAGCGGAGCCAGCACCGGAGAGCACGAAGCTTGCGAACTGCGAGACGGCGACAAAAAGAAATACCTTGGCAAAGGCGTGTTAAAGGCTGTGGCTAACGTGAACACCTCCATAGCAAAGCTGCTCAAAGGAAAAGACCCTTTGATGCAAAAAGAGCTTGACATGGCGATGATAAAGCTGGACGGCACTAAAAACAAAAGCAACCTTGGCGCAAATGCCATTTTGGGCGCATCAATGGCCATAACGGTTGCCGGTGCGCATATCAAAAAAATGCCTCTTTGGAAATACATAGGCAAACTGCACGGCACAAAGAAATTCATTCTGCCTACACCTATGGCTAACATTGTTAACGGCGGCAAGCACGCAGACAACAAAATTGACTTCCAGGAATTCATGATTATGCCAATCGGCGCGAAATCCTTCTCCGAAGGCTTGCGCTGGATAACGGAAATATTCCATGTATTGAAAGGCTTGCTCAAAGCAGACAAACAGGCAACATCCGTTGGCGACGAAGGCGGCTTTGCCCCGAACCTCACCAACGACGAGGCCCTTGAATACATAATGAAAGCTATCAAAGAAGCCGGCTACAAACCGGGCGCTCAAATAGGAATAGCTTTGGACTGCGCCTCTTCCGAATTGTTCGACGAAGGCAAGGGCGAGGGCTACAAATTCTGGAAATCCGAACCAGATAAGCTTTACTCTGCCCAAGAAATGGTTGCTAAGTACACCGACTGGGTAAAAAAATATCCTATCGTTTCAATAGAAGACGGTCTTGACCAGAACGATTGGGACGGTTATGTGGATTTCACAAAGAAGCTCGGCTCGAAAACTCAGCTTGTTGGCGATGACTTTTTTGTCACCAATCCGGAACGTTTGTCGCAAGGCATCAAAATGAAAGCCGCAAACGCCATTCTGATTAAGGTAAATCAAATAGGCACGGTAACCGAAACTCTGGCTGCTATTAAAATGGCCCAGAAAGCAGGCTACGGGGTAATCTCTTCTCATCGCAGCGGCGAAACCGAAGATTCCTTTATCGCAGACTTGGCAGTTGGCACGGGCGCAGGGCAAATCAAAACAGGCTCGCTTTCCCGCACAGACCGCATTTGCAAATACAACCAGCTTCTTCGCATAGAAGAGCAGCTTGGCAAAAAGGCTGTGTATCAAGGAAAAATAAAATAGTCCATGCTCAACAGCGATTCAAACATCTACTGGAACGCAGACCGCAAAATGCGGCTGCTGTTCGCAGTTTTTGGTTCTGCGGTTTTTTTTGCGTTGCTTTATCATTTATCGGAAGTTCTCACTCCGTTTATTGTAGCGTTTTTGCTTGCGTATATTTTAAATCCTCTTGTAAATCTTTTGCAAAAAAAAGTAAAGCGCAGATGGCTGGCAGCCGTCCTTGTGCTCTCTATGCTTGCGATAGTTCTCACGGGCATAGCCTTTATATTTATCCCTATGATGATAGACCAAATTGTGCATTTAGGCGGCTTATTGCAAAAATACGTAAGCAGCAGCGCATGGAAAGAAACTTTTATGAAATATATCCCGGACAGTATTTGGGAAAAAATACAGCCTATGTGGGAAGAAAGGAATTTTCAGCCTATTTGGGACAATCTTCAAAACTTTGACTTGCAGCAAATAGCGCAGGATATTTTGGGAAAGCTTATACCCGGAGCAGCCGGTGTTTTCGCAAGGGTTGGCAAAATGTTCGCATGGCTGTTTGTGATTTTTATGGTAACAATGTGCCTGATATTCATATTGCTGGATTTTGAAAACATAAAGAAAATCATGTCCAGGCAAATTCCGAGAAAACATTCCAAAAAAGTTTTAAGTTTTTTCCGTACTTTTGACGGCATAATGAGCAAATATTTCAGGGCTCAAACTTCCATAGCCGCTACAGTCGGCGTGCTTTTTGCGATAGCGTTTAGCATAATGGGGCTTCCTATGGGTCTTCCATTTGGGCTTTTTATAGGCATGCTTAATATGGTGCCTTACTTGCAAGTTGCAAGCATTCCCATAGCTGCGTTTTTGGGACTGGTTTATTCTTTGGATACGGGAACAGCTTTTTGGCAGGTTATTTTGATAATAACCGCTATTTACGTGGGCGTTCAAATTTTGCAGGATATGGTTATAACCCCGAAAATCATGGGTGGCGCGCTAGGTCTTTCGCCAATTCTTATTTTGATGTCTCTTGCTGTTTGGGGAAAATTGCTTGGCTTCTTGGGCTTTGTGCTTGCCATTCCGTTCACCTGCATTGCCATAGCCACTTATAGAAGCGTTAGAGAGAACGGCAATGAGAGATTATAATATTGAGGTACATCAGAGGGTTGAATTTATTCGAAGCGTTGTCAAGTCTGCAAACGCAAGCGGCATTGTTTACGGAAACAGCGGCGGCAAAGATTGCACGCTTGTAGGCATTCTTTGCAAAATGGCCTGCGATAACACTGTTGGCATAATGATGCCATGCGGTTCAAAGCGCAATTTGGAAGAAGACAAAGCCCATGCGGAGGCAGTGGCAGGGCAGTTCAGCATAGAAACGAGACTCATAGATTTATGCGACGTGAAAAATGAATTTGTTCAAGCTGTTGGCGTAGACAATGTTAATATAGCGCCACGGTTGCGGATGACAACGCTTTATGCGATTGCCGCAAATGAAAACCGGCTCGTTGCCGGAACCGGCAACCTGAGCGAAATTTACATGGGATATTTCACAAAATGGGGAGATGGCGCTTTTGACTTCAACCCGATTTCTGACCTCACGGTAACCGAGGTTTACGAATTTTTGCATTTTTTGAATGCGCCGGATTTTATAATAAGCAAAGCGCCTTCCGCAGGTCTTTTTGACGGCCAAACGGACGAAAGCGAAATGGGTATTGCTTACAGCAGCATAGATGAGTTTCTGCTAAACGGAACAGCGAGCGAGCGAGACATAGCCATAATAGAGCGGTTTCACAAAGCGAGCGAACACAAGCGCAGACCGCATATTCCTGTTAATTAATCATCATCTTTGCCGATAATATGCTCCTGCGTGTCTTTTTCTTCTATTAGCTTGATTTGGCGGCTGATTATGTCCACTACTATTTCTTTGTACAGGTTTTTATTGCTCTTGATTGTGTCAATGAGCGTTTTTGCCTCTTCAAACGAACCTAGCCTTCTGAGAAAATCCAATTTGATCAGTTGCAAATTGTCATAATCTTCAGAATCTTTTTTTGCCAAAGCATTTATTTTGTCTATTGCGTTTCTCATTAAAAAAGCATATATATTTTTATCCTTGTCCTTCTTATTCGAATATTCCCATACGGAGTTTACATAGAAGTAAACAATGTGATTATATTTTTTGCTGTTTAACAATTCCAGTTCGTATGCCAAATAATAATAGTTCGGAAGACTGTCTTTTCCGGCAAAAGCTTTTTGGTTTATGATAAAATTTTTCAAAGCCTGGATTTCCTCTTTTGTAAAAAAATCCTCCATAAACGCGAAGTTGCAGTTTTTGCATCTCGGTATTGGAGTTGGAATAACAGCCGCGCCTCCCGGCTTTAAATCCAGTTCATGGTAGAATATTGTATATGAAGCTTGTGCCCAATAAGAAACATCGTGGTCGCATAGCGGGCATTTTAATTCCACAGTATATCCGGTTGACGAATACAAATTTACGCTCAACGAAAAAACAAGAATTATCAATATGCGAAACATACTTGTAAAATAGAAAACGCAGTCCTTTTATTTTCTAAATTAACCTCATGAAAACTATACTTTTATTTCCGGGGCAGGGTGCCCAGTATGTTGGCATGGGCAAGGTTTTGTCAGAGACTTTTGAGCCTGCAAAGCAAATGCTGAAAAAAGCTGACGAAGTTCTTGGCTACGAGCTTTCCAAAATTATGCAAGAAGGGCCGGAAGAGGCGCTTAAAAGCACGGATAACACGCAACCGGCTCTTTATGTTTGCTCCTGCATGGCAATGGAGCTTTTGAAGAGCAAAGATATTTCCTTTGACTACGTTGCCGGCCATTCGCTTGGCGAATATTCTGCGATATATGCGGCAGGTGGTTTTTCTTTTGAAGACGGTCTTCGCTTGGTGCGAGTTCGCGGAGAGCTTATGGCACAAGCTGGCGTGCTTAAACCGGGCGCAATGGCTGCGGTGCTTAAATTGTCGGAAGAAGATTTGAATGCCGTGCTTGCAGAGTCTCAAGATGCCGGAGTTGTTGTCGCTGCAAACTTCAATTCTCCCGGACAAATTGTAATCAGCGGTTCAAAAGAAGGCGTTGCAAAAGCATCCGAGCTTGCAAAAGCAAAGGGCGCTAAAAGGGTGGTGCCGCTTCCAGTATCAGGAGCATTCCACAGCCCTCTGATGGAATACGCATTGCCTGGCTTAAAAGCGGCAATTGAAAAAACAACTTTCAATAATTTAAAAGTTCCGGTAATAGCCAATGTAACAGCACAGGGAGCAAGCTCAGGCTCTGATTTAAAAGAGCTTTTGGCCAAGCAGCTTATTTCTCCTGTTCGTTGGCAGCACGGCATGGAAACAGCAGTTTCGTTAGGCGTGGAAAGAGGCATAGAAGTAGGCGCAGGCAAAGTGTTAGCCGGCTTAATGTCCGTAATAAACAGCAACGTGAAAGTTTATTCGGTAGAAACGCAGGAACAGCTCACCGCAACAGGCCTATAGCTTTTTGGTCCAGCTTTTTTACCCACCACAGCTTTCGCTCAATGTCTTGCCAGTTTCCGGCTCGCATATCTGCTTCCGGGAAAGTGCTTGCGCCACAAGCGATAAAATCGCTGCCAGCTTGGAAAAACTCCATAACGTTTTCTGCCTTCACTCCGCCGCATGCCAGCATTGGAATGTCTCTGAACGGCCCCCGCAACTCTTTTATGTATTGCGAGCCGCCAACCGAGGAAATAGGGAAAACCTTTACGGCAGTCGCGCCCAACCGGTAAGCCTGCATTATTTCCGTTGGAGTTAACGCTCCCGGAATGCAAGGAACACCTTTTGCGACGCACTTGTCAATGACGGCAGGATTTGTGCCCGGAGACAGTATGAATCTAGCTCCATTGTCAAGAGCCTTATCCAAGTCCTCCACGGTAAGCACAGTTCCCGCGCCAATAACCAAACCCTTCAGTTCGCTGTCTTCGCACAGATTTTTAAGAGCCAAAGCCGAATCGTGCGTGTTGAGCGGAACCTCTATGTATTTGAGTTTGGAATTTACACAAGTGTCGGCACAACTGACAGCCTGTTCCGGAGGCAACCCCCGGACTATACCCATTATAGGGGTTTTGCGAAATTGTTCAAGAAAAGCCTGATCCACAATTTTAATCTAGAAAATTAACTTTTGCTCCTGCAGGCACAGACTTGGTTACAAACACGCTGCTGCCCAGTACTGCCCCTTTGCCAATTACCGTGGCTCCGCCGAAAACAGAGGCTCCTGAGTAAATTGTCACATTATCTTCTACCGTAGGGTGGCGTTTTTTGCCTCTCAAAGACTGGCCCCCCCTAGTGGAGAGGGCACCAAGCGTCACCCCTTGGTAAATTTTAACGTGCTGGCCAATAACTGTGGTTTCGCCTATTACAATGCCTGTGCCGTGGTCTATAAAGAAGTAATCGCCTATTTCTGCGCCGGGGTGGATGTCTATGCCGGTTATGGAATGCGCAAATTCTGTCATTATGCGGGGGAGCATTGGCACTTTTAAAGCGTGCAGTTCATGCGCAAGCCTGTAAACCGTGATTGCGTAAAGCCCGGGGTAAGAGATTATTATTTCTTCTTTGCTTACGGATGCCGGGTCGCCTTCATAGGCGGCTTCTACGTCGGTTGCTATGCTTTCTCTTATTTTTGGAAGCTTGGACAAAAACTCTTCCGCTATCTCAGGGGCATATTTGCTAAGCAAGTCATGAGCCTTGCCCAAAAGGTCTTCTGTGCGCCAGTTGCCAAAGTAACCCGGAAACAGCAGGTTGCGAAGCGTGTCTATAAGTTCTGAAATTTCATTTTTATTCAGTTGAAACCGAGGCATTGCAGGAATTGAACCTTCAAGCTCGGAATAACTTTTTAAAAGAGAATTCGCTATGTGTTTCATTTGTTATCTTGTTTGGCATTGAAGTTCCAAAGTTTCAAAGCCCGGCATTTTAGATGGGTCGGTTGCGTCTGCAATGTTCCCATAAAAATAATAGGTTAAAACTTTGTCAACGTTGCCGTAGTTGCTTTTGCATTTCCATTTCCAGTTATTGGAGCAAGATTTTACGTAGTCGCCTGTGCCGGAAGGGCATTCAAGCATTGGAGCTATGCAATAGGCATCTTCTTCACCTAGCGTAGTTGAAAGGACCGTGCGGCACCCTCCGGCCAATACTTCAAGAGCGTCGTCGCTGCAAGCCGCCATTGCAAGGCACAGAGCCGCAACAGCAAGCAATTTAATAAATTTTCCCACAGTCACTCCTATTCCCAATCTGCGCAAGTTGTGCCGGTAACTTCTGAACCATAGAGATAAGAATAATAGCCATAGCCAAAGTCGCATTCCAGTTTATAACCCGACGGGCATGAGCTTCTATATGTAGCAAACTCACCAAACTCAGGATAATTAAAATATTCGTTGCAATCAGCACTGGTTAGCGTTCCTGATTTGATTATTGCACACTCTTTCAAATCATCAAAATTCTCATAGGTAATATAGCAAGCGCCTTTGCCGCCGCCACTGCCGCTGCCTTCAACGCATTCGCCTACTAAATCAGACTTACTGAAAGAATCATAAAAGGAACCATAATAATAAGTTTCAACATTGTAAAGAGTACATTTATATTTCCATCCTGATTTGCAGTATTTCAGATGTTCGCTAACAGGGTACTGACCGCACATGCCTTCTGTCATTTCCATATTATCTGAGTACGCAATGCAACTGGCGCCATCGCCTAAATCAATGTCCATTGGTACATAGCAAGCACCATTGCCATTGCCGTTGTTACCATCATCACCGCCATCGCTGCTGTCGTCGCTGCAAGCTATTGCCATAATTGCGCCTAAGGCTAAAACAAGAATTCTTTTCATAAATACCTCCTAGTGTTAGTTACCTTTTACGCAGTCGCCTGGTAATGTATTTATATCTAAATTGGAACCATAATAATAAAATTCTATCTCGGGTGTATTACACTTGATATTCCATTTTGATGGGCAAGATTTCAAATATTTGGCGTTTGGGTCACCTCCGTTACTTGTACATATAGCTTCGGTCATTACAATATCTCTACGCACAGCGCAAGTGCTAATTGGGTTTCCATCTTTAAGATAGCTATTGTGGCAAACACCGCCATCGCCGATGTCGCCACTGCTGCTGTCGTCGCTGCAAGCTATTGCCATCATTGCGCCCAAGGCCGCAAAAAGAATTCTTTTCATAAATACCTCCGAGTTATATTTTATATGTAATATAGTAAAAAAAATAAGGAGCTGAAATTTTTCAGCCCCTGTGTTAGGTTTGTTTATTATGGCATGGATATTGAGCTACAATCTTCTGAGCCATATAAGTAAATCTGTACTCCTATCGGTTCGGTTAGACCCCATAAATTTTCAAAGTATGGAGCGCAATCATAAGCACCTTCTGAACTACAGGTTCCTACTGATGGTATTGAATTGAAACCACCCCCCTCGCTTTGGCAATCTACTTTATCATATGGTGCTATGCAATAACTGCTTCTTCCCATAGAATAAACACATGCTCCTTCTTCTCCGCCACCGCCAGCCGGCTCTACAGTTACATTGCCGCAATTTGCGACTTTATTACTCATACTGCCACAGCTAGTCCTTATGTATATATTATACTTTCCTACTTCATCAAAAGTATCGGTTATATCAATAATCTCCATAGTCTCCCAAATGATGTTGCTAGTAGCAACTGTAGTTGAGCCACACTTAACTGTTGGCACTTTTGGAGCAGTTCCCACTTTTATAGTCTGAGTCATGTCGCAGATAAGCGCAGGTTCGCTAACCACAACTGTACCGCAATCAGCAGTTTTATAGACGCTGCCGCAAGCTCCTGTTGCTTCTACAGGCCAAGAACCTTCCGAAGGACTGTCCCAATTTAGCTGGGTGTCAAAAGTTGGGTTGCTAATAGTGTTATTGTTGCACTTAACGGCAGGCTTATAAATCGATGAACCTACATATGCGGTTTTAGAAAGACCTGTACAAGTAAGGTCAAAAGTCAAAACGCTGGAACTGCTAGGCGCAACACTGGAACTGCTTGGCGTAACACTTGAGCTGCTTGGCAGAACTACTGCTTCGCTGGAACTGCTTGGCACAGCATTGGAACTGCTGGACGGAACTACCACAGTTTCGCTTGAACTGCTAGGTACAACATTGGAACTACTGGATAGAACTACTACAGCTTCGCTTGAACTGCTAGGGTCGGGGACTACCACCGTTTCGCTGCTTGAGCTGCTGGGGTCGGGGACTACCACCGTTTCGCTGCTTGAGCTGCTGGGGTCGGGGACTACCACCGTTTCGCTGCTTGAGCTGCTGGGGTCTGGGGCTACCACCGTTTCGCTGCTTGAGCTGCTGGGGTCGGGGACTACCACCGTTTCACTGCTTGAGCTACTGGTTGGGGGAGCAACATTGCTTGAACTGCTGAGGTCAAGATTGCTGCTGGAGGATGGATCATCGGAATTGCTGTCGCTGCTGCAAGCTGCCATTATTATGGTGCTTAAAACAGCAAATCCGAGTGTTTTGAGGTCTTTCATAGGCTCTCTCCTGGTTTTGGGTTTAACAGTAACATAGTAAATGTGCTGACCGAAATGTTATAAGCCGCATCAAAATTAACATTTATCTATATTTCCTCCCATGCGTAAAAAACTTCTTTCTGACGGCTCAAAGGAATTTAAGTATGAAATTCGCGAAATAGTGAAAAAGGCGAACCAGCTTATTCCGCTTGGTTTAAACATTCATTGGGAAAACATAGGCGACCCAATAGAGAAAAAATGCCAATTGCCCGCCTGGATAAAAGATATAATGGCAAATTTGACGCAACAGAACAGTTCTTACAGCTACTGCCCTTCAAAAGGAGTGCAAGCCACAAGGGAATTTATTTGCAAACAAACCAATGCCCTTAACGGAGTTAAAATCGCGCCCGAAGACATTTTGTTTTTCAACGGACTTGGAGACGCAATCTCCACAACCTACCATCTCCTGGACATAACAAGCAGGGTAATAGGCCCATCTCCGGCATACAGTACTCACAGTTCCGCAGAAGCAGCACACGCCCACGCAGACCCCATAACCTACAAGCTGGACCCTGCCAACCACTGGTACCCAGACCTGGAAGAGCTTGAGAACAAAGTTAAATATAACCCAAACATAGCAGGCATACTGATAATAAACCCGGATAACCCTACAGGCATGGTATATCCGCAGGAGAGCTTGAAAAAAATAATCCAGATAGCGAAAAAATACGGCGTATTCGTTATATCAGACGAGGTATATAACAAGATTGTGTATAACGACGCAAGGTCTTACGCGCTTTCCGAATACGTGGAAGACGTTCCCGGCATTGCGATGAAAGGGCTTTCAAAAGAAGTCCCGTGGCCAGGCTCGCGCTGCGGCTGGATGGAATTTTACAACAGAGACAAAAACCCGGAATTCTCCGCATTTTGCAGTGCGCTGGATAACGCAAAGATGATAGAGGTTTGCTCCACAACGCTTCCGCAGTTGGCTCTGCCGCTGATACTGGGCGACCCTCGCTTTGAAGAGCACCGGAAAAAACTGAACGAGCAAATAGGCCGGCGCAGCAAGATAATCAACGATATCCTGAGCGAGGTTCCGGAACTTATGTTCAACCCTACTTACGGTGCGTTTTACAATTCCATAATCTTCAAAGAAGGCGTTTTGAACGGCAAGCAAACTCTTCCGATTGAAAATCCTGAAATAAAAGCAAAGGTTGAGGAATGGTGCAAAGGCGTTAGCCCTGATTACCGCTTTGTTTATTATCTTTTGGGAGCAACCGGAATTTGCGTTGTGCCCATGAGCAGCTTCTGTTGCGATTTGCAAGGCTTCCGTGTGACTATTTTGGAAGAGGACGAGAACGAGCTGATGAAGATATTCTCAGCTTTAAGAGATGCCATTAAGCATTATGTTAAATCATAATTATTATCTGTTATAGCAAAAATGGCACGATTTTTGCATTACCATTAATATGATTTATCAAAACAGCGATATTCCGGTCCGTGTTAGCGATGTTGCTAAAATGCTGCAAGTCGCTGCCCATACATTGCGTTTCTGGGAAAAAGAGTTCAATTTTTACTTAAAACCGAGCCGCACCACCGGGCTTCAAAGACGCTATGACTCAGATTCCATAGGCCGGCTGAAAACAATCCACCACTACCTTAAAGATGAAGGGTACTCCATCGCAGGAGCAAAAAGAATTTTACTACATTCTTCCCTACTATGAAGAAAAGCACCGAAAATGTGCAAAAAAACCTTGTAATCGCAGAAAAACCAAGCGTGGCTAGTGATTTGGCTAAAGCGCTGGGTGGCAAGTTTAACAAGGAAAAAGCTTATTTGGAAAGCGAAGGCACTATAATATCTTGGGCATTGGGGCATCTGGTTGGCATATCAGACCCTAAAGACATGGGCGAACAGTATAAAACATGGAACATGGCTACCTTGCCGATAATTCCAAAAAAATTCTTGCTAACCGCTCTGCCGGATACCAAAGCTCACTTAACCGCCTTGGGCAAGCTCATTCGCCGCAAAGATATAGGCACAATAATAAATGCCTGCGACGCAGGGCGCGAAGGAGAACTCATATTTCATTACATTATGGAGCACGAGGCCGGCAAAGGCGAAAAAGTAATAAAAAGACTCTGGATGCAAAGCATGACCCAGACAGCGATAAAAGAAGCCTTTGAACATTTGCGCTCAAACGAGGAAATGAAAAACCTTCAGTCTGCGGCTCTCTCACGCTCCGAAGCGGACTGGCTTGTTGGCATAAACGGCTCCAGAGGGCTAACCGCATACAACAGCAGATTCGGAGGCTTTCAATTAACCCCCTGCGGCAGAGTGCAAACTCCAACGCTTGCCCTGATTGTAAAAAGAGAAGAAAGCAGAATGGCCTTTGTTCCGCAAGCTTTTTGGACTTTAACCGCCGAGTTTCAAGACAAAGATGAATTTTACTTTGGAAAGTGGACAAAAGAGAATTCCCCAAAAATATGGAAAAAAGAGGACGCAGAGTCCATTTTAAAGAAATGCGAAGGGAAACCGGGAAGCGTTGAGGAAGAATCCAAGCAGGTTTCGCAAAAATGCCCTCCTCTTTACGATTTGACTTTTTTGCAAAGAGACGCAAACAACCGTTTTGGCTTTTCCGCAAAAACCACCTTGCAAATAGCCCAAGCCCTCTACGAGCGGCATAAGCTCACCACATATCCCAGAACAGACAGCAAATTTCTGCCGGACGACTACGTTGCGACCGTCAAAAAAACAATGGGAGCCTTGACCGGAGGCATCGCAAAACATGCGGATTTAGCTCTCAAAAACAACTATGTGCATAAAGACCCCAGAATATTCAACACCGCAAAAGTCAGCGATCACCATGCCATAATTCCAACGGGCAAAGTTCCTGGCTCTCTAAGCGAAGCCGAGCGCAAGATTTTTGACCTGATATGCAATAGATTCGTGGCTGTTTTTTACCCTGCCGCAGAATATTTGCACACAACTCGCACCACAATCGTTGAAGGCGAAACCTTTGTTTCGGAAGGAAAAATCCTTAAAAATCCTGGTTGGAAAGCAGTTTATGGCAAAAGCGAAGAAGAAGACGACATTATGCCCAAGCTCTCTTCGCCGGACGCAAAACCTATCGCAAAAACAATAGAAATGGCGGAAGACTCAACAAAACCACCGGCGCGCTACACGGAAAGCACTCTGCTTTCTGCTATGGAAAGCGCAGGCAAGCTCATAGAAGACGAAGAACTGCGCGATGCCATGAAGGAGCGAGGCTTAGGAACCCCGGCTACAAGAGCGGCGACAATAGAGAAACTAATCACCGATAAATATTTGGCAAGAGACGGCAAAGAGCTTTTGCCAACGGGAAAGGCTTTTGATTTGATAAACATGGCGGCTTCCATGCAAATAGAAAACTTAACCAGCCCGGAGCTTACGGGCGAATGGGAGTACAAGCTGGGTTTAATGGAAAAAGGCCAGGTTTCCAGAAGTGATTTTATGCGCGACATTGAGGATTTAACTTCTCAAATGGTGGAAAAAATAAAGAATTTCAAAGAGAGCGATACAAAGAAAGAAGCTGTTGCGGAAGCTGCGGGGCAGCAAATACACGAGACTGTTTCCAACTATGAGACCGATAGCGGCGTAAGAATAAGGAAAATTTTAGGCGGCAGGCATATGTCTTTAGCGGAAGTGGCGGAGCTTTTGGAGAAGAAAAAGCTTGGCCCTCTGGAAGGATTTCGCTCAAAAAAAGGCAAGGAATTTAGCGCAGCTTTGATTTTAAACGAAAAAAACAAGATAGAGTTCGTTTTTGAAGATTTGTCCGCAACTGAGAATTTGGATTTCAGCACAATGACTCCCATAGGAAATTCTCCGGTGGACGGCGCGCCGGTTTACGAGACCTTAACGGCTTTCGTTTCCGGCACCGGGTTGCGAGTGACAAAGAGCATTTTAGGCAAAACTTTGAGTTCTGAGCACATAAAAGCCATGCTTTCCGGTGAAAAAACCGAATTGATAAAAGGATTTCGCTCCGCAAAAACACGCCGTCTTTTCGATGCTTTTCTGAAAATGGACAAAAAAGGAAAATTAAGCTTTGAATTCCCGCCCTCTCAGGGAAAGAGATTCGCAAGAAAAAAGGCTAAAGAAACTTAGGGTTTAAAATTTACGGAATTTGCGAAATTCATAATGCGTAAAAATAGAACATTCGTATCCAAAAAATAGCGCATATTACCTCATAACGGCTTTCATATCCAGTATTCGTCCGCCCAAGCCATTCGGGTGAGCTTTCAACCATTTCCCTGCCTTTGAAAGTCTTTTAGGCTTACTGGCAGATACAACTTTGCAAGGCAATGTCTTTTTCTCCATAAAAACTCCTAGTTTTATTTTCCACTATAAATATAGCATTATTTTTCAGAAAAAAGCACAAAAAAAACAAAACACCTGCATTTTGCAAACATATGTTTACATTTTTTGCACTTTTTACGTCAATTCCTTGATTTTTTCTGCACAACCCTTTTGTCTGAACCAGAATTGGCCTGAGTTTTCAGGATTTCCAAAATTTGCAAAATTCACAATGTTTGCAATATGCAATAAATCATTTCACAAAGGGCAATGCACGCATTGCCCCTACAAAACGTTGGTGAACACCATTGTTATTTCGCATATATTAATGAAA
>Ga0181987_10676_pt1 | contig 20037 bp, 14 predicted proteins | sample TergutCo191P1_FD_120224 | JGI IMG/M metagenome (GOLD analysis project Ga0181987, IMG submission 120224)
GGGGGGGGGGGGGGGGGGGGGGCAAAAATATACTGAACGTTTGTACAGTATTTATTTTTAGTTGAGAGTGTAGAACTGAGAACTGAGAGTGACGCAAAACTCGATGCAAGCGCTGAAACCTTTGCGTACAAGCTCTGAATAACTCTCAACTCTCCATTCTCAACTCTCAACTTATTTTCGCAACGATATGACAAAGCACAAGCCTGCGCTGCAAGCTCGCCAAACCTATTTTCGCAAAAATTTGCCATATTAGAAGGAAATATAGAAAATAAAACAAGCCTCCGCAGGAGAATGTTTTAAAACCCCAGGGCAAACGTATCTTAATTTTAGAACCCACAAAGCAAAATACGTCCCCGAAGACACCGCAAATTACAACACAATGAAAGACATTGATGTAAAAATAACCGTATCAAGCGAAGTAGTGCCAATTGCCCATACCCTATACCCCATACCCCAAAATGTAAGGGCTGAAAATTTTCAGCCCCAACAACGAGCTAAAAAAATCATGGTGAAGTAGCTAAATAATCCTTCCAAGAGCTATGAGCGGCGCAGTCACGGCTCTTAGCCTTGTGCCGCCAAGCGAAAGAAAAAAAGCCCCCCTGCTTTTAAAAAACTCAAGCTCCGCCGGGGAAAACCCACCTTCAGGACCAGTGAGAATGGCAGTTTTTTGGCTAGTGGCTAGTGGCAAGTGGCTAGTGGTTAAATCATAACATTGCTCGCACACTATCAAATTCCCTTCAAAATTTTTTAAAAAATCGCTTAAATGCACCGGGGATTTGATTTCCGTTAGCCAGGATTTGCGACTCTGCTTAAGTGCTGCCAGGCTTTTTGCTTCCATTCGACGGCATAACTTGGCTAAATCGGAATTTTTCGGTTCCTGGCTTCTTTCGGTCCTTAAAAGATGAATTGCGGCAAGCGGCAGTTGCGCCGCATGAAAGACTACCTCCTCTTCGCCTCCGTCTGAAAGACAGCCTATTGCCAAGTGAATTTGAGGCTTTGGCTCCTGCTCGCTTACACTTTTTACCAGAACTTTGCAAGCCTTAGGGCTAGGCTCCAAAACCTCCGCGCTTGCAAAACACCCTTTTCCATCACACAATGTCAAAAAATCGCCAGCGCGCGCCCTGAAAGACCTTGCTATATGCGAGCTTTCTTCCAAGCTCAAAAAGATTTCGCCGGGGCGCAAATTTTCGAGAAAAAAATTGCTGTCTAGTTGCACAAGAAGAGGGAGAGGGATTCGAACCCTCGTTACGTGAGTAAACACGCTTTCCAAGCGTGCGCCTTAAACCACTCGGCCATCCCTCCTAGAAGATGGATAAGTAAATTTAGCTTTTTTTTACGGATTTGTCAAGTGTTTTTTAAGTAATATTTACTAAATTCATAATAAGCCATGTTTATTCGAAGAAAATTTCACTTTTTAATCAATCCTGTCAGCGGAGGCGGCCAAGGCAAGATTGTATTTGACTTTTTGCCGGAAATTATGCGCTCAATGGCTTTTGGAGAAGATGAATGGAAAAGAGAATTCAGCATTTACGAGCATTTTAGCGAACAGGTCAAAGAAGCATTGGAAAATTCCGAGTGCGTAATAGCCGTAGGCGGAGATGGCACGGCTGCGGTTGTGTTTGCTGCCCTTTTGCAGCACGAAGAATACAGGCACGTGAAAATAGGGCTTATTCCTCTTGGAACCGGAAATGACCTTGCCAGGGTTTTGAACTTCTACGATGCCCTTGTAAGCAGGGGATTGCTATACACTGTCCGCAAACTGGCAGTCGCGCAGGCCAGAGATTTTGATTTATGGAAAATAAACGGAAAATTCGCAATGGCCAACTATTTTTCCGCAGGCATAGACGCACGCATAGCCCATGAATTCAACCGTGACAGGGCAGAAGGCAAAATAGCGGGAAATTCCGTGCTAAAAAACAAGTTGCATTATGTAAAAAGGTTTTTCGCAGACAGAGACTATCATCTTCAGTCCGGGGAATTGCGCATAACGGACGATTCAGGAGAAAAAAAAGTTTTCCCCTTGGCAAACAACCGCACGGTTATAGTTGGCAACATTCCAAGCTTTGCCGGCGGCAGCAAGCCTTTTGGAAAATCAGACATAGCAGACGGACAGTTGGAAGTTTTGAACATCAAGTCCATAAGAGACTTTTTAAAATCGCTTTCCGTTATTGGCCCCGGCAGTTCGGTTATAAAAGCCAAAAAGATTGAAATTGACTTAAAAAACGATGAATTTGTTCAAATAGACGGCGAAGATTTCAGCGGCAAGCTGGAAATGCCCATAAGCATTGAATTTGGCGGCAAAGCGCAAATGCTGCATTTGTAATTAAAGTTTTTCAAAAATATGCCGATAATTCACTGTGAGGTAGGTATATTATGATAGAAAACATTTCAGGTTCCCCCAATGCAGTGCCCGTGGCAATAAGCGGCGCAGAGGTCTCTTCATATAAAAATCAAGCAGAAGGCTCAACAAAAAACTCAACAGGCTACGAATTGTCTTTAACCGAGGATGGCTGGAAAGCTTTGGGAGAAGGAAAAAAAGAACTTAGCGAAAGAGAACAGAAACAAGTAGAAGAATTGAAAAAAATAGACAGAAAAGTTAAAGTCCATGAACAAGCGCATTTAAGCGCGGCTGGCGGCTATGCCCGTGGCGGCGCAAATTATGATTACGTAACCGGGCCAGATGGCAAAAGATACGCAAACGCAGGGCACGTAAATTTAGACACAGGCCCAGAAAGAACCCCGGAAGCAACCATAAGAAAAGCCGAAACAATCCGCAAAGCAGCTTTGGCCCCGGCAGACCCTTCTCCCTCAGACAGGCAAATAGCAGCAGATGCCACGAAAATGGCTCAAAACGCTCAAAGAGAATTGGCCGCAGAACGGGCAGGAATTCAAGAATCTAGCGTTTCTTCTTAGGCTTGTAATCCACATCAGGCCTCAAAATCTGGCCCATTGTAACAAGCAAAGAAACTATAGGCTCCCTATGGTCGCCGGATATATCAAAAGCCGCAATGCCACCATAGCCATTAGCCTTAACAGCTTCTGCAACAGCCTTAACCGAAGGAATCCCGTTAAAAACTATGGTTTCGCTTGCGCTAACTGCAACCTCGCTTTTGCTGGGCTCGTCAAATGAAACCTTGTATGCTATGGTATCTTTAAACTTGTCCAGAATGTCTTTGTAAGGCAAAGCCCCTTCGTTTCCGGAACCTGCGCCCTCATGGGAAGAGCCAAGTCCCTTCGCTTTGTAAAAAGTTCTGCCATAAAAAGGAAGAATTGGCATAAGTTTGTTTTTTGGAACGCCAGCGGCAGCAAAAGCCGCCAAAACTTTAATGTTATTGTTTGTGTTTGAATTTGGCTTTACTTGCGAATCACTTGCGGAAGCCTGGTCTGTGAACCAAAGGGAAAAATTCTCAATTTTGTTAAAATCCGCGCCGCCAATAGCCGCCGCCAAAGATTCCTCACCCGGAACCGCAACGCTAACAGAAATGCCTGCGCCTGCCCACTCTGCTGCCATCTGCAGCAATTTTGGCAAATCCTCTGCGCTAATCATTCCGCCATCCAGCTCAAAGGCGTCAATGCCGTATTCTTCTTTGAATTTCCTGGCTGTCTGCACAAGTTCTTTGGAACCGTAAGCCTCGAGCATCGCAGCTTCGCTGCCCAAGCCGCCCACAGCGACTGTAATTTTGATTTTAGCGGCTTTTGCCCGCTTTACCAAATCAACAAAGTTATCCTTGTCGGATTCGTCCGCAAAAAGCAACTGCGCTTCGCTGGGCGTTAAATAGCCATAGCGTATTTCCGTCACAAAATCGTAGCGAACATCTGCGGGCTTAAACTGCGAATATTGCGCCCAGTGAGGAAAATATGCAATCACCCTGTTCTGGGCAAAAAGCGCAGAGGCGCAAAACAAAACAAAAAACAGCAAAATCTTTTTCATAGCAAACCTCATTTTACCACGTATATCTTTTCATCGGATTTATTCAAACAGAAAGTATATTTGCCATAGTCGTAGTAACTCGACCGTTTCTCCGCAAGTTCTTGGCTCTTTTCTTGGCCCATATGCCCTTGTTCGCAATATTTGTACGGTTTTCCATCATATATTCCCGTAATATGATAATGCTGGCTAATCAAACCGGAATCAATTTTTGAACCGTAAACAAGTGCATCGCCGTTTAAGTAATAATAGCTTTTCAAATATTCTTCAACATCCTTCTGCTTTTCCATTTGAGGCATAAATAAACACATCATTCTAATAGCCGGTAAAGTACGGCTAAACCCGCTTGGGCTTGATGCTGATGCAGGATATTTTTTCAAAGAATCCTGCAAAATAGACGCAAGAGTCCTTGGAATATTATTACATTCCGGTTTGTTCCAATCATAATTATCATCGCCGGTGCACAGCAAGGCATCTTTATCGCTAAGCTTGTCCCAGCCGCCACTCCAGCAACCCCCTATAGAACAAGTTGTGTCGCTTCCGGTTACAATATTATAATTATCTCTATTTGCATAGGCTCCAGGGCATGCGCCTTTTTTTGACCACCCTGGGTTGGGGCAAAACGCATATTCCAAATAAATCTTAGCAGCAAAGGTACTATCAGAGAGAAGGTTTGCACAATTGCTAGCCGTTGCCTGCAAGTAAGTTCTTGAGGCCTCACCTCCAGAAACATTCAAAATAATCTGGCTCATCGCAACATCTTTATTTATCTCCGCATATTCTCGCCAGCTAAAATCACTTGGCAAATCATACCTTTCTCCTTGGCTCACTTCCATATCCGAACAGGAACCGAGGAACAGAGCCGCTGCTGCGCATAACAAAACAAACAATTCTTTTTTCATAGCTGCCTCTCCTTAAAACTTTACCGTTACCAAGCCGGACACAATAAGTTTATCCAAATCAATATCATCTTTTGCTCCGTCTAATGTAAATGAAATAGAATTAGTCAGCATGCCGCATTGCAAAGAAAAATTCGCCCTCTCGCTGATTTTAATTTGCGGCCCGCCTATGGCTAAAATTTCACTGGTTTTATCAATCGCAAAATAACCCGCATCCGGATCATCAAAGAGCACGTAAGGATTCTTAAACTCCTTTGAGAGTTGCTGAAATCCACCGAGCAAAGAAAGCCCGCGCCAAATTCCTACTTTCAAGCCAGCCATAATGCGGTCTGCCTGAGGATTATACACACCCTTTTCTTCTTTGCTCTGCTCATAAGAACCGGAAACCACAAGTGCCTTGCCAAGCCCTGCCAAGCGAGCCACATTAACTTCTAAGCCACCGCCAAAGCGAGTGTAATCCGCATCTTCAGAGGAATAGGAGCCAAACACTCCCCTAATGCTAACCGCTTTGTTCCAAACAAAATTCAAATCAGCATCACCGCCTTTTCTATCCGGAGTGGCAAAGCCATAAGGCAGGGCCATATTCACAGAAGGATCCAAGTAAGAAAACCTTCCGTCCGTGCTGCGCTCTAAACGGGTAAAAGTTTGCTGCGTATAAGCATTGCGGTAGTAATGGGCAAGCTTATAGTTATTGGCCAAATTAGGTGATTGATAAATATTAGCTCCACCTATTACACTGCTAGGCGTCCCTTGAGGAACTTGCTTACTGTTTGGATCGCTAAATACTATTGTTGTTGCATTTAACGGTAATGTATAATAAAGAGAATAGTACATATTCTCCAGAGAGCCTGCACGGAATTGCGCCAAACCATATTCCAATGAAGCATCGCTGTTTAATATGGGCAAATTAGGCAAATACGCAGGAGAGGCTGCAAGTTCAGCTTCAAAACCCTTATTGACATTTATAAAATTCCCGGAGAGTTTTGCCTCAAATGGCTGTTGGTCAAAAGACACAAAAGCATTAACAAGCAGAGCATCTTTACCCTTATATGAACCTGCTTTGGAGAGCTTATATTTGACATCAACAGGTGGCAGCGATGTTTTATAATATGGATATAAATTATTGCCAGCCGGTCCGGCAATGCCCGGAATTAAACTGTCAACTGCAACATATATTAAAGATTGTACTGAATCTGCAGGAACTCTTATATCTTGTCTATGGCTCCAGTTAGAAATGGCATATTCCGTTCCAACACCAAAATTAACAGGCCCTGAAAGCGCTTTTTTGCTATTATAGCCCAATTCAAAGCTCAATACATTATTTTTCTCGTAATCCACCACGCTATCTGCTCTTACTTTTTTCAATGAACTGCTGTATCTGTTAAAAGTATAAACATCGTTCACCCCAAAAGAGGCTCCAAATGCTTCAACACCAATGCGAGCGCCTGTTGAAAATCTATCTTTATTTGGGTCAAAATCAAAAGATATCCGGTCTATTCCATCCGCAACCTTGCGCAACCGCACCAAAGTTGTCTGCAAAAATATCTTGTCAAAAATGCCTGCGGAAGTATTGAATTCAAGGTTCAAACCCTGCAAAAGCCTACGGTTTGTGCCGTCTAAATATCTCTCTTCCATTGCATCCTGTTTAAGAGAAGTGAATATTTCCGGCTCCATTATAGATTCCGGCTCCGGCAAATAAATGGTCAGCGGCGTATAAGCAATGCGCATTGTTCCCAAATTGAATTTCAGTTTTTTATTCAATATATTGCCGTCATAAGACCACCACCTGATTATAGGAGTATTATTTCCCTCGCGATAAGCAGATTGCCAGTCTTTGTGAAACCGCAAATCAAAAGTAGCTTTAGTCTCTTTGTTCGGGCGAATGGAAATACCAAGCGTAAAATCAGTAAACGCCGAATATTCCGAAGCGTCTTCATTACCAGAAAGTGCCTTTGAATCCAAAATGGAACCCAAGGCTCCGGCTTTCGCGTTGCCGTTCAACGAAAAGCCTATAGTGTTTTCTTCTATGCTATCCAAAACGCTGTGCAATGTTTCTTGAGCAAAAGAGAAGCCGAAACACAAACTCAAAACTATTAAGGCATATCTCATACTTTAAAACTCCACATTGATGGTTGCTTCAAGAATATTACGCGAAAATTCATGCTTCAACTCCGTTTTTCCAACGCCATTTACAGCTAAATAACCAGGCAAATTCGTTCCGGTGGCTATAGCATCCGTATCAACAAAACCATCTAATTTATAAGTATTTTCAACATCAATAATTCCGTAATTTATGGAAAGCCATGCGTGCGGAGCTATAGTGTAATCAATTCCTGCCATCCATTGGTTTTGTGTAGCTTCTACAATCGGAACTATTTTAACCCTTAAGCCGAGGGTTTCTGCGTTATTTCTCTGAAGCAAAGCTCCGGCATCATTCAATTCGGAATTTATTTGCTGATAGCCAAAAGTGAGGCCGAATTTTCTGAAGAACCTGTAATAAACGCCAGCATTTATAAAATCGCTGGTGTATTCCGTTTTCCCATAACTATTAGTCCACGCCTGTTCTTTAGCACTGTGCTTATAACTGCCGCTAAGTTCAAGAGGATTCTTCTCATAACCGAGAATTCCCAAAATGTTTACCTTTGCCCCGCCGCCGAATTCCGTGTATTTTGCGGTTTTTGCGCCGGCATTGGCAGAAAGTTGTTCATAACTTGCAAACAACCCCTTAACTTCTGCCAAGTTCTTCCAGTTGGCAGTTACAACTTCTTGATAGCCTACACGGTTAGAGGTTGCGAAACCGCCCGGCAAAGCCATTTGCAAATTCAGGTCGGAAAGCTCTTCCAAAAGAGCAAGCTCCGCACGAGTTAGCGTTGACGGATTCCAAGAAGTTTTTGCGTAAGGGCTTATGTTATAGCTGATGGTTTGCGCGCCGGTTGGCGGCGCTCCCTCAGAAAGCGTAACTGCCATAGGCGAATGTTTTGGCGTAAAGAAATAAAGAGCGTCAAAGGTGGAATAAAGCGGAGAATAAACTCCGTATTTGCTTATATTAAAAGTTTGGTCTGTGCAAGCAGCATTGCCGCATCCCACATCCTTATCAGTATTAAGCACCCTGCGGGCAAAAAACGATGGCGATTGCGCTACATTATTAAACCAAGCGGAGTCATTGCGAATAAAAGAATTTGAAAGAACAACATCTACAATGCTTTTATAGCCAACATCTGCCTGAACCAGCACGGCGTTGCCTTTTTCATGTTTCTTATAAACCTTGTCATCAGACATAGCAAACTCTCCAGTTATGTTTGCTACCAAAAACTTGCTCTCCAACATGCCGGCAACATCCGCGCCTGCCCTGCCTGCGAAAACAAAGGTTTTTTGCTGCATAGAATCCAAGGTATTGAGCAAAGAGTCTTTATTAAAAGCGTTTAAACCACAATTTGAGCATTCATAATATTTGGAAGAACTTTTATCATCCGTAATAGACAAATAAGTTCCTCCTACCAAGAGATTTTTATTAAGAGGCAGCCATTCAAGATTTCCCGCTAATAAAAATTTGTCAAAGCGTCCTGCTTGCGTTGCTCCCGAAATGCCTTCGTTAGGCAGCATATTGCCCATTGCGCCGCTTGCGTCCAAATAACCTGCGCGACGAAGCCTTGCGCCAAGCGCCTCTATGCGAAGCTCGCCAAAAGTTTCTCCGAGTTGGGGCCTGAATTGCAAATTGAAGCCTTGCAAATTCCTTTGATTGCCATCCATCAAAGCCTCTTTTTGAGCCATTTCCCTTTTGCGGGCAAATGCCACAGGCTCATACATAATGTCTAAGCCCGGCATATAAAGAGTCAGTGGAGAATATGACTGGCGAAAGTCTCCCACAACCCAATAGAAGCTCTCTCCCCAATTGCCTTCAATATTCATCCACGGAACAGCTACCATTGTAGAAGCAGAGGCAAAATATTCCTGCATTCCAGCGCCCAAACGCAATTTCAAATTTGCGCTTATAACGTCCCATGGACGAAATTTAAAATCCAAGTCCACTTGAACAAATTCCGATATTTCGTGGCTTGGCATTCTATTCGTAAAAACACCCGCCGCATTAGGCTTTTCTTGCGGAGATTCAAAATAAGAATTAAAAGAGGCGCTTCTAATCGTTCCCCCTATATCAATTCCCTTGCGAGCATTAATATCCTCAACCCTGTTATCTATATCTGTTTCCGTTGCAAGTGCAAGAGAGCAAGCGGCAAAAAGGGCAAAAATCAGTTTCTTTTTCATATTTCACAGCCTCGTTTTAAAACCAAACCTTTGTTTCGGCTTGAATATAGTGAACTCTCCAATCATTCTGCGGTAAAAACTCATCTCTACTGGTCAAATATTTATAACGGAAGTGCAAACCTGCACGAGCGGCAAAATCCCAGTCAAAGCCAAAACCAAGCACTGTTTGCAAAATATTTATGGGAACAAGCTGGTAATCATAAATATCGTTAGGATATAGAGATGTATTGCCGCTTCCTAGTGTTCCGTTAGCACTGCCAAGTTCAGCGTAAGCCTTTTCTGCACGGAACATTTCAAGACCAAAAATCAAAATTGCGTGCAAATTAGGAGTAATCGCAATGGCAGGCTCGGATTGCGCAAACCAATTCCACATAATCATATCATTTGAATATTTATCCGTATAGGCAACCGGAACAAAAGATGTTGAAACTCCGGAAAGCGCAGTATAAAGAGAGAGCATTATATTTCTATTGGTATTAAACCAATGTCCTATATCGTAACCCATGTCCAATACTACAGTTGAATTCCATTTTACGCTCTCAGGCATATTGCAGGCATCATTAGACATCGCGCAATAAAAGGCGCCTTGAACATTTTCATAAGGAGTAAAAGTATCCCAAGTTTCAGCATATCCGCTACGCAAGCCACCGCTTAAATTGTTCAGTTTGTTGCCTCCGGATTCTCTTCCGGCCAATCTGTTTGTATAAAATCTTGTTTTATCCGCATACCCCGCATAGCCTTTATCTGCGGTATAGAATGGTTTGTGCCTAGTCCAGCTCGTAGAAGTTTCCCATAAATATCTTCCTACCAAATTATATCTAAAGCTTACTATGTCGTTGCCTTCTTCCACTTGGCGATGAATTCCGTATTGCACATCAAAGCGCCCACGGTTAAATTCAGGTTCTAGCTTAATGTTTGCGCCAATCATATTAGGCCCATAGCGGAAGGTTCCCGCTCCAACATAAAATTGATCTTTCCGCCATGAAGAAACTCTATCCGGATTAGCCATTGAATACGGCGCATAGAAATCCTTTGGCAAATAAATGAATTCCAAAGTCATAGGCTCCCAATGTTTATCCTGAGCCTTTACATAAAAGCCAAAGACCGGGCTGGATTTGGAAGAGTTGTACTCAGTAGCATTATAGCAAGATTTGTTAGCTAAAGGATTGGAGCAACCTTCAGAGGGATGGAAAACAGTAGTGTCGTCCCAACTAACCGCTAAATCAAAAGACAAAAAGAACTGCGGCGTTAAATTGCCTTTTAAATCCAAAGTAGCAACATGAACATTTTCAAATTTCACAGTGCTGTCAGCAAGATATTTAAATGGACCGAAAACATTGTCTTCATATATCTGCGCCGGGTCAAAATCAATGCCCATATAATTTGCGCCGAGAGTTAAACTGGCCTGCCCGAATTCAATTTTTTCCTTTGCGAAACGCCCGGCCATCACAAGACCTCGGTTATCATAAGTACCTACCATTGCGAGTTCGCTGTTGTCTCTTGTGTTAAGGCGCAAGCCATCTCTGGTTCCAATATCCACATTCGCCGGTTGCGAAAGCATAAACTGTGCCTTTAAATCCCAAGGCAATGTGTGCATATCCAATAACATGCCGCCAAAGGGCCTGTTTGTCCAAAACGCTCTGCCGCCCTCTTTTACCGGTTTGAAACTCTTTTCTTTGTAATATGTGCTAACTACCTTTTCTTCTTCGTAAAGTTCGTATTGAGAGATAAAACGCGGGCTTGTTTCACGTTCATATATGCTTAGCGGGCTTTGAGTGGTCCAGATAACTCCGCCCATAATCAAAGTCGCGCCAAATGAACCACCTCGCATATCTACGCCGGAAGTCATGGTTTCCGCTATAGCTGCTCCGTAAAAATCCGCTGACGGATGGAACCATTGCACTCTTTCCCCAGTATTGCCAAAGTTTTCCCTATTGGGCTGGAAAGCCTGATTATTCGTGTAAAAACCGCTAAAATCAAATGGCAGGTAAAGATTGGAAAACACGGTTAAATAAGATGCCGGCGAAATCACAATAAAAGCGTTTAACGCCGAATTGACAAATGTGCGCATCGTTTCGCTGCCCTGCAAAGTAGGAAGCCTAGTGTATTCGTAATGGCCAAAGCGCACGGTAAAATCACCGGAAACGGCAACGGGGGAATCATCTTTGCCTATTACCGTGGAAGCATTGTATTCCCCAAGAGAATCCAAACGTTCCTGCAGGGGCACAAAATCTTGTGCCTCTACAGAGAACACAAAGACAAAAAACAACAAACTGAATAATTTTACTCTCATGCAATCCTCACAGAACATTGCGGAACGGATAACCAGCCGGGCCTTGATATTCCTCTCCAACCTTCTTAATCACTATATCGTCAAGCCAAACTTTAAAATACTTATTTTCGTCTTTGCGAACCTCTATTCTAAAACCCTTTACATTATTCCAGGAAAACGGCATCATTACCTCTCTCAGATTTTTTGAGTCCCAGTAAACGCCTGTGTACCCGAACAATTTGAGAGGAATGGTAATTCTCTGCCATTCCGTGGTTATTTCGCCAAAGCTTTTTGAGCCTATTTTTACTTGCAAAGATTCGCCGCCGCTCTTTACGCCATCGTCCACAAGCACGTATTGGGCAATTTCGCCGCCTTGAGAACCTTTAATCCAAAATTGCAAAACGCCTTCTTCCAAATACGGTTCTATGTTCGCAGAACCGGCTATGCAAATGGCAACGCCTGAATAATCGCTTGCCACTAATTCTATTTCCATGGACAAATCACCTTCCATAGCGTATTTATCGGTAAAGAAAGGTTCCGGGTTTTCGCGCGGGTACTGGTAGGTGTAGCCTCCGCCTCTGGGAATGCTTTCTCGCATTATTATTGTCACCACATCCTGGTCTGCATGGAAGGGTTTAACCGTTTTTGGCAAAAAGCGCTGAGAATCTCTGTCCCGATAGTCACTAAAAGCGGCAAAAACGCTGGTAAAACATAAAATCAACGCCACAAAGAAAATCATTGCATTAATATAGTAATTTTTGCAACGCCGTTTTGCCGGAGAATGTAAACTCCGTTTTTTGAGGGGGTGCTTATGAGCTTGCCTTGGAGGGTATATAGCTCATAAGAGGTACCTTGAGGTACCGGGTACTTGTTTTTTGCGTTTTTTATATGCACCACGTCCGGGTTCCAAGGGACGGTTTTGTAATATTCGTTTAACTTTTTGAATATATATTTGCCAGACTCTGTCATTTTTGTTGTATCTGACCAGTTTTCCGGCAAGCTTTGGTCAAAGGCTCCCCCGCCGCGAATGGGAACAGCGCCAAAAAACGCCGAACCTTCGTATTTATCGTTTATATTCCACGCCACGGAAGATATTTTCCTGCTATCCATATAGGCATGCCAAGCATCGCTGCGCTCGGTATTGTGCGTGTTGTAATGGTCTGTGGAGCAATCCCCATAAGCTATTGGGCTGCAGCCGCCGTCTGCGCTGGTTGTGCCGTATTCGGTTATAAAAAGAGGGATTGTGTCGTTTATCGCAGAATTCATGTTATCGCGCCAGCTGTCCACGTTATGGCTGGCGGCATAAAAGTGCACAACATAAGCTATGTTTGCGTCTCTGATTTTTTTGCCTATGACTTCTTGGATTTTTTGGGAATAGAAAGGGGTACCCACAAGTATAAGGTTGTCCGAATGTTCCCTGATTAATGGAATAATCTGCTCGGAATAAGATTTTATGACTTCCCAATCCACGCTGAGAGGCTCGTTATAAAGCTCAAAGATAACATTGTCATATTCGCCGTATTTCTCTGCCATATAAGCAAAAAAATCCATAGCTTGCGCAAGTTCATTTTGAGCGCTGTGCGAATGCCAGTCTATAATAACGAAGATATCATTTGCTATGGCGGCTTCAACTATTGTTTCTATTCTTTCCCTGTTTGCTACGGCATCAGGGTCGCTAAATTGAAGGCGGGTGGAGCCATAAGAGGCTCGCACAAGCTCTGCCTTCCAGTCATGCGCCATACGTTCAACTGCGCTTGCGTTGTAAAAACTCTCGCTTTCCCAGCCTGTATTGCTCCAGCCAAAGCTAACGCCCCTGACTTGTGCACGTGCTTTTGTTTTTGCGCCGTCTATAAATGGGGTATTAGGGCGAACCTTTAGTTCGCCGTAAAATGATACAGGACCGGCAAAGGAAATTGTTAAAAACAGAATTCCAAAAAATATGGATTTCAATTAACTATCCTTACAGTCTTAACTTGCGATCCATGCTGCAAACGCAAAATATAAACGCCTTTTTGCAGGCCAAGGTTTTTAAGCGATGCCTCGCTTGAACCGGCGTTTTGCCAACCATTCAGTAGAGAACCCATATGTTTTCCGGAAAGAGAATAAACATCGAGTTTTGCATGGCCGCTATGCGCAAAATAAAGCTCTACCCTGCCGGAGGCAAGGGATTTAAGGCCCAAAGAGCCGCTACCCGCAGGTCCAGAAATAATTGGAGACTGGCAAGAAGAAGGATCAACTTCGCAAGGATCTATAGGCGGATCAACATGACCGGGTATTTCCGTAGGTGGAGTAATGGTGCCTATATCTGTGCCGTCGCCGGTTAAAGTCATATTAGCCCTGCCTGTAGGAGATAGCGCAGTTCCATCTGTTATTACTGCCAAAAGAACAACCTTGCCTTTTTTGCCGGCTTCAGGGTAATAAACAAAAGAATCATTAGACACCTTTTCCAACCGTCCCGGATATTTAGGATCCAAATACATTTTTTCAAACCATATTGGATCGCCATCTGCGTCTTTACCATTGAAATTCGCTATGTTAATGCCTTTAGGCGCAGTATTGGGCACACTAGTTAATTGGCAGCAAGTTGTATTTGTGATAGCCGTTATTGTGGGTGCCATATTTTGAACCCTCAAAACAACGCTCCCCGTACTGGTCGCAGTGCTGCCAGCTTTGGCCTTAACCGTATAGCTAAGCGTTGCTTCCGCAAATTCAACATTGTATTGAGAAGGGTCAGGGGTGAAAATTATCGAATCTTTATACTGCGTAATGGCAGCCGATCCTATGGAAGATGGCGAAACAGAAACATTAGTCAATTCAAGCCCGGAGTTAGTGGGATCACTCGCTGATAAAGTTGATGTAAGGCTTAAGCCTCTCGGAGTTCTGCGACTAACAGCAATAGGGTCTTTTGCCGGCAAAATAGGACGTCTGTTGGCTATGTCTATTATAGCTTTGCACTGAACAGTAATGCTGTTTTGCGTGACTTTGTATATAAATCTAGCCTTGGCATCTGGCGAACCGCTGTTAGACGTTGCATATACAATGCTTTTTTTATCTGAACCAATTGAAAGTTCGCCTGAAGATACCGAGCTAAATCCCGTAACTTCGCCTGTTAAACCGAGCTGGGAACTTAAAGTTACTGAGTTTCCATCATTAACGGTTACTCCGGAAACAACATCTTTGCATCTCGGATGATTTGACGGGATTTTCGCAGTCCATTTATTTTTTCCCATATAAGTCTGAAAATATTTCCCGGAATTAGTTAAGTTGCTGGTTGAAAGAGATGCCGCATTCGCGCTTTGGACAAACATCGAAGAGCCTTGAGGAGAACCGGTGGCTTGGCCAGGCTTAGGCGCGCTGCTCGCATTCCACATGCAGTTGCTAACATTGTTTTGGTCCATCCAATTTGTCCAACTGTCTGTCGCGCTCGTATTTACGTTTCCGTCTCCATCATAATTAACCGCGCCCCATTCGGAACCAAAAACCGCATAACCGGCAGATCTTGCGTTTTGCGCGCTTGTGCCTATGTTATCTCCGCTTGGGAAGGTATGGGAAGCTGCGTAAAAATGAAATGTGAACGCAACATTCTTATCCTTTGAAGAACCCCAATTTGCCGATTGTTGCTGCGGCTGCTTTGACCATTGAGGGCTGCCTATAAGAACCAGATTTGTATTGCCAGTGCTGCGAATTTCGCTTACAACTCCATCTGCATAAGTGGTAACTTCGCCCACGCTTGCATTTATAGGTTCATTATACACTTCCCAAATTATATTGGGAACATCTTTATATTCGGTTGCCATTTCTTTGAAAAATGCCTTTGCCAAACTGAGTTCCGAATGAGCATTATGGGAATGCCAGTCAACTATAACATATATGTCGTTAGCTATGGCTGCGTCTATAACTTTCTTAATCAGCGTTTTTTGGCCAACGGCATCAAAATAATACCCTCTGGTTCCGCCAGCGACATTTATTTCCTCTTTGCCGTCTCCATACCAGCGAATTCCCATTGCTGCGCGAATTACGCTGATTTCCATATTGTCAACAAACCAGTCAACAACTTCAAGTCTGTAAAAAGGAGCTCCTGAGCCATCGCTCCAAAACAAGCTCGGACCCTTTAACAAAAGAGGTACCGAAGTTCCGGTTTTTTTGCCGCAAATATTATTGCTGCAAACCTCTAGCGCGCCAAAATGGCTAACAGGCCCAGCAAATGCGGTGGAGAATAGAATAGCGAACAGAAACGCTAATGAGTGAAAACTGATTTTTTTCATATGAACCTCGCTTTTAAAATTAATTGCAAACTCCCGTTGGAACCACACCAGACGTACTGCGCCCTGCGTTTAATTCTCTAATCCAAGTTTTTACCATTGTTCCGCTTTCAGTAGTCGGGCCGTTCACATCCATGCTTGCCAAAGCGGCAGAAGTCTCTTTTGCCGTTACAAGCGACCAATTTGCCCAAGACACGCCAGCGCTTTCAACAAGCGACATCCAGCTATTGTTATTCTCAACATTTATAGTACCGGTACCGCTAGAAGCAGGAGTTCCCCACTCGGAGATGAATATCGGAAAGTTTGCGCAATAAGCTTCTTTAAAGCGTGTTTGATAGCCCATGTGAGTGCCTGCGTAGTAGTGCAAAACATACATTAGGTTATGTCCGGCAATTGGATCGCTTGCGGCTACTTGTATATTTGCTGAGAAATTGGGAGTTCCAACTAAAATTATACCATCAGGATCGTTGCCACGTATCGTGTTTATCACGCCAACGGAAAAAGACTTTATCGTTTCCCACGATGTTCTTTCCGCATTAGTACAATTGGTCTCGGTTTTATCCCAGTCGCAAACCGGCTCATTGTAAATTTCGTAAATAACATGGGTATATCCTTTCTCTTTTGCATAAGAGGAAACTTCTCTGAAGAAATTGTTGGCCGCCTCTGCATGGCCAGGTCTATGGGCTATATGGGAATGATTGTCTATAATCACATAAATGCCGGCATTTTTTGCCCAATCCATCATGTTTTTAGCTACGCTAAGAGCAACTCCAGGGTCTTGCTTAACATTGCCTATTGCCGCACGTACAAGATTTGCTCCCCAAGTATCCGGATTCGCAAGTGCCATAACCGTTGCTTCCGTGTAAAACGAATTGCCGGGCTGTTGGCCGCCCCAAGGCCCTTCGTACCAATACAAGCTCATGCCCCTCAAAACAAATTTCTCTCCGTTTTTCATAAGGTTTGGACCATTCACAGACAGTTTATTAGCCGGAGGAGGTGGTGGTGGTGGCTCTTCACCAGGATTGCCGCCTGGTTCCTCGCCCGGAGTTTCTCCGGGTTCCACGCCGGAATTTTCACAAGATTCTCCAGCGCAGCCATTATTATTAGAAGTACAGGCAAAACAGAAAAGCCCAACAAAAACAAAAAGCAATAATTTTTTCATAGAATCTCCAAAATACAGCCTGATATATAATAATATAGATTATTTAAAATTAAAGTAACAAAAAATGGGCATTTTTTTCAAAAAAATGCATTTTTTTGTGATATTTTGCGTATTTCTTTCTATATTTACATTAAAACACCTTGGGAGGTTGCTTATGTTAAAAAAAATAATCGCAGTTAGCGCCATGTTTGCGCTTTTTGCTTGTTCCGGCACTGATAATGATGATCCGGAGCCACAGTCTTCATCCGGAGGAGATGTTGGAGAAATTTCCAGTTCTTCTTTGGATAACGGCGAACTTGCTTCCAGCAGTTCCTTGGACAATGCAGAACTCAGTTCAAGCAGTTCCGAAGGGCCTACCGGACCGCAAATTTTTGAAGTATCAATAGCAACTTTTAACAACTTGCCTTCCGAATTATTTAAATCTTATAACTCAGCAGGCCCTTATCCCTATGCTTTTACATTAAAAGATAGCAAGAATGAAGATTTAACCCAATTTTGGGAAGTTAGCGATCCTGACTGCCCAACTACATCGCAAACGGCAGTGCCTCCGGAGAAATGCAGGCTTCTTGAGCTTCAAGCTACAGACGCAATCTTGCAAAATACCATAACAAACCAGCATTCGGCCCTTCATTACGATGCCGTTCTCAAGAACGCAGTAGGAACTGCCGCAAATGCCAGAGCTGCTGTTCAATTGAAAGAATACAGCGTAAAAGCTGCCGGAGATCAAGCCGCGCTTGGCTTAAATGTTGGCGATGGCTCAAATGAAGGCAAAACCATTAAGCAGCTCAGCATTACCGAACTTGACGGAATTACCCAGTTTATCTATTTGCGCAAGGGCGGCGCCCATACGTTCCGTGCCGCCAAAAACGATGAGGATTTCTGGCAGTACGAAGTTCCGGCAACAACCGATACCGCAGCTATAGTAATTCCTGTGGACGAGCTCGAAGGCATGGGTTCTTTTGCCGCAGAAGGCACAACATTTGATGTTTCGGAAATCTCAAAATTCCTGTGGGTTGTTGAATACGATGCCAAAACCCCGGCTAAAAACGAAGGCTCAGTTATGGTGCTCCGCTTTAGAGCGCAAGTAATCAAGGAATAAATAGCCAAACAAAAAATCCCCTGTTCATTGAACAGGGGATTTTTTATTAAACTCTTATTGTTTATTTAACAATAATCTTGTTTGTGTAGCCAAGAGACGGAACACGAATCATGTAAACGCCTGTGGGCAAATTGTTCAGATTCATTTTTTGTACTGTGTTTGCGACAGTCAAGTTCTGAGAGTAAACAACCTTGCCATGCAGATTAATAACCTGAACAGCAGCCGGCTTTGAAACGGTCATATTGACAATATTATTAACCATATTGAAATTCACAGCACTTGCAACTTTAGCACCGGAAGCAATAGGAGTAGAACCTGGGGTAGTACATTCACCTGCCCAGCCGAATTGATAAAGCTTAAAGTTAACTTTTGTTTCTTCATATCCTTTAAGACGAATTTTAACAGAGCGCATTTCACCTATCGCTTTTGACAATGGCCAAGGAGCAGAAGACCAACCCTCTTGTCTAAACACGCCTGTTCCACCTTCGCCGCCAGTCCAAGGGAAATCCTTTACTTGAATTCCAGAGCCTACCGGAATTTTAGTATGCCAAACGTCATAGGGAATTTTATTTTTTGAAGAAGCCTCATCTTCTATCCAGCCAAGCTCAATCCCAAGACCTTCATCTTTTGCGCTGAATTCTTTATGATCGCTCTCATATGTTAAGCAAAAACCATTTTTATTGGAAAAATCCCTTGGAATGTTCGGGGAAAGCCCTGCCTTGTTATCCGCCCAACTAAGATTAACAGCTAGCGCTGCTATATCCGGCTCATATAAATCATCAGCAGGAATCTTTTCGCCATTGCCTATGCTAAATTGAAGCTCAAGGCTATTTTCCAGCAAAGAAGTGCCATCGTCAATATTCGTTACCGCAGGCCCTTCGCAATTGGTATAATCTGGCCCAACAAAGCTCACTATATTTCCGCCTATCTTGGCTTTTAAATAGTTTAGCTCTGTACTTTTTGTGCTTGAAGGTCCACAAGCTTTCATAGTATCTCCTGAGCTTGGCCCGGCTACAAAGCCAAACCACCAACCGCCGTGATCTTTATAACAAGGATCTTCCGAGTCCGTTTCATTAAAAGCCGGACCATTTATGCACTCAACAATCCAATCAAAATACACTATCCCAAAAGGAGCATCAGGAGTCCACAAGGAACCCTGTGCAAAGGACAGACCCGTGGCCAAAGCTATTGCCAAGCCTACCATTTTTAACCTATTCATAAAAGCCTCCGCTAAAGTTATACAAGCTATAATATACATTATTTTTTTAAAAAGAGACAGAAAAATTACATTTTTAAGACTTTTTTGACATTTTTGTGTGATTTTTATGGTAAAAAGCCTCCACCCCAAGCTCCCTAAAACAAAATATGCACCGTGACTCCTGCTGCAAGCAATGCGCACCCCACAGAAAGTCCTATGTTTCTCATTTGCTGCCCGTCGTTGGCTTTTTTCAAAGTTTCGTTGTACTGCGAGTTTGGCAAGTTCGCAGGCATTTTTTTATAGTCATCGTATAATTTGTTTGAATTGACGTGCTTGTAAATTCCAAAACCAATTGCGGCAGCTCCCAAGGCGTCTAGACCTATTGCAACCCAGGTTGAAGTTTTAAGATGCGTTTGCCCTGGCTGATGGACGAACTGTAAAATTTTACTCAGATTTCTTTGCTTAATGGACTATTGACAATGGGAAATTATTTTTTGTATATGCTTGTCGATAAATTTTCTATTTTTAAAACTTGTATTTCATTTTTTACGGAGATGATTGGCTATGAAAATTAAACTTTTCCCTTTGCTTATAGGCATTTCGTTTGCCTTTACTTTCATTTTTTCCTGCTCCAACGAAGGTGTTGATGGCAAAAACGGTACCGATGGCACAAGCTGCGCAATTGAGGTTACGGCAGGAGCGGAGCTTGTAAAAGGCGATTACAAAATCATTTGCGGAAATGCGGTAGTGGGGTATCTGAGCAACGGAACAGATGGCACGGACGGCGAAACTGGCGAGCAAGGCCCTAAGGGTGATAAAGGAGATGATGGTCTGCCGGGAACAAATGGCGCAGACGGAACAGATGGCACGGACGGCGAAACTGGCGAGCAAGGCCCTAAGGGTGATAAAGGAGATGATGGTCTGCCGGGAACAAATGGCGCAGACGGAACAGAT
>Ga0181987_12221_pt1 | contig 19632 bp, 10 predicted proteins | sample TergutCo191P1_FD_120224 | JGI IMG/M metagenome (GOLD analysis project Ga0181987, IMG submission 120224)
TAAGTGGTTAGTAGCTAGTGGTTACCAGAAATAAAATCGGCGATCTTGAGAGAATTTAAGCGTTTTTCCCACTAGCCATTCACTACTAGCCACTAGCCTAGAGAGTTAATCAGCGTTTACTATATTTCTTTTATGCGTTTAAAAACCATTCAGGTTCATATTGGAACCGCTGTTATAGGCGGTGATGCTCCCGTGCTTGTGCAATCAATGACAACCACCAGCCCAAAAGATGTGGAAGGCTCGGTGCGGCAAATTACAGACCTTGCAAATGCCGGATGCGAACTGGTTCGCATAACCGTGCCAACTCTTGCCGATGCGGAAAAACTCCGTGAAATCACGGAGCGTGTCAGAAATGCGGGTGTTAAAATTCCGCTCTCTGCAGACATACACTACCAGCCACGTGCTGCGTTTGAAGCGCTTAAATGGGTGGAGAAAGTCAGGATAAATCCGGGCAATTTTGTTGCAGACGGGCAAAAAATCTCCGAGGCTTTTTCGCCGTTTGTCCGGGAAGCAAAGCGTCTTGGGCGAGCCATTCGCATAGGCGTGAACCACGGTTCCTTGAGTGCTAGAATACTTGCAAAGCACGGCAACACACCGCTTGGAATGGTAGAAAGCGCACTTGAATTTTTAAGCGTTTGCGAAGCGGAAAATTTTGACCAGATTGTTTTCAGTTTAAAAGCGAGCCGCCCAAAAGAAATGGTGGAAGCAAACCGTTTAATGGTTGAGCGTTTAAAAGAGGGCGGCCATAAAGCATATCCTTTTCACCTTGGCGTAACGGAAGCCGGCGAAGGCGAAGATGGCCGCATAAAATCTGCGGTTGGCATAGGGGCGCTCCTTATAGACGGCATTGGCGACACGATTAGAGTGTCGCTAACTGAAAGCCCGGTTAATGAAATTCCTGTTGCATTCACTCTTTTGCAGGCTGCCGGGCTTCGCAAAACAAAGGCGGAATTCATAAGTTGCCCCGGGTGCGGCCGAACGCTTTTCGATTTGCAAAGCATAACCGCAGAAGTGAAAAACAGGTTTTCGCATTTAAAGCATCTTTCCATAGCGGTTATGGGTTGCATAGTCAATGGCCCAGGCGAAATGGCCGGAGCAGATTTCGGATATGTTGGCGCAGCCGCAGGCAAAATAACTCTTTACGAGGGAACGGAACCCGTGCGCAAAAACATTCCGCAAAGCGAAGCCTTGGATACGCTTGAAAATTTGATAAAGGAGCGTGGCAGATGGGAGAAATGAAAACAGCAGTTTTTGCGGGTTCGTTTGACCCTTTTACCGTTGGGCATAAAGATGTTGCCGAACGTGCCTGCGCTGTTTTTGACAAGCTTATAATTTTGATAGCAAACAATGTTGGCAAAAAAACGCATTTTTCCGTGCAGGAGCGAGTCCAGTTCGCAAAAAAAGCTGTGGAAAACTTTCCGCAGGCGAGCGTTGATGTTTGGGACGCTTTAACTGTTGATTACTTAAAAAAGCATAACATTAAATTTTTGGTTAGGGGTGTGCGGAGAGGTTCCGATTTGGAAGCGGAGCAGGCTATTGCGTGGAATAATGCCCGTTTGCTGCCCGGCACGGAAACGCTGTTTTTTAGCTCCAAGCCCGAACATTTGAGCGTGTCGAGTTCGCTTGTGCGTGAACTTTTGACGTTTGGGCATAGCGCAGAAGGGTTTTATTGATGCGTGCTGTTTTTTCTTTTTTAATGCTCTTTGTTTCGTTTGCATTTGCGCAACAGGATTTTTTCAAAAAAGCAAATGAGCTTTACGATGCCGGCAAATACGCAGAGGCGGTTCCTATATATAGAGCGGCTATAAAACACGGGCAATTGGAGCCTTATTCCTGGTTCAATTTGGGAAATTCGCTTGTGCATTTGGGGCAAAACCACGTTGCGATTGTGGCGTATAAAAGGGCTGCGGAGCTTATGCCTTCTTTTGCAAAGCCTTGGATACTTTTGGGCGACATTTCGTATTCAGCCGGTGATTACGGGCAAGCGGTGGCTTATTACGGCAGAGCGCTTGAGCTGGGCGAAAAAAATGAGCATTTGCATTATGCTGTGGCTTCTGCTTATTTGAATTTAAAAGCGTTTGTTTTGGCAGAGAGATATTTTGAGCAGACTTTGAATGAAAACCCGGACAGGTTGGAGGCGTGGTTTGGCTTGGCCGAGTGTGCCAGGCAAACAGGAGACTATTTTCTTGCGGCAGAAATTTTGCAAAGAGCGTTGCAAAGAACGGTGAATGTGTCACCGGATTTGTATTATACATTGTCTTACTATTATTTGCAGCAGGATTCGCTTAAAGCGGCAATTCGTTCTATGGAGAACGGTTTGTATTTAGATGGCAAGAATTTCAGCGCGCGCAGGTATTTGGCAAATCTTTATGAGAAAGGCAATTCTCCGTGGATGGCTATATGGACACTGGAGCAGGGCATATCTGTGGGCAAAGGGCTTAGAGAACTGGAAATGGATTTGGCAGAAATTTATTTTAAGCAAGAACGCTACAATGAAGCGTTGGAGCATTATCAAAAAGCGTTAAAGGCAGGAAATCCTTCTGCTCGAATTGGCATAGAAAACGTTGGCCACGCTCTTTACAACCAAGGCGATAGCTTGCAGGCAGAAAATGCGTATAGAATGCTTAGGTGAGTGATTTACCAAAAATGCCCCACAACATCCAACAATTCAAAGTTCCGCTTTCGCAGAGAAACAATATCCCTGAGGTAATAGAAAAACTCACAGGGCAGAAGGTTTTCAATGTGCATATAGAACGCCTTGCGCTTGACTGCAGAAGCAAAGGAAATCCGCACTTTGTTTGCAATGCGACTTATAATCTGGAAAAAATTCCGCAAAATATGGACTGCGCAACACTTCTCAAAAAATATGCAAAAAACGACGAAATGCCGCACGAGGTTTCTATTGTCGGCGCAGGCCCTGCGGGCCTGTGGGCTGCTTATGGACTGCTCCTTAAAGGGCACAAGGTTAATCTATACGAACAAGGGAAGCCTGTTGAAGAACGCTTCAGAGATATACGCAGATTTTTGAAAAGCGGAATTTTTTTGGAACATTCAAATATTTTTTTCGGAGAAGGCGGGGCTGGGGCTTTTTCCGATGGAAAGCTGAATACCAGAAGCAGAACAGAATTTTCACAGGCGGTGCTCGGAGACCTAATAAAAATCGGGGCTTCTGAAGAAATTGCGTATTTGGCAAAACCACACATTGGCACAGATAAATTGCAATTTTTGATAAAAAATATGAGAAAACTGATTTTAGAACTCGGCGGTAAAATACATTTTGAAAGTTGTTTGCATGATATTTCCGTTGTGGGGAATCGCTTAAATTCAATTTGCATAAATAAACAATGGCAGACATGCGAAGCGTTGGTGCTCGCAAACGGACATTCCGCAAGAAATATTTATGAAATGCTCGCTGCGCACGGCGTGCTTTTGGAAGGCAAGTCTTTTGCGATTGGAGTGCGCATTGAGCATCCGCAGAGTTTTATAAATGAAAGTCGTTTTGGCAGAGGTGTTGATTGCAAATTAACCGGAGCGGCAGACTACACCTTAACAGGAAAAACCGCCTACAGCTTTTGCATGTGCCCGGGCGGAGTTGTTGTTCCTTGCGCATCCGAACCGAACGGAGTTGCGACTAACGGAATGAGCTACAGCCGCCGCAATTCGCCCTTTGCGAATTCTGCGCTTGTGGTTCCTCACAGCATTGAAAAAAACGATATAAAAAGCGGAATCGCATTGCAAAGACAACTGGAAACCGCCGCATTTGAAATGTCCGGCAAAAAATTTCTCGCACCAAAGCAAAGCGCAGAGAGTTTCTTGGCAAAAAAAGGTAACCTATGGGATTTGATGCCAAACAACATATCTTGCGCATTAGAAGCTGCTCTGCATGAATTTGAGAAAAAAATGCCGGGCTTTATAAAAAACGGAACTCTGATTGCGCCGGAAACCAGAACATCATCGCCTATTCGCATTGTTCGCAAAGAAAACGGAGAATCCGTTTCGGTTAGCGGAATCTATCCGATTGGCGAAGGCGCAGGTTACGCAGGCGGCATTTTGACAAGTGCTGCAGACGGGGTTAGATTATCGGTATCTTCACTCAATATAAAAACTTTCTAATACTTAGGTTTTTTGCCGGAGTTCAGTTTTATTTCCTTTTTTAACTGCGCAATTATATCTCTCTTTTTCTGGTCGGAAACTTTTTTCCTGAGAAAATTCTGAACTATCAACATATCATCGTGGCCGGAGTTAAGCATTGCTTTTTTTTCATATAAATGCCATCGCAACTGAAAATCAACATTCTTATCCGGTTCGGCCAGTACGCAATTATACCACCAGTCCTCAGCATCCATCATAAGATAAAGTTCCGAAATCACATCGAGAAGCAAAGTTATTCTTACAACATTGCTTGCGCTTTCTGAGATGCGCCTGGCACCCTCAAGTCTGTGCAAAGTTAAATTTCGATTAAAAATTTCATTGTAATTTCTTTTGCTGTATTCTTCAAATCCCATATATAACATTTTAAAACCGAATTTCAAATATTTAATGTATTCCTTTACTAAGTTGTCTCTCTCATCGTGGTAAAGCCCAATATGTTCTCGAGTATATTTACCGAAAGTATAATAGAACTTGTGCAAGCTTTTCAACGACAGGCTCGGCTCCAGCTCCATCCACCGCCTAAGGCTTGCTTCAACAACAGGCAACAAGGTTAAATATGCGCACACCCAATCAGTTACCACGGTGGAAAACATTCCGTATTCCATAACCGATAGATACGGCTCGAATATTTTCGTTTTCTTATAGCGAAATTCCATTTGATACGCACGCTGCCACGGAGAAAGGACTACTTTGGATATATCATCGTTAATCGATTCGTTTTTTTCAATTTTTTTGCAAAGTTTTCCTATAAACTTTTCATTAATGCAATGTCTTGAGGGAGGAACGCAAAGAAGGCTTGCTTTCAACTCTGCATTGATTTTTTCCAGACGATTCCACATATCTTCCATTTTGGCAATTTAGAAATTTCTAAATTTTACATCATGCGCTTCCTGCTACTATTCCTCATAACGGCAACATTTGCCAAGGGTCCTTTTATGGATTCTCTTGTTGCCTATGTAGCTGCCAAGGCCCCAAGCGCAAAACTCGGCATTTCGCTTCGTTCCGTCAAAACAGATTCGCTGGTTTTCAGCCATCAAGGAAATGAATGGTTTGTGCCGGCATCCACTATGAAGCTCTTGGTAACGGCTACTGCGCTGCAAGCAATTCCTTTGGATTATGCCCCAAAAACCACACTGCATTTGGAAGGGTTTAAAAGAGCAAATACATTCAGCGGCGTGCTTAGAATAGAGGGAAAAGGCGACCCTAATGTTTCCGCCAGATATTATTCAAACGCACTCTTTGCCCTGAGCAACCTAACCGATTCCATTAAAGCCAGAGGCATAGACACTGTGCGTGGATTTTTAGATTTGGACACTTCCTTTTTTAAAGGGCCGAGAAAGCCGGACGAATGGCGTAAAAAATACTTTGACGCTTGGTATGGAGCGGAAATTTCGCCGCTTTCCTTTAACGATAACTGTGTGCATATTGAAATAAGGCCCGGAGCAAAAGAAGGAGATTTAGCGCATATAACAGTTACACCGAACATTGATTATGTGAAAATCAAAAATAATATAAAAACAGGAGGTCGCGGAGCAAGGCATAAATATGATATGGACTCGGAAAAACCTGAAATATCTTTTAGCGGAACAATAGGACTCAAATCATCGCATGCAACGATGGTGCTTCCTGTTCGCAATCCGGCGGAATATTTCAAGGCGGCTTTCTTGAAAAGCCTGGAAAACTCAGGCATTGCTTATGTTGAAGAAACGGCTGTGTATAGGGTGAAAACCATTGACAGCATTGCTTTCACCGGGCCTCCATTAAAGAGCATTATGGATGAAATAAACCAGCGAAGCCAAAATTTGCATGCAGAAGTTTTGTTGCGCACTTTGGGCCAGCTAGAGAACAACGAAGGCAGTGCCGCAAGCGGGATTTTCAGCGAACGATTGTTTTTGCATAGCATCGGAATTCCGGAAACAGATTTCAAAATTGCAGACGGCAGCGGGCTTTCGCCGCAAAATTCGTTAAAACCAAATTCCTTAACTAGGCTTTTAACTTATATGAAAAAACATGAGAAGGGCGATATATACCACGCATCGCTTGCAATCCCCGGCATTTCCGGAGCAGGCAAAAGAGTGGATATTGAATACAAAGATAAAGTGAGGTTCAAAACAGGGTTCATAGATGGCGTTCACGGGCTTGCCGGATACATAGCTGTAACCAGCGATACGCTGGCTTTTGCGTTCTATTTAAACAATGCGCAGAGAGTAAACGAAAATTTGGCAAGAGACATTTTAGATACCCTAACAGGGAGGGTGGCAAAGCATTTCAATGAAAGCGAGTTTGCTGCGCTTGAAGACGGAAAAATTTTATGGCAAAGCGCTCTGGCAATGTCAAATGCTAATGAACGCATAAACTTCTTTTCAAACAAACTAAAAGGGAAACCCTATTTTCTTGGGCCTACAGGTGAAGGAATATCAGTTTACCCAAGCTACAAACCAAGGGTGTATTTCAAAGAAATGGACTGCGTAACCTATATGGAACACACCTTGGCATTGGCTTATTCAAAAAACTACACCGATTTTTTTAATATATTACAAAAAATTCGTTATAAAAACGGGATTATAGATTACAATATGCGCAACCATTTTTTAATAGCCGACTGGGCGGCAAACAATAATTTCACCATCGCAGGGGCTGCCCCCGACGGCAATCGCTTTATTGAAACTTTTGAAAAACAAATTGACAAGAAACAATTTTTTAAGAATTTAAACGTTGAAAACCCGAAAATAAGCATACCGTTTTTGGCAAAAGAAAAAGCAATTATTTACGCAGACACGGTTAAGTTTGCAAAAGACACGATTTTCGGAGTGGCAATTTTGAGCGAGTTGCCGGGGCTTGATGCCGCACACACAGGCTTTGTTGTTGCCGGGCCAGGAAAGCCATTGATGCTCAGGCATGCTTCACAACTCCAGAAAAAAGTTACTGAACATCCTCTGTCCGATTTTTTAAAAACAACAAAAATTAAAACGCCCGGAATTGCGTTTTTCAGGTTTGATCATGAATGATATTGTAAAAAACTTAAGAAGCGAAATAGCAAAAATTTTCGCTGAGAACGGGCGCCTTTCCGATAGCGACTTGGCCGCTTTGCAAATTCTAGCCGCTTACGACGGCATTTCCATAGAAGACTTGGAAGATTTAACCAAAGCCGTGGAAATAGACTTTTTCAAAATGCACAGTGCGCTTCTATCACACTTGCTCACAGGCAATCCGGCAATTGAGTTAATGCAAAAAGTTGCAAAATCTCTTTCCATAGACGAAGCCTTGTTGCAGGAAATGCTTGAAAAAACAGCAAAACAAATAATAATTTCCGCACAAAATTTAGCAAGAGGCAAAAACGATGAGTTTATTCCGCTTGAATATAGAGATATAGCTCTTGCGCAATTCAATTTTTCAAAAGAAGAACTGGAAGAAACCGATAAAAAACTTCTAGCAGCAGTTCAAAGCGGCAACTACAAGAAAACCGAAGAACTCATAAACGGCGGAGCTGACATTTTTATTCCGGTTTCCCAAAAAAGAAAATCGCTTTTGCATGTTGCCGCTGAAAATAATTTTGCGGAAATAACAAAACTTCTTATCCAAAAATTCACGGAAAACGGAATATCCGCCAATATATGCGATTGCAACGGAGACTCTCCATTGCATTACTGCGTTAGAAACAATTGCGTAGAAACTATGGATATTTTGATTGAGCACGGAGCAGATGTTCACGTTCAAAACGCAGCCTTGAAAACTCCGCTTCACTTGGCCGCAGAAAACGGCAATTTAAAATTCACGCTACTTGCCATATCGCAAGGAATAGATTTGGATTCCCCCGATTACAAAGGAAGAACCCCGTTATCACTTGCGGCAGAACACGGCAATGCAAATGTTTTGCGTGAGTTGCTTGCAGTGAGAGTATTTGTGAATTCCTATTGCACAAGTCTTAACTGGTCGCCTCTTCATTATGCAACAAAAACCGGCGATTTAAAAATTATAGATATGCTTTTGCAAAACGGCGCAGAACTCAACTCGCTGGACAAAGAAGGAAACGCACCCTTATCTATTGCGGTTATATACGGCCAGGAAAGCGCAGTAAAACTGTTTTTCTCCAAAAAAGCATCGCAACATTGCAGCGGAAAAAAGGGAATGTCGCTTTTGCATTTGGCTGCGTGCCACAACCACACAAACATTTTGGAGTTTCTGCTTTCAAAGAGTTTTGACCCGGAAGTAAAAGACGACAACGGAAACACAGTGCTGCACACTGCTGTGCAAAACTCCGCAGAAAATTGCGTTAAACTGCTTCTTGAAAAAGGCGCAAGCGCAAAAAAAGCAAATTCCTGGGGGCTAACTCCGCTTCACAGTGCCGCAAAAAACGGTCATTTGAAAATCGCTGCTCACCTCATTAAAAACGGAGCAAGCATAGACGGCGTTGATATGGGCGGAAAAGTAGCACTGCACATGGCAGTTATAAACGGAAAAGCAGAGATGGCGCAGCTGTTGCTAAAATGCGGAACCAACCCAAGCGTTTTTGACAATTACGGCAACACTCCTCTGCACTATGCCGCAGAATACAATCTCAAGGAAATCGCAGAAATTTTACTCAAATATAAAGCAAACGTAAATGCCCCAAACGAAGAATACTTATGCCCAATCCACACTGCCGCAGAAAACGGCTCTCTGGAATGTCTCACTTACTTGCTTGAAAACGGCGCAACCGAAGCAGAAAATGCACAGGAAAGAAATTTGCTGCACATAGCCGCCGCTAAAAACCGTGTTAAAGTTGTGGATTTTTTGCTTTCAAAAAACGAAAATATCGAAGCTCTCGATAAAAACGGGAATTCCGCATTGTTTCTTTCGGTTATTTACGGAAGCACAGATACGTTTTTCGATCTTTGCAAGGCAGGCGCAAGAATAGATGTGTTAAATTACAACAACGAAAGCATTTTGCACATAGCCGCCAGGCACAACCGGCTAAGCATAGCGGAATATTGCATTTCTCACGGTTTAAGCATAGAGGCTCAGGATAAAAACGGGGAAACCCCTCTGCATTATGTAATAGAATATTCTAATTATGAAATGCTGAATTTTTTATCGAAATGCTCCTGTTCTTTGAAAGTCTCCGACTCAAACGGAAATTCTCTTTTGCATTTGGCAGCACTCAATGACAATATTTCTGCTTTGGAATTTCTGTTGCAAAGAAATTTCGATGTTGATGAAAAAAATAATTTCGGGCGCACACCTCTTATGCTCGCTACGCAGGCAGGCCACATAAATGCCGCAAGAATTCTCATTACGTACGGAGCAAACCTTGATGCTCGCGATTACCGTTCCGAATTAAATGAAAACTCGAAAATAGGCGAGAAAAACGGCGGCGGCTGGACACCCATTCATTATGCAGCGGCTTGGAATCGCATAAATATGATAGAATATTTATGCTCGGAAAACGCAGACTTGGATTCCAAAGACTACGATGACTGGACTCCACTTTACATAGCCGTGTGGAAAGGACATTTGGAAAGCGTTAAGTTGTTGATTGACCTTGATGTAAAACTGGATATTATAAACAACGGCGGCTGGAATGTGCTGCATTGCGCAGCAGCGTGGAACAAGGCGGAAATCGCAGAATACCTTATAAGCAAAGGTGTAGAGATAAATGCTCTTGACAACGACAACTGGACTCCGCTCTACGTTGCCGTTAGCAATGCTTCCACTGAAACAGTTAAAGTTTTAATATCAAATCACGCAAACATTCACATTAAAGACGAATACGGCAAAAGCCCGCTTGATTTAGCCATTAAGATGGGAAACGGGGACATTGAAAATATCATCCGGGATGCTGGTGCCGTTTAATAAAAAACGGTTTTCTCCAAATCCGGGAGGCCTTCTATGAAAACTTTACTTGCAATAGACAGCGGTGGATTATTTGGAGTTGGTGTTGCAAATTGGATTCCCAAACTGGGAAACTTCAAATTTGACTATTATGCAGGAATTTCCGTAGGTTCCATATTGGCCTCATGCTATGCTTTTGGAATGGAGCCGGAAAAAGTCCGGGAAAATTTCAACAGTGATTTGCCAAAAAGAATGTTCACCAAACCAGAGTTCCCGCAATGCTTAAACCCGTTAAGAGCAGCCACATATTCCAACAAAGGAGCAAAAGATATTCTAAAAGAAGTGTTTGGCGATGCAAAAGTAAAAGATGCAAAATATCCGTTAATTATCGTAGCATGGAACTATGAGAAGAAAAAAGAAAAAGTATTCACACGCAAATTCAACGACGATTACTTGGTAAGAGATGCTGTATTAGCTTCCATAAGCGCCCCTACCTATTTCCCGTTTGCGATTATCAAAAATGAAAATCAAGTATGCGAAAAACTTGGTGATGGCGTGGTGTGCGGCAACGATTCCTCTTTGGCAGGAATGGCTGCGATGAAAGATGACGGAGTAAAAACCACAGAAATAAAGTGCCTGTCAATAGGGCCTATTGGAGTGCAAAAAGAAAAGAAGGTGAATGTATTCACAAAAGCAGGCTGGATTTCTGCAATTACTGACATAATCACCATAGGCAACGCAAGCTACAATTCTTACGCAGCAAGACGCTTGTTAGATGACAGCCCGGATAACAAAAAATTCCTGCGAATCACGCCCAATACTTTGCCGCAATGCTATTTGGATGATTTTGGCTCGCTTTCTAAAATTAGAGAAGCTTGGGAAACATGGGATCATTCGGAAGCCGTTAGCTTTTTGCAGGGATAATAAGCCACCGCAGATAATTCAGCTACACAAAATCTCGTTTAAATTTTCTGTGGCTCTCAATGTTCTTTTCTATATCCTTCTTGTCCCAAATCTGCAATTCCCAAGGAAAATAAAAATTATTTTTATTCTTGAAATAAATATGCACACCTTTATAGCCATCTTTGTCTCTTGTGTACCAGTTTTTCAATCCGTATTTTTCTTGCCAGCTATCCAATAAGGTTAAAATAACGTCTATGTCTTTTGTGCACAATATTATTCTAGCTCCAAAAATATCATTCATCCAGTTATTCACAGGAAATTGTTCTTCTTGGTTTTGGAATCGCAAAATCTTATATTCAATGCTTTCGCTGGTTTTTACACGATAATAATAGTTTATATCATCAAGGTTTGCGCCTATTAAATAATCGTTTATGCTTTCATGCAAGTTTAAACGATAATTCAGTATGTGCTGTTTAGGCACATTGACTATGGTTTTTGACAAATTTATTTTTTCGACCTTCCCGGTTTCAAAATAATCATTTGAAAATTCCAAATGAATTTTGTTGATTTCAGCAATCAGACGCTCTGTTTTTTCAGTCATGGTTCTTCTGAATATAGAAAACGTCTGAATCTTCTAAAGTTTTATTTCACCATTCTAAACGCTTTTCCGTTTACATTCACCAAATACATTCCTTTTGGCAAGTGCGATATGGATACGCTTTCGTTTGGCATTACAGTTCTGCTCATTAGCATTTTGCCTTTGACATCAACTATGCGAACCGTTTCTGCTCTGGTTAAGCCTTGTATTAAGAAGCTTTCACCGGTTTTCAGTATGCCGAGATTATGAGCAGCAAAGCTTTTGGCTATCGGAGAAACAATGCACTCGCCAAGTTCGTCAAGCTCCTCGTCGTCTTCACATTCGGTTGGGTTAACTATCTGCTGTATAGGCTTATCTTCAAGCGTTTTGAAACTTATCTCTGCGCTTGCTTCCGAAGCAAAATGCGTTGCGGTTTCTTTGTAGCGAAGCAGGAATGCGTATTCCGTATCCGGCGTTAAATCTGTAAAGGCTGGACCTTGCCATGTTGATCCGCCATCTTTGCTGAATTCAATGCCATCCATTGCGGGGAAGGTGATCGTTGTAGAAGTGATTGTCGGCTCAACGCTTGCAATATCCGGGACTGTTGTTTTAGCTAAACGATTCACAATTATCGCTATGGTTATTCTTACAGTTTCATAATCCACATTTTCCGGAGTGAATACAACTGCATAACCTCCATTTACTACTGTTGGAACTGTTGACGGCATTTCCCACGCAAATGCTCCATCTACACCAGCTACGCCACCGGTTAAAGCAGAGCTAGAAAGCGTTGCGCCATAAGTTACGGTTTCCGCTGTGGGCCAAGCAATGATTGTTGGCTTGAGCTTGTTAACCATTATTGCTACTCTGGTTTCCGTAGTTTCATAGTTAACATCGTCTGTTGGAGTGAATACAACCGCATAACCAGCATTTGACACTGTTGGAACTGTTGACGGAGTTTTCCAAACAAATGTTCCGGGAACATTCGCTGCACCACCGGTTAAGGCAGAGCTAGAAAGCGTTGCGCCAATGGTTACTGCGGCAGCAACAGGATTAGTAGTTATCGTAGGCTTAGCTTTGGAAACCGTTATTGCTAATATTGTTTGCATAGTTTCATAATCCGTATCTTTTGGAATGAACTCAACCACATAACCTGTATTTCCAACTGTTGGAACTGTTGACGGAACTTTCCAAGCAAATGTTCCGGCTACGCTTGCTGCACCACCGGTTAAAGCAGAGCTAGAAAGCGTTGCGCCGTAGGTTACGCTTTCCGCTGTGGGCCAAGCAGTTATTGTTAGCGGTAATTTGTTAACCGTTATTGCTATGGTTCTTTCTACAGTGTTGTAGTTATCCGTATCTGACGGGGTGAATATAACTATATAACCTGTATTTCCAATTGTCGGAACTGTTGACGGAGTTTTCCAAGCAAATGTTCCGGCTATGCTTGCTTCACCACCAGTTAAGGCAGAGCTGGAAAGTGCTTCGCCAATGGTTACTGCGGTAGCGACAGGATTAGCAGTTATTGTTGGCGTAGCTTTGGAAACCGAAATAGTTACATCTATGCCTGTGACAATGTTATAATTAACCGCATCTGCAGGAGTAAATTTTGCCTTATGCGTTTGTGTACCGGCATTGCCTACTGTTCCGGTGCTTTCCCAAGCCCAGCCACTTGTCAGCGAAACGCTTGAAAGATTTGCTCCGTAAGTAGCCGTTAAGCCTGTTGGCACAGTGTAGCTTGGCGTGGCTTTGTTAACTGTTATTGCTATGGTTATTTCTACAGTGTTGTAGTTATCCGTATCTGATGGAGTGAACACAACTGCATAACCTGCATTTCCAACTGTCGGAACTGCTGACAGTGTTTCCCATGCAAATACTCCTTCCACGCTTGCTTCACCACCGGTTAAGGAAGAGCTAAGAAGCGTTGCACCATAAGTTACGGTTTCTGCTATTGGCAAAGTTGTTATTGTCGGAGTAGCTTTGGAAACAGCAACTTCTACATCTATGCCTGTGACAATGTTATAATTAGCCACATCTGAAGGAGTAAATGTTGCCTTATGCGTTTGCGTACCGGCATTGCCTACTGTTCCGGTGCTTTCCCAAGCCCAGCCACTTGTCAGCGAAACGCTTGAAAGATTTGCTCCGTAAGTAGCAATCAAGCCTGTTGGCACAGCATAGCTTGGCGTGGCTTTGGCTATGCTGATAGAGAATGTTCCTTCGCCTGTTGCGCCGCTTGCTGCATTAGTTGCTTCTACAGTAAAGGTAATCGGACCACCAGCTAGCTTTGGCGTACCGCTTATTATTCCGTTTGCAAAAAGCTCAAGGCCATTAGGCAAAGAGCCGTTTTTCAGCGCGAAAGTTATGGTTCCACCGGCATTGTTTTCCGTTACAGCATTAAGTTGTTGTTCATACAGAACTCCGAATACGCCATCTGCAAGCGTGGCAGGAGTTACAGTAACTTCGGCAGCTTCCCACTTTAAGCTAAGTGTTATGTTATCATATACAGGCATTGCGAAATTAAATTCAGTATCATTCAAATACCACTTGCCATCATTTATAAAGCCTGTTTTGGCAATGCCTCCTATAGATTGCGCAGCAATCGTGCTTCCTTGCACAACTTTGACATCTTTAAGTGGTGCTCCATTATCAAAGTTAAATGTTACAATAGAAGCGGCTTTGCATACTCCATCGTCAAGAATTTCATTTGCTTCGCATGCAATTTCAGCAACAAGATCATTGCCGCTTGCAACCAATCTATAACCATTGTCAGCAAGCGCAAAGTTGCTAATAAAAGCAGCACCGCCTTTTACTAAGGTTACAGGGCTATGATTATAGTAGCTGTTAAAAGCAAGCGTATATGTTTTTGCTTCTGGTTCAAAATCGTCGCTTACGCTTAATTCGCCATAACCATAATAGCCGACTTCTATTGCGCCGTTTATGGTTGGGCTGCCACTGAGAATTAAATGACCGGAATTAAGAATAGCAATGCCATTTGCCGGAGCACTCACTGTTCCATTCAGAATAATAGCGTGACTCTCGTTTAAAATTGTGCTACCTGATGCACTCGTTGAGGTTATGTTACCGGAAAGCGTGACTTTGCCCCACTGAGGCCAACTATAATAATCAAAATATATTCTCTGGTCGCCAATATCCAACACACCACCATCACCGAACTGTATTTCGCAATCCATGTAGTTTGCATTGTATCTTATTTCATGCATCAAACTTTGGATGCTGGAGGAACTGTATGACCATGTTGTGCCGAGAGTTGCTGTAAATCCGTTGTGAATATCGCCGGTGATTACATAAGGTGGTATTTCTGTTGCGTTAATGGTAATTCTGGATGTAGTGTACCATGCTTCCGCTCTTAAATAATATGTTCCGGCAGCAAGCTTAGTTTCAAAATTCCAATTTCCTCCTCCAATTCCATACGATAACTCAGGGTTTTCATACAAATTAAAGTAAACTTCGTTTCCATTGAAATTCACAATTGATGGCTTATCAAGCGTGAATTTAAGCAAATGAGGGTCTTTGTTTCCGTAATTAAATGTAAGTGTTCTATCATAAGGAAGAGCTATTTCCGTGAATATGTACGGATCGTTTCCTTCTAGGCTAACGTAATTGGCAAAGTATTGGCCATTACTATTATAGTAATTATTATCGGTGAAAGCGAGGTAATATGTTCCGGCTTGCAAAGTGAATACACTTGTATTACTCCACGGATGAGAAATGTGAACCTGCTCGTTCAAAGCCTCATCAGAGTAAATATACAATGGCGACCCATTTCTTGGATTATAATTTATGCGCTGCTCCTTATCTAAAACTAGCTTGAAAACTTTTTCAATATAACCACCATTTGGGTTTACACGAGAATTGTAGTCCGGATGGAAAACGAGATCGGCTGAGAATGGCAGTTGTATATTCACAATGCGGAACGGTTCAGGCGATATTTCCGTTTTGTTTACAGTAACATTGGTTGTTGAACCGCTATTTCCTCTTATCGCCAAATAATATGTTCCGGCAGCGAAATCTGCGGAATAATTATCCCAACCACTGCCAATATAATCCGATAAATCAGCATTTCTATACACGATAAATCCAGCATTATTATCTGCATTGAAATCTAAAGTGGCTGGATTTGCAAGCGTGAATGTGTATGTGTGAGCACGACCGCCATCAAAATTGATTGTATTTTCATTGGCAAATGAAAGCGTTTGATTAAAGTTAAATGCCATTTCTGTAAATACAAGTTTTTCAAGGTGAACTATGGTGTTGAGATAGTAACCATATTTATTATTATAATTGCCGTCGTTGAAGGCAAGGTAATGTATGCCGACAGGCAAAGTTAATGTATTATCCCAATAACAATTTTTTATCTCGTCTAGTGATTCATCGGTATAAGTACATAACCGAGGCCAGCCATTACCGGAACTATACCTTACAAGCGTCTCTTCTTCTAGAACAAGCCTGAACGCTTTTTCAATATAGCCACTATTTAGGTTTACACGGGAATTGTAGTCCGGGTGGAAATATAAATTTTCAGAGAAATTCAAGGTTATATCTGTGATAGCAAAAGCTTCTTTTTCCAGCTTGCTAATTGAGATATTTGCTGTGCTATAACCAACATCTCTCACCATTAAATAATATGTTCCGGCATCAAGATTCCTTGTAAAGCCACCCCAACCGTCATAAATATTATCCTGCAACGAAGGATCTCTATAAAGATGAAAATAAGCCTGATCAGAATTGAAAATCACAAGAGCAGCTTCATCCAATTCTATTTTATACAGATAAGCACTGTAACCATTCACAACAGGTGCGGTGCTAAAATCAAGCGATGCGTTAAAGGGAAACTCTATTTTTGTGAAGTTAGATTTTGCAATTGAGATATTTGCCATGCTATAGTAGTCGCCTCTTACCATTAAGTAGTATGTTCCGGCATTGAGATTTCTTGTATAATAACCATTGTCAATATTATCCAGCAGTAATGGATCACTATACAAATAAAACTCAACATAGTAGTAACTATCGATGTTAAAAGACACAATAGATGCTTCATCCAATTCAATTTTATACAGATAAGCTCTGTAACCATTCACATAAGGCGCATTGCTAAAATCAAGCGATGCGTTAAAGGGCAGCTCTATTTCCGCAAAGTCATACCCAGCAGATTCCGTAATTGCAACTCTGGATTTTACGCTATATCCCGGCATTCCGCTCGGCGCATTTGGGCTTAATCTCAAATAATAGGTTCCCGTAGCAAGCGCAGTTTCAAAATTACTACCAGAATTAATTGACTGCGATAATTCAGAGTTTCTATACAAATTAAAGTAAACATAGTTTCCGCTGAAACTTAAAACAGACGGCTTATCAAGCGTAAATTCAAGCAAATGAGAGTAGTTATTTTCGTAATTAAATGTAAGCTCTTCATCGAAAGGAATGGATATTCCCGTGAATACATAAGGCTCGTGTCCTTCGAGGCTAACTTCGTTGGCAAAGTAATAGCCTTCTGCTTCATAGCGATAGTCATCGGTGAATGCGAGGTAATAGGTTCCGGCTTGCAAAGTGAATACACGTGTATCAACACCACTCCAGTTCCACGGATGAGAAACATAAACAAGTTTAGTCAATGCATCATCAGAATAAATATACAATGGTGACCAATTTTCTGCATCATAGTTTATGCGTTGCGCCTTGCCTAAAACCAGCTTGAAAACTTTTTCAATGCCATTATCGCCTTCTCTGGAATTGTAACCTGGCTGGAAAATAAGATTCTTGGAGAACGGCAATGACATATTTACGATGCTAAATGTTTCCGGCTGTATTTCTGTTTTGTTTATGGTAACATTGGTTGTTGAACCGCTATTTCCCCTTATTGCTAAATAATATGTCCCGGAAGTAAAATCTGCGGAATAATTATCCCAGCCATCGCCAACTTCATTCGATAAATCAGCGTTTCTATACACTGTAAATCCAACATTATCTGCATTGAAATCTAAAGTAGCTGGATTTTCCAAAGTAAATTTGTATGTATAAGCACGATTGCCACCGATATTGATTGTATTTTCATTGGCAAATGAAAGCGTTTGATTAAATGGAAATTCCATTTCCGCAAATACAAGTTTTTCAAGGCTAACAGAAGTGTGTAGATACTCGTTCTCTTTCCAATAATAATAATTATTATAATAACCATCATCGTTGAAAGCAAGGTAATGTATGCCAGCAGGCAAAGTAAACGTATTATTCCAATAACACTCTTTTATCTCATCCAAATATTCATCGGTATAAGCACATAACCGAGGCCAGCCATTGCCGGAATAACCATACCTTACAAGTGTCTCTTCTTCTAGAACAAGCCTGAACGCTTTTTCAATAACACTTACTCCTTTAAAAGAATCATTCCAAGCTTCACGAGAATTGTAGTCCGGGTGAAAATAAAGATTTTTATAGAAATTCAAGGTCATATCTTTGATAGCAAAAGTTTCTTTTTCTTGCTTGCCAATTGAGATATTTGCTGAGTTACAGCCATAATAAGGAGACCCATAACCATATACCATTAAATAGTATGTTCCGGCATTGAGAGCAGTTACGGTAGAAATGCTCTTCCCTTCTAGCAATATAGGATCGCTATACAATTGAACATTAGTGCCGCATACACCAGAACTTCCACCAGAACTGAAACTTAAAGACGTAGCTTCATCTAAAGTAAATTGATATAAGAAAGCCCTGTTGCCACGCACATAAGGCGCATTGTTAAAATTAAGTGATGCATTAAAGGGTATTGATATTTGCGTAAAGTCATAGCCGGCAAATTCCTTAATTTCAACATTTATATTATAATTGCCACCTCTTTCGTCTCTTATCCTTAAATAATATGTTCCAGCACTAAAAGAGCACACAACATCATAGCCATCACAAACATAATCTTGCAATAAATCATCTCTGTGAACACTAAAGTAATTATCTGCTTTGAAACTCAAAACCGAACCTTCACTCAATGTGAATTTATACAAGAAAGAACGGTTGCCGTTTACTCTTGGGGTGTTGCTATCAAAAGTGAGTTGCCTATCGAATGGAATGTTTATTTCCGTAAAATCATAGCCAGCAAATTCTTCGAATTTAATAAATGCGCTAAGGTATTTGCCATTCTGAAAATAATAACTGTAATCATGGAGATGTATATTATAATTACCAGCCGGCAGTTTAAATATGTCACCCGACCAATAAGAAGCTATGTATTCCCCCTCAAGTGTGGTAATATACAAATACAACGAATCTCCAACTGTATTTACATAATTTATTGTAGTTTCTTTATCCAAGTTAAGTGTGTAAACTTTTTCATAGACACTGTATTTGCCATCGTTATATAATCTTGCGTTGTAATCCGGATGGAAATACAGCGCAGAAGCGAATGGCAAAGTCATTTCTTTAATGGTAAATGCTGTCTCTGTTTGCGCATCGGTGCGCGTTGCGGTAATGTTAACAGTAAAATCGCCACCTATATAAGCATCTGCTACAGCTAAATAATAAGTTCCATTCGTCAAATACGCAGAATATTCACTTTCTGAATTTTGACAATCATTTAAATAAGCATCTTTGCACAGCAAAAAGTAAACGTTTTGATCAGCTTTGAAATTCAAAAGCGAGGTCTGTGTTATTTCAAATTCATACAAAAAGCCACGAATTTCTATATCGTAATCTTCAATAACAACGGGCGTTGAACTATTGAAATTGAGTTGTTTATTATTAACAGGAAGAGTCATGTTCTCAAAGGATAGAGGCTCGGCAAAGTCGATAGTAATCTCGGTTACAAAATCGCCTTTTCCATACCAATACATTTCAAAACTATACACTCCGCTAGGCAAATAACGTTTCATGTTCTTTCTGCCATCAAAGCAATAATTCCCGTTATTATTACAGCCAAAAAAATTCACATCCTCTGTGGAACGAAAGCTTAAATAAGAGGCTTCCTCTAATATAAGAGTATATTCATAATAAGTGTACTGCTCATCAAAAACCAAAACTTCTTTATAAGGGAAGTCTGAGCTTGTTATTATAGACGTTGAAGGCTGTGCTTGCGCAACTGTGGAAAAAAACAATACAATGGCGAAACCCATTGCTTTGAGGGCTTTAGTCATAGAACACTCCTATGTGAGTTAAAAATACTTAAGTGGGGGGGGGGGGGGGGGGGG
>Ga0181987_10677_pt1 | contig 19216 bp, 9 predicted proteins | sample TergutCo191P1_FD_120224 | JGI IMG/M metagenome (GOLD analysis project Ga0181987, IMG submission 120224)
GCCTCTTTGCGGCAATTTTCCATTTCATTTTTTCCCTTTGCAAAATCAATTACATCTTCTTTGCCTTCTGCGTTGTGGCTCAAAAATGTTCCGCTTAAAACATCCCACACGCCCTCATTTTGCACAGGCCAGCTCATAAGCACAGGGCTAACTCCAAATTGTTCTTCTATTTCCCAAAAACTTTCTTCCAGCCTTGCCTCCGGCAAATCGGTTTTGTTGAAAAATATAATGCATGGTTTGTTCAGGGATTTCAGCTTTTCCCATGCGGCAAAAGTTTGCGGCTGTATTCCGTCCACAGCGGAGATAACCAGAACCACGCCGTCTGCGGCTTCCAAAGCGGTGTCTGCTTCCATGCTAAAGTCTATATGGCCCGGCGCGTCTATCAAATTCCACCAAATGTCGCGCCACACAAAGTTTGAAATGCCAGCTTCTATAGTTATGCCCTTCGCTTTTTCCTCAAACAGATAATCCATAGTGGCAAGGCCGTCTTCCACATTGCCAGCTCGCAAAATTTTGCCCGCAGTCCACAAAATACGCTCTGAAAGCGTTGTTTTGCCGGCGTCAATATGCGCGAGAATAGCGATGTTGCGAATTTCCATTAATGGATTGAAATATAGAAAAATACCGAGTTACTTCGCCGTCACATTCAACGAAATATGCGTTTCCATCAATTGAATCGGGTCAACTTCGCTTGGGCATTGATCCATTGGCGAACTTGCGCTCGTGTTCTTTGGGAACGCTATAAAATCGCGAATTGAATCCTGGCCTTCAAGTGTTGCCACTACCCTGTCAAGACCCAAAGCCAAGCCGCCATGCGGAGGCGCGCCGAACTTGAATGCGTCAACAAAGAAACCGAACTTTTCCTTCACCTGCGCCTCGGAAAGACCCAGCAAACGGAAAACCTTTTCCTGCACTTCCGGATTGTGAATACGAACCGAGCCGCCGCCTATTTCCACGCCGTTCAAAACCAAATCATAAGCATGGGCTTTGCAATCCTTCAAGTTGCCGCCAAGCATCATGTCCAAATGCTCAGGGAGCGGACTTGTGAACGGATGATGCATGGACATATAACGCTTTTCAGACTCGCTGTATTCAAACATCGGAAATTCAGTAATCCATGCGAACTTGCGAACATCACTGTCCATCAAGCCCTTCATGCGGGCTATTTCCAAACGAAGCTGGCCCATTGCCGTAGCAGCGGTTTTTTCCGAAGCTGCTATAAAGAAAAGCATGTCTCCGGCTTTGCCGCCGGTTGCATCTCTAAGTGCGTTCAACTGCTCCTTTGTAAAGAATTTTCCAACCTGAGTCTCAACCTCGTCGCCATCCTTAACACGCATCCACACCAAGCCCTTGGAGCCATAGCGCCCAACATACGCAGTTAAATCGTCTATTTGCTTGCGGGTAAAATCAACACAACCCTTCGCAGCCAAGCCACGCACAACGCCATTGTTGGCAACCACGGTCTTGAACACTCCAAAATCAGAGCTTGCGGCAACTTCGCTCACATCGAAAATCGGCAAGTCAAAGCGCAAATCCGGCTTGTCACTGCCATAGCGAAGCATTGCGTCTGCATATTTTATGCGAGGAATTTCCGGCACAGCAAATCCCCAGACTTTTGCGAGAACTTCTTTGACATAACCGTCTAAAAGCTCCATTACATCTTCTTGCTGAACAAAAGACATTTCCAAGTCTATCTGAGTGAATTCGGGCTGGCGGTCTGCGCGCAAATCCTCGTCTCTAAAGCACTTGGCAATTTGATAATACCTGTCCATGCCGGCTATCATCAACAATTGCTTGTATTGCTGGGGGCTTTGCGGCAAAGCGTAAAATTTGCCCGGATTCACACGGCTTGGCACAAGGTAATCCCTTGCGCCTTCCGGAGTGCTTTTGCAAAGCACGGGGGTCTCAATTTCTTCAAATCCGTTTTTGCGAAAAAAAGCATGAGTTTCACCCAAAAGCTTGCTTTTGAGCATCAAATTCTTTTGAATCCAAGGGCGGCGCAAGTCCAAATAACGGTATCTCAGGCGCAAATCATCGTTTTCCTTGCATTCCTCTTTCGGATCGTTGATTGCGAGCGGCGGATTTTCCGACTTATTCAAAATAATGAGTTCGTCTATTTTTACATCTATGGCTCCGGTGGAAAGTTTTTCGTTTTCCATTCCTTCGGGGCGGCACTGCACTTCGCCGGTAGCTTGAATCACAAACTCGTTTCTCAGGCCATCTGCGATTTTATGGACATCAACGTTTCTGGCTGGGTCAAAAACAACCTGTGTTTTGCCGTATTTATCGCGCAAATCGACGAATATAACGCCACCCAAATCTCTGCGCCGGTCTACCCAGCCGCAAAGGGTAACTTTTTTTCCAACATCGCTTTTGCGCAAATCGCCGCAATTATGTGTACGTTTCATAGAATCCTCATGAAGTTTCGTTGTGGGTAATGTAGAAAATTCTGCTGGAGGCCCATAAAAAAACGGATATTTCTATTTCTGAAATCCTGTAAATACCCAAAATGAGCCTTGACCCTTGACATCGCAAAAAAACTTTCTATACTTACAGTAACGTTCCCCCCCCCATATTTCTTTCGTAACTTAAAAAGGAGATATAATTATGGGTATCGGCGCATATTTTCCATCCAACTCCTCCACATAAACATCCTCAAGCAAATAAGCTTCTGATTCATCAAGCTTTTTCGCAAATTCAACCATTCTGTTTTCCGTCCGCTGCCTAAAAGACTGAAAACTTAACTCCGCCTGCGCTATTTCTTGAACCCTTTCAAAGCGTCGCCAGCTTTTTTCTCGGCTTCTTTTTTGGCTTTGTCTTCCGCTTCTTTCTTTTTGGCGGCAGCTTCGGCTTCCAGCTTTTTCTTTTGAGCTTCTATTTCGGCTTTTGCCTTGTCCGCTTGCGCTTTGGCTTTGTCTTCCAATTCCTTTTTCTTTGCCATAGCCGCAGCTTCCAGCTTCGCTTTCTCTTCGTTCAGCTTTGCCTTTGCCATGTCTTTTGCTTCGTTTAATTTTGCGGTTGCAAGGTTTTTAAGATCATTTAAAGGGTTGCCCATTTGGTTTGCATCCAAAGTTACCTTGGGGTCAGAAAGAGTGCCGCCTATGTTGAGGAATAAAAGAGCGTTTCCTTTTGCGTCTTTTTTGTAAAGGGAAACCGGGCTTGCCTTTGTAAGGCTGTTCAATTCCGCGCTTACGGAAGCACTCATCGTGTTCTGAAGCTTCAAATTCAATGCGCCGTTAAAGCCTATTCCGCCGTTAAAGGCAAGCAAGCCAAGGCTTTTTGCGTTTATGTTAAAGTTCTTTACCAAAAGCTGCCCGTCTTTTGCCTCAAACTCCGCTTTCAAATCATCAAAAGCCATATCGCCTTTGCTGTTAACCGGAACTGCGTTGCTTAAAACTTTTTTCCCCGCAATCTCAAAACCGGAAATGCTGCTGCCAACCGAGCTCAGAATTTTAGAACCCTTCAAACTTCCGTTTGTAATTTGCAAAGAGATAAGACCAGATAAATTATCGACAAAGTTCTGCGGCAGGCCCTTTGTGCTAACATTCATATTCATGCTGAATTTTCCGAAAAGAGTGTTGTCTAAATTGCGAATCTGCTTTGCAATTTCGGAATTTCCGGTGATATTGTCTTTTCCATGGGTTATAAAATCGTTTGCTTCAACTTTGTCTACATTTAAAGCAAGCTTTACATCTGCGGATTTTTTGTTGTTCAAATCAACAGCCACGTTTGTGTTGAAGCCACCGGTGTAAAGACGCCCTTTGCTTGCGACGTTTGCCTTGTTGTTTGCGTAATTAACTCCCAAGTTGAAATCTGAGAGCGTTAAATGCCTAAATACAGTGTTTGCTAAATTCACATTTATATTTGCCACCACGTCAGGAAGCTCCGGGTATTGTTCCATCGGAGGGCCTTCTTCTACCGGCTTGTTCGGGTCGCTTGGCGGAAGCAGGCGGTCTAGCTCCAAATTGGAAGAGCTAACGTCAACATTCACATTCGTTTTTTTGCCGGCGGCGAGCCTTGGCATTACCATAGCCAAATAATCTTTTGTCAGAATTTTTACTTTGACGTCGGATTTTCCTATTTGCACGGCATGTTCTGCGGAAACTTCCGTGTTTGAGAATTTAACCACTCCGTTAACGGAAACAGCGTCTGGAATAAGCGGCGTTTTCGCGACTACGTTTTGCACATTCACGTTGCCGTTGACGGAAATATTTTCAGGCTTGTTCGGGTCTAAAACACCTTTTGCTCCTATTGTTGCGTCTATTTTCCCGGCAAGCTCAGTTATTTCCTGAATGGTTACAAGCTTGCTGGCCAAAGCGAATAACGCTCCCAAATCTAATTTTGTGTTTACAGACAGATTGTTCAGCATGGGCTGCGGCGAGAGCAAGTTGCTTGCTTCCAGCAAAACGCTTGTGGGTTGCCCAGCGAGTGAAAATGAAAGCGGCTTGATGCTAACAGTACTTGTTGTAAACGCTATGTTTCCAGTCAAGGCTTGAATGCCTGCCGGCAAATCGCTGTGGCTAACCCCTATGTTGCTTAAAACAAGGTTTCCGCTTACGGGTGGCATTTTCTCAGGGACAATGGCTCCTTTGACAGTTGCGTTGAAAGACGCAGTTCCGCTTGCTTTGACTTTAGGAATTTCCGGGTTTATTCCGGCGGGAATTTCTCTGAGCAGGGCTGCCATGTCTATTTGGTTTGACTGCGCTTTTAAGTCCACAACCATTATGTTTTCCAAAAATCTGTCAACTGTTCCGCTGGCGTTTATGTTTATGGATTGCAAGCCGGTTGATAGCTTTTGAATGTTTATGTGCTGCATTCGCAGGTTTGCGTAGATGTCCGTGTTCAGGAACACGCTTATGCCGCCTTTGCGAACTCCAAGCCCTGCATCTTCCAATGAAATTTCCTTTAAACTGAGTTCCGTTGATGTTTTTATGTTTTCAAGGGTTTTATCGAGAGACAGGTTGGTGTTCAAATTGATGCTGCCCAGAACAACCTTTGTTTTGCTTGCACGGTCGTTGTAAACTACCTTTGCGTTTTTTATGTTGAATGAATTCAGCGTAAAAGAACCCGGTAGTTCAATTTTTGAGAAATCAAGTTTTGCCGTGTCTTTAACTGTTTCTTTTTTTGTTGTGTCTGCTTCACCGCCTAGGCCGTCTATGGAGGTTTTGCCGTTTGGCATGACTTCGTAGAGCAGGCTCAAATTTTCAATTAAAATCTGGTCCACGGCAACCTGGAATTGGATCAGTTTCGCAAGGTCTATTTTTACCACGGCTTTTTGCAAATCCAGCATGGGGTCTTCGCTAAAGCCTTTGCCGGGGTTGTTTGCGACTTTTATGTTCCCTAGGCTGATTCCAAGCGGCCACAGGTTAAAGCCTGCGTCTCCAACGGAGACTTTTCTGTGCAGGATTTCCGTAGCTTGTTCTTCAACAAGGGCTTTTATTTTTTCGGGCGGGAACGCTTGTATAATCACAATAACTGCGATTGCCAGGACAAGAACGAATATTCCGGCTAAAATGCCAAAGATTTTCAGGAGTTTTTTCATAGATGTTAATATAGAAAAATTGGTGCGGTAAAAATTTCTAATTTCCACCTATGCCTCAAATACAGCTTTTACCGGATAGCGTTATAAACCAGATAGCCGCCGGCGAGGTTATTGAAAGGCCAGCCTCTGCGGTAAAGGAACTGGTGGAAAACAGCCTTGACGCAGGAGCAGCTCAAATCAAGATTTCTGTTAAAAAAGGCGGCAAAGACTTAATCCAAGTTTCAGACAACGGCTGCGGAATAGACCCGGAAGACATTGAGAAAAGCGTTCTGCGCCACGCCACTTCAAAACTGAGAGACGCAAGCGACCTGTTCAAATTGAGCACAAACGGATTCAGAGGAGAAGCGCTCAGCTCAATAGCATCCATATCAAAAATGGTTATAGAAAGCAACGGAATCAAAGCGGAATTTGAAGGTGGGGTTTTAAAATCAAAAGAAGAATCTGCAATTGCCTCCGGCACAATAATCACTGTAAACGATTTATTTTTCAACGCTCCCGTGCGGGCAGAATTTTTAAAAAACGATTCCGTTGAAAGCTCAAGAATTTTAGACTGCGTAACACGACTCGCCATGGCAAATGAAAGAGTTCGTTTTGAATACAGAGCAGACAACCGCATGCTGTTTTGCTCGGCAGAAGGAAATTTGCAGGCGAGAATCTCGGACTGTTTGGGAGCCGGAGCTACTCGCTCTTTGAAAGAAGTTGAGTGGGAAGAGTTTGGCATACGAGTCTATGGATTTGTCAGTTCGCCGGAAAATCTGGAAGCCGGCAAAAGAAACATTCCGTATATATTTTTGCAAAAACGCCCCATATTCAATCCTTTAATAGCCAAAGCCATAAACCAAGCCTACTCTCCTTACGGAGATTACTCCCCCATCGCCATTATTTTTCTCGATATGCCTTTGGAAACTTTTGATGTAAATGTTCATCCCGCAAAAAAAGAAGTCCGTTTTTCCAGAGACAGCGCAGTTTTTTCAGCCGTAAACCATGCCGTGCACAACGCATTGCAAAACGCAATTTCCTACCCTTCTATTTCTATTGTGAATGAACTTAGAGAACGTACTCCGAGCTACGTTGCAAGCGATATTCAGGGACATGGGACATGGGACATGGGACATGAAAAAACAGCAACACAAGAGCTTTTTCCTGATAACAAAGTAATTCAACTGGCCACTAGCCACTTGCCACTAGCCACTAGCCCAGACTGCATGCAAATCGGCAAATCTTACATTGTTTGCGAGCAGGGGCAGAATATGCTTATAATAGACCAGCACAGAGCGCACAAGCTTATACTTTACGAGCAAGCTCTAAAGGCTTTGCAAAACGGCGAGAATTTAAGCAGCCAAGAGCTTTTGTTTCCTGAGACAATTGAAATTCCGGCGGTTTTATCCCAATTTTTGGTAGGGGCAGATAATTATCTGCCCCTACTGAAAAAATTAGGATTTTATTTTGAGCCTTTTGGCGTAAATACTTGGCGGTTGCGGGGAATTCCGGCGCATTTGCGAATTAGCGCGGCAGGTCGGGCAATTATAGATTTTTTGGAGAACGCAAACGAAAGCAAGGAAAATGACATGTTCAAAAGGAACGCTCTGTGTTTTGCTAACAGTTCAGCGATTTCAAGCGGAACGGAGCTTTCGGCGCAAGAGATGAAAATCATGGTTTCTGATTTGCTATCTTTGCAAAATCCCTATGAAACGCCAAAGGGAGAAGCTGTTTTTATGAGAATGTCCATAGAAGACATAAAAAGGAAATTTTAATAATGTAAAATTTTTCTATATTCAAAATGTGCGTAAGAAAAAACCTAAAACTCCGCCTGAAGCTCCGCTTAGCATTACGGAATTGCTCCGCAGGGTGGACTTTTTTAGCGAAATGGACGATGCCACACTCAGCAGGTTTGAAAAAATCGGCACAGTTTTGCATTTTCAAAACGACGAAACCATGTTGCTCGCAGGCGATACCCGCAGATACATATTTTTCATATCGCACGGACAGGCAAAAATATTTCACGACATCAAGCATTTCAGAAACAATATCCTAAACCTGCTCGGAGTCGGGGATTTTTTCGGCGAAATACAGCTTTTCAATGAAAACGGCAAAAGCACGGTTTCGGTTAAAGCAGAAGGCCAGTGCACCGTAGTCACTTTCAAAGGAAAAGATTTTGTAAATGAAATAATCAGCGACCCCAAACTGTCAATTGCGTTTTTTAAACAAACAACGCAAAAAATAAATAAATCCTATATGCAAATCGCATGCCTTTCAATGAACACGCTCAAAGGCCGAATAATGTCTTGCCTAATGCAATTTGTAGAAGAAAGAGGCGTGCGAATACAGCGCAACAAACAAACGGTGATAGTGCTCAAAAACCGCCCAACCCAGCAGCAAATAGCGGAAATGAGCGGCACCTCAAGAGAAACAGTGAACAGAGAACTGTCTGATTTCATAAAAAACGGTTACATAGAACTGGATGGTACAGATATGTTTTTAATAAAGGAATTACCGATTGATTAGCAAAATTCTGCCTTTTGTTGAAAATCCGGCCCGCTACATGGGCGGCGAGGCCAATAGCGTAACTAAAAACGATGCATTAGCCAAAATGGCCTTGATTTTTCCCGACCTATATGAAATAGGAATGTCGCACAACGGAACTAGGGTTTTATACAACGCCATTAACAAAGAACCGGATTTGCTGTGCGAACTCGCTTTCGCGCCATGGACAGACATGGCAAAGCTTATGAGGGAAAACTCCGTTTTTCTCTACACGCACGCCTCTTTCAGCGAAGTGAAAAGCTTTGACGCAGTTGGCATAACAGTACAAACAGAGCTTAATTTCACAAACATTCCATATGTTCTGGAACTCGCAGGAATCACCGCTTTTGCCGCAAACAGAAAAGAAAATGAACCCATAATAATAGCCGGCGGTCCATCCATGGCAAATCCCGAACCTATCGCAGACTTCTTTGACTGCATGTGCATAGGAGACGGCGAGCTTGCAACCCCAAAAGTCCTGCGCTTAATAGGAGAAGCCAAAAAAAGCAAAAGCAGAGCGGAAATTCTGGAAGAAATAGCAAAGCTGGAAGGATTTTACGTGCCGGGGCTTCAGCAAGCTCCGCCACCGGCAACCATAAAAAGAACCTATATAGAAAAGCTTTCAAAAGAATTTTTGCCGACAAAAAATTTAATAGCTAACATGCCGCTTGTGCATGACCGTTTTTGCGTGGAAGTTATGCGAGGCTGCACCCAGGGCTGCCGTTTTTGCCAAGCCGGATACTGGTACAGGCCAACCAGAGAACTGGACGCAGACGATGTTCTAAGCGTAGCAAAAGAAGGCTTAAAAGCCACCGGAGACCGCCAACTCGGACTCCTGTCGCTTTCCACCGCAGACTACTCCCCTGTTGAAAGCCTGCTGGATTCATTCCTCGCAGATCCTTTTTACAAAAACATAGATGTTTCCCTTCCATCGCTGAGAGTCAGCAGTTTTAGCTCAAGCCTGGCAAACAAAGTCTATGCCTTAAAAGGGGGCCGCAGCGCAACCTTTGCGCCGGAAACAGGCTCGGAGAGACTTCGCAAGCTCATAAACAAAACCATAACGGACAACGACATTGAACAGGCAGCGCAAAGCGCGTTTCAAAACGGATTCAACAAAATAAAGCTATACATAATGATAGGTTTTCCAACCGAAACCGACGAAGACATCATGGCTTTGGTAAAACTCACGGAAAGAATTTTGTGCTTCAACAAAAAAGGCCAAATAAGCCTGAGCATAGGAATTTTCATCCCAAAAGCTTGGACTCCGCTCCAATGGGCGCCATTTGCAAACAAAGAAACCATAATCGCTCGCATAAAAATGTTAAAGGATAATTTATTCAAATACAAAAACGTGCGCCTAACCTGGAATTCCTGGGAAACAGCGCATTTAGAAGCTCTTTACAGCAGAGGCTGCCGCAATTTAGCCCCATTGATTTACGAAGCCTATAAAAGGGGGTTGATTTTTGAAAGCGACAACAAATGCCTGAACCCGGCAGAATGGGAAAAAATCCGAAGCGATTTTGGCTACGACGATTCCTGGGTTTTCAAAGGTTTTGATTTAGAAGAAAATTTGCCTTGGGACTTCATAGACGCAGGAGTCAGCAAAAAATTTTTGCAAAGGGAATGGAAAAACGCAAACAATCTGGAATGGACTGAAAACTGCAAAGGCGGCAAATGCCAAGCCTGCGGAATACCCGGCAACGGGGCCGAAACCATATTAGGCGCACCACCCCGTTGCACGGATTGCACGGGCGAGGGTTGCACGGGCGACCCTAGCGGTCGCCCGTACCAGCCCCAACACGATGCGGTATTTGCATACCGCATTGTTTTCAAAAAAACAGGCAACAGCCGCTTTCTTCCGCATCAAAACACTTTGTCATTTTTCGAAAGAACCTTTGTAAGGCTTGGAATACCAATCAAATTCAGCGAGGGTTTCAGCCCAAAACCCCGCATTGCGAACATGGGCGCGTTGCCGCTTGGCTTGGAATCTTTTTGCGAAATAATATCTGTGGAACTACTGTGTAATCTGGACACGGTTTCTGCCCCTGTAAAGACGGACAATTGTCCGTCTCTACAGAAGCAAAACCTTATCCAATCCCTGAACGCCTGTTTTCCAAAAGGCTTGGAAATTGTCTCAATAGAACCGCTTAAAGAAAAACTCTCTTCGCAGCCCCCAAAATCAATGAATTATTGCATGCTTGGCGAATATAATTTGCAGCAAAAAAAAGAATTGCCCACTGTTTTGAATCACAGAGGGCAAAGCGTAAACTTAAATGAGCACATACTTTCAATCGCAGAAACGCAAAACGCCCTGCACATCACGGTTAAATGCAATGGGCAAGGCGCAACAGTCAGCCCTTATATCCTTTACGCCGGTCTTTTAAACATCAGCGAACAGGAAGCAAGGACTCTAAATATCATTAAAATCAGCGTTTCAAATTAACCAACTCTTCAAGCATTTGGTCGCTAACCGTGATTATGCGGCTGTTTGCCTGATAGCCTCTTTGCGTGGTTATCATATTGGTAAATTCGCCTGCCAAATCAACGTTGGACATTTCCAATGAACCCGGTTTTAATTTCGACGAGCTTTGGGTCAAGGGGAGGCCCCAAATTGGATCGCCGGAGTTTGCCGATGTTGTGTAAACGCTATCCGTTAAATCCGTAAGACCACCGGGGTTAGCGAAATCAATCAGCATAATTTGAGCTATTGAGCGAGAGGTTCCGTTTGAGAATGAACCTTCTATAAGCCCGAATTCGTCTATGGAAACTTCAATCAAATTGCCTGTTGGGTATCCGTCTTGCCCTGTGCAATTAACAGTTGTCGCGCTTGCGTATTGGGTTATGCCTCTGAAATCTCCGGGGCCGCCAACATTCAAGCCTATGCGCATCATATTGGAACCATTGCGAGGGTCAACCAATAATTGAGAGCCGCCATTGTCAAAAATAAAGGAGCTAACCGTGCCGTCTTGCCCAAAAGTAACCGTACCCGTGCCGCTACCCGGAATAATTTCCTCTTTGCCTGCAAAGCTTGTTCTCCAAGCCCACTCGCCGGCCTTGCCTGTATGAATAAAGGTGACCGTTAAAGTGTGTTCTGCGCCGGATTCGTCATAAACCGGTACTACCGTTTCAAATACGCCCACGTCTTCGGCGGCTCTTTTTTCCTTAAAATTCAACACAGAATTGAAGTTTATCGGAGAGTTCTGGTTTGAGTTTGAGTTAGTGGCCTTAATTGCCAAATTATTTATGGAAAAATCCTTGCCTTTCGCGCCATAAATCACAATAGAGCCATCCGGCATTTTATCATCTGTTCCGGCAGCATTCATTGAAACGCTCGGAATATGAACTCCGTCTCTATCAACATACTCTGCTGGCAATTTAAAATCATTTCTTATTTTTGTTATAAGATCTTCCAGCATGGTAGCAACTTGTATAGTTTGTCCTGTTACCGGATGAACTGGATTTGCGCCTGTGCCATCCCAAAAGAAGAGATATTCGGATTTTCCCTCTTCAATGGAGTTTTTTCCCACCGAGCCGAAAACATCTATTGTATCGCCGTTTTCAAGACCTGGAACGAGTGGAGTTCCTGTGCCATCAGTCAACATATGTATAAAATCAAACTGTTCCGCAGGGCGCAAAAGAACATCGGAAGTTGGCTGCATATTAGCAGGATAGTTTCCGCTGGCAGGGCCTATATGAGAACCAAAATGGAAAGCGGTATTTACATAAGAATTGCTTTCCGAATTGCTGGAACTTATTTGTAAATTGAAAATTTCTGCTCCGCCTGCGTGATTTATTCGAAGAGAGCCATCTGGCATTAAGTCAACCGTATGAGCTGTGCCTAGAGAAACTCCATTCTTATCATTGTTTAGTTGATACTGAATTGCCTGCCTCAATTGTTCCAAATTCCAAACTTTGCCATTAGCCGGATTAAACGGATCCGTAGAAGGCATTCTTTCAATTTTAACGCTAATTTCGCCCGTTGTGGTAGTAACTCCGGGCACTATTGTGGCTTGGTTATACCATGAAATTGTCAAAACATCGTTTTCCTGTATGCCAAGATGCTGCCCGTTGCTATTGTGCAAAGAGATGAGGGAAGTTTCCGTGCGGCCAGTGTCATTGTCACCATGAGTGCTTCCTATGCCTCCAGCTCTAGCTCCATCTGCGGGGTGCAGGAATTTTTGGCTATATACTATGTTGCCTTTTGCGTCGGCTTCGGCGTTCAGGTTCCTGCCAAGGCTTATTTCCGTTGTTTCCTTTGCCGGAGACTGCTGGCTCATTGGAATCTGCAAATTGCCGATAGCTGTTCCCGGAGGGAAGTTTCCATAGGTATCTGCCATTCTGCCCTGAAGCACCATGCCGTTGGTAGGCAGCATAATATAGCCGTTGGAATCAAGCTGGAAGGCACCGTTCTTTGTGTAGTAGGTACCTTCGCCATCGCTAACGCCAAAGAACGCGCTACCTTCAATCGCAAGGTCAAAAATGCGCCCTGTGTTTTGCAGGTTTCCCTGGCCGGTCATCACGTCTATAGAGCCAACGCTCACGCCCAAGCCAACTTGCATGGGGTTTGTTCCACCGGCTTTGTTCTCGGTGCGGCTCGCTCCTTTAACGAGCTGGTTGAAACTCTCTTCAAAGGTCACTCTGCGACCTTTATAGCCCACGGTATTCACGTTTGAAATGTTATTACCAATAACATCCATACGGACCTGGTGATTTATCAAGCCGGTTACACCGGAATTTAGAGATCTTAGCATTTTGGACTCCTACAATATTACCAAAGTTTAGAAATGCAAAAATCGTGCCAATTTTGTAGCTACCCCGTAAATTTGCTCAAATTCATCGTTTTTACATAAAAATGCCGGAAATTTCACCGATTTTTAAGGGAAAACGACACTCATGCTCTCAAGCTCATCAATTCGGGCTTCATATACTCTTTCTAAGCAAGAGGCATCTTTGCAATTATTTCTTTCTGCCAAAAATACTTTATTGGACTTAGCAATATCAGGGTCGTTTTTCTTATTTACATACAAGCTATTCATCTTGTTATCCAAATTAATAAGGGAAAAACTTTTGCAAATTATTCTCTCATAATCACCGGCAAGTTTTGATGCACAGTTAAAGCTGCTTGGTTTTACAGTCATAATTTTTGGCTCTGCGGCAATTCCGGAATTTATCACTTCCCAGTAACTGTTGTCAAATTTTTGATAATTAGTTTGTAAATCTTTTCTGCCGTTTCTATCTATTGTTGCAAAATAGCCGTCTGCGAATTTTACAAATGCCCTGCCGTTAATAAAAGGGTAAGCTACCCTGTACTGCAAACTTATAGCATATTTCCCGCTTTTATCAATATATCCCCACAAAGAATCTTGCCTAACAGGGGCAATGTCCCTATTGCCAAAATTCATTGCTTCAATAAAATTTGGCTGAATAGCAATTTGTCCATTGGAATTTAGCCATCCCCAGTTTCCATCTTTTTTCTTGAATCTAAACATATCACCGTCATGAGTTATCGCTTCAATATCGTCGCTTGGCTGCAAAATATATTTGCCTTGCTCGTTTATTATTCCCAAGCCTTTGCCAACTCTGACAATTGCCTTGGAATTTTTAAATATTCTCGCATCATCAAATTCACAATCTGTAATATAATTTATATTTTTATCAATATAGCCATATTTGCCATTATCGCACATTATGCTTGCCATATTTTCCTGAAATCTGTTTCCATCCAGAAAATTCTCGTTAAATGCCACATTAAAATCCTTATCTAAATAATTTTGCCCTCCATCAGAAGAGAACAATGCTAAATCTTCGTAAAAAGGCCAAATAGAAATTATATCGCGTGGCAAAGTTTTCACTACATTGCCATTCGGATTAATAGCTTTTATTACCCCGTCATCATTTACCCAAGCAATGCCTTCTCTAAAGGAAGTTCCTTGGGTGTAACCTTTAGCAATATCGTTTCCCTTGGTGTCTATATAACCCCAAGTTCCGTCTTTCTCTTGAACCAGCGCCCTACCCTCTCTAAATACATAAGCTCTTGCATACTTGGCTTCTGTTATGCTTTTGCCGTCAAGCGCAATATATTTATGAAAATCATTGTTATCTTTTACTGGTATGTAATACATACTTGAGTCTGTTATGTTTATAGGTTCAAGTTCTGCGGTTTTCTGAGTCTGTGGAGATGTAGTTTTTGGCTTGCCAATTGTCGGAAGGCTGCCGTTTTGCACTACCCAACCATTAGCAGCAGTAAATCGCCCTCCTATTGTGCCATCGCGATTTATTGCGACTACAGTAATGTCTGCGCCGTCTTTGGCAGATGTGCCTTTTTTGGCCCATTTGGTGTTACCGGCTGAGTTTTTCATTTCATCGAAAGCGACATTATCCGAAAGTGTTTCTTTAGCATCAATAAAACCTGCCACTCTTCCTACGCTTGTACCAGTTCCTTTCACTTCACGATTCAGTGCGGCGCAACTGATCACTTCGCTTTTATTGCGAACATCGCCTGCCACTCCTCCAATTGATTCGTTGCCGCTGACCGCACCGGTGGAATAGCTGCTAAAGACTATGCTATTGTTAAAGAGACCGCCAGCTATGCCACCTACACCAAAACGTCCGTTGACCGTACTGGTGGAATAATTAGAAATCACTTGACTATATTTATTGATTCCGCCTGCAATTCCGCCAACGGCTGTATCTCCTTTGACTTCACCGGCAGAATAGCTGCTAATCACCTTACTGGTATCACCGGCAAATCCAGTTATGCCGCCAACACTCTTATTGCCATTGATTTTGCCGGAGGAATAACAGTTGGTTAAGTTGCTTCCCATGCTAACAATTCCAGCAATTGCGCCTACATGATTGCGTCCTCTGATATTCACGCCATCAAGCCTAAGATTCTGCACCTTGCCTTTGCTAATACGGCCGAACAATCCTTGGCGGTCTGCATTGGGGCGATTTATGGAAAGGCCTTTTATAGTATGTTCGCCTCCGTCAAACGTTCCTGAGAATGAACTCGCAGAATCCCCTATCGGCTTCCAGTCATTATTGTATCGTAATAAATCTATGTCTTCGCTAAGCGTAATAGTTTTACCGGCGAAGTTCTCAGGTTTTCTTATCCAATTCCCATTGACAATTTGCGCCAGTTTTTCCAATTCTTCTGCTGAGGAAATAGTAAAGTTTTTCGCCTTGGCATTGTCAAAATACCATTTCGCATCCGCAGCCCAAAACATATTTTGCGCAGCGTAGTACGCAATGGCTGCGAGAACGCAGAGGACTATGATTGTTGCGATGACGGTTCCGGCGGAGGAGGATTTGGAATTGGGAGGTTCTGGTTTTGACGGTATAGGGTTATGTTTTGTTACATCATATCCTATATATGCACCAATGACGATAACTAAAGGAGCTATATATTCAAGCAAACCCTTTAGGATAAGACTACCAATCCCACAAAGAACAACAAAAGCTATAATCCCTGAAACGCAACCGCCTTTTCCAGTAGCAAATATCAATATCCCTATTATACCTAGTATATATACACCTTTCAAAAAAATATCAACGCCTATCATACTATATAAGAATGCGACGAATACGCAAATCAATCCACCTACAATTCCTCCCAATACTGTTTTAAAAAATAATCGTTTATTTTTACGCAATATAGATTTTTTAGAAAACCAATCTAGAAAAGCCATACACAAAATTATAGAACAAGCTATATAAAGAAAATGAATAACGTATCCTTTATAATTCGTCCATTCACAAATTTTATCAATAATAGATGATGTAGTAATGAACAAAAAAATACATGCAAAGAAAGCACCAAACAACCAATACATCATCAATAGCAGCGTATTAAAAACATTATTATTTGGATTTTGGTACTTTTCCGCAATGTCTGAATATTTTTCAATCTCAGAATCCGTGTCATAATCGAAATTTAGTTTTTTATTAGATTGTCCAAAAATATCTTTTGTGACATTAACTGCTATATTGTTCATATTATTATACTTTGACCGCAAGTATTTTTCAATTTTATGCACATTATATATAAGCGTATCTATTTTAACTATTCTTAAAATATGTATTATTTTTTTACAAATATACAACGCTACATATAAGCATACAGATGCTAGAGCCGCAAAAACTAATAAACTATCACGTTCATAATCGGATGTCGAAAATATATCAAATATTATATCAACATTAAACATTGTCCATATTAATGCTAAAACTATCATTCCCAACAAAAGCAGAATAAAAATTTGCTGAAATTTAGAAGAATATTCACTATAACTATTTCGAAATTGTTCGCATATATTATTCGTTTGCTCTATGCGTTTTCTTAACTCAGACTGTGCTTGTTCTATCAAATCTGTATCATTCATTGATGCTCCTCGCTTCACAGCCTATTGTTTTAAGATATCCAACTGGCACATTTATTCCGAAAAAGTCTCCGGCAAAAAAAGCGTGAGTGAATTTGGTTGTTATCCCTTCGGTGTTTGCGTTGGTACGCAACCCCATAGAAGTCAGCAAATAATTATTTTGAAACAATTTCATAAACTCATTTAATAAAATTGTCCTCAATGATATTAAGCCGCTTCGCATTTCGCTAATGTTCATATTTTTGCCAATCTTAATGTTCTTAATTTGACTCTGAATTCCTTTTGCCTTTGAGGAGTTGAACGAATACAAATTCAGATTTTGCTGAAACCAGTAAAGATATGCATACGGGCCATATTGCAAATAATGCTCACGCACAAATATCTTGTCTTCGCACAAACTTTCAAATAACATATAAAGCAGTTCCAAATCCGAAACATTGTTATCAGAAATAAACATTCCTGTGCACTCATCTTTAAACGCAAGAACGTAATTTTTATATCCCAAATTTACAAAATAAGCAAGTACCATATCATTATTTATAAATTCTTCAGATTTTTTATACCAATTGTTCTTTTTTTCCGTGATTCTCTTAAAAATATTGTCTACTGTTATATTTTTTTTGTCTGTGGCAGTAGAAAATCTATACATTGCTATGTAATAGCCAAGTTGCTCATATTTCTTAGTTATGTATTCAACATCCTTTATGGCATCAATGGTAGCTTGATTGCTAGCTTCTTGTGTATTGCAGAATTTCCATGATAAAAAACTGCTTGCAAGCATTGCGGTTACGCTTTTTTCATCGGCTTCTTTGTTTGCTATAGCTTTTGATATTTCAGATAAATTCCCATAAGTTTGCCCATTCCAATATATTGGGCATTTTGATTGGTTGAGATAGTGCAAAAACATGGCAAGACCCAAATCTTCGTTTTTGACTGGTTCTATACCTTCGTTTCTGATGCCTTCTACGATCGTGTTGGCTCTATCGGAAAGCGTTGCATTGCCGATATTTCTGGCAATTGAGCCATTATATAAATATCGCTTTGCATCTTTCCATTGCTTCAACATAGCTTCAGTAAGCTCAGATTCATTTTTATATTTTTTCCCATTAAAATCAAAATTCAATGATGATGTTTCATATCCACGTTTTAATTTTATCAACCAATTATTGTGAAATAATTGTGTATCATTAAGCCAATCTAAAACATCTTTGTATCCTGCACGATCTTTTCCATCTCGCATTACAAGTGCATTTACCAATTCCTGTAAATCTGCCTCTTCATCTGGACAATCCAGCGGAAGCCCTTCGCTCATGGCAGCGTTAAGCTCGCTTTCGGATGCATCGTCTCTATTCAATATTGATTGATATACATGCTCTCCCTTATATAAAGTAGCTATTGTACATCCTAAAGAATAATAATCTGCCGCCTCTTTAAAAAAACCGCTCCACACTTCAGGAGCTATATATCCAGCAGTTCCACGTTTTGCTTCGGTTAGTCCCTTAGAAGTTCCTGACATGATTTTACTTGTTGTTCCAAAATCTGCAAGGACTACAGTGTTATTTAACATATACAGGTTATTAGGCTTTATATCACGATGAACTAATTGTTCATCGTGTAGCAGCTTTAAAGCATTAAGCATGTCAGGGATAATTTTTTGCTTCAAACTTTTATAATCTATTTTTTTATTTGACAAAGTGCCATTATTGCACAATGGCATAATATCTATCGGGAGTTTGTAATCAGTGTCATCAAGATTTATTGTTATATAACCAGAATCGTATAAAGGCATTATGCAGGTTTTTTTATAATCTAAATTTTTATTTAAAAATTCAATAACCATTTTTCTATTTAGATTGTTTCCCCGATCATTTGCATTATACATATCATGTATTTTAGCTGCAACTTCTTCATTTGTAGATAAGCATTTGGCTTTATAAACCAGTGACTCACCGCCTTTCCCAAGCCTTAGCTGGGAAAAAATTTTATACTTTCTTTCTCTGCCTTCAAAAATCACATCTTCTGTCAAAAACAGTCGATTGCCTTCTTCTTCCATACACATTGCTCTTGTGCTGTTATCTGCCATAGCTATTGTATCAGCCATTTTCTAAGTCCTCCTTGCAATTATTGCACTAAGATTATCTTTTGAACCTTTTTGCAAAGCTAAATCAATAATAGCCTTGCACAATTCTTCTGCTTTGCATTCTTTAGACAAGATATTTTCAAAATCTTCATCGCTTAAAACACCCCAAACACCATCGCTGCAAAGAACATAAATATCATTTTCAAACACCCTACCAACACCATCAACTATCTCAGGCACAGCACGAGTTCCGCCAATGTAATGCGTAACAACGCTTTCTTGCCCGGGTTGCGGTGTAACTCCCAAATCCATCATTTCCTGCTTTAGTGAATGATCTTTTGATATTTGCGATATATACGGGCTACGGTATCTGTATATTCTGGAATCGCCAACATTAAATGCTATAAAATCATCGCCATTTATGTAAAGTCCTGCGATAGTTGTTGTCATCTTTGAATGCTCTATGTCCACTTTTTGAGCAGCAATAACAGCCTCGTTAGCTTTTGCTATATGCTCCTTGATTATATCAACTGTTAATGCAACTCCGCTTAGGCTTGAAAATATCTTTGTCACAATCTCTGCCGCTTCATTACCGTAAGCCTCACCACCTACACCATCACAAACAACAAGCAAGCAAGTTTTTTCAGTTATTTCTGCATAAGAATCTTTAGAAACGAGAGTGCTATTTACAGC
>Ga0181987_10683_pt1 | contig 18871 bp, 13 predicted proteins | sample TergutCo191P1_FD_120224 | JGI IMG/M metagenome (GOLD analysis project Ga0181987, IMG submission 120224)
TTTATACCGCCTTTTATGCATAAAATATAGCAAATATCGTAGAATTTTTCAACCCCTTTTATGAAATAAATGTTGATTTATGCGGAGTTGTTATATTTTTAAGGAGCGACTAAATACTTAGGATATTTTACCAAAGAAAGCTGGCTTCCATCTCCGCAGCCAAATTCTATTGCCGAATTAACGGAATGTTCTTTTACAAAATCATTAAGAATTTCTGCCTTAAATTGCGCTAAACAATTATAACTTCCATCTCCGCTGTTTCCTCCATTCGCATATCGCTCTTCCCAATATTTGCCTGAATCAAACGCTTTAATTCTTCGTAAATATTTTTGAATAAATGGATAATATTCTAATACGGCTTTTAATTGCGCGTCGTTTCCGCCTTCAGCGACGTTGCTGTTTTGCAAAGCACTCTCTTGCATGCCAATGTCTATAATGTTGTTCGAATATCCGTTTTTTATAACAGTATGCGAACTCTCATTTATAAACGCCATTGCCCAAAACCACACATCATCTGCATTGGAAGCAAGTTTCATAAACAAATTTTTGTCAAGAACATCTTTATGCAAACAACCAGGCGGATAAAGCGTTCCTGCGCCTCCTGTCGGAAAAATTCTCTCCTCTTCCTGCGGCTCTGCGCACCAGTCCCAATCTTTGTACGGCAGCAAATTATGCTCGCTGTCAACCCTTATACCATGAACCCTGTGGCAAATTATATTATCCGGATGCGCTTTATGGCACTGCATTATCTGCTCAAGCCAGTTTTTGGGATAAAGCAAATCGTCATCGGCTGTTATTATACAGTCATTTGGAAATTCATATAGCGCCGGAATCAATTTTTTATAAGATTTCAAATCTTCGCACTGGCGAATTTCCAAGCCTTTGTTTTGCAAAATTCGCAAGTGATTATTTTCTTCCCACCCGTGTTCCGATACCCACAAAACAATTCTGTCTGGCAATATGTTTCCGCACAATATTGAAGCGATGGCTATAGGAGCTGTGGTTTGCAGCCGCTTGCCGTAGCTTGTAAGCGAAACAATGTGTTGTAAAGTTTGCGGCAAAGGAGAAGCGAGCGTTTTTGCGCCGGCAATGAGCTCTTCGCCGTGTAAAAAAGAAAGCCCTTTTTCCACTTTGCTATCAGGAAATTCATTTTCCAAAATGTTTATAATTTTGCTTATGTTGCTTGAAAAATCCGGCAAGCTGAAAAATGTTCCGGGAAACTCCTTTCTCTCATAAAAATTATGGACGCTGTAAACATTTTTGTTTGCGTTAAAGCGCCCGCGCCTTTGCTTTGCCTCAATTTCCTGTTTTGATTTCCCAAAATAATGATTGATTCGAGGCAAATTCGCATTCTCCGCTGTTATCGGAATATCCTTGAAAAACGATAAGTCCTCCGACCACTGCGCCGGTGAAAAATCAAAATCCAGAATTTTAGCTCCAGGAACCGGATGAAACATATGCGGATTCGTTTTTGCGTTTATCGCAACATTGCGAGGATTCACAATGCTCTTTCCATTCCCCGCAAAATAATTAGAGTGATTTAAACACCTCTCTGTGAGAAAACCTTCGCTCTTGTCGCTTAACCCAAAAAATACCCAGCGTATGTAAATAGACGCAATTTCTTCGGGAATAGTACCCAGAAAATCAACTATGTTGCCATTAGGCGGAACAAAAAATTCATCGATATCCAAAAAGCCCAGATATTTCCAGTTGTTTTTCAGCACATCGCAATAAGTGAGATTGCTTATTATTTGCCTAACAGAGCTTGTCCTTAAAAACTCGTCCACCTTCATGTATGTCACAAGCCCTTTTTTTATCCATTTTTGCAAAACTTCCTGTATATTGTCGGTGGAATTGTCATCTGTTATGTAAAAATGCTCAACACCTATCAAATAATGATATGCAAGCCACTCGTCCAAATAGCGGGCTTCATCCTTGATTATAGCGCAAAAAGCAATGTCTCGCATTATTCTCAATCCCCTGCCATTTTGCAATAGCCAATGCCTAAAATACATGGATCCCAGAATTTGTGCTTATAAACGAGCCCTACATTCTTTTCCAAACGGGTTTCGTCGCCAGCGGTTTCCGTTGGAAAATAACTGCGAGCAACCAAATTTGTGCTGATTTCCAAAGACGGGTTAATCAAATTGCGATTTATATCCGTTGAATCAAAAATGTCAAACAAATAACGAAGCCCAACTTCATAGGATTTGTCATAACGTGGGTCTGTACTGTTTTCGTTTGTGTTTGTGAAGCCAAAAACAAGTTCCAAATTTTTAACCCATCTTGAAAGGCTAATTGGAATTCGTACATAATTGGTGTCTTGCTCCTGCTGAGTGTCATTCAGCAACTTCCATTTGAAATCTATATCGCCAACCACATTTCCGCCGGCAAGGCGATTGATAGTGGAAGACATTGCCTTGCCGAAAATTTTTCCGGCAACCTTGTCTCGGTCAAAGCTGTTTCCAGATTCAAAATCTTCCGAGATGCAACCCAGCAGCATGCTATAGTAGATGAGCGCCGGCGAAGCTTCTATATCGCAATTAGCTGTCGGTTGCATATTCAACTTGGTAAGCGGCCCGCTTACATCTATTGAAATACGGCATATTTCATCTTTCTCTCGGGAGCAAAATTTATAATCTTCAGATAAGCTCAAATTAATTTCGCCTTGTTTTATGGGTGAGCTCAACCAATAAACCTTAAAAGCAGATAAATCAAACGTGGCTAAATCGCCAAGGCCAACCTTCCCTCCGTCTCCGGCATCTATGCTGCCAAAAAGCAAAATATTTCTTGTTGTTCCGGTTATCGCCAAGTCCACTCCAAATTCAAAATCAGCAAAATTTGTATTGACTATTACCATATTGCTTTCGGTTTCAATTTTTATATCAAGATCCGTAGGGCGATTTTTTAAAGCAGCTTTTTCACTTGCGCTTCCTCTTTTTTCCCTAAGCAAAGGCGCTAAATATTTGTTTATGCTATTCCATGTTTTGTCCAAATTCAAAGGATCCGGCACCAAATCCAATGTTTTTTCATAAAATGCCCTGCTTATTTTGAAATCCCCTGTTATCCTGGAATTTGTTTGCGTTTGCCCGGTTTGAAACGGAAGCTTATATACGGCTTGTCCTTTAAGAAGCGCCTCTGCCTTTCCATAGTCTGCGCTTTTCATGCTAAAAAGTATTGAAGGCAGTTCTGCTGTGATTATTATCGCAGAGTCAACTGCTGTTTTCCCGTAGCCGTTTTTTATTTGAACTGACATATCGTTTGGCAGCGATAATGTGAATTGCTTTGTGTTAAAAGACAACTCTTTTATATTTGCGTCGTTTAAGTCAAATTGCAGATTTGCAATTATTTTTTCATCGTTTTGTCCATAGACAAGAATAGAATCTGCTAAAAGCATCCCTCTTCTTACACGCCCTTTAAGCGTAAACGGCATTTCAAAAATTCCGGTTGTGTTTTTAAAAACGCTTTGCTCCGCAATGAAGTTTGCCGTTAGGGAATCCAAAGCATTTTTTCCCAATACGGTATTTGCCGTGATGTTTATATTCGCGTTTTTAATTTCACCCATTCCGCTTGGCAAAAACCAATCGCCAAGAACTTGCGCGTTTCCTGATACGCTCTTAAAGCCTTTGCTGAAATAACCGTTAAAAAGCAGCTTTCCTTCGTTGTTTATATTCTTTGCCGTGTAAGAAACATAAATGGGAATTTCGCCTTTTTCCTTTGGCTTGCTTACGGCTGCTTTCAACGTTCCGTTCCACAAACGCTCAGGGCCCAAAGATACTTGATTGGAAATTTTTACCGTATCTCCGACTGCTTCAAGGTATAAATTAGGGAACTTAGCTACATTGGAATCAAGGCCAGCAAGCACTATTTGCGTAAATATTATGTCTCCGCACAAACCTTTTTCTTTATTGAATTCCAAGTTTCCGTTTGCTACGCCGCTTGAAAGAGTTGAGTCTTTAACCATAGCCAAAAGCGAAATCAAATTCATTTCTGCAATGTTCAATCTTGCTTTTTGAATTTCTAGGCTTTCTCTGGTTTCAGACGGCAGCAGGGCTAACAAAAAACCGTCAATTCTCTTGTCGCCTTGCTCTATTTCAATTGTCTTGGCTATTAGAGAATCCCCTATTATTTCAACATCTGTTTTTGCGTTTATCGCAAAATCTTGAATAATTGTGGACAGCGAAATAGAGGCTTGCCCGTTTTTATTATTAAAATCGTGGTTCAAGTTCGCAGTGACAAGCCCGTTGTAGCCTTTTAGCATGGTGGTGTCTGCGAAAGGCAGCTCAAGGGTGTTTACATTTTTCAATGTGAGGTCTATTTTCGGGCTGAAAGTTCCGTAAACTTCCGCTTCGCCGCCGCTTGGCTGTTCCAGCTTGAATGTGAAGTATTGATCGTCCCACATAACCTCGCCTGTAAATTCGCTCTCATAGCCTCTGCGGTTTATGGTTCCTTTGGGAAAATGAATGCCATTAGGATTTAGCCAAAGCGAAACTTCAAATTCATCTGCGGCTGCGTAATATGCGTATGGAACTTTCGTTTTCAAATTCGCTTTTAGCAAAATATCATTAAAAGAAAAAGAGCCTGTCAAAATTGTGGGGTTTGCGAGTTTCAGCATATCTCCGCTCCATTGCACCGCCCACGGTTCTTTTGCGGCGAGATCTGCGGTAAATGTTATCACAGGGTTCTTTATGTCTGCAAGCTTTGCGATAAAATGCGAACCGGCTCCGGTTGTGAAATCTGCGGAAACGGCATTGCCTTTCTTTGCAATTTTGTGAAATTTAACATCAGTCGGCAAAGTTTCCGGCCCCAAGGTGATGTTTATCCCCTTTACTTCCAGTTCTCCGCTTCCGTCTAAGTTTTTGTCCACGTTGCCTTTGAATTTTACGCTCTCCCCATTGCTTCCTTTAAGAGAAATTTCGCTGTGCGAAATGCCGGAATTATTTCCCTGCGCGCTTATCGCCGCATCAAAGACCGGCAATTGCCAAAGTTTTCCTATTTTTGTTTTTAAAGATAAGTCAAAATCCGTTTTGCCTGTTACTATATTTATAGCAGCGTTTGAGTGCAAAACAATTTTCTCTATTTTTGGCGCGCTGTCCGGCCATTTGTCTTTTAGCCAAAACGGCAGGCTTTCCACGCTTGCGTTTAATTCTGCGGATAAATCTTCCAAGTGCTGCCTTGGAGCATTCAGCGTAAACGCAAGAGAATCACCGGCTTTGTCGGAAAGAGAAAACGAAGCATCGACAAATGAATAACCCCACCTGTAATCTGCGTTTAAAAACAAGTTTTTCGCCAAGTGCGTTCCTCTTATATCATTTGCTCTTATGAAAAATCTTTTTTGCCTGCCAGATTTTATTGCCGCAAGGGAATCTAAGCTCCACGTTCCAACACTGTCAATTTCAACCTTTGCCTTGCCAACATTTACCGAAATTCTAAACGGAAGCCATAAATCCGGATGGCTCAGAGGCTGAATTTTCGCAGTGTCTTTTGTTGCGCTGCCCTCCGGAACTATTTTTGCGTAAACGCTGTCCATTGAAATGTTTAGCAATTCCCGTCTTGCGCTGAGTTTTGGGTCTATGGCAATTTTTGGACCGGCAAAATACAAATTCGTGCCTTGCTGCAATTTTACTCTTACCGATTTCCAGGCAAATTTAAAAGGAAAATCTGCTTCAAAGCCTTCGGGAATTATCATTGCAGAACCCAAATCTGTAGGGTTGGAGAGAAAATATATAATTTTGTCTTTTATTACTTTGTATCCTATCGCAAATGAAATAATCAGCATTGAGAGCAAAATCAGCAATGTTATGTTAAACTTTGAAAAAAACTTTTTTTGCGTTTCTTCTTTTTCTTCGCTCAAAATCTTTTATCCCTCAACTAAGGAATACACTTTTGCATAAATATAAATTTGTTTTATAAGACTTGCGAATCCGTTTGCTCTGGTTGGCGTTAAGCCTATTTGCAAACCTATTTCGTGAAAAAATTCCGGCTTCGCAGCTAAGATATCCGCCGGTTTTTGCCGGTTATAGACTTTTAAAGCGAGCGCGCCCAGGCCTCTGCTCAAAAGCGGCGTGCTTTCGCCTTCTTCCGTGTCCATGTGAAAATACAAAATATCATTCTTGTATTCTGGCACTAAAAACATTTTTGCGGCGCACCCTTTAACTATAAATTTATCATCTTTTAAGCTTGCATCCATCCCCTCATGTTCTTTCGCTATTTTCAGCAGGTATTTCCATTTGTCATCAGGATTTTCAAAAGTCGCAAACACATCTTTTATTTCGTTTTGCGATTCTTCTATGGTCATTTTTACCTGCGCATACAACCTTTGCAACGCTTCTATCGCGTCATTGCTTTTGATGGGAGATATAAGGCATTCAAATTTCGGGAAATCACGTTTTATGCTTGCTATTTTGTCGTTTGCTGAGAAAAATGTAAGAATAACTCTTGGATATAGCACAGAAATTCTATTTATTTGAACATCTGTCAGGTCATCTGCCTCGGCTATCAGCAAGTCTTGGCCTCTCAAACCCAAAAGAGGGCTTATGCTAGGCGATTTTGTCGCAATAGCCTTAACCGTTTCTGCCTGCTCGCTTATGTAGTCCAGCACTTGCAAATCACGCTCTTGAATAGCGACTTTTTGGAATTTTTTGCAGAAATATTTTTTGTAGAATGCTTTCTCTTTTGTTTTTACAACTATGTTAAAGTAGAAACGGCTGCCGTTTTCACTGCTTTCAACGGACAGTTTTGAACCCAAGGCCTGCAAAATATTCTGCGATATTGAAAGCCCTAATCCGGAGCCTCCGTATTTTCTGGCGTGCCCCTCGTCTATTTGCTGAAAGGCGTTGAATATCGTTTTCATTTTTTCTTTCTGAATGCCAATGCCTGTGTCTTTTATGTCAAAAAATATTTTACAGCAATCGTGCGAATCGCATTCGCTGGTAACGGACAATTTTACAGAGCCTTTGCTTGTGAACTTCAGCGCATTGTTGATTAAATTTACCAAAACCTGTTTTAATTTGACAGGATCTGTTTTTATAAATCTGGGAACCATAATGGATGGCATAATATACAATCTAACATTCTTGTAAAGCAAGTTATGCCTGCAAACGCTTATCAAGTCATCCAGCAGAGAAAATAAATCAACCCATTCTTCTTCAATGTAGAGAATTCCTGCTTCAATTTTTGAGTAATCCATTATATTGTTGAATGTGTCTCGCATATGGTAAGAAGAGGTCTCTATGCTTTTGCACCATTCCCTTTGCTCATCGCTTAAGTTTTCGCTTTTGTTCAAAAGCAACTCGGAAAATCCGAGCAGCGAATTAAGAGGAGTTCTGATTTCGTGGCTCATTTTTGCCAAGAACAAATTCATTTTTTTCAGCAATTTTCTGTTTGAGCGTTTAAAATACATGTAAAAAGCGAAACCAAGCATCAATATAATCACAAGTTCCGCAATTATCGCATTCCACATATCAGCCATGTAGTCTTTGTATTTGCCTATCAGCCAGGATTCCGTTTTATTGAGTATAATAGTCTCGGGTGGAAGCTCGCCGAGGTTTAAGTTTTTGGAAATCGCGACTTTTTCGTCCAGCATGGCTATGTTTACGCTTCTTTGGAACCCGGGCCTGTAGCTCTCGTCTCTATTGGCAAGTATTGCCGCAGTTAGCAGCCCCGTGTTTTTTCCAATTAAAGGAGCAAACATCGCCACTCCGCCAACCACTCCGTTTTGCACTCCCACATCCCAAAAAGAATACACCGGCGATTTGCTGTGCTCGCTTACGTATTCGGTTAGCGTTTGCCATAGCGTATGCGTAGTTGTAATGGTGTCGCTCAGATTTGTTCCTGCCAGCACAACTGCGTCTCGCTCAGGGTCCAAATGCGAGAGAGATTTCAGCAAGCTATCCCAATTGGGCTTTTTCCATTCTTCCAGCTTGATTGCTCTCTGGTTAATAGACTTGGTTAAGTGCAGTTGCGACCCTATATCTTTTCCTGCGTCCGAGTCATCGGTTATGAACACAATCCTTTGAATGCTCCTCTGCAAGCGGTTTATAAAGTCTATTTGCGCTGGTACGTCGTAATATTCGTAAACCCCCGACCATAAAGAATTGGCGGAATCTACAAATACAGCCTGCTGCTTGCTTAGGCCGCAAGATACAATCGGAACCTCGCCCCACAGGTTGTTTCCATACTGTCGCGCAAAGTTAAATGCCGGATAATCAACGGTTATAATCGCATCAAATTCGGCTTCTTCATATTTATTTTCAAGCATTGAGTATAATTCCACTTTATGAATCTGGTTAAAGAGGCTTTTTTGCTGGGGTACCTTTAAAATATTCATGTGTTCCAGGTAAATTCTCACATTGCTCTCTTTCAAGACATTTTTTATGCCTTCCGTGATTTGCTCAGCCCAAACAAACTTTGAGTCATAAGAATTTAAAATAAGAACGGTTTGCTGTTGAGGTTGCGCATAGGCAAAAACAGAGATTTCAAGCAACAAAATGGCCAAAATAATAGGCATCAACGGTAAATATAGAAAAATTTGAGCTTGGTTGCAAGGGTAACGGGCTTATTTTTGTTGTTGTTTTTGGAAAAACACCGCAATGAAGTTCCAGTTCATGAAGGAGCGCCACGGCGGGACGGCAGGCTGCCGGGCAGCCACAAGGAGCCTGTTTCCCCGAACATCCTGAACCGGAACTTCACCCAAAGCTCGCCCAACCGCACCTGGGCGAGCGAAAGAATCGCTCTAATGCACCCCGTCTTCTATTTTTTCAAACTTCCTGTCATTGTACCAATCTTGAATTTTCTGCAAAACATCCGGTGAAAAATTCGGCTCGTTGTCTAAAATTCTGTTTGCTGTATTTATGGTTTTCTCTATCAATTGCTTGTCTTTAACCCAGTCAAATAAGTGCAAAATCCAAGCTCCGCTTTGTTCCGAGCCTTCCAGATTTCCGGCTCCCCTGTTCTGCAAATCCATCTCCGCTATTTCAAAACCATCAGTTGTTTGCGAAAAATTTTTCAATCTTTCTTTAGCGGTATTATCATTTTCACATAACAAAATACACCAAGCTCGCACATTTCCTCGTCCAATTCTGCCTCGCAACTGATGCAACTGAGCAAGCCCAAAGTTTTCAGGATTGTCTATCACCATTAAATTCGCTTCCGGCACATTAACGCCAACTTCCACAACGGTTGTGCAAACCAATAGAGATATTTCGCCTCTGGCAAAAGCAATCAAATTTGCGCTGCGCTCAGCTTCCGGCATTTGTCCGTGAACAACCGCAATTTTCCAATCGCTCTTAAACCTTTTCAATTCCTCATAAATGTTGCCTACACTTGCAGCTTCGCCAAATTCATCTTCCTGTACTCTGCTTACAACCCAATAACAACGATTATCAACAAGCGATTTTTTATAGAGAAAATCTTTCATCTGTTCACGAACATTATTTCCTCTCAATTCTGTTCCTACGGGCATTCTACCGGGTGGCTTCTCATTCAAAACTATCGCTTCCAAATCTCCGTAAAAAGTCATTGCCAAGCTACGTGGAATTGGAGTTGCGCTCATCACAAGCAAATCCGGCCTGTCGCCTTTCGCAAGCAAAGCTTCTCTTTGCCGCACTCCAAAGCGGTGTTGCTCATCTATAATCACAAATCCCAAATTGCAAAACTCCACATCTTTGGAAAATAATGCGTGAGTACCTACAACAGCATTTATTTCACCATTTTTTAAGCCAGTCAAAACATCCCTACGTTCTGCCGCTGTCATTGCGCCCACGAGCAAGGCAAGTTTCAATCCAACGCTCTCAAAAATTTTTTCCATGCTTGAAAAATGCTGCCTTGCCAAAATATCTGTAGGCACCATGCACGCTGCTTGCACGCCAACCCCGCAAATACCAATCATAGCAAGTATCGCAACAACAGTTTTTCCGCTGCCAACATCGCCCTGCAAAAGCGCATGGAATTGGCGGCTGCTTTCAAGCCCACTTGTAATTTGTTTTAAAACTTTGGCTTGGCCTTCGGTTAAAATAAATGGCAGATTATTTTTTACTAAATCTATTTTTTGAGAATCTAATTTTCTGGCAATGCCGGAATTCGCAAGCAATTTGCGCCGCCTTGCCATTCGCAAACAGAACGGCAAAAGCACTAAAACTTTATTTGCCAGTTCAGCTTTATAAGCTTCTTCCATAGTTTGCGGGCAGTGCAAGCTTTTGAGAATTTCCATTATAGGCCTAAGCTCTAAAAACGATAACAATTCCGGCGGGCAAATATGTTCATCCGGTTCCAAAATAAGACGCAAGTCTTTTTCCAAAAGCGGTTTTATGAATTTAGCCAGATTTTTGCTTTTTAAATCTGCAGTTTGATGGTAAATTGGTTTTATGCAGCCTGTGTATTTTTCACCTTCTTTTAAAAAAAGTATCTCCGGATGCGACAACTTGCCCGCTTCACCTATAACAATCAACCGCATTTTTTCTTTCAATTTTGATTGCCAATAATGTATTGCTTGCCAAAAAAACATCTCTGTGCTTCCGCTATCATCTCGGAGAATTACGTTAAGGTATTGTCTTTTGCCATACCTCACCTTTACGCTTGCAATATGTCCGTCAAAAACAACCCACTGGCCGGCTTGCGCATCTCTTATTTTAGTTATTTGCCTTTCATCTCGCCATTTTCTCGGCACATACTGTAACAAGTCCCAAGGCGTGTCAATGCCCATTTCTTTCAATGCGGCAATGCGTTTTGGTCCAAGCCCTGGAATAGAAGAGAGAAGCACAAAGCTATCCTCCAAGAAGGCGAGCCACCTCGCAGGTTTTGTTCTGATATTCAGGGCGCATGTGGGCAATATAGAAATTTTCTATATTCTTTGGCGAAAGTTGAAAAAACATAGGAGACTTTATATGGAAAACCAGAAAAAAGGCTTTTTGGAAGGCAAAGCCCCTTATTATTAAAGTCAGAAACACGCTAATCGCATTGGCTGCCGTTGTTTTTACAGCCTGTATTTTTCAATATCTCCAGTATTGCCTATGGATTCCGCTTTGGTCTAATTTGTCATTTGGAGAACGGCTTTCTTATTCTTTTCAGTTATTGCTTTCTCCTAGCGAGTTATTTGAAGAGTTAATTGAGTTCAATGAAGTAGGAACTTGGACCATAGGCAAGACCGGAGAACCCATAAACGGCATAATGTTATTAATTGTATGGATTGCGGAATTTATTCTAATAGCCGGTTTTGCCATCTTTTTAACTTTCAGTTTTCAATCACCCCTAAGCAAATCCAGATTTCCATTCTCGGAAACGGCAAATGATTGGTATATCAACATGAATAAAACAATGGACATAGATGCGCCGGAAGATTTGCTGGATAATCTGAAAAGCCGAATGGAAGGCGGCAACTTTGCCGAGCTTGTGCTTCTTGCCAAAGGTTCAAAGGAGAAAGAGGAATTGTCTAAATCCTTCCGTATTCGTTTAAACTTGTATAAACCGCCACAGAATTCATTTGATGAACCATATTATTTGGATATTGACAAGGTAATATTTACTCTTAAAAATAATAAATACCAAGAAAGCGCTAAAACATTGGTTAAATATTTAGCCATTGACAATCAAAGCGTAATGGAAATTTGGAAAATTTCGCAAATTTAGTGGTGTAACTTGTACATTTTCGTACTCATGAGCCATGTATATTAGCATTCGAAGCGAAATGTTCTCGTTCAACTGTTCCATGAAAACGTCTGAACCCCGCGTAAGTTAACATAAATAGATCTCCTAAGTTTGTGACATTTTGAGCGTTTTTTCCACTAGCCACTGACCACTAGCCTAGAGGAGTAAGCCAGCATTTACTATATTTCCCCTTCGGAAGATGGTCCAACAGGGGGCATCCATTGATTCTTAATCAGCGGGTCGCAGGTTCAACTCCTGCATCATCCAATTGCTTGAACCGCTAATTTTTTTTGCGCTTGGCCTTGCCGTAGGCTTTATAAACAATATTGCCGGCGGAGCCAGTGCTCTTAGCTTGCCTGTTATGATTTTACTCGATTTGCCCCCCACCGTCGCAAACGGAACGAACCGATTTGGAATGCTCATTGGGGTACTCAGTTCTGTGTTCAATATGAAACGCTACGGCTATTTGCGAATGAACATCGCAAAAACTCTCTTGCTGCCAACGATCATAGGAGCATTGTTTGGAACGCTGCTGGTTATGGCTATTGATGATACCGGCTTTCAGGGCTTGCTTGCGGTAGTTATGGTTTTTGTCGCAATTATGAGTTCCCTTGGCATTGACCCATTGGGCAAGCCTCCCGAAGCACCGCCGGCAAAGCCTGGCATCAAGGCTTTTTTAGGATTTATGGCTGTTGGCCTTTATGGAGGATTTTTGCAGGTTGGGGTAGGCTTTATTCAAATTTTCGCGTTGCGCAAATACAGCGGCTTGGACTTGAAGCATGTGAATGCCATTAAAAACTTTATGACAATTTGGATTTTGCTAATAAGCTCCATAGGTTTGTTTTTTGCAGGCAAAATCATATTCAGCCTTGCGTTTTGCATGGCTTTCGGCGGAATTTTGGGCGGCTATTTTGGCAGCAAATTCCAACACAAACACGACCACATTTGGATAAAAAGAGTTATTCAAACCGCAAGCATTGGGCTTGCCGCAAAGCTGATTTACGATTTGGCGGCATGATTTTTCTACATTCCATCTGTGCGAAAATTTTATTCTCTAAGCCTTGGATGCGCAAAAAACCAAGTGGATAGCGAGCGAGCTGCGGCAGAGCTCCTGTCTGCAGGCTTTGAAGCAACTGCTAACCCAAAAGAAAGCGATGTGATTTTGGTGAACACTTGCGGTTTTATAGAATCTGCGCAAGAAGAATCCATAGAGGCAATAATCTCTCTTTTAATACATAAAAAAGATAAGCAAAAGGCTATAATTTATGGCTGCCTTAGCACACGATTCGCAAAAATACTCTCAGAAGAAATTCCGGAAGCAGACGTGTGGCTGGGCAACTATCGCACCGGAATGCTGCTGGAAGCGCTGGGGTTTGAATCGAAGGCAAAAAGATGCAGGGCAAACCCGCCAAAAAGATTGAGGAATTCTGAGTATCCGCACCATGCTTATCTGAAAATATCCGATGGCTGCAACCGTGCGTGCTCTTTTTGCGCAATACCTTTAATCCGTGGAAAACAGGTTTCGCAAAGCATTGAAAACCTGATAGAAGAGGCAAAACAACTGGAAGAAAACGGAGTCAAGGAACTCTCCCTAATAGCTCAGGATTTAAGCTCTTATGGAGTTGACTTGTACAAAACAGCGAGCTTGGAGAAGCTTTTGGAAGCATTGCTTAAAAACACGAAAATCCCTTGGCTGCGCCTGATGTACCTCTATCCTATGCACATAACCGATGGTTTGCTGAACTTAATGGCAAAAGAGCCGAGAATTTGCAAATACGCAGATATGCCAATTCAGCATGCAAGCGACAAAATGCTAAAGCTTATGCGCAGAAAATACAGCGAAAAGGATTTGCGGAGCCTGCTTTGCAAAATGCGGGAAAAAGTTCCCGGCATAACGCTGAGAACAACGGTTCTTCTCGGTTTTCCCGGCGAAACACACAATGATTTTGAAAAGCTTATGAACCTTGTGGATGACACGTGCTTTGAACTTCTCGGCGGTTTTATATGGTCACCGGAAAATGGAACCTCAGCCATGAAATTAGAGGAAAAACGAGTTTCTGAAAAAACCGCGAGAATAAGGCTGGACGCTTTGATTGAAAGGCAGGAAGAGATTTCCGCCGAAAAAAACCGCAAGTTGATAGGGCAGACGCTGGATGTGATTTTAGACAGCGCGACGCAAGCCCGCACTCATGGCAATGCTTTGGAAACGGACGACATAGTTAATATTTCAAAAGGAAGCGGCAAAGCCGGAGAATTTAAAAAAGTGAAAATAACAAACGCCACAGCGCACGAACTGGATGGTTTTTTTGTAAATTAAAGAAATGAGAATTTTAAAAGTTGAGAGTTGAGAATTGAGAGTTGAGAGTTATATTTTACAAGTTATCGCTTTTTTTCAAAAGCGTATGCATATAAATTTGCCCCACTCTCCACTCTCCACTCTCCACTCTCAACTAGCATTGACGTTAACATTAATGTTAATTTCCTGCACTACTACTTCAATGGTTAGGGACAATGCTAACGCACTTTATGAGGAATATAAAAGCGCGGCGAAATACCATGATGAATCTGAAAAAAAATATTTGCTTCTGCTTGAAAATCTGGAAAAGTACCCAAAAGAGGAATATCTTTTGTTGCAAAAACAGTTGCTTCGCAAAGAAATAGAGCAAAACAGGCTGCTTATGCTGCAAGCTCGCTCGGAATTCGAAAAAGCGTTGCAGAATTGGGACTTGTCGGTACAAAAATTAGAAACCGGCATTCCACTGGATTCCATAGATTTAAGGCAGATTTTTGGGCTTCCATCCCCAAAAGACACCGTGCTTATTTACGATGAACCTTGAATAAAAACAGCCATCATCTCTAAATGAAAAGTTTGAGGATAAAAGGCGAAGCCTTGGACAGAGGCTAGCTCATAGCCTGCGTCCAGCAATTTGCGGGTATCTCTGGCAAGAGTCGCAGGGCTGCAGGAAACATAGATTATTTTATCGCATTTAAGTTTATTGAACAACTTGTTTGTGAGCCCTGCCCGTGGCGGATCTATAAGCACGCAACCGCCAAAATCATTCCATTCTTCGGCATTCGTTGCATAAAATTCACAATTCTTGCCCAAATTTTTTTCAGCGAATTTTTTGCACAACGGATTTTGCTCAATCGCTATAACCCGTTCAAATTTATCTTGCAAAAATGCCGAAAACAATCCAACTCCGCAAAAAACATCAAAAAGAAGCTTGCCTTCGCCTGCAGCTTTGCACGCTTCTTCTATTAGCTTTGGAAGCAGCTCCAAATTGCTCTGAAAAAACACGCTTTCGTTTGCATGAATGTATTTGCCTAAAAATTTTTCGCTCTGATTGTCGAACAAATATGTTTTTTCGGTTGCTTTTAATTTTTCGTTCAGCTTGTCTGAGAGAACCATGCACTTCTCTATGGGAATCACAATGTTGCTGCCTCGCATTTGAAACCCGCCGGGCGCAAACACCTGCGCACGAAAACGATAACCCCACTCCGAACCATAGTGTATTTCAAAATTTGGCGGCAAGTTTATTTTTGCTATCCTTGAAAACAAATCCAATACAATTTGCCTGAGAAGTTCTATTTGCAAATCAAACTGCGCATATTGCGCATTGCAGCCACCGCATTTGCCATAATACGGGCAAGGCGGATTTCTCCTTTTTGAATGCGGTTCCAAAATTTTTACGACGCTTGCTTTGGCAAAGTCTTTTTTCTGCTCGGTTATTTTTATTTCTGCAAGCTCGCCGGGCAAGGCTCCTTCCACAAAGCAAACAGAACCATTAGGCAAGCGGGCAAGCCCCGCTCCGCCCTGAACGCATTTCTCAATTTTCAGAGTCTTTTTCCCAACTGAACTTTGACCCAATCGTTTGCCTTTGAATCCCAATAAATCAGGTAAGCGGTTGTGCCGAAAATCACTTCTATAAAACCTGGGTTTTCCAACACTATTTTCTGCTTGTTGGCTGCAATATGCTCTCCTGCGGTCGCAAGCATAAGGCCGTTTTCCACAATTGCGCTTTTGTCTGCGCTGCCGTATGGCATAAGTTCGTAAGAGCCATCGGGCTTGGATAGGTTGATAAATAGCGCAACCTGCCCTTTTCCGGGATTCATCAAGTGGGCTGCGGCATCAATTAAGCCATCTCCGTTGAAATCAGCTTTTACATATGTCAGCAAGTTTTTGTTCTCTTTTAGCCTAGCCGCGAAATTCGAAAGCTCTTTCGCCATTTCCGGGAAGCGCCATTCTTCTGGGGCAAAGAAAGGCACAGTATCCATAGTTAATTTTGAAACAGGAAGTTTTTTTGGTTTTGTGTACTTAAAATCCAAGTTGCCGTTTACGCCGGTCAGTTCCATTTCGGTATCTGTTATGGATAAAATGGGCAATGATTTTTTTACTTCCTCTTTAATTAATTTTTCAATTTCTTTTAAAGAGCCTTGGGCGGCGGCTTCGTCGCTTGCGGTACCTTCTACTATTTCTGCTGTAAAGTTTTTCAGATATTTTCTTAAAGCGTCTTTTTCAAGGCGATATTCTCCGTCCATGGATACTTTCAGTGTGTATTCCGGGGAATTTACCTTGTAAATGGCAGTTTCGGTGTATTTCCAGTCATCCGTCAGCTTTAGAGTGTCTTTTTCAAGGATAGTTTTAGCGCTTGGATCCGGAGTCTGCGGCCCGGCCAGCGACCAGTTTCCTGTGACAGCTTTTGATGTTACAGCGCTGCTGGCAAAAACAGCAAAGAATAAAATGCCAAAAAGAACTTTTTTCATAAGAACCTCACTATTGTTTTGTAAATAGAAATATAGTAAATAACACTGGCGGCACATTAGCTTTCAAACAGACCGTTTATGTAATCGGTTTTGTTGAACGGAACCAAATGCTCTATTTTTTCTCCTACTCCAATCCAGAGAATAGGGATATTAAGCTCGCTTGATATGGAAAGCACGGAACCGCCTTTTGCGGTGCCGTCGAGCTTTGTCACAATAAGGCCGGTAAGCTTAAAGTTTTCATGGAATGTTTTGATTTGCTTTATCACGTTTTGCCCGGTGTTGCCGTCTATTACAAGCCATATGTCGTGGGGAAATCCTTCGTTCACTTTTTTTACAACACGAACTGTTTTGTGAAGCTCTTCCATTAGATGGTCTTTGTTGTGCAGCCTTCCTGCGGTGTCTAGAAATACAACGTCGCTGCCTCTGGCAATGGCCGCTTTGCAAGCATCGTAAGCTACAGCCGAGGGGTCTGAGTTTTCCTGGTGTTTTACAAAATCTGCGTTGGCGCGCTGTGCCCAGGTTTCCAGTTGTTCAATGGCCGCTGCTCTGAACGTGTCTCCTGCGGCGAGCAAAACAGATTTTCCTTCTTGTTTCAAGCGGTGCGCCAACTTTCCTATGGAGGTTGTTTTTCCTGCTCCGTTTACTCCTATTATTAAAACAACGTGCGGTTTGCCGTTCCACTGAAGTTTTGGCGGGTCAATCAGCAAGCGCTCGGCTTCGTTTCGCAGAATATCGTTTATTTCTTTTTGAGTTAAGGATTTGCCAAGCCCGTGTTCTCTCAGGGCATCTGTCAACAAAAACGCAGCTTCCACTCCAACATCGGCTTTTATCAATTGCTCTTCCAAATTCTCGAGCATTTCGTCTGTTATTTTGCCAACGCCAGCAATGGATTTAAATTCGCCCATCAAAGCGTCGCGAGTTTTTGCAAGTCCTGATTTTATTGCGGAAAAGAGAGACATTTTTTAATCCTTGGTTTGATGATTTTTCCAAAATCGGAATTTATCTCATAGCCAATTCCGTTTCTGCCCAGATTTTCAGCAGCAAGCAAAGATGTTCCGCTTCCGCAAAAAGGATCCAGTATTGTTTCGCCTATGTAAGAGTACGCTTTGATAAGCCGGTAGGGGAGTTCGTAGGGAAAAGGAGCGATATGTTCTCTGCCTTTTCCGCTTTTTTCCGGTTTCATAAGCCATACATCGCTGTTTTTTATAGAAAGCCAAAAGTCTTTGCCAAGTTTTGATTCTTCCTTTATTTTTTTTGTTAAATGAGCGTATTTGTTGAATTTTTTTTCATCTGGTTTTTGAAATTCCAAAATAGTTTCATGCATATTGTTGAGCAGAATTCCGCCGGGGTAAGGATAAGTTCCAAAGTGCGCCTTAACACCGTTGGTTTTGTGCCATATTATGTCTCGTTTAAAAATAAATCCTATGCTCTCGCACAAATCCGTGCTTTTGCCAACTAGGTTTATTGTTCTGAAACTTTTGTCATAATGAACGGGCAAGTTCATGATATTCAAAAAAAATTTTCGCCCGGGTTGCAGAACTCTAAAAACCTCTTTCCAAACTTTTCCGATTTCGTTTAGCCATTTGTCCAGATTGTGGATATTGCCCAAATCGTTTGTTTTTTTTGAATAGGTTTTTGCGTCAAAATATGGTGGCGAAGTGACAACCAAGTGAATGGAGCAATCACTCAAATCATCCATTTTTTGCGAATTTTTGAAGAATATTTTCTGCGCTATGCCTTCCATTTACACCACGCTTTTCACTTCGTCAACAATGCCGTATTCCTTGGCTTCCTTTGCGCTCATAAAGTTGTCGCGGTCTGTGTCTTTTTCCAGCTCTTCTTTGGATTTTCCCGTGTGCTCGCTGAAGATTGAGTTCAAAACATCGCGAATTCTCAGCATTTCTTCTGCCTGTATAGCAAGGTCGCTGGCTGGGGCTATCATTTCGCCGTGGATTAGCGGTTGGTGTATCATTATTCTGGCGTTTGGCCATGCATAGCGTTTGCCTTTGGTTCCGGCGCATAAGAGTACGGCTCCGAAAGAGGCGGCTTGCCCTGCGCATATAGTTATCACGTTGCTTTTCAGCGATTTCATGCAATCGTAAATTGAAAGTCCACTGGAAATAGCGCCTCCGGGGCTGTTTATAAAGAAGTAAATATCTTCGCTTGAAAGGCTGTCCAGGTAAAGAAACTGCTTTACCAGCTTTTCTGCGCTTGAATCTTCAACCGGCCCCCACAGAAACACACGCCTGTTCTTTGCCAGTGCATACTCGGCTTCTTTAAGAAAATCTTTTTTGCTCTCTTCTTTTTCTTCGTCGCAACTCATGTCAGTCTCCTAAATTTGATGATAATATAGAAAACAACCAACCAGCTAAAGCTGGTGGCTTTAACCGGTGGGGACTGAAAGTCCCGCCAAAGGACACGACCGCATAGTCGTGTCAGCTCTCCACCAGGAAACCCTCCACAT
>Ga0181987_10684_pt1 | contig 18850 bp, 12 predicted proteins | sample TergutCo191P1_FD_120224 | JGI IMG/M metagenome (GOLD analysis project Ga0181987, IMG submission 120224)
TCGGGAATGGAAGCCAAATCAACTCCCATGAATGCTCTGAACGACTCCATGTCGTATATGGAATCCTCCAGTCCCTCATCGCTGAGGGAAAACCATATCTGAAGAAAATACATGCGCAGATTTGTGGCATGCATTAAATATAATTTATTTTTACTAAAAATGCAACCCCTTTTTCAGCATTTACTATAATAAATAATTGTTAACTCAATGTCCAAAGAACTGGGCGGGATTATTGCGCAACACTTTTATCTGCCTAAAAATGGGATTTTTTACACTTTTAGGCTGGTATTTTTGTATATTTAACACATGAAACGAGATGTTATGAAGTCATTGAAGGAGTGGAAACGCTCTGAACGGCGCAAGCCGCTTATGCTGTATGGAGCCAGGCAGGTTGGCAAAACTTGGCTTATGCAGGAGTTTGGCCGGACTGAATTCAAAAACGTTTTGTATCTCAATTTTGACAAAAACAAACGTGCGAAACAAATTTTCGGAGATGACATAGAACTTGGCTATCTCCTTCCACGGCTTGAAAATGAATTTGAAATTAAAATAGACCCCAAAAACACTTTGATGATTTTTGATGAAGTACAGGAATCCCAGCGAGCAAAAGATTCGCTGAAATACTTCAATGAAGAAGCTCCGGAATACCACATAATAGCAGCGGGAAGCTTTCTTGGCGTGGCATCCGGCAAGTTTCCGGTTGGGCAAGTCGACAGGCTTACTATATACCCAATGTCATTCTATGAGTTTTTAGAGGCCATTGGCCGCAAGCAGTTGCTTGACGCATTGAAGGGGCTTGATTCTCGCATGATAACGGGTTTGTCCCATACGGCTTCGGAGTTGCTCAAAACATATTTTTATGTTGGCGGAATGCCTGCGGCGGTTCATGCTTATGCTGAAACAAAAAATATAAGCAAAGCTCGGGAAGTTCAGGAAAATATACTTGATGATTATAAAGGCGATTTTTCAAAGCACATCAGAGCGGTTGACATTCCGAAAGTTCGCATGCTGTGGGACTCCATTCCGGTACATTTGGCAAAAGAGAAGAAAAAGTTCATTTACAAGGAAATCAAAACCGGCGGACGTGCGGCGGAATTTGAAAACGCTATGGATTGGCTTGTGAACACAGGCCTCGTTTACAGGGTTATGAGAACGGAAACGGCAAAAATGCCATTGCTGTCTTATCAACAGCGTGATATTTTCAAGCTGTTTATGCTGGATATCGGTTTGATTTGCGCTCATGCAAGGGTTGATTTGAAAACATTCCTGCAACCTGATGCAAATATATTTGATGATTTCAGGGGAGCCATGACTGAGCAGTTTGTGTTGCAGGAATTAAAAACTTTGGCTGCAAATCCCATACTATATTGGGCAAACGAGCAAGGCCACAGCGAAGTTGACTTTGTTTTGCAGCACGAAGGCGAAATAATACCCATAGAGGCAAAGTCATCTGAAAACGCAAGGGCAAAGTCGCTGAAAGTTTATATTGATATGGAAAAACCGGCCCATGCGGTCAGGACTTCGCTTAAAAATTACGGCGTAAACGGCAATTTATACTCAGTGCCCTTGTATATGATGGGTTCTTTTTGGGATATATTATTCTGAGCGGGCCTCCTATGCAAGCTCTTTTTTCTATATTACCCCCCATGACACGCATTGTATCTAAGTTCGGTGGAAGCTCTCTTGCAGACGCAATACAGTTTCGCAAAGTAAGGTATATTCTAGAGGGTAATCCGAATAGAAAAATAGTGGTGGTATCAGCACCCGGCAAAAAAGATCCTAAGGAGACCAAGCTAACCGATTTGCTATACGCCATTTATGATCTCGCAAAAAATGGCTTGGACTTTTCAGAACCTTGGAAGTTTGTAAAAGGACGCTTCATTGAAATAACGGAAGGGCTTTCCATAAAATCAACCATACGCGAAGAACTGGAAGAATTGGAAAAGTCATTGCAAAAACAATCAGATGATCTTTCCGTTGATTTCGTTGTAAGCCGAGGCGAATATTTATGCGCAAAAATAATGTCCGAATATCTCAGCGCAAAATTCATAGACGCTTATCCCATTATCCAATTTGACAGCCAACACCGTGTGACGCAAGAAAGCCTTGACAACTTGGCAGCCGCGCTCGCAGACCCGGAACCTCTTTATGTTATTCCCGGTTTTTACGGAAGCGATATGCAAGGCAAACTCAAAACATTCACACGTGGCGGCTCAGACATAACCGGCGCCATTCTGGCAAATGCTTGCGACTGCCTGTTGTACGAAAACTGGACCGATGTATCCGGGCTTCTCATGGCAGATCCCCGCATTGTTCAAGAAGCGCATTCCATAAATTATGTCAGTTACAGAGAAATAAGAGAACTCGCATATAGCGGCGCAAACGTTTTGCACGACGAATCCATAGCCCCGTGCAGAGCAAAGAACATTTCCATAAACATAAAAAATACCAACAACCCGAGCGACTTGGGAACAATAATAGGACCAACTCCGGCAAGCGTGTCAAAAACAATAACCGGCATAGCAGGCCGCAAAGAATTTTCAATGGTTTATATCGAAAAAAGCATGATGAACAAAGAAAAGGGCTTTGGGCGCAAGGTTCTCGGAATTTTGGAAGACCACGATGTTTCTTACGAACTTTCCCCTTGCGGCATTGACTCTATGAACATTGTGGTTGATTCCAAATCCTTCCACAGAGTTCAGCCAATCGTTTTCGCAGAAATTCAACAAAAGATGCAGCCCAATAAAATAAAGATTTTCAACAATCTAGCGCTCATAGCGACGGTAGGCCACGGAATGGTGAGCCAAACCGGAACAGCCGCAAGGCTCTTCAGCGCGCTTGCCAAAGAAAACATAAACGTGCGCATAATAGACCAGGGCTCATCGGAAATAAACATAATAATCGGAGTTAGCGAGGTTGACTTTGAAAAAGCCATAAGAGCCATTTACAGGGAATTCGTGGATTGAAGTATTTCCCGTAGAATTTACTATATTCCACGAATATGCCTATTACATCCCCACTATGGCTTCTTGTACTTGCTTCCACAGTAATCGCTCTCACATTTGCCTTGTTTTTTTATAAAGGCATGATGAAAAAGCCGGAAGGCAACCAAAAAATGAAAGACATAGCCCAATACGTCAGAGAAGGGGCTATGGCATACCTTAAACAGCAATATAAAACCGTTTCGATGGTATTTGCAATATTATTCATTATTTTAACAATTCTTGCCGTGCTAGGCATTCAAAATCCCTTTGTTCCCATAGCGTTTTTAACCGGAGGCTTCTTTTCCGGGCTATGCGGTTTTTTGGGGATGAAAACAGCCACTAGAGCAAGCAACAGAACTGCAAATGGCGCAATACAAAGCCTTAACAACGCCTTGCAAATTTCCTTTCGCAGCGGAGCCGTGATGGGCCTCGTGGTGGTGGGTTTTGGACTGCTGGACATAGCTGTTTGGTTCATGCTGCTGAACTATATGTTCGCTAATAATATATTCGGCTTTGGCGTTGGCTACACAGAGCAGCAAAAATTGGTGGAAATAACAACAGTCATGCTCACATTCGGAATGGGAGCAAGCGTTCAAGCATTGTTTGCACGTGTTGGCGGCGGAATTTACACAAAAGCCGCAGATGTTGGCGCAGACCTTGTTGGCAAAGTAGAAGCCGGAATTCCGGAAGATGACCCTCGCAACCCGGCAACCATTGCAGACAACGTGGGAGACAACGTGGGAGACGTTGCCGGCATGGGAACTGATTTGTATGAAAGCTATTGCACATCCATTTTGGCCACCGCTGCTTTGGGAGCCGTTTTGTCCGGAACCGGAGGCATTGAATTCATAATAGCCCCAATGATAGTTGCGGCGCTTGGAATTTTATTTTCAATCTTCGGCATAATGATTGTCCGTACAAAAGAAGACGCAAACTCCAAGACCTTGCTGCGCTCGCTCTTGACTGGAACTCTGAGCAGCTCGTTTTTCATTTTAGCCGCAGTCGCAGGGCTTGCGTATTGCAACGTGATAACATGGGGAATTTTCGGTTCTGTGGTGTCTGGCTTGATAGTTGGCATAATCATAGGGCAATTCACGGAATATTATACTTCAGACATTTACAAGCCAACTCAAGGCATAGCGAAACAGGCAAATCTTGGACACGCCACCACAATAATAGAAGGCATAGCCATTGGCATGAAAAGCACCGGATACCCGGTTGTTTGCGTTGTTATAGGCATTCTTTTGGCATTCGGGTTCGCCGGCGGTTTTAGCGATTTGTCTCTTGGGCTTTATGGAGTGAGCTTTGCCGCAGTTGGAATGCTCTCCACGCTCGGCATAACTCTTGCAACAGATGCCTTCGGGCCAATAGCAGACAACGCCGGAGGCAACGCAGAAATGGCCGGTTTGCCAAAAGAAGTTCGCAAACGCACAGATGAACTCGATATGCTTGGCAACACAACAGCCGCAACGGGAAAAGGCTTTGCCATTGGCTCTGCTGCCCTAACCGCTATTGCGCTTCTCGCTGCTTACATAGAAGAAGTGAAGCACTGGCTTGGCAACCTTGCCGCAGAAGCAAACGGAGCCTTCAAAGCAGGCTCGGTCACATTCACAGACACCCAAGAAACACTTGTGAAATTATTCCCAAACGCAAGCGGAAACAGAGCCATAGTAGAAGACGGAACTCTTGTAGGGCTGGTTGCGCAAAATGCCGGCATAGCTGATTTTATGACCGCATACAATTTAACCCTGATGAACCCAATGCTGCTTTGCGGATTGTTCATTGGCGCAATGCTGGTTTTCCTTTTTTGCTCCATGTGCATTCAAGCGGTGGGCAGAGCGGCTGGCGCAATGGTAGAAGAGGTTCGCCGCCAGTTCCGCGAAATTGATGGCATTATGGAAGGAACCGGCAAGCCGGATTATGCCCGTTGTGTTGCTATAAGCACGGCCGGTGCGCAAAGAGAAATGATTTTGCCCTCTATGATGGCAGTGGTTGTTCCGATTTTGGTAGGTCTTGTGCTGGGCGTTCCGGGCGTGTTCGGTCTTTTGGCCGGAGCACTTGCGGTTGGATTCTCGCTCGCAACCATGCTGAACAATTCCGGCGGCGCATGGGACAACGCAAAAAAGTTTATAGAAAAAGGCAACTTTGGCGGCAAAGGCTCAGATGCGCATAAAGCAGCCGTTACAGGCGATACCGTTGGAGACCCGTGCAAAGACACAGCAGGGCCTTCAATCAACACCTTGATGAAATTGATGGCGATGGTAAGCGTTGTTTTTTCCGGATTGGTTGTGAAATACAGCGAAATGTTCATGGGGTTGTTCAGATGATGCAGAAAGCCAAATTTTTAGCAATTTTTTTGATGCTTGCGTTAGCGTCTTGCTCTAAAAAACCTGCTGTGGATTTTAGCTTGCCGCCGCCTAACCCAGAAGCTCCGATGGCGTTTTTTGGCGAAGGCAATATGAATCAGGAAATGCGGCAGGAATATGCGGCCACTCTTCAAAACGCAGGGCTTTACAATTTTATTTTGGAAAATTATTCGGATAAACAAATGGAAAACGCCGTGGAAATTCGCCTCAATTACGAGGAGCAGAAAAAAAATATTTTGATATTGAACGCTGAATTTTTAAAAAGCGGGGAAACAACTTTTAAATTTACGATAAAAGAAGAATACGAGAAGAAAAAACAGGGGAAAAAAGTTCTGCTAGACAGATTTTTGCAGGAAATAAAAAGAACTTCAACTTCAGTTGAGCCTAGGGGAAAATGCAGAGGGTAGCAGAAGTTTGCATTCCCAATACAGTTTTGGATAGTTTGTCGTATGAGGCGGACGAAAGTGTTGAAAAGGGAGCAGTTGTTTGGGTAACGCTGAGGGGAAAGAAAAAAATGGGCCTTGTGCTGGACATACATAGCAACGCCCCAAAGTACGCATTGAAGCCTGCGACCAGCCACGAATCAGGTTATGTGTTTTCCCAAAGGTACCTTGAAACGCTAAAGTGGTGCGCTAATTATTATATGTGCTCAACCGGAGAGGCGTTAACGGCATTTTGGCCGGCAGACATGGAAAAATATTTATGCAACTAACCGATGAGCAGCAAAATGCGCTGGAGCAATTGCAATCCATGCTGCAAGGCGATGGTTTTCGCGGCGCGCTTTTGCACGGAGTAACGGGCAGCGGAAAAACGCAGGTTTATTTGGAGCTTTCCAAAAAGGCATTGGACTTGGGAATGAAAATTCTGATACTAGTGCCGGAAATAAATTTAACGCCGCAAACCAGAAAGCGATTTGAAGATTTTTTAAAATGCGAAATACCTATTTTGCATTCAGGGCTGGGCGCAAAAGAAAAAAGGGAAACATGGAAAAAATTGTTGGATTGTAATATTTGTAGAGACGCAATGCATTGCGTCTCTACATATGCGGTAACCCCAATCCTTATGGGCACACGTTCGGCGATTCTGACGCCGTTTGAACCGCAATTGATAATAATAGACGAAGAACACGATTCCTCTTATAAACAACAAGACCCTGCGCCACGCTACAACGTCAGGGAAATGGCTTTTCATATTGCGCACAAGTATGGCGCGCTTGTGGTTTTGGGTTCTGCCACGCCTTCCATGGAAAGCTATGAAAACGCAAAAAAAGAAAATTTGAAATTAATAGAATTGAAAAAAAGGCCCGGCGGGCTGCCATTGCCCAAAGTCATAATAGCAGACATGAAAGAAGAAAGGAAAAAACAGGACAAGGATTTGATGCTCTCGCCTACTCTGCGCGATGCTCTTGCCAAAACGCTTTTGGAAGGAAACCAAGCCATAATTTTATTGAACCGCAGAGGATACAGCACAACCAGAATTTGCGAGGAATGCGGAAACACCCTGCAATGCACGGATTGCAATGTTGTTCTTGTTTATCACAAACAATACAACAAGCTCATGTGCCATTATTGCGGCAAGCTTTTTCCCTCCGACACTCATTGCCAGTGTGGTTCCGATAAATTTGTTTTTTTGGGAAGCGGCATAGAAAAAGCAGAGGAAGAAATTATGGAATGGCTGCCAAGCGCGAAAATTCTTCGCCTTGACGCAGACACAACGAGCGGAATTGGAGCAACGGAAAAACTTTTGCAAAAATTCAGAAGCAAGGAGTGCAACATTCTTTTGGGAACGCAAATGGTGGCAAAGGGGCATGATTTTCCTGATGTTTCGCTTGTGGGCGTGCTTTGCGCAGACATTGGGAGCGCAATTCCGGACTTTCGCGCAGGAGAGAGATATTTTCAGCTTTTAACACAGGTCGCAGGCAGAGCAGGCCGTTTTTTGGAAAATTCGCAGGTGATAATTCAAACTTTTTGCCCGGAAAACCCGATTATGCAATTTGCGATAAAGCATGATTATTTAGGTTTCTCAAAATGCGAACTTGCCGAAAGGCAAGAAGCCTTTTACCCTCCGTTCTGCAAAATGATTCAAATAAGACTGCAAGGCAAAAGCAAAGCCAGATTGGATTTAGTGGCAAAGCGGTTAGCGGAGAGTTTGCCCGGAAAGGTGCTGGGCCCCGCAGAGCCATTTATTTCCAAGGCGCAAAAATTGCATCGTTTGGTGATAACATTGAAGGCCGCAAACCCCGCAAATATTAAAAAGGCGATTGACAGCGTAGATTCAAAAGGCGTTGAAATCCGTATTGATCGTGATTGCTAGCGCACCACCCCCACTCTCACCCATTTTTCCTTTTTCTTTCCGCTGGCAAATTTTACCGTTAATCTTGCGCTATATACATCGCTGCCTAGCTTTGATAAATCTATTGGCTCTTCTGATTTTGAGATTGATTTGCTAAATACTTTGAAACCGGTAATATCATAAATATCTAAAGTTACGTCGCTTGCCACGTTGCCCAGCCTGTACCTTATAGACGCTTTGCCTTTGCGAATTGGATTTGGAAAAAGAAAAAATTCCGTTATTTCATCTTTTGGCGGCAAAGTTGAAATCGGTTTTTCTTCAAACTTCTTTGCAAACGGCAAATAAAAAGCGCTCATTCCACCTCTGTGCTTTGCATATAAACACTTCGGATTATCAGAGGCGTAAAGGCTCAATGTGTCGGGGCTGCCATATTCAAAAGCTCCGGCTATAAGAGGGAATTCGTCTTTCAGCAATTTGCCCTTGCTATTCACCGCTAAAATCAAGCCGTTATCCGTGGGAACCAAAATATCCAAAGTATCGTTGCCGGTTATGTCAACTGCGAGAGGATTTGAATTCAGCGCAAAAGGTTCTCCATTGGAAAGAATCACAGGGAAACTCGGCAAAGGGACTTTGTTGGAATCCACAACGTAAAGCCTGTTGTTGCCCAAATAAAGAGAATCCGCATAGCCGTTGCAATCTATGTCCGCAAACATTTTCGGCTCTATCAAATTTGCATCCGCAGGGCATTCTTCTTCCGTCGCTGGCCTTGCGTATTTTCCCAGCCATTCTATTTCAACCTCGTATTTCGCAGATCGCCAAGTGATAATAGTATCGCCTATAATTCCGTTGAAGGATTTTTCCTGTATTGCGTTTGCTGGAATTTTCGCTGTTATTTTAATTCCCGAATATCCGCCGAAAGTAGAAGCTGTGTTTGCGTAACCTGAGGGGTTTATTGAAAATACCGTGTCTTTGCTCTTCAATCTTTTATGCGGAATTAAATCGCTGCCGGAGCCAAAGTAAAAAACACCCTCCCCTGCCGCATTTTTAAATTCCTTGCCAAGCCCCAAAACTCCGCTCGCCTCTATCAAGGCAATGCCAAACTGATGGTCTCTGAATGTATCTCCGTTCCAGGCATTGATTGCGCCATATGGAAGCAGCTCCCTCGCATACCAGTCATTTACATGCCAAGCCGCTATGCCGCTCGCAGGAATAGCAGCGTCTATTTCATCTATGTATTCCACAACAGAAACCGTATCGAGAAATTTTGAGCGCAAACTGTCGATATGCATAAGTTGCTCATTCACTTTAACCATCTCGGAAGCATTTGTTGTTCTCTGCCTGTTTTCCAGCAGAATATATTCGTTGCCGTTTATGGGAATTTTTACAATTTCTCCCAAGCCAATTTCAACAGTACTATTTTTATTCACCTCCTTAACACTCGCCCATCCTTTGTAAGCCCTCATCCATGCGCTCGGCATGCTGGGGAAAAAACCATTGCCGGCGTTGTAGCCCGCAAAATCCATTCCATCAAAATAACCGAGCCTCGAATAACCCTTTACCACGTCGTAAGAATACGGAAGCCCCAGCTCTCGCCCTATTTGGCTTGTTATTGTTCCGTTAATTCCCCAGTTAAGCCCGTCTTGCGAAGCTGTTTCGCTTGTGACCATCACGGATGTTATTGTGTCTCCTTCGGAGATTGCAAAGCCTCTCCAAAATTCTCCCCATGTTGTGTCTATATAGGAATCCATAAAATCGCCGGGGGTATTCGCGCCTCTGGTTCCCATAGTTCCGCCGTCAACCAAGCGGTTCGCTCCGGCATGCGCTATTAAAATAACTCTTTTGCCGAACATGGATGGCTCAAGCGGTTTTGCCGGGTCGTTTTTTGCCATTTCCAAAACATCGTTCACAAAATCGGCGTAGTCAACGGCTCTCGCAGAATCAAATTCTGCCATTTTTTCGCCTTTTTTGCGGCTTGTTCTGTTGTAGTCTATTATGTATTTTGGCAATTGGTAAATGCCATAGTACTTTGCATCGATTGATACATTGCCAATTTGCTTGAAATAATTTTCCGCAAACTTCACATGGCTTTTCCAATACTCTTCGCTTCCTTTTGAGCCTTCAAAAAAACCCCGCCCCGTTGTAAGAGAATTATCCGTTTCCTCATATCTAAACTGCACTCTGAGCACTCGAATATCAAGCGTCTGCGCAAAAATACATACAGGCAAAAGAAGAATTAAGAGCCGCATCCTATCCCATAGTTTTTGCGTCATCGTCTCTTTCGGAAGCGCCAAGGACTTGTTCCAAAGTTGTTATGCCTGCTTTTGCCTTGTCCATGCCATCCATGCGCAATGTGCTCATGCCTTGTGCCAAGCATACTCTTTTTACTTCATCGCCGCTCGCTCTCTTCAGAACCAAATTGCGAACTTCTTCGCTGGGAACCAAAAATTCAAAAATACCTATACGGCCCTTGAAACCCGTTGTTTCGCACTTGTTGCAACCCTTGCCTCTGTAAAATTTCACATCGTCGGGAATGCCAAGATCCTTTCTGAGCGCAGCGTCTATTTTGTCTTCTTCTTTGCAGTTCTGGCAAATTTTTCGCACAAGCCTCTGAGCCAAAACACCCTTAATGGCGGTAGCCACAAGGAACGGCTCCAAGCCCATTTCCAGCAAGCGAGGGAATGCGCCGGCAGCATCGTTGGTGTGCAATGTGCTGAACACTAAATGACCTGTTAACGCAGCCTCTATAGCCATGCTGGCTGTTTCTTTATCGCGCATTTCGCCTATCATTATCACATCAGGATCTTGACGGAGAATAGCTCTTATGCCGTTTGCGAATGAAAAGCCGGCGGCATTGTTTATTTGCGCCTGGTTAACTCCATCAATATTCATTTCCACAGGGTCTTCCATTGTGGTGATGTTTATGGTGTTGTCTAAAATACGGCGTATGGATGCGTAAAGAGTAGTTGATTTACCTGAACCGGTTGGGCCGGTTACAAGCAAAATTCCGTTTGGCAAATGAATTGTGTAATCCAGTTCTCTGAACACCGGCGCTCTGAAACCCATCTGGTCAAGGTCTATCTGGCCTGATGTAGGGTCTAAAATACGCATTACAATTTTTTCCACCACGCCTCTTTTGCGAAGGGAAACAGGGAAAGAGCTAACACGCAAATCAACTTCCTTGCCTCTAGCGCGAACAGTGAAGCGGCCGTCAAGCGGCCTGCGTTTTTCCGCAATGTCCATGCGAGACAAAAGCTTTACCCTAGACAAAACCTGCGGCATAAGGCGAGCCGGAATAGGCGGCAAAACCATTAAATCGCCGTCTATGCGAATGCGCAGTTTTAAAAACGTTTCTTGCGGCTCCAAGTGAATATCAGAGGCCTTGCGAGCAATAGCGTCTTGAATAATTGAATTAACCAGTTTTATAACCTGCTGGCCTTCTTCATCGGAGAGTTGTTCTTCTAAGGCTGCGGCTTCTTCGTCTTTGTTTACTGTTTGCAGGTCTTCGTCTTCGTTAAGGCGGGTAAGCTCTCTTATGGCTTCTCCGCTGGAAGAGCCTACATAGACACGGTTTATGGCTTCCGATATATCTTTTTCGCTTGCCATTACCGGGTCTATTTCCATTTGAACCTTGAACCTTATGTGGTCAAGAGTTCTCTGGTTGCTTGGGTCGTGCATGGCAAGGTTTAATACTTTGCCTTTGATGCCTAATGGAACAACCTTGTAGGAACGGCAGAATTCTTCCGGCAAAAGCTGCACAACTTCCGGAGCTATAAACAAATCGCCAAGTGAAACCGATGGGATTTCAAGCTGGGAGGAGAGGATCTCTATCAGCCTTTCTTCCGTCATGTAGCCCAGTTGCATAAGCATTTTGCCAAGCCTAAGCCCAGTTCTCTTTTGTTCTTCAAGCGCTCTGTCGCGCTGTTCCGCTGTTATATAACTTTTTTCGACAAGCAGCTCGCCAATTCTTTTGTGTTCGCTTGCCTGCAATTGCTCGCCCAGAATCACAGTCATTTGTTCTTCTGTGACAAATCCCAGGCGGGTCAAAATTTTGCTTAAATGAAGCCCTGTACGCTTTTGTTCGCCAACTGCATGGGTAAGCTGGTCTTCGTCTATAAGACCTTTCTGTACCAGCAGTTCGCCAATATTCAGTTTAACGGGCATTACTGAATTTTCCAGACAGATACTTTTATTGTTCTGTTGTTACCTACCATAGTTGGAGCTCCATATGTGGCTACCAAATAATCATTTGATGTCCATTCACCGCCGGAAGCACCGTTTGTTCGAACCATAATATAAGTGTCTGAAGGGTATTGAATTTCAGTCTCTCCGGAGTTAGAAACTCTGAAAGTAAAGGCCGATGTGCTTTGGGGGCTTGTTATTCCCCATGGAGGATCATTAGAGGCTGTACCAATTGTATTCCAGTCGGTAACGCCTGTAATCATGAATTCTGTTATAAACCTTACGGAAGATTTTTCGCTTTTAATAAAGCCGGGATTACTGGTTGTTGGGGAATCATAATAAAAATCCGCCAAATTTATGTTGGATTCTCCTGCGCTAGAAACCAAGGCAATGCCTCTATCCCCGGTTTGCGAATTTAGAGTAACATTATCCATTATCTTCACGAACTGCTTTGCTGCTGCGCTCGAGCTTGGGGCGCTGGCAGAGCTAGGTGGCTTGCACAGGTTCATGTTGCGAGTAAAAGTTTTATTGTCTGATGCTGTTTTTATGTTATTTCTGTAAGCGTCTATCACAACCTGATATGTATTGCCATCGCAAAACTCTTCGCCCTCAAACTCATATACATCATTATATTCAAAAGAAGGCTGATTACTGTTCCCAGCTATTTTTTTGCCGCCAACTAAAAGATCAACACGGGAGAAAACAGAATCATCGTCATTCATAGTAGCACTGGCATTTATGGCTAAGTATTGGTGAGTAGGACCGCTCACAGTCGCTGAGATAGTGACATACACGCTATCATTAGTTATCACCTCAGCAGATGATACAGGACCTACACGAGACGAGCTTGAGTCGCTAGTGCTAGGACTGCTGCCTGTGTCACTGCCGCAAGCCGCTAAAGTTACGATAATGGCAGCCAAGCCGATGAATGCCACGCCAAACGCTTTGGAAGAAATTTTGAACATATACACCTCTCTAGTGGTAATATAGTAAATATAAAAACGGCTAGTGGTCTTTCACTAGCCGTTAATTACTGAAATTAATTATTACTTTTGCTTTTTTGCCCTTTTTACACCCATCATTTCTATCTGCTTCTTGCTGGAATTGTAGGTTCTTGTTTTCCCTAAGTGCCTGATTTCCCAGCGGAAGTCATATACTTCAACATATGCGCCTGCGCCAACCCAGCGATTCTTGGAATCTTTCAAATTCCAAGCCATGTAAACGCCTTTGGAATCGTTATTCGTGCAATTGCCATTGAAAATCGGGTCGCTGCACTTTACAGACAAGGCTGGGCCTTCCACAACAAAGCTGCCCAAATTCGTGTGGTAATAAGCCTTGGCGTAGAACGTTATGCTGTCCAAGCTCACAATGCCACCCTCACTTTCTTGAATGTTGCCTATTATGTTAGACACATCAGGCTGGAACAACTGACCTATGGAGCCCGGGTAGTACTTGCTTATGCTATCCCTTGTCCAGTTGCCCGGAGTCGGGAGAATTGTCACTTGCTTGTCTTTGTTGTACATACCTTTTATTTGCTCTTCCGTGAATCCCCTATCTATTAACGCCACTTCAAGAACATTTTTGTCCGGTTCCACCTCGGCCAAGCGGACATCATCCACTTTGAACGGATTGGTACCTTCAAAACGCCTGCCTATTTCCCTTGGATTTGGGCTGTTGCCTGCCAAATCCGTTAGAGCGAAATAACCAAACAGCTCAGAAGTAAATTTAACACTGTCTCCGGCCATTGGGGTACTGGTGGTGTCGGATTGGTCTTGCTGGCGGTTATAGGTCAAGTAAACAATGCTGTCTCCTTTTGCGTTTTCCGGAGGAACATTAACCAAGCCGCTCTTAGCCCAGCTTATTCTGACTGGCAAGTTTTTATCTTCTTGATAGACATTGAAGTCGTTGTAATCACGGCTTTCTTTTAGCATATACGCAAACGCTGTTTTTGCGGCAACATCGGAAATGCCGGCTGCGCCTTTGACAGGCTCGGAAAGCACTAGCGTTATTTCGTCTCTGCATTTCAAAGAGCTTGTTCCGCAGTCTTTGTTGACTTCATCGGCTTTGTAAGAAGCCTTGATAACTATCGCAGGGATTTTGTCTTCTATGGCCGCTACCAAGTTAAAGTTGGTTACAATGCCTTTATTGTTGATAGCTGTTGCCCAACTGGTTAAACCGGTATGGGTGGTACCTACTTGGGTTTTGATATTCTTGCTGAAATCCATATCATAGATTTCAATGAGATTGCCTTGCGTTTTCAGCTTGTAATCAACATGATCGCCAGTCCAGTAAGTTCTGTTGTTTTGGGCGCCGCCGCTGTATTCATATTCGCCGTTCGGCTTCTTTTGCCCTAGCCCGAACAAAAGCGTGTCCGTTTCCCAAATAACTTCTATCATGGAAGGCAAAGAGTCTTGATGCAAAACTCTGTCATATTCCACAGACAGTGAATCGCCAATGCCATCGCCGTTTCTGTCGAAAATCTTCACGAATTGCGGGAAAGGAATAGGCGGTTGCTCAAACAGCAGCGAATCCCATTTTGCCCAAGTTTCCTGCTTTGAGGAGAGGCTCTTAATCTCAAAATGGGCGAATGAATCCGGGTTTACCGGCCTTGCGCCTATGATTGTGAATTCCGCGATGCCATCTTTCAGTTCTATGTCGGATGTGGTTCTAAGTATGCCTGAGCTTGGAAGAGTTGTAATTGCTCCGGCAGGAGTAGTTGTCCAAGCGTTCAGGGTCAGCGGGAAGTTGCAAGTTGTGCAAAGCGCTTTTGGGCTGACTGAAATGTCGTAAGCCGCAATAGCTCTATCCAGCGGGGTTCCTATCATAACTGCCATTTGTCTTGCGGTGCCGCCCAAAGAAGGATCACTGCCTTTTGTTTGCGAATTGTAATTAAGCTGCGTAGGATTCGGGCTGCCTGCGTCTGCGGGGTTTATAAATCCTAAGCGTGGCAGATAGACAGTTACCTGATGCTCATTGTTAATGGTATAGGTTTCATCTTCCGCAGCTTCATACGCACCGGTTACCCAAAGTACGAGCAAGCCAGGGAAAGGACCTCCGCTTGCGCCTGGAATTTCAAATGTCTGGGCAGCTTGAACTTCATTGTTTCCAAGCGAGTCCGTGAAGAATCTGAGACCGGAGCGGCTTGCGCCCGGAGTTACTACTGACGAAATATTCACAAGCTGGCCATAGCTTCCGCCTTCCGAGGCAGGAGCGAGGAATACTTCAAATGTACATCCGTTCTGTCCATAACGCGCAGGGTCTTCGCAAGTCCAGCTACCGGCGGCAAAGCCAATGGGGACCAATTTGCCCGATACTGTGCTTTTAATCTGCGGACCTAAGTTGTAAATGTGCTTGCCATCGTCGCCGGCAATGCTGCCCCAAACGGGGAATGTCATTGCACCTGCGGTGAAAGTCGCTACTAAAACTGGTGTGGCATTTGGATATTGATCTGCTCTTTCATCTTTGATTTTTGCATAAACTTTGTACGAACCCATAAGACCGAAGTATGGTGCTCTGGTGCGAACTCCAGCAACTGCGCCTACAGTGCCTGAGTAATAGTTAAGCAATGTTACACCGCCATAGCAAACAAGATTGTCTCCGCTTCTAGAGCAAGAAGAATTGCTGGGACTAAGGTTCATCTGGTCGCCTCTGCGGTTGAGCATATAATAGTCAAGTATGTTGCCAAGGTCTTCGCCACAACCGCTTGCGTTGCTGTTGCCACCGCCCATCACGTCTTTACAAGTGCCGCTGGAGCCGCTGCTTTCAATGCAAACTTTTGCACCGTTAGCATCGCCAGATGCGTTGCCTTGAACAGTCAACAGATTTTTTTGAGCAAAAAACATATTGGTAGTTATGCGAACATTGCTCATTGTTGTACGTCTATCGCAAAAGAAAATATTCATGGGATACGTTTCGCCTTCGACAAGTTTTCCATCGCTAGCATATTGCTTGCCGTTAACACGAGCCTCAGCCGGTATCCTTAAAGTATCCAAATTAACGTAACCAGGCGCAGCTAAATGAGTTCCACCCAAATCTATAACTAAATAATTGCTTATATATATCCAAATATCATCATCGCCGCTGAAGAAGAACTCCTGACCAGGCTCATATGTAAGCTCCGCAGGCGTGCTCTCGAAGCAGAACAACTCGTTTTTGCTCATTGTTTTGTTACTCCAACCATCACCATTTATAGTTGTAGTCCCTGAAGCGCCAACAGGACCTTGATTGAGAACCGATGAACCGTTAACGCCATTTACTCTACCATCCCTTCTTAAAGTAAGACCATCGTTTGCCGCACCTTCCCAATCCCAAAAATCAGGAGGATTATCACCATTTCTAAAATCTCCATCGGTAAATCTTCTTGTGCAAACATTACCTGCCTGATCAGAAGTAAGGCCATTGCCAGTCACGCTGGCAGGACCTAAATAACCTCTGTCATAACACCATTTGCTGATTGTAGACGCACCATCTTTTATGTTAAAATCAACCCACCCCTGAGCAGGTCTAGATTTGTTACAATTTGGACATACAGAGTAATCTCCATCGCCATTCGTTTGTAATTCTGGCGGGAAAAATCCACCTAAAAATCTTCTGCTAGGAGTTGCACTGGCACAAGTCCCACCTAAGTCCATGGAACCGTCTGCGCAGAGTTTATTGCTATCAAATTCCCACAGACCTTCACTATTGCGTTTGAAAGGCATATCATAGCAACGCACAACGTTCTTGCTCGACTTAGGATCGAAAGCCGCTTCAAAATTATCTTTGTTCCAGCCATCATTAGCTCCATTAAAGCTGGTTGTGGATGTGCTGGTACCTTTCCATTGAATTTTCCCATCCTTCAATACGGGCTGGACAATACCTCTGAGAATGCCAGAGCCATCTTTAGGACTTCCGGAGCCATTCGCAGTACCGTCAAAGTCAAAAAATGAAGTGTTTACAGAAGCATCTGTATCATAAATTATCGCGGCAAAACCATACGAGCATACACCAGATCTTCCTTGGTCAGTCTTGCCCCAAACGGGAGCGCCGCCTGATGGAATAAAGAACAGATCACCAGGACCACCTACAATACTGCTGAATTGATCCACAAGATTGAACGGAGTCGGATTGCCGCCAACCCACTCACCAGGATCTTCTTCCAAGCCCAAAAGACCCAACTGGTCGTTTGGAGGATTATTAAGAAAAATCAAAGTAGCAGCGTTTGGAGGAGTGGTATTGAACCAGGTTTTTTTGAACCAACCGCAACGGGAATCAAAACTGAATTTTTCTGACTTTAGAGTTCCATTGTCAACCCAAACTATAAAGGGTGTGCCCAAAGTCCACTCAGGGTCGCTCGGCGGCAAAAAGTAGAAGTTGTAGGCATTGGGAGGTTGCGCACTCACCAGGGTCTGGCTGGTATTATTTGGATTTGGGTAAATGTAAATGGTGCTGCTTGTGAAATCGCCACAAGAAATTCCCTGTGCATCCGAAGGTCTTGCCCCAGTTATATCATAGCGATTTCCCGATGCTATCCACCTGTTCCCTGCGTCAAGGTCGCTGCCTTTCATCGAAAAGGAAAAAGTTCTAGGATTATTCTGAGTATCATTCTGTAGGTTCGGCATGGTAAACACAGAGTAACTGCCCTGCCGCGTGGCTGGTACCTGTGTTATACTGCCTTGCCCATACAGATATATGGTCGTTTGGCTCCAGTTACCACTTGTAGGCAACTGTAAATAAACGGTTTTACCGCCACAAGTCTGCGCCGCAGCGTTTACTGCGAACAACGCAAGCATGAAAAAGGTTAACGTGAGTTTGTGAAAGGGTTTCATAAGGCCTCCTTTTTGAAATTGAGTTTACGGGCAACCTGCTTTTTTGCAGCGTTTCTGCCCATGCGAATTGGTTTTCCATCATCTAATTCCGCAACAAGTTCAGGCACACCATAGTGGTGAATAAACTTAACAAATTCATGAACAAACTTCATGTTCCTCATTATGCTACCCCCTGCGGCTTGACTCTCTCAATAATGTCTTTGGCTATTTTAAGACCAGCATTAATAGTAGAAACTGAATTTGTACAATCATAGTAACCGGATAAATGAAGATCATTATAAACTAAATTTAAATCACGCAAAAGCTTCTTATCATGCTTTGTCAAATGCCTTCTGTAAAAGTCTATAGAAATGCCTTTATTCATGCCACGAGCATCAGCTTCCGGAAATTTCACATCTTTTGACTCCAACCAAGTTCTCACGGCGAACAAAACGCCTCTATATGCTATACCACTAGCAGAGCTTACATACTTAGTATCTTTAAAAGCCATATCATCATCACCTTCTCTACCTGCATTTCTTAAAACATCTTTAGCATTATTCAAATAGCGCATAGCCAGAGCATAGCCCTTACTCTTAACTTTTTCTTGCTCTTCTCTGGTCATAATACTCCTATGCGGATAATCCCCGCAATATATAAATATAGATATTTTTTTGCCAAAAGCAAAGAAAAAACTCGTTTTTGAGCAAAAAGTGCATTTTTTTGTGATTTTTAAGGGGATTTTTGGTTATTTTCCCCATTTTCAGGTCAAAAAGCCTTGGGTAGAGGGTTGGGAGCCATGCTAAACAATGATTCAAAGATTGAGCTACAACCGCCCAATCTCCTCATCCGAAAGGCCGGTCATTTCCGAAATGACAGCGATATTAAAACCTTTGGCTTTCATTTGCCGAGCAACACGAGCCTCGCCTCTGGCTTCGCCAATAGCAACACCTCTAGCCTCGCCAATAGCAACTCCTCTGGCCTCGCCAATAGCAATACCCCTAGCCTCAGCCTCCTCAGCCCTGACCTCAAGGGCCTCATCCATGCTCCACTCGCCTAGTATCATATTATAGACCTCTCGCTCATGCTCCTTCAAAAAAACTTTCAACACATCACTGCGCTTACAATCCTCCATGGCTCTAAGAATGGCTTCTCCCAGAGACATGGACTTGAAGTGCTCTTTTATCAAAGATACAAAAATAGAGTACTCCTTCAACACCTTGCTACGGCTCACAAGCTCCTC
>Ga0181987_12226_pt1 | contig 18688 bp, 20 predicted proteins | sample TergutCo191P1_FD_120224 | JGI IMG/M metagenome (GOLD analysis project Ga0181987, IMG submission 120224)
AAGGACACCTACCTCATAGAAGCCCAAATAAAAGATGATTCGGAGATAATGCTCAGGATTTTCAACTACAGCGTCCATATAGCCATGAAAGGCAAGACCGTTTCCGAAGACGGCAGCCGCATGGTTATAGACATGCCAGCCCCGGCGGTGATTTACTTTGAGACGAGCAAGACTAAGAATTTTTTGAGCATTGAAATCCGTTTTCCGGGCAAAAAAAGCGTGGTTTACAAGGTTCCTGCGTTCAAGGTGTTGGAGCACAAAGCATCCGAGCTAGAGGACATGGCTTTGCTGCTTCCGTTCCACCTGCTGAAAATCCGTGAGGAGTTGAAGAAGAGCGAGAGAGACTCTATGAAGCGCAAGAAGTTGTCCGAGAAGCTGAAAGCCCATGTTGATGAAGTCTGCGAAGCTTTGCGCCGGAGCCAAGAAAATTGCTATATTACTGATAAAGATGCCGCAATGCTTCAGGAGCGCATGTCCAGTATGCATTCAAAGCTTTATGGCAGGTACAAAGAGTTCCGGGAGTCCAACATGACGTTGAAGCAGATGTATAACAAGAGCATTCTAAAGGTTTGGGACGAAGCTGAAGCAATGGCTAACGCTAAAGCTGAAGCAATGGCTAACGCTAAAGCTGAAGCGATGGCAGAAGCTAAAGCCGAAGCAATGGCCAAAGTTAAAGCCGAAGCAATGGCCAAAGTTAAAGCCGAAGCAATGGCCAAAGTTAAAGCCGAAGCAATGGCTGTGAAGGCCGAAAAACGTGGTATAAGCCTAGGCATAGAAAAGGTTTTTGCACTTTTGGAACAGGGAATTTCTCTAACTGAAGCGAAGAGAAGGCTGGGATTGCAAACTTAAAAAAATATACGCCCTTTTGGGTTTACGGGATGGACGAGGCTTGAACTCGCAACCTCCGACGTGACAGGCCGGTGCTCTAACCAAATTGAGCTACCACCCCAAAGGTGTTTTAGTGGGCGATAACGGATTCGAACCGCTGACATTCTGCTTGTAAGGCAGACGCTCTGAACCAGCTGAGCTAATCGCCCTAAAAATCAACCGCCATTCTTCTTTTTGCCACCCCACAGAATGCCAAAAGGCACAACCACAAGATAGGCAAAAACCAAAATGAGCGGCGCCACGGTCAGCGACACGGGATTATCTGAGGGCCCTTGAGCCAAACAGAAAAAACCTATAGCCAACAGCAAAACGCCCACGGCAACTATCAGAATGTTCTTTTTATTATCCATAAAACGCTTTTTCCACTAGGATATATAAATATAGCAAATTTTTTAGCTCCTGTCAAGGGATTTTAGTGTTTTTGTATTTTCTTCCTATGCAAAAACCGATTCTGATAACCTTAGGCGACCCAAACGGCATTGGCCCGGAAATTTGCCTAAAGCTTATGGCAAACCCGCCAAAAACCAAACATCCAATCGTTTTGATTGGCCAGCCACTCAGCAAAACCCGGCCCGGACATATTTCAAAGACGGCAGGCGCAGCTTCTATAGCTTGGGTTCGGCAGGCAACAGAGCTTGTACTGGCAGGTCGAGCGGCAGCAATGGTAACGGCCCCAATTTGCAAAGAAGCTGTGGAAAAAACCATCCCGAACTTTCAGGGGCACACGGAATTCATAGGCGAAATGTGCGGAGACAAAGAACCCGTGCTTGCCCTGGTTCACGGAGACTGGGTTGTGGCACACGTCAGCACCCACGTTTCCTTGTTAAAGGCTATAAAAAAAGCGAAACCGGAGCGAATTGTTAAAGTTGGCAAACTATTAAACGAATTCCTAAAAAAATACAAAGGCATAAAAAATCCGAAAATAGGCGTTGCCGGAATAAACCCTCATGCCGGCGAGCATGGCTTGTTTGGCAAAGAGGAAATACAGAGCATAATGCCTGCCGTGAAAATGCTCCGTGCCATGAAAATCAACGCCACAGGCCCACTGCCCGCAGACGTTGTTTTTCCACAGCTCGGAAGCAAAGTTTTTGACGGAGTTATTGCCATGTACCACGACCAAGGGCACGTGGTTACCAAAACCCTGGCTTTCAGCTTGGGCGATGAACGCAAAGTTGGCGGGGTAAACATAACGCTTGGGCTTCCTGTTCTGCGCACAAGCGTTGACCACGGGGTAGGTTTTGACATTGCCGGAAAAAACAAGGCAGACCCAACATCGCTTAAAGACGCATTGCTTCTTGCAGACAAATTGGCAATGGACTGAGGCTTTTTTTCTAAATTATACTGAACATTTGTTCAGGTATTTTATGGAAATATTGCAAAAATTGGAAATTTTGGCCGGTGCAGCCAAGTACGATGTGTCTTGCTCCTCCAGCGGAGGGTCTAGGACCACTCAAAAGGGCGGTTTTGGGAATTCCTGCCCTGCCGGGGTTTGCCACTCGTTCACGGAAGACGGGCGGTGCATTTCCCTGCTCAAAATTCTGCTCACAAACGTGTGCATTTATGATTGCGCCTATTGCGCAAACCGCAGAAGCAACGACACTCCCCGTGCCACGTTCAAGGTGGAAGAAGTAGCTCGCTTGACTGTTGAATTTTACAAGAGAAACTATATTGAAGGCCTGTTTTTGAGTTCCGGCGTTATCAAGAATCCGGACTATACAATGGAAGCTCTGATAAGAGTTGCGAAAAGTTTGCGCGAGGAGCATAAGTTCGGCGGTTATATCCATTTGAAGGCCATACCCGGCGCAAGCTCTGATTTAATCGCTTTGGCAGGTTATTACGCAGACAGGATGAGCGTTAATATTGAAATTCCGTCTGAGCCTTCTTTGAAAATGCTCGCTCCGGAAAAAGATTTTGAATCTGTGTATTCGCCTATGAACCGTTTGCGGGTGAAGATTTTGGAGCATAAGGGGAATTTGAAAAAACGGGGTCTGAAAAAATTTGTGCCGGCTGGGCAAAGCACGCAGATGATTGTGGGCGCAAGCCCGGAAAACGATTTGCACATAATAAGCCTTGCGGCAAATCTTTACAAGGAGCAGGAGCTAAAGCGGGTTTATTATTCGGGCTATATTCCGGTGAACGCCGATAACAGGCTGCCGGTGATTTCCCAGCCGCCGCTGAAAAGGGAGAATCGCCTTTACCAAGCGGATTGGCTTATGCGGTTTTATGGTTTTAACCACGACGAGATTTTAGATAAAAGCAATCCGTGGCTGGATCCGGAGTTTGATCCGAAAATGGCGTGGGCGTTGCGGCATCCGGAGTTTTTTCCCATAGATTTGGACCGTGCAAGTTACGGAGAAATTTTGCGTGTTCCGGGCATCGGTGTTAAGAGCGCGAAATTCATTGTGCACAGCAGGCGTTTTGGGAGCATTCGTTTGGAGCATTTGAAGAAAATGGGTGTTGCGCTTAAAAGGGCAAAATATTTTTTAGTAAACCCGGATATTCCGAGAGAGTGGCAAAAATTGTACCCCGAACAGATAAAAACGCAGTTTTTGCCTGCGCCAAAAAAAGCAGCATTGCCGGGGTTGTTTTAGGATTTTCAGAATTGCCTAAAGCAATCCCGCAACCGCATCAACAATATTTGCTACCGAATCTTTGTTCATTTTGGAAAAAGCAAACCATTTATTTCCTAAGTCCTTCAAAGAAGCCCCAATATGATACACAGCTTCGCCTCTGTCTATAATTAGAAACCTGTCATGGCTTTGGGTAAACTGTTTAATAGCAAAATCGCCGTATTGGGCATTGGCTTTTTGGACATCCAAATTTGCTTGCCTGCTTGTATTTTTGGTAAGCAGCAGCACTTTTACGCCTTTTTTCTTTTTTGCCAGATGAGTAAGGGTACTTTCGTCGATGAAATTATCAATTAGCACTATGCTTTCTTTTGCTGAGCGTATAATTTTTGAAGCGAGTTCGTAGGCATCGAATACTTGGCCGTCAAAGAAAACTCCTTGGGTGGGGATAAGGTGCGTATTTATTTGCAAGTCAATTTCGTTTACTTTGTTTTTTAAAGTATCTAGATTATCTTCAATGCGGTTCATCCGGTTATTTATGGAGTAACCTTTTAATAAATAACCTTTAAGAATTTTGCTTGCCCAAATGCGGAACTGTGTACCTCGCAGGGATTTTACTCGGTATCCGACAGAAATAATGACGTCAAGGTTGTAATACTCAACATTTATTGTCTGTGTTTTTCCTTTGATTGCGCCATGTGGAGTGGTTGTCGCAAATTTTGCGACAACCACTTTCTGTTCCAATTCGCCTTCCGAAAAAACATTGTTAATATGCTTACCAATAGTTTTAACATCTCTGCCAAAAAGCACTGCTAATTGTTGACGGTTAAGCCAAACTGTATCATAATCAAATCTTACCTCAATATGCTCAGCAAGATCATCGGAGTGATACAGCACAATTTCGCCTTTATTTTCTTTTTCCATAAACATTCTCCTTGAACGAAAAAACTCGCCCTTGCGAGGCGAGCGTATTTTAAGCAAATATAACAAAGTTTTTCTGTTTTGGCAAGGGTTAGGGGTTATTTTTTTGATTTTGCGTGCATTTTGCAAACAGTTGTTGACATTTTTACCTTTTTGTCTGAATACCGAGCTGCTCCTCTAAGCTGGTGTTTAGCAAAAACGCTATAAAATTTTGCAAAACACTATAGCGTTTTGTATATTATCCATTATGGAAAAAGATTCTATTCTTAAGTTAAAAGAAATTCTGGCCAATGCGCAGTGGTCGCAGGAGCGGCTTGCACACAATCTTGAAGTTAGCTTTTCCACATTGAACAGTTGGATAAACGGCAGGGCAAAGCCTCGCTTGAAAGCTGTGAAAAAAATTGATGAAGCCTATTTAGACATAGTAGGACGCACAGGGATAGATGAAGAATTTTTAAATATGGTGAAAAAACAAGCCCTTGCGCAAAAAATTACCGTTATGGAAATAATAAAAAATACGGCTTTGCTTGACAAACTGACGCTTTTTTTAACATACCACACAAACACAATTGAAGGCAGCACTCTCACTTTATCGGAAGTAAAGGAAGTGCTTGATGATGACAACAAAGTTTTATCCAACAAAACGGCGAGAGAGCAGATTGAAACCCGCAATCACAGAGCGGCCATGTTTTACTTGCTGGATGAATTGGCAAGCCAAGGCAAAAAATTCAAATGGACAGAGCAGATTATTTTTAACATTCATTTGAGGCTTATGAACACCATAATCAGCAATGCCGGTTCTTATCGCAATCACGGAGTGCGAATTCTGGGAAGCTCTGTAGTGCTTGCAAACCACGCAAGCGTTAATCGTTTGATGGATGAGCTTATAGCGGATTTGAACACTTCTCCAAAAGATATTATTGAACATATCGCAAAATTGCATTCTCGTTTTGAACATATACATCCGTTTAGTGACGGGAATGGCAGAACCGGGCGGTTGATAATGTTCGCTCAGGCACTTCAAAACAACATTATGCCGCCTTTGATTGTTAAGGAACGCAAAAGAGCGTATTACAAATATTTAGAAATTTCACCGAATAACTGCGACTTGCTATCGCTGTTTGTTGCAGAAAGCATAGTTGCCGCAAGCGATATTTGCAAGAAAGTCTAGATAATTACTTCACCACAAAAATTTTGCTTGGCATTCCATGTTTTTTTTCAATATACACTCCGCTTGGCAATGTGCCGGATACCCTGTTTCCCTTGAGGTTGTAGTACCTAGGAATTTGAAAATTTCCTGCCAAAGAATTTTTGGGAAGAAGAACCGTTGGATCTTCTGAATTTCCCGGCGAAGTTACAGAAATTCGAAAATCGTCATAACGAACGTAAACATCTTTTGAGGGAGCCCAAGTTTGGTCGCTGCCTCCGTGAAAAGTGGATATGTAAAACAAGTCTATTCGCTGCTCTTCAAAATCCACAAGCCGCAGAGTATCCACTTCCAGAGATAATTCTCCATCAAGCCAGGAACGCACAATGCCGTTTTTATGCCCAACATCATTAAGAACAATCTGAGTAGTGACACTATGCCACTCTCCGATTTGAAATTTTTTCTGAGTTCCTGTGTAATCCCATTTCATATCATCGCCGTAATTTATTGCCTGGTCAGCGAAATACATATATTGCACTATGTTTCCGCCTGTGCGCCACATAATGCGCGCGCTCCATCCGTCTCCCTGTTGCGGAGTGTTGCCGCCGGTGTAGCACTGCCCGCCGCAAAGCCCTGGCAGTTTGCCGCCTTTAACAAATTCAAAGCCATCTTCAAACTTAACTTTATAGCTGGCCCACATTTCTTTTGCAACTTCCGGCAGTCTCCATTTAATTTGAATAGCACACCCTTCGTAATCGGTTTGGTCATTAGTCCCTATGCATCCCGCCGGATACTTTGCCCTCAACACCTTATTGCCGCCTTCGTCTATAATTTCTGCCCTTCCCTGATCCATTCCGTAATACCAATATCCTGTTTGTCCCTGAGGCTGCGGAAAATCCTGTTTTGCCATAGCCGTAGTATAAGCACCAGCCGTATGGTTTTCAAAATTTACCATCCATGGCGCGCTAACTTGAGCTGCCAATGGAAAAACAAGCATTAGAATAAAAGCAAAGACCATAAATATAAGATAGAAAAAATGGCTTAGCCCAAAGAAAAAGACTCTCCCAAATATATTCTTTTGGCCTCTTCATCGTTTGCTAGAAATTGTGAAGTGCCTTCCGTTAGTACTTCGCTTTTATACATTATATAAGCACGGTCGGTTATAGAAAGCGTTTCTCTCACATTGTGGTCTGTTATCAAAATGCCCATGCCCTTGGCCCTCAGCGAGCTTATTATAGTTTTAATATCATCAACGGCTATCGGGTCTATGCCGGCAAAAGGCTCGTCAAGCAAAAGGAATCCGGGCTCGCTCGCAAGGGCACGCGCTATTTCCAAACGCCTGCGCTCTCCGCCGGAACAGCTATGAGCTGTGGTTTTTCTTATATGAGTTATTTTGAATTCTTCCAACAACAATTCCAGCCTCTCCTTGCGTTGCTTGCGATTCAATTTAAGCGTTTCCAAAATTGCCATTATATTATTTTCAACCGACAGCTTGCGAAATATGGAAGCCTCTTGCGGAAGATAGCCAAGCCCTAACTTAGCACGGTTGTGCATGGGCAAATAGCTTATATCCCTAGAATCCAGAAATACATGCCCCTTGTCTGGCCGCACAAGCCCAACTATCATGTAAAACGACGTGGTTTTTCCGGCTCCGTTCGGCCCTAATAGCCCAACAATTTCTCCCCTTGAAACGCTAAGAGAAACATCCCTGACCACGGTTCTTCCGCTATAACTTTTGCAGATTTTGGCTGTATGTATGGTACTTATGCTTGAAGGCATACGGCAATCCTCACTCCCCCATTGTAACTATATATTTTATTTGCGAAATTCATAACCTCGTTCGCTGGGCACACAATCGCAAGCGCGCATTCCTTGAAATCCTTTTCTATCTTCTTGGCAATTTCTTTGTAAAGATTCTTTTCCCTGTCAAGCCTTTTTCCATATGGCGGATTGAGAAGCAGCAATGCATTTTTGCTCGGAGGCAGTGAAAAAAAATCCTCTTTTTTTATTTGTATTGGCAAAGAGAGAGCATTATGCTTTATCGTTTTCACCGCCTTCTCGCTTTTATCGCTGCACAAAATTTCAAATTTTTCTCCTTCCTTCAGCGCAAAGGGCTGCTTTGCTTTTTGCAAGAAATTATTGAAAGCAGCTTCTCTAAAAGCCGGCATCTTGGCAAAGTCAAAAGCTCTGTTCAAAGTTATGGCAGAATTTGACCGCCATTTCGCAGCTTCCAAAGAAAATACGCCGCTGCCAGCCATAGGGTCAATCAACTTTTCATACTTGGCAAAACTTGCTTGCAGCAAAATGCTCGCAGCCAAAGTCTCTTGCATCGGTGCGTCTTCCACCCATCGCTCGCCCCTTTTATGCAAAGGCTCGCCGCACAAATCCAGCCAAACAGAGCAAATATCATCATTGAATTTTACATTTAATTTTCCGCCAAAATTTATATTATTTTTTATTCTCTCTTCTATCGCACCCTTGTGATATAATCTGGATTTTTCGCTTTTCACATCTATTTTCAATTTTGTGTTTTGCGGCAAGTAAAGTTCCCACGGAACGCTTTTTATTTTCTTTTCCAATTTCCCAAAATTTTCGCAATAAAACTCAGCCACTTTCATTTCAAAGCTTCTGGCGCAGCGAGAAAGCGTTATTGTTTGCCAAACTTTTTCCAGTTTAGCTTTTAAAAGCACGTATCCTTTTTCAACTTCGCATTCCGCAATGCCAAGCATAGCAAGTTCTTTCGCCAAAGTATTTTCAAAGCCTATATGCGCATTCACTCTAAAGCAATGCGAGGGTGCTTTTATATGCTGTTTAATGCGACGTTCTTGCATGGTGCTGCGCTAATGATACAATGTCGGAATAACCGCCATTAAGTTTATGAAAAAATCTTTGAACAATGCCAGCATAGTTGGCAAAAAGAACATTAGCACAAGAACAACGGTTAAAATTTTCGGGATGAATGTCATTGTCATTTCGTTAATGTGAGTCGCTGCCTGGAAAAGCGCAATGATTAAGCCAACAATAAGCGCAGCCACAAGCATTGGCCCGCACATATAGAGCATCAAAAGCATAGCTTTGCGCCCAATATCAACTACAAAAAGATCAGTTACCATTTCACGCTCCTCGTCAGTGGAAAGATAGCAATAACTGCTGCACAATTAAGTTCCAGCCATCCACCATAACAAATAAAATCAGCTTAAACGGCATTGAAACCATCATTGGCGGCAACATCATCATGCCCATAGACATCAAAATAGAAGCCACCGCCATGTCTATTACCAAAAACGGAATGTATATCAAAAAACCTATTATAAAAGCCGTTTTCAGCTCCGAAATTATGAACGCAGGAATTATGGTCCACATTCCCAAATCCTCAATGCTGTTTGGATTCGGAAGGCGCGAAGCCCTTATGAATAAAGCCAAGTCATGCTCGGAAGTTTGCCTTAGCATAAATTCGCGAATAGGTTTAATGGCTTTGTCTATTCCCTCTTTGTAATCTATTTCGTGGGCTAAATACGGTTGTATGGCTTCTTCGTTTACTCTGTTGAAAGTTGGAGCCATAACAAAAAAAGTCAAAAACAAGCCAAGACCCATCACCATTTGATTCGGCGGAGAGTTCATTGTTCCAAGGGCCTGCTTTACAAAGTTCAGCACAATTATAATGCGTGTGAAGCACGTCATCATTATTATTATAGACGGCGCAAGGGAAAGTATTGTAAGCAGCGCGACAATTTCAAGAGTTACGGAAACTTCTTCTACGCTTTGCGCCTTGTCAACGCCAAATACAACTCTTGGCAAAGGAATATCCGGAGTAGCGTTTTGCGCAAATGCAGTCCCAACGCCTCCGATTATCAAGAATAACAGGATTAATCTACTAGCCACTAGCCACTTGCCACTAGCCATTACCCGCCCTCTTTTTTGAATCTGCGAAGCAGATGGTCCACGGTCGCAGAAAATTGAGCCGCCGTTACAGGCTTTGAGTTGTAGGTTTCAAGGAGGAGCTTTGCTTCTTCGCCTTGAATTTCAGTTAATGTGCGCATGCCTTCTTGCGAAGCGCCAACAACCAAAATTCTTTCCAAACCCGCTTTGATTAAAAATATGTTTTTGCCGGCTCCCAAAAACTTGGAGTCCAAAAGCTGGATTACAGACTGATTGTTATTTGCGCCGGGGCTTTCCACTTTGCGAATTTTTTTTGTCAAATAATAAAGCACATATAAAAGCACCAGTATAACGCCAAGCCCTATGGCCATGCGGCTTACAACTTTTCCTATGTCTGGCGGTTGATAGCTTGTCAAAGGCACCGGCTGATAATCGGTGCCAAGGGTTTGCTTTGTGGCCTCAAATTTTTGCGCTGCTATTAAGGAATCATTTTTTGCCGCTGCAGACAGCGTGTCTTGAGCAAAGGCAATTGTCAAAGCCCCAATCAACAGGATTTTCAGAATTATTTTCATCTAAGTAATTTCAACCTTTCTTCAGGAGAAACCAGAGATAATATTCTAACGCCAAAATTTTCGTCAACCACTACCACTTCGCCACGTGCCACAACTTTTCCATTGATTAAAATATCAACTGGTTCGCCTGCGAGCCTGTCCATTTCCACTATGGCGCCGGGGCCTAGCTCCAAAATTCTCTTTAAGCTCATCTGCGCTCTGCCAAGCTCTATGACTATAGGCAGCTCAATATCCATCAACAAATCAAGTGCCTTGTTGCCTGTGGAGCCAAATACCCCGCCTGCTTGCTGAGGAGCAAAAACAGGAGGCGCGGCAACCGGAACTCCGCCGCCAGAAGGAGCCGCAGACATGCCTCCGGCCGAAGAGCCGGATTGCGAAAGCCCAAGGCTTGCAAGGCTTATGTCTGCGCTGATAGACGAAGATTTCGGAGAACATTTCGCCTTTATCCCGGAGAGCATGCTGTCATCTATAATTATTAAGATTTTCTGGTCTGGAAATTCTTCTATCTTAACTAAAATAGTTGCTACTGCGCCGCCGGAGAAACCGCTTTTTCCATTGAAGTCTCTAACCGAGGCCTGTCCAAAATCCATTGACAAGTGCAACTGCGAATCCATTACGGTTACGCAAGCGCCGGCAATTTGGTTTATTATTTCGCAAATAGCGTCTTTATGGTCATCGTTGTAAGTTGTGTGGCCGGAACCCATCAGCATAAGGTCGGAAAGGGTTGCCACCTCTTGCTTGCTCATGGCAAAAGACATATTTCCAGTGACGTCTTTTTTAATGCCTAAATCCATGCTAAGGCTTTGGCTTGCCAGCTCATCCGGTATAACGGAGTTTTCGCCGGCAACAAGCCATTGAAGCTGAAAGTCAACTGCACGGGAGAGCACTGTTGTTACAACGCTGGATGCTTGCTCGCAAATTATTTTGAAAAACGAACGCGCTACCTCTGCCGTGTTTTCAACTGGTGTCGGAACAGCAGCCGGGGCAGCAGCCGGAGCGGCGCTATCTCCGCCGCCAAGCAAGCTCTTAGTGAGAAAATCTATCTCGTCCTGGCTTAATATGCCATCATCTGCCATAAGTAACCTCGTTAAACATAATCTCGTTAATCTTCATCGCCTACCTCTCTATCTATAATTCCCGTGATTTGGAAAGATTTGCTTCTGCCTACAACGCTTGGTTTTCCTAAGAACTTAGGACGATCCTCTATATACATAACCAAATCTGACTGCGCAAGCTTGTCTAAAACCATTACATCGCCAACGCTTAGCTGCAAAAAATCCCTGACGGAAAGCTGCGTTGAGCCTATTTCCGCGCGAAGCATGGCATTTGTCATTGCCAGTTCTCTCTCCACCATTCTGCGGGTTTCTTGCGTTGTTGTTTTTTGAGCGGATATCCAAGATTCGCCGGAGAGCTTGTCTATAATGGATTCCAAAAGAATAAACGGAAAGCAAAGGCTCATAAGGCCGGAGCCTGTGCGAGTGCGAACTTCGAGCGTAATTAAAACAACTGTGTCGCCCGGAGGAGCTATTTGCACGAACTGCGGGTTTATTTCATAGTTCTCAATTTTCGGAGAAAAAATTCCGATGTTTTCCCAAACAACTTTCAAATCTGCCAAGGAACGCTCTATTATCTTGTATATAACTGTTTTTTCAATATCGGTAAGTTCTCTGCTGGTAGAATCCACTGAGCGCCCTTGCCCTCCGAACAGACGGTCCAGCATAATGAATATAAGCGATGGGCTTACATCGAAAATAGCGCTTGATTCCAGCGGCTCCATTTGAAACACGTAAATGCAGCTAGGAGTTGAAATGCTTTTAATCACTTCGCCGTAAGTGAGCTGCTCAACATTTTGCAGGTTAATTTCAACGCTTGTTCTGAGCAGGCCCATGAGCGTGGTGGAGAGCAAGCGGGCATAGCTCTCATGCAAATTTCTTAAAGTGCTTATCTGGTCTTTTGAAATGCGGTCCGGGCGTGTGAAATCGTAAAGGCTTACTTTTCTGTTATCGACTTTCGCAGGCGTAACGTAAGGCGGCTGGTAAGCTTGAACCGTAGGACCGGAGCCTAGACTCTGCATCATCTTATCTATTTCTTCTTGTGAGCAAATCTGGGCCATAGCTCCTACTGTATCACGAATGATTCAAAATAACTGCGTTTTACTTCACCCAAAGGCTTGCCTTCCAGTTCTTTAGGCAGGCTTCCATTGATTTCCGCGACTATTTGTTCTTTTATGGCCATTTTTCCTTCGTTTGACGATAGCCTGGAAAGCGGCTGGTTGCTCATTATACCCAAAATAACATCTTTAATGCGTACTTTTCGGCTTTCCAATTCCTGGCCAAGTTTAACATCGGCTGCGTCATATTCAAGTTGAACCCCGCATTTCAAATAACGGCCTTCTTCTTCGAAAATATTTACAGTAACTTCTATAGGCGCGGCAAGCGTTGCTCCCATTTCAACTTGCTTTTTAAGTTTTTCCTGTTGCTCTTCCTCATCCTGCTTTGGCGCAGATTCGCCAAGCCTTGATGCGGTAATTTTGCCCACGGCAAACATGGATATTCCAATCATTATGCCAATAAACACAAGCAGAATAACTCCTACTATTACCCATTTGATCGCAGCAGATTGCAATATTGAACCGCCTGCATTCTCGGCTGCGGCAGTTTCTTCAGTTTTTTTCTCTTCTTCCATTGCTTTTTGGTCCTCGCTAATTGATGTAATCTACAAAAATTTGAATGCGCCGGTTTTTGGCCCGGTCTTCGTTAGTTGAGTTTGGAGCCACGGGGCGGTATTCGCCATAGCCCACAGCGCTCATATTTTCCGGCCTAATGCCGGTTTGGCTGGATAGCAACTGAACCACGGAAAGAGACCTTGCGCTGGAAAGTTCCCAGTTATTGCGGTAGCGCTGGGAATGCATGGGCACATTGTCTGTGTGGCCCTCAACGCGAACTTTCAAGTCCGGGCTATTTTTTATAACATCGCTGATGTCTTTCAGAATGTCTTGGCCTTGTTCCTTAAGGTCTGCCGAGCCGCTCGTAAAGCCAACCGGGTCACGAAGCATAATTGCGATGCCTTTTTCAGTTATATCAACCTTTACCGCATCTTCCAGATTTTTTGACTCAACAATCTGTTTTACCTTTTCCGCATCTTTTAGGCTCTGCTTCTTTTTCTGCTCGTCTCCGGTTTTCTTTGGAATGTCAATAATAGGATGAATTGGAACGGTAGGGAAAGAGGGCATTATTCCGAAGGAATTTTGAAAGCTTTCAACGGTTAGGGCGTATTTAACAGGGTCAAAATTTGCCATGGTTATCAAAAGCACAAAAAATACCAGCAACAAAGACATCAAGTCCGTGAAAGTTGCCATCCATATAGGCGCAGGTGGAGGGCACTTTGGACATTTATTCTTTTTTGCCATCTTTGTTATCTTCCTGTTTTTTCTTTGTCTTTGGACGCTTCCAGCTTGGCTCTGTCTTCGGGTTTAAGGTAAGCAGAGAGTTTGTACTGCACCATGCGCGGATTTTCACCGGCTTGCACAGCAAGAATGCCTTCCAGCATAACCTGCTTTTCTTCCATTTCTTCTGTGTGCCTGATTTTGAGTTTTGTCACCATTGGCCAGCCTATCATGTTTGCCACAATGGAACCGTAAAATGTTGTTATAAGCGCAATGGCCATAGCCGGGCCTATCATGGAAGGATCGCTCATGTTTTTAAGCATAAGCACAAGGCCTATTGTTGTTCCCATCATGCCGAATGAAGGTCCCATAGCAATCATGCTTTCAAAAAAGGCTATGTTTGCCATATGCCTTTTTTCTATGCTCTCTTTTTCCGCTTCAAGAATTTCTTCGATTTTGGCTTTTTCAGTTCCGTCAACTGCTAGCTGAATGCCTTTTTTTAAAAATTGGTCGTCGAGTTTTTCCAAAGAATTTTCAAGAGCGAGAATGCCTTCACGTCTGGCTTGCTCGGCAAACCCTATTATCAGGGATATTGTTTCGGGAATATCATATTTGCGCGCAACAACAAACATTTTTGCGAATCCAGGCACCGTTTTCCAAAAATTTCCCGGATAGCCTGCTACAAGCGCCGTAAAAGTACCGCCTATAACTATAGCGACAGATGGCGCGTCTATAAATAGCGGGATATTTTGGACTGAGCCCATGCCCCAGACACCCAATACCACAAAGCACAGTACAATACCGATAATGCCGTTCAAATCCATATAGGGTGAATATAGTAAATAACGATTAACTCAGACATCATGGCTAGTTGAGAGTTGAAAGTGGAGAGTGGAGAGTGAAAAAACTTGAAAAACATTGTTTTTAGCGAATTTAAGCGTTATATGCTAAAAATAACTCTCAATTCTCAACTCTCAACTAAGAGGAGTAAATCAGCGTTTACTAAATTGCTCGCATATGCAAACAATACCTCTTGCGGAAAAAATGCGGCCTCAGAATTTGGATGAATTCCTTGGGCAGCAGAGGATTTTGGGGGAAACCAGCATGCTCAGGGCGGCGGTTTTAAATGGAAACGTGCCAAGCATGATTTTTTGGGGGCCGCCGGGCTGCGGAAAAACCAGCCTTGCCAACGTTATAAAAAACCACGCCAAAAAACGTTTTGTAGCCTTGTCTGCCGTTTCCAGCGGCGTTAAAGATGTGAAAACTGTGCTGGACGAATCAAAAGTATATAAGGAAAACGGCAGGGAAACAATTCTGTTTATAGACGAAATCCATCGCTTTAACAAGGCCCAGCAAGACTCGCTTTTGGGCGCAGTGGAAAACGGAACAATCACGCTTATAGGCGCGACCACCGAAAATCCGGGTTTTGAGGTGAATTCCGCATTGCTCTCCCGCTGCCAGCTTATCCTCTTTGGCCCGCTTTCCGAGCAAGATATGCAGAATCTTTTGGAGAGTGCGCTGCACACGCACCCCAGAGGTTTGAAAAGAGAAGATTTGAGCGTGTCTGCGGAGGCAGCCCAAAAGCTAGTGGGGCAGGCTGACGGAGATGCCCGTTTTTTGCTGAACCAGTTGGAGTGGCTTTCCGGCACGGTTCAAGGCGAGGCGGAAATTACGCTTGAGCTTATGGAGCAAATTCAGTATAAAAAGCCGCTTCGCTATGACAAGCATGGCGAAGAACATTACAATTTGATAAGCGTTTTGCACAAGTCCGTGAGGGGCAGCGATGTGCAGGCCGCCGTGTACTGGCTGCACAGAATGCTGGATGGCGGCGAAGATCCCCGTTATATTTTGCGCCGCCTTATGCGAATGTCAATGGAAGACATTGGCCTTGCAGACCCCAACGCTCTGTTGCTTGCGACTGCGGCACTGGAGGCGTTTGATTTTATGGGTACTCCGGAAGGGTTAATAGCTTTGGATGAATTAACTGTGTATTTGAGCCTCGCCCCTAAGAGCAACAGCTTGGAAATTATGAGCGGAAAAGTGAATGCCTGCATAAGAGAAACCGGAACTTTGCCTGTACCCAGAGCTTTCAGAAATCCGGTGACAAAAGTTGGGAAAGAACTTGGTTATGGCAAAGGCTACCAATATGACCACGACGTGCCGGGCGCGCACGCAGGGCAAGAGCATTTGCCGGACAAGCTGAAGGGCATGAAGTTTTACGAGCCAACGGAATACGGAAAGGAAAAATCGCTTTCGGAAAAGCTTTCCCAACTATCCAAAAAATCATCGTGATTTTGAATGCGCAAAATTTTGGAACGAAAATCCGGCATGCCTTTGCAAAGCCTTGCGCACAATTGTTTTAGCCTGCCAAGGGCATGCATTGGTGTGAAACCGTCTTGCAACATCAATTCGTTGTAACGAAATATGGCGTTTTTGGCACTGCCGCCGCCACTACAAAAAATCCACGGATTATGCAACACCGCACGTCCAATCGCAACGCCTTTCACGCCGTAATTTTTAATCGCATTGCGTGCCTTTTCCATGCTGTCAATATCGCCGTTTCCGATGATGGGAATTTTCGCCTTTGCCGCAATTTCCCCGATTATGTTCCAGTTTGCAAGCCCGGTGTAGCTCTGTACTTTTGTTCTGCCGTGAATTGTTAATTGCTCCACGCCTTCGCCTTCCGCAATTTTCAAAACCTCATTTACGCAAATGGAATTCTCATCCCAGCCAATGCGGCATTTCAAAAAAAGCGCAGTATTTATGCTTGCCCTCATGGCTCGCAAAATTTTCGCAAGGTTTGGCAAATCTTTAAGCAACCCTGCGCCGCTTCCTTTGCCGGCGACCTTGGGGGCGGGGCATCCTGCATTGAGTTCAACAAAGGCCGCGCCCATTTTTTGCGTTTGCAGAGCCGCAGCCGCAAGCCTTTCTGCGCTATGCCCAAACACCTGCATGCAAAAGGGTTCTTCTTCTTTGTCAAATCTTGCAGCTCTTAAATTAGACGGAGTCAAAAAAACAGAGCTTCCTGTGGAGAGAAACTCCGAAACAAAGCGTGGCGCGCTGCCTTGCGAAAGTTCCCTAATCAAACGGCGAAACGGCAAATCCGTAACTCCAGACATTGGGGCTAGAACTATTTTTAGTTGAGAGTTGAGAGTTGAGAATTGAGAGTTATTTTTCTGAGTTTCCTGTCTTTTTAACTCTCCACTCTCCACTCTCCACTCTCCACTTTCTTTTGATTCCACACTAAAGTACCGACTTAGCTCTTTGGTCAAAAGATTCGTATTCGAAGATTTCTTCAGGTTTGAACCAGAACGCTATTTCTCTTGCCGAGCTTGCAGGGCTGTCTGAGGAATGCACGGCGTTTTCCGTCATTGATGTTGCCCAGTCATAGCGAATGGTGCCGGGCTCTGCCTTCGCAGGATTTGTTGCGCCATTGATTGCGCGAACTTTTGCGATAGCGTCTTCACCGGCGAGGACAATTTGAACTGAAGGCCCGCTTGTCATGAACTTTGCGAGTTCAGGAAAGAATGGCTTGCCAACGTGCTCGGCATAAAAACCTTCGGCATCTGCCTGAGTCATTTGCTTAAAGCGAATTGCCGCAACAGAAAGCCTTGCGGCTTCGTAGCGAGCGATTATGCGACCGACCAAACCGGATTTCACGGCATTGGGTTTTATCATTGCAAAGGTTTGTTCCATGGAAGCTCCTTGTTTTTCTAAATTGAATATAATAAATTTCACAATAGAGGTAAGTATGATTCAAAAAGAATATTCCGTAGGCTATGCTTTGTTTATTGCCTGTGCTGCCGCTATTGGTGGTTTTTTATTCGGTTTTGACACATCTGTTATAAATGGCACCTTGGATGCCTTGCGGTTTAAGCTTGGCGCAAACGATGCGCAGCTTGGGCTTGCGGCTTCAATTGCGGTTTTGGGCGCGGCCGCCGGAGCGTTTTTCGCAGGAACTTTTGCGGATAAGTTCGGACGCCGCAAAGTTATGCTGACTGCCGGATTTATCTTTTTTATAAGCTCTGTTGGCGCAGGCTGGCCTTATTTCTTCACAACTGCCGGCACGCCGGGAAACATGATTGAATTTATTTTTTGGCGGGTGTTCGGCGGCGTTGGAATTGGCGCTGCAAGCATTATTGTTCCTGCATACATCGCAGAAATTGCTCCTGCGCCTTTGAGGGGCAGGCTTGCCAGCATGCAGCAATTCGCCATAGTCATTGGCATTTTTGCGGCGTTGCTTTCCAACTATATGCTCGGTTCCATTGCGGGCGGCGGCGCAGCAATTATAGATGAAGAGCGTGTGATTACAGGCGTAACTACAATAGGCAGTTTTGAAACTTGGCAATGGATGTTTTGGATTGAGTGCATTCCTGCGGTTCTTTACAGTTTGCTTGTTATGTTTATTCCGGAAAGCCCCCGTTATCTGGTAGCTCGCAAGCAGCCTGCCAAGGCTGGAGAAATTTTGAGCAAAATTCTTTCGCCAAGCATTGTCGCGCAAAAAATAGAAGATATTAAAAAGAGCTTGCGCAGCGAGGTAGCTCCCAAATTCAGCGATTTGCTGGAAAAAGTTACCGGAAAAACCCGTTTGGCTCCGATAGTTTGGGTTGGCATTGGCATTGCTGCTCTTCAGCAGTTTGTGGGCATAAATGTTATTTTTTATTATGGCAATATTCTTTGGCAATCAGTTGGCTTTGCGCAGCAAGACGCTATGATGACCAGCGTTATCACTTCTGCGGTGAATATAGGCGGTACAGTAATAGCTATACTTTTGGTTGACAAGCTTGGCCGCAAGCCATTGCTTTTAGCGGGTTCCTTGGGCATGTTTGTTACCCTTGGCGTTTTGGCCGTGATTTTTGGCAACGCGGGTTTGGATGCGCACGGCAATCCGGAAATTCATGGCGCAACGGCTTACGTGGCTGTTGTGTCTGCCAATCTTTTTGTGGTGTTTTTTGCCTTTTCTTGGGGGCCTGTGTGCTGGATTTTGCTTGGCGAAATGTTCAACAACAGAATTCGCGGAGCCGCGCTCGCTTTGGGCGGCTTGTCTCAGTGGCTTTCCAATTTTGCGATATCGAGCACATTCCCAATTTTGCTTGCGAAAATAGGCTTGGGCGGCGCTTATGGCATTTATTGCTTCTTTGCGTTTGTGAGCATATTCTTTGTGTTGTCAAAAGTAAGGGAAACCAAGGGAAAGGAATTGGAAGATATGTAGGGGAGTAATGCAGTGTGCTACGCCCCCATTGCGTATAACGTCCCATTGCGCAGCGTTCAATATGAGGCACACGAATCAATTTGGCAACGCAATTATTATGAACGCATAATTCGCAGC
>Ga0181987_10686_pt1 | contig 18563 bp, 18 predicted proteins | sample TergutCo191P1_FD_120224 | JGI IMG/M metagenome (GOLD analysis project Ga0181987, IMG submission 120224)
ACTGCGCTCGGCGTTAAGCTCGACATTACCCCCGAACACAGCGTTAAGATTTTGCAAGCTATAAATTTATGCTTTTTGTTTGCGCAAAACTATCACCTTTCAATGAAATACGTCGCTCCTGTTCGCAAAGAGCTTGGCATAAGAACCATATTCAACATTTTAGGCCCCCTTGTGAACCCCGCCGGTTCAACCATGCAACTTTTGGGCGTTTACGACGACGAACTTTTGGAGCCTATGGCACAGGTGCTTTTGAATTTGGGCGTTAAAAGTGGAATGGTGGTTTTTGGCACGGATAAGCTGGACGAAATTTCTATGAGCGCATCGACAAAAGTTTGCGAATTCAGGGACGGATGGCTTAAAAAATATGAAATAACCCCTGAGCAATTCGGCTTTAAGCGTTGCAAAAAAGAGGACTTGCTCGGCGGAACTCCCGAAGAAAACGCTAAGATAACCACGGATATTTTATCCGGTGTCCGAGGCCCGAAATTTGACACTGTGCTGTTGAACTCCGCCGCTGCCATTCACATAGCAAAGCCGCAAATATCAATGCAAGATGCGATTAAGCTTGCAACCGATACCATAGATAGCGGAAAATCGCTTGAGCAACTGAAGAATTTTGTAAGGCTGACCAATGAACAAGCTTGATGCAATAGTGGAGAGCACAATAAAGCGTGTTGCCCAGTCAAAAAAAAGCGAATTCCCATTTGAGCAGGCACTCCGGAAAAAAGGCATTTCCTTCATTTGCGAAGTGAAAAAAGCATCGCCCTCCAAAGGCACTATTGTGGAAGATTTTCCCTACTTGCAAATAGCAAAGGAATACGAAGAAGCCGGGGCTGCGGCAATTTCCGTTTTAACAGAGCCGCAGTTTTTCAAAGGCAAAAACGAATATTTGCGAAGCATTGCAGATGAGGTGAAAATTCCCGTGCTTCGCAAAGATTTTATAATAGACGAGTTTCAAATTTACGAGGCAAAGTTTTTAGGAGCCTCTGCTATTTTGCTTATATGCGCAATTCTTGAAAACGAAAAATTAAAACGCTACATTGAGTTGGCTAATTCAATAGGCTTGTCTGTTTTAGTAGAAGTCCACAACGAAAAAGAAGTTGAAAATGCGTTAAAAGCAGGAGCAAAAATCATAGGCATAAACAACCGGGATTTAACAACCTTTAGCGTTGATGTACAAACCACAAAGCGTCTTTGCGCCTTGATTCCAAGCGATGTATTGAAGGTCAGCGAGAGCGGAATCAAAAACCCAGAGGATATATACAGCGGCGTGGACGCAGTTTTAATAGGGGAGTCCTTTATGCTGGCTAATGATAAGAAAAAGCACTTGAATTTTCTATCTTCCCTGCAATGCCATTAATTCTCCTCCTCCTTCTGGCGCTCACTCCTGCCCTTGCCACGCAGGCAGACTCCCTGCTCAAATGCTCGGCGAACTACTTTGGCAAAGACTCTGAATTCAGGTTCAATTTCCAAATGCTCACACGAATCTCAAGCACTGGCGAAGAAATGCAAAAAAGCGGAACCCTTATAACTTCAGCAAAAAACAGATTCGCCCTCACAATGCCCGATATGCAAATTATGAGCGACGGCATAAACCTGTGGCAATACAACCCCCTGCAAAAGCAAGTGCTAATAAAATTAATCTCGGATTTGGAAAACAAATTGCAGCCAACCGAAATCCTTTTTCGCTATTTGAACACAAAAGCCGTCAGCGCAAAAAAAGAAGTCTGGAAAAACAAAAGCGTCCATTCCTTGAGCCTGAACCCGGACAAATACAAAGACCAATTCAAATCGATGGAAGTATGGCTAAACCAAGCCGACTGTTCCCCTGTTCGCTTGCACACAATAGACAACTTTGGCAACGACACATGGTACTCAATTGAAAATTTGAGCAAAGGAAAATTTTCGGAAAAAGAATTTAAATTCAACGCTCCGCCAGGCACAGATGAAATTGACATGAGGTAAAAATGGATTGGCTAAAAAATAACGCATACCCCGGACGCGGCATAATAATGGGCCTTGGCCCAAACAGCGAGCGCGTTCAAATCTATTGGATTATGGGCAGAAGCGAAAACAGCAAAAACAGAATCTTCGTCCAAAACGAAGATGGCTCCGTAAGCACAAAAGCCTATGACGAAAAAAAAGTCACCGACCCAAGTTTGATAATATACACCCCATTCAAAATAATAAATAACACATATATAATCAGCAATGGTGATCAAACAGATACCATAGCAGAATTCTTGCAAAACGGAAAAACTGCGGAAGAAGCTCTTAAAACCAGAACTTATGAACCCGATGCGCCAAACTACACCCCGAGGATCTCCGGCATTTTTTACCCGAACAAATCCTATGCTCTTTCAATCATCAAAGCCACGCCAAAACGAGAATCAATTTTCATAGACAAAGAAGCTGGCACACCAGGCTTGGGAGAAATGCTAACAACCTACGAAGGCGACAGCGACCCTCTGCAATCCTTCATCGGCTTGCCGCGCCAAATGCCGATAAAAAACACAGCGCAGGAAAATCTGGACTTTTACTGGGAAATGCTAAACGCGAAATACAGAGTTTCGCTTTTGGTCAATTGGGAAAAATCCATTATTATAAGGAACGCAAACGTATGAATATGCAGGAATCAGTTGAATATTTAAGCGAAATTGCAAAAAAAAGCGGTGCGGAACAATTTGATATTCTAGCGGGAAATCAAGACAGCCGAGGCATTTCCGTTTTCAACGGAGCATTGCAAAATACGGAAATATCAAACTCGCGCGGAATAGGAATTCGCATTTTCAAAAACCAAAAACCCGGCTACGCATCAACGGAAAAATTTTCAAAAGAGTCTCTATCGCAAGCTCTATCCGATGCAATGTCCAACAGCGAATACACAGAGCCCATATGCGCAGACCTGCCAGAACCGGCTCCGCTCGGCGAAGCGCTTCCAACCTACAACCAGAAGCTCGAAAGCGTGGATGCAAACCTATTGCTTAGCACCTGCCTTAGCATTGAAAAGATAGTTCTCTCGGCAAGCGAAATAAAAAATGTCCCGGACTTGGGCGCGGAAATTTCCTCTTCAACGACAATTTTCGCAAACAGCAAGGGAATTTTCTTTGAAGACAAAAGAAATTGCTTTGGCATAGGCGCAGGAGCAGTAGCAGAGCGAAACGGCGTTGTTAAAATGGGCTGGTACAGCAAGGGCGGCAAAGATTTTGACGAGGTTTTCGCAGAGCAAATAGCCGGCGAGGTTATTTCCAGAGCAAAGGAACTGCTCTCTCCAAGGCCAATAAAAAGCGGCAAAATGCCGGTGGTTTTGGCAAAAAGAATATCGGCGGATATTTTGTCCATGTACTTATCTTCTTTTTATGCGGAAAATGCGCAAAAAGGGCTGTCAAGGCTAAAAGGCTGCTTGGGCGAAAAAATAGCAAGCGAAGGCTTTTCTCTTAAAAGCGAGCCTTTGCTGCCGGATTTGCCGGGTTCGCTGCTTATGGATAGCGAAGGAGTTCCGGCCGCAGCGCTGGGAGTTGTTGAAAACGGAGTGTTTAAGAGCTTTTTATACAATCTGGAATCGGCTTCAAAGGAGAAGCGCAAAAGCACAGGGCATGGCATGAGAGGCTTTTCCGGCAAAGCCGGGACAAATTTTATGAATGCCGTTGTTTCTTTGGGCGAGCTGTCTGGGTCTGAGATTTTGTCTGTGTTTCCGAAATGCCTGCTTATAAACCATTTGGAGGGAAGCTCCGGATGCAACTCGGTCAGCGGCGAAATAAGCATAGGCGCGCAAGGCTTTTGGTGCGAAAACGGCATTCCGCTCCACGCCGTGGACAACCTCACAATTTCAGCGAATTTCTTTGACCTGATAAAAAACATAGCTGCGATAGGCAACAGATACAGCGATTCCTACTCCAGCATAAAAGTGCCGAGCCTTGCGATAAGCGAAATGTCGGTATCTGCGTAAATTTCTAAATTAACCTTAATGCGCAAAGACAGTATCAGTAACTATGACATATGGTCAGAGTCTTTTAGGCAATGGGCTGATAAAGACTTATCGATGATGACTATTTTGATAGTCGTAGCCATAATCATGCTGCTGGTCACGGCCATTGTACTTTACGAGATTCATCGCTCAAACAAGGCAAAGCGAGACCTGCGGGATCTGGGTTGGAAAAAATTTGAGTATAACGCAAGCCGTTTAAATTTAAGCCACAGTAACATAGCCGCTTTAAAGGAAATAGCGCAAGAAGCCGATTTGCAAGACCCCGATTCAATGATAAAATCTCCGCATGTGTTTGAAAGCGCGCTTGAAAAATATTACAAGCGCAAAAGAATTGAATCATTGTCAAGCGCAAAACTTGCTGAAATAAGAAATTTGAGAAAAGTACTTGATTTTTTGCCTTTGTCAAAAGAAATAGCATATATATCTACAAGGCAGTTTAGCCCCGGCGAAAAATGCATAGTGCAGATTCCGGATACCGGCCCGGCTACTCACAAGGGAATGTGCCAAATTATCAGCTCGGATGAGCTTAGGTGGGTCATAGCCCGCCCTCAAGGGCCTGAGGTGGCAGCAGGAACCTGGATGCGCATGAACCTGACAAGGCCAGGCGACGCGGAATACACTTTCAGAACGCAGGTACTGCGAGATTTAAACGGAGAGCTCGTTTTAAACCATGCGATCCAGTTAAACCGAGCCCAGCAAAGGAATTGGGTACGCATAGATGTTAGCATTCCGGTTGAGGTCACTCAAATGTACAGCAACGGCGCAGGCGATATTTTCTTTGGCAAAATAATTGATATGTCTGGCGGCGGATTTGGCATGGCGCTTCCGATTAAGCTGCTTTACGGCTCTAACCTCAAGCTGAGTTTTGAGCTTCCGGGCCATGGCCATGTGGATAATTTGCTGGTAAAAGTGGTAAGAGTGGCTGGCCAATACAACAATGACGCTTCAAAAACTGTGCATAGCGTGGCTTTTGAAGGCGATGTTCGCGTTGTACAAGAGCAAATAATACAGTATGTTTTTGAAAAACAAAGGCAAGATTCCCTGCTTAGACGCTCTTAGCCGAAAATTTACTATATTTACTTTGTGCAGCTACACAATATAATTTCAAGAATACGCGGCGAAAGCAAAACGATTGGGCTTGATATTGGCCATCGTTTGGCGAGAGTTGCCGTTGTTGGGCATAAGCAAGGCGCAAAAGGAACTCTGCTGGCCTTGGAACAGGATACTGTTCCGGAAGGCGTTATAGTGGACAACGAAATACGCAATGCTTCTGCTCTAATAGACAGAATTCATGGCTTGCTCGCCAGAGCCATGCCTGGGGGCATAGATGGCGATTTTGTAACCTCGGTAAACTGGACTTCCGGTATCTTGTGCGATAGAATTCTGGTAAAGCCTGTGCCAAAGGTTCCTGAAAATGAGCTTATACTGCAGACTGCCATGGGCAGAAATCCTTTTGACGATGCTGGCAATGTTTTGGATTTTTCAATTTTGGAGCGCAGAGAAGAAGGCATAGAGGCAATGATAGTCGCAGCTAAAAAAGAAGGATTGACTGCTTGGATAAACCTGTTTCAAGCCCTGAACATAAAGCTTGCAGCAATAGATGTTGACGCTTTTGTTTTAGGCAACACATATTCTTATTCTTCCACAAAAGCTTCTACATCCGGCTTGCCATCGGAAGAAGAAGATGATGATTCGGTTCTGCTTTTGAATTTGGGTTACAGCAAATCTTACGCTGTTCTTTTGCGGAACGGATTCTTTAACACAGCCCGTTCAATACTTGGCAGCGCGATTCACGATTTGCAAGAGCAATTGTCCGGTCCTTTGAATATTTCTTCCGAGCAAGCATGCAATTTGCTTATGGGAAGCAAGGTCAGGGAAACTAATTTGGATGACTCAAAAATTAAATTCGCCATAGAGTTTATTTTTGAAGAAATGGCTATGAAAGTTGACACAGCGCTTCGCTATTTCGGTTCTTCCGATAATTATAAAAAACCGTCTAAAATAATAGTTACCGGGGGCGGCTCAAATATAATAGGCTTAACCTCGTTTCTCGCAGACAGATTGTCTCTGGACGTGGTGCAGTTGAATCCGTTTAAAGCCGTGCAAATAGACAACAGCCGCTTTCATGATGTAGACTGGAATGCGGCTGCCAGCACATACACTGTTGCTTTGGGTCTTGCCCTAAGGAGATTTTAATGGCAAACCAGCAAAGAGAACTTCCGCTAATTGAAATAAATCTTTTGCCGAGCGAATTCAGGCGAGCCAAGATGGATTTGTCCTGGCTTTCCGACAAGCGAGTTGTTTGGTCAACCATTGTGCTTATTATGGCTGCCTTGTTTTTGTCTGGCATATACTATTACGTGATGGAAACCACAGGGGATTTGGAAAAATCCGTTGAGCTAACCAAGCAAGCTGTTGAAAAGGAGAGGCCGTTGCTTGATAAAATAAACGAGCTGAATCAAAAATTGGCAGCTATAAAGCAAAAAAGCGATGCGCTCCGTTCCATACAGGTTAGCCGCAAGCGCTGGGTGCTTTTGTTTGAAGACTTGTCCACTGCGCTTGAGCCTGGAACCTGGATAACGGGAATAACGCAGGAAGGCAGCCAAATGGACATAAACTTTACAACATGGAACTTTGCAGAAGTTGCCGTATATATGCTTAAGCTGGAAAAAAAGGAAAGCATTACGGGAATTACTTTAACAAGTGTAAATGCCACTAAAGTGAATAATGAAGATGCTTATAATTTTTCGCTTAAAGTTGCGTTTAACATGAATTTAGGCATGGAAGACGGGGTTCGCTAGGAGGATTGTATGGCTGATTCAAAATTTGACATAAAGGACAAGAAGAATATATACCTTATAGTGGTGATTCTTATTTGCGTGGGCGCAATCTATTTTTTTTACGATTCTGTTTGGGCAGAGTTTCAAAACAAAAAACTGGCGCTTGTGAATGAGCAAAAAAGCGCTCAGGCTGAGCTGGACCAGATAAATGCGCAGAGACCCCGCATTCCAATGCTGGAAACAGATTTGGCAAATGCGGAAATTGAGTTTGAGAGGCTAAAGGAAATGTTCCCGGAAGACGAGAAGGTTACGTCTCGCTTGCAGGATTTATATGCTGTTGTCAGGGCTTCGGGCGTTTACATTCAGGTGTTTAAGCCGGCAGGTTCGCAACCGAAAGAACATTTTGTGGAGAACAATTACACTTTTAATGTCAATGCCGGCTATCATATGCTTGGCAATTTGTTTGCGGAAATAGCCAACTTCAGTTATCCAACAACAATAGATAATCTAAAGCTCACTCGCTATGGCGCTATAAACCAGGAAGTAAAAAAAGCAAACGATCATGGCTGGGAACCTATAACTATGGGCGTTTCTTTTGATTTAACTACCTTTACCTCGAGGAAGCATTAATTATGAGAAATGGATTCTTGGCGTTTAATATTCTGGCTTTTGCGATGCTACTGGCTATGCCGGCAGCTTCTCAGGATATAAACGATTTTTCAATTATGCCGCCGCGCCTGAAAAGTGTTTCGGTGCAAAAGAATTCCGAATGGGAAGAGCTTTTGATAGTTTTTGATGCTCAAATTCCAAGGGAAGCTGTTCCGGAAATCACAGATTCCACAATTGAACTGTCGTTTCAAAACGGTCCGGAGTTTTCCGGGGTGTTTCAAACCGCAAGCAGTACTTTCGCAAAGGGTTTGTCCTGGAGCCAGGGCAAGCTGTCTGTGCATTTGCATCGAGGCAAAAAACCGGTTGTCATGATTTTGAAAAACAGATTGCTCTTGCAAAATGAAACCTCTCCGGGCAGGCTTGAAAACTGGCAGGCAACTCCAACAAGCGTAAAAAGCTCAAATTACTATTTGCCAAGCTATGAGCCTTTGGCTCTTGGCGCGGCGGACTTTGCAAAGCGCATTGAAAGAAAAGTCGCAGATCCTGATATTTCGCAGACAATACAGGTTAAAAGGTCAGAGGCATCCTATTTGGTTGCCGAAGAAATAACTTCTCTTTTCCCGTCTCCGCACGAGGGCAAGCCATTGGAAGCTTTGGAGTTTGGCGATCGTTTAAAGGTGCTGGACAAACTTCCTTCGTTTTACAAAGTGCGTTACAATAACAGAGAAGGCTATGTGTACCAGAGAGACGTTGTTCAAGAAGCGGAGCTTACAACTTCGCAAAAAGACAAGCTTCGCCGTTTGAAAAAAGACACCCCGGGCGGAGTGGATAGCGTTGCTATAAAATTCGGCTGGAAAGACAGCGATAAAATAATTTACAGCTCATACGGCTTTAGGGATCCTTTTGTAGAGATTAAAAGCACAAGAGATGATGGCATCAACATTGACAATTTGGTTTTGGCCGGCGTTATTTATGAAAATGAAATGCCCATGGCTCTTTTTTCTGATAATAAAACCAGAGGGCTTTCTTACACTCTTTACGAGGGTGACACGGTTAAAAACGGCAAGGTTCTTAAGATAACAAAAACCGATGTGCTGTTCCTGTTGCAGGAATATGGCGTAAGCCGCCGCCATAAGGTTTCTTTGCCCGATAAATACGGGGGTGAAAATAAATGAAAAGGAGTTCAATGAAAAAAAGCTTCGCTGCGGTTGTTCAACTGCTCGTTTTGTCTCTGACAATTTCTTCTTTTGCGGCCATTCAGGGCAGTAGCAAAAGGTATGATATTTCATGGGTGGAGGCGGATTTCCAATCCGTGTTTCATTCAATATCTGCCCGTGCCGGCGTTGATATATTGCTTGCCCCTGATGTCCAGGGAAGGCTGTCAATGACGGTTTCCCAAAAAACCTGGCCGGAGATAATGGACATAATATGCGGCTTGTATGATTTGACATGGCTTGTTGAAGGCAATTACATAAGCGTTCAAAGAACCGCTACTTATCAGCAAAAGATAATAATGGAATCCGAGAAGAGAGAGCAAAGCGACATGGTTGCGCCGCTCCAGAGGCGCAGTTTTCAGATAAGGCACGCTTCTGCTAGTGAAATGGCAGCGGTTTTGGAAACCATCAGGTCTTCGCGCGGGAGAATTTCCGTGATAGAGCGCAACAATGCGATAATAGTTTACGATACCGAGAAGCGCTTGGAGCAAATGCAAAACACTCTGAATGAACTGGATATAGAAACCATGCAAATTGTCATTACTGCGAAACTGGTTGTAGTTGACAGCAAGCTTGCGAACGAATTGGGAGTTGACTGGACAAATGTAAGTGTTAGCGGCGGCAGGGTTGAGGCAAACTTTTCAAATACGCCGAGCAAGAGCGGCATAACAACAACTGGCGAACAGGCGACCTCCGTAGTTGAACCTACAACGGCTTTGGAAATTAAAGCGCTTGACAAGAATATGGGAGCAAAAATTACGAATATTTTATCCGATTCCCGTTCCGAAGTTTTGGCAAGCCCGCAAATTTCAACGCTGGACCATACGGAAGCCACTATTTTCATGGGAGACCAGATTTCCTTGAGAGTTATGGATGCCAGCGGCCAGTCTGCGCAGCAGTTGGTGGAAACCGGCATAAAACTCACAGTTACTCCGCACGTTGCCGGCGACAACAGAATTTTGCTTGAATTGCATCCTGAAAACAACGGATATTATTACGATAACAACAATATTGTTATTAGCAAGCAGGAAGCGCAGACAAAAGTAGTTGTTTCTGATGGAGAAACCGTTGTAATAGGCGGTTTGACAAAAAATGAAGAGATGGAAACGGAAACGGGAATTCCGCTTTTAAAAGATATTCCTATTTTAGGCTATTTGTTCAAGCATACGAGAAAGGAGTTTACTAAAAAAGATTTGATTATATTTGTAACTCCGCGCATAATGCGCAACTATCTAGCTGATACGCCAAAAGCTGTGGCTGCGCCTGCAGCAAGCAAAGGCACTTCAAGCAAAGATGAAGATGATGGCTGGGATGAATGATATTTGGGATCATTTACCTAATTCTACCATTTTTTATGGCTTTCCCGGCCTCGGTAGCTTTTGTTAAATGGAGATACAAGTCATTTAAAAATAAGCAACTTGCGCTTGAGTTTTTCGGTTTTCTAACATATTTGCTTTTCCATCTCTTTTATACTCACCAGTATTTGTTTTTAGGTGGCGAATACAACTATACCGCTAAAATAATAGATCCTTTCTTTTATATGTTTTTAATCCAAATGGAATTGTATTATTCCATTAACGGAAAAAGGCAGAGAAATCTTATAGTTTTGGTTATTGAAAATGCGTTTTTGCAGACTTTTATACACACTTTTGGGTTGGATTTTTATGGCGGTGAACTGCTAGATTTATTTGCTTTGGTGTTTTCAATTTACGTTGTGTTTCGCATTGGCGAGGAATATTATTTAGCGGCTTATATTCCAAAAATTTCGAGATATTTGATTATCGCGCTTGCGTTTATTGGCATTACGTTTGAGGTTTACATTTTCAGATGCTTTGTTATTATAGCCATATTTTATGTTAGCTTGGAAAAAAGGCATCAGAATCTTCGCAAATCGAATATAAAAAACCGCAATCTTCTTATGGAGCAAGAAGGTTTTAGAAACATGATGCGAGAAATTTCGAGTTCAATTAAAGATTTTTCGAATAAAAAAGTCGCAACCGATTCTTATTTAAACAGTTTGTGCGGTTTTTTGTCCGTTAAGGGGGCAGCGATTTACGAATGGGAGAGCGAAAAGAAATATTTTTCCTGCGTATCTGTCACCGGCCTTTATTTTCCGCTTGGCATTGGCAGCGAAAAATTATTTACCAGAGCGGATTTGCTGCGCGAAATGTCTTTTAAGCAACATATAAAAGACAGCAATTCTATAATTTGGAAGTGCGGGCACGGCAGCAGAACCGGCGTATTTTTCAATCATGTCACAGACAATCTGGAAGAAATTATTGGGAAGCTGTTCCAAGAAGTACATTCGATAATACTAATTCCGCTTTTGCAGGAATCCGAGCTGTTGGGCGTTCTTGTTTTGCAAAATAAAATAGGGAGCGATCATTTAACGGAAACAGATTTTAACATAGCGAAAAGCTTTGCCAATTATGCTGCAATCATTTTAAGCACAAGCCGCATAGCGGAGCAGAAGCATGAAAATTTGAGAATGTCCATGGAGCTAACTTCCGGCAATGTTATTCAAAAGTCCCTGTTTTCCAAAAATATTCCCAAGGTGGAAGGAATAGATGTTTCTTTCTTTATGTCGCCTGCGAAGGAAATTGGCGGCGATTACTATGATTTTTTTGAAAAAGACGATAAGCTTGCGATGATTATAGGGGATGTCAGCGGCAAAGGCGTTTCTGCCGGCATTTTGGTTGCCATTATGCAAACTTATTTGCAAAACGAATACCAGAGGCAAGATGATTTAAAGAAGCTGCTTACAGGCTTGAATAATTATTTGTCTTACAGAATAGAGATGGGAATGTTCATAACTTTGTTGTTTTTTGAGTGGGATCCCAAGAGCAACAGATTGCATTATGTCAGTTGCGGGCATGAGCATATTTTGCATTTCCATGCCAAAGACAAAACCATTAAACGCATTCGTTCCGGCGGCATTGCTCTTATGATGGATTCGGACATAGAGCCTTACATAAAAGACTGCGAGCTTGTGGTGGAAAAGGGCGATTCTGTGATTTTATACACGGATGGCGTAACCGAGGCGTTCAATCCCATGAGGAAGATTTTTGGATTAGATAGGCTTGTTAACTTTTTTGAGGGAGTTCATATAAGCAAAGATGCTGTAAAAAGCTTGCTTCCGAAAGTTCTTGAGGATTGGCGCGGCAACGCTATGCAAACAGATGACATCACCTGCATGCTGATGCAGTTTTAATTTAAATGTATTGGGGCCATGCTTAAGCTAATCTGCAAGGTACGGGGCACTTGCCGCATGGGAAAATCCTCTGGCAGAAATAGGAATTCTCATCCACGGGCTCTGCGAAAAATTGCAGCGCATGGCAAGCCATAGCCGGATTTTCAGGAAATAATTCTTTGTAAAGAAAATTCACCGTTTTCAATTTTTCCTTAGGAGTTTCGCCGGGGTCATAAGCGTTAGTTTGAATTAGCCACCGCCTAGCGCCGGCAGAAGCCGGCAGCGGCGGCAATGTTCCGGCACCCATTGGAGAAAAAGAAACAAGGCGGTGCAAAAAAAGCAAAATTTTCGGACGAAGAGGATTGTGTTTTCCCATGTAAAAAATCTCGCTGCATTCACGCCAAAGATCAGACGGGCAATGATTTTTTGCCCATAAATCGAGGCGGTTTTGCCTGGCTCTGGCAAACCTGCCAACACTCCAAATTATTCCAGCCGCCTGCGAAACAAGACGCCAATCCTTGAGCTTGCTCTTTGAAATAACACTTGAAACCCAAGCTTCGGTAGGAGCTGGGAGTTCTGCCACGTCATCAATTTTTTTCTGTAATTCAAGCAAAAAATTTTGCAACTGCGCAATTGATATGTCTTGCTGCAAGGCACAGCCAAGCAACAGCCAGCTTATTTTGGCGGGCAATGCCTCCGCTCTGTCCGCAACCTCCACAATAGGGTCTTTAAGCTGCGAAGCTTTTAAAATCCATTCAGTCACACAGCAATCCGAATCTTAAGCCTAAGGTTGAAATTCTTATGGAATCTATTCTCAATTTTTCGCAAAGAGAACGAATCCAGTAAAGCCCGCATATAATAACGTCTCCTCTACCTCTCTCCAAGCCAGGCATTGCATTTCTCAGTTCTTTGGACAAATTGCTGAGTTGTATTATAATCCTTTCTATATCGGCTGTGAAAATTGTTTGTCCTTCAATGGAGTCTGCGTCAAATTGTTGAATCTCTTTAACAAGCATTCCAAGAGCGACAGCAGTTCCGCCAACAAAATAAGTTTCTTTTTTCGTAAAGGGTTTTAAATTGACGCTCTTAAAATATTCCTTTGCCCATTTTTTGTACTCCGGGCCTGGTATGGCACCCATATTTTTGGAAAGCTCCAGAGCGCCAACAGGAACGCTCAGAAATTTTTTCCCTGTTGAAAACTCCGTTGAACCGCCGCCAACATCAACCGTTAAAATTTCCGGCCCGTAAATCTGCGAAACAGCTTTGTAAGAAAGCTCCGCTTCCTCTTCGCCGCTTATTATGCGTGGCTTTATCCAAAGGATTTTCTCTGTTTCCCGCAAAATCTCATCTTGGTTTTCAGCGCTACGCATAGCCTGAGTCATGGCCACAGCCTTAATTTCTGCGCCAAGCGAGTGCGCCAAGCTTCTGAAACTTGCAAGAATCGCATAAAGTTTTGCCATATCTTCGCCAAATTTGCAAACTTCTATTTTCTGTACAAGAGCCTTTACTTTGCCGTCTTCTTTTTTTGCGACTAAAAGAATTGTGCTGTGGCTGCCTATATCTATGGAGGCGATGTGCGGAAAAACATTGAACATGGGCAAAATTTACTAAATTCCTTTTATGACCAAAAATTTCCCTCAGCGTTTTTACCTCTCGGAAGAAGAGCAGCCTAAATCTTGGCTTAATATAAGGGCGTTTATGAAAAATAAACCCGCCCCAATGCTGCACCCCGGAACAAAGCAACCTGTTGTTGCCGCAGACTTGGAACCCGTTTTTTGCAAAGAATGCATTGAACAGGAACTTGACGACACCACCGAGTTTATCTCTATTCCTGATGGTATTTTGGAATTTTACGGAGCCTACCGCCCGGCCCCGCTTATAAGAGCGTATTTTCTGGAAAAAGCCCTTGGCACGCCGGCGGAAATCTATTATAAGCACGAAGGCACCAACACAAGCGGCTCGCACAAGCTAAACTCGGCGGCAGCGCAGGCATTCTACGCAAAGCAAGACGGGTTAACCGGCCTTACAACAGAAACCGGAGCCGGCCAGTGGGGAAGCGCAATGGCTATGGCCTGCGCTTTTTACGGACTGGATTTAACGGTTTACATGGTAAAAGTATCGTCTGAGCAAAAGCCATACCGCAAAGCTCTAATAGAAACCTATGGCGCAGAGCTTATTCCTTCGCCATCTTCCACCACAAGCTGCGGCAAGAAAATACTGGAAAAAAATCCGAACACAGGCGGTTCGCTTGGCTGCGCCATAAGCGAAGCCATTGAAAAAGCAACTCATACTCCAAAATGCCGCTATGTTCTTGGCAGCGTTTTGAACCATGTTCTTTTGCACCAAAGCATAATAGGCTTAGAATGCAAAACCGCTTTTGACAAATATGGCATTAAACCAGACATTATAATAGGCTGCGCAGGTGGAGGCTCTAACCTCGGTGGCTTAATAGCCCCGTTTGTGGCAGAAAAATTGCAGGGAAAAAACAATGTGAAGCTAATAGCAGTTGAGCCTGCAAGCTGTCCTTCATTGACAAAGGGAAAATTCGAATACGATTTCGGAGACACTGCGCAAACAACTCCGCTAATCAAAATGTACACGCTTGGCTGTGACTTCATTCCCTCTTCAAGCCATGCGGGGGGGCTTCGCTATCATGGCATGAATTCCACAATTTCCCAGCTTTACCATGATAAAATTTTGGAAGCTCGTGCTGCTACCCAAACAGAGATTTTTGAGGCTGCTGTGAAATTCGCAAAAATAGAAGGCATTCTGCCAGCCCCGGAATCTTCTCATGCTATTAAGGTAGCCATAGACGAAGCTATGGAGTGCAAGCGCACCGGCGAAAAAAAGACCATCCTTTTTGGCCTAACAGGAACCGGCTATTTTGACATGAGCGCATATATGCAGTATAACGATAAAACGATGAAGGACTAGGCAGCTATTTTCCAAACCCATGCGAAAAACGCGTAAATCGCAAGCACAACTATAACATCAAACTTTCCGAGTGGCTCTCCCCATTTAAGCCACTTTTTTGGCGGCGCAAAACCCGCAAGCATGCCCATTGCAAGGCCCAAAAAATGCCCCCATATATCCACTCTGCTTGTTTCGTCTCCAACGCCCAAAAATACCGCAAGCAAAAGCACGGCAAACCAGGGAACCATGCGCCTGTATAACCTTTCCTTTTTCAAAACACGAACCTCAAGCGTGGCAAGCGCGCCAAGACCGGCAAACACGGTTGAAGAAAATCCAAGCGAATAATATTCCTTCATAATAAAAGCGGTTTCAAGGTTTGCCAGAGCCGCAGCCAAAATGATAAATGGAGCTATGCGTGAAAGCGGCATTTTAAAGGCAATCAGCGAAAACACAAAAAAACCGGAGAGCAAATTTGAAACAAGATGGTAATTGCCGTTGTGAATGGTTTGCGCCGTGAAAAGCCTCCACCATTCCCCTTTCAAAATTCTGCCGGCATCTGAGAGTCCAAGCTCTTTTATGTGCGAGTAATGGAACTGGAAAAAGGTGCATGTCACAGGTATAAGCAAAAACCAAAGAGGCTGCGTACTCGGCTTTAGCACGGGCAATGCCGCAAATTCCTTTTCCCAGTCCGGGTTTTCCTGTTTGTAGAGAGCTATTTGAGTTTCTGCCGCATAAAGGTCTTCTTCTTGAACAAAAATTTCCCATGGGCCAAGCTCGTTTTGCGAAACAACATACCTTATGTTTTGGCTACTCAAAACAAGGCAAAAATCCCTTATTATGCGCAACACGCCCTGTTCAAGGCAAATTAAACTATGTTCCGGATTGACTTCTGGCATTGCAACGATTAGTGGACGGTACAAGATTTGAACTTGTGACCCCTACCATGTCAAGGTAGTGCGCTAACCAACTGCGCTAACCGTCCGTAGGGGGAAATATAGTAAATTTGGCAGGTTTTGCCGAGCTTGCAGGCGAAGCTCCCTATATCTTGGTTCCCTCAAAAGGACTTAATCAGCGTTTACTATATTTACGATATGTCTACAATGACCGCAACAAGAACTCAGGCTTACCGCACTACTTGCGTGCCGGGAAGCTTATTTGAAATCCCTAGAGAATACGTGGGAAAACGGGTTGAGATTGTCATAAAGCCAACCCTTGAGAATGTTCCGCCCCGTGAGACCTTGGACATTGAATCACAGTTGAATAGCATTGCTAAATTAAAAGAAGGGTGGTTTGACGGAAAAGGCTCGGCTTTCAACCATGACGAATTAAAACGGTTGTCCGATAAATTTGAGCAAAATTTTTCTTCGGACATCGACCTTCCATATCTATATCCTACTCCCGATGACAGCATACGGGCAGAATGGACTTTTAAAAAATATGAGGTGTCTTTGGAAATAGAAATTCCTTCATTGAATGCCTATTACCATCAACTCAACATCGATACGAATGAAGATGTTGATGCCGAATTAGAATTGGACAAAATAGACGGGTGGAACGAATTGAACGGCAAATTGCGAAAAATCCATTGTTGATGAGAAAATATGAACACAAATACACTTCTTCTTCGCCAAGTACATTCGGCGTTTGTAAAAGACGACAGGGTTGCCTCCATTGCCTTTCGTCCAACGCCAAAAGACGAGAAACAACTTTCCGTTGACAATGGAGATAATATTACGGCAGAACAGTCATATAATAAGTTTGTCTCAAATCCAAATTGCTCCTCTATCGGCGTTCTTGCGGTAAGCAAGAAAGAATGCGACAATGAGGCTTTATCGGTTATTGAAGATGGCGTTCCATACAAAGAGCATTGTTCTATCAATTTTAGCGGTTTAACTAAAAAAGAAACCGAAACAAAAGCAAAAATTCTTCGCGATAAAGCGGTTGCTCGAAATTGGTTGTTTAAGCGAATTTAGGCTTTGAATTAAAAGGTTGCATCGTGTTCCAGCATTAGCGTGTAATTTGTTACATCGCATACTTCGCTTGGGCCAAAGTATTGAATTGGGCCGGGGAACAGATAAGCTTCGCACCTTGCCCATTCGCTGCGGTGCTTTTCAAAGTACTTGAAAGGCTTGCCGTTTAAGTCAACAAGGGCTTTTTGGATAACCGGTTTGTCTGCGCCATGCCTGCGCTCCATGTTCATCATCATTGTGGTGGGAACCCCGCCTGCGATCCAGTTTTCAATGCCTGCCGTTAATTTGCGAACAGAAGCCATGTATCCGGTTTTGTTGTGCAACACCAAAACGGATGCCGCATAGCCAAGGCTGTAGCAATAATCTGCGTCAAAGTTAGAGGGTGCGGCGCAACGGCCTTCGTAACCGAAGAAGTGGTTCAGTGCGGCAAACTTGCCTTTGAAGGCACGAACCTTGAGCTCTTTTGAAACCATCTCTATCAGCAATTTTTCTGTTTCAATCAAAGAAACCTGAACATTGCCGTGCGGATCGCGGTCCAGCATAAGCTGCAACTGTATGCCTTCCGGCAGGCTTTTCAAAAGCTTTGCGGAAGCCTCTGATATGTGTTTGCAAGCCACCTCTGCCATGTCTGCGACTTTGCCTGCGCTTTTTATTTCGGATTCGTGGTGGGCAAGGGCTTCGTTAAGCTCGGAAATAAGCACTCCGAATTCCGGTATAAATTCAACAAGACCTTCCGGTATAAGGGCCACGCCAAAATTTTTGCCTGCGCCATAACGTGCCACAACAATATCTACAATGGAGAACACCACTTGCTCAAGCGTCATTTTCTTTTCTTTTATTTCTTCTGAAACCAAGCAGATATTCGGATGGGTTTGAAGAGCGGCTTCCAAGCCTATGTGACTTGCGGAGCGGCCCATAAGTTTGATGAAGTGCCAGTATTTGCGGGCGGAGTTTGCGTCTCGCTCAATGTTGCCTATGAGTTCGGAATAGGTTTTTACTGCGGTGTCAAAACCAAAAGAGGTTTCAATGTATTCGTTTTTCAAGTCGCCATCTATGGTTTTTGGGCAGCCTATTACGGAGCAGCTCACCTGTTTAGCGGCAAAATATTCTGCAAGCACCGCTGCGTTTGTGTTGGAGTCATCGCCGCCTATGATTACAATGGCGTTCAAGTCCATTTTTTTCACAACTTCTATGCACTTGTCGAATTGTTCTGTGCTTTCCAGTTTTGTGCGGCCGCTTTGAATTATGTCAAAGCCGCCCGTGTTGCGGTATTTGCCCATGAGTTCACGGTCTATCTCAATGTATTTTCCTTCAACGAGGCCGCTTGGGCCGCCTAAAAAGCCATAAAGTTTTGAGCCTCCTATGACAGCTTTTATCCCGTCAAAAATTCCGGCTATCACGTTATGCCCGCCCGGAGCCTGCCCGCCTGAAAGCACAACGCCAACATTCAGCGGCCCGCCTGCGATTTGTTTTTCTTCTACAGCTTCAAATGTTAAAACCGGCGCGCCGTAGGTATTTTGGAACAGTTCTTTTATTTTTGCCTGGTCGCGAACAGATTCGGTAGCCTGGCCTTTATTTACAAGGACTTTCAAAGGCCCTTTGCGCAACGAGGGCGGCAATTTCGGTTTGTATTCGGCGCGAGCCTTGCCTAGAACGGAAAGATCTTCTGACATAGTTTTTCTCCAAGTGTTTAGGGTAATCTAGAAAAATTTATAACCCTGTAATTGCCACCACCAAGAAAAACTACAAACAACACCTGAGCCCGACAAACGGATATTCGTTCTGCGGATAAAAACTGAATTTTGTTTCTGTGCAACTGCTTGCGTTTTGCGTGTTCCATGCGCCGCCCGCTACCAAAAACAATCCTTCTCTTTGCGCAGGCGTGCTTGTCCATTCCCA
>Ga0181987_12229_pt1 | contig 18486 bp, 17 predicted proteins | sample TergutCo191P1_FD_120224 | JGI IMG/M metagenome (GOLD analysis project Ga0181987, IMG submission 120224)
GAATTAGACCTTATGATGACGCATAAAGCGGCCAGTGAAAAGTTGAATAATATTCCGTTCATACCCGAAAACGAAATAGTCACGAAGCTAGGTGATATTTGGCAGCTCGGCCCACATAAAATCATTTGTGGCGATGCTCTAAAAAAAGAAACTTTTACCACTCTTATGGATGGGAAGATAGCCGACATGGTGTTTACCGACCCGCCGTATAATGTCGAAATACACGAGAATGTCTGCGGTTACGGAGCAATAAAACATAAAGAGTTCGCCATGGCTTCGGGTGAAATGAATTCTGTTGAATTTCAACACTTCCTTTCTACGAGTTTTACGCTTTTAAAAGAGTTTTCTCAAAAAGGAAGTATTCACTTCATTTGTATGGATTGGCGGCACTCTAAAGAGATTTTGCTCGCAGCAGATGGTATATACAAAAGCCTCAAAAATATTTGTGTTTGGAATAAAGAGAACGGTGGCCTTGGCAGCATGTACCGCTCAAAACACGAATTTATTTTTGTTTACAAAAACGGCGCTACTTCCCATCATAATAATATTAGATTTGGCAAATATGGCCGAACCCGCACCAATGTATGGGATTACGCGGGAATTAATTCTTTTGGTAAGAATAGAGCCGACTTGAAATTTCATCCTACGGTAAAACCCGTAGAAATGATAAAGGATGCCATCGTGGATGTGTCTCCAAGAAATGGCATCGTTTTAGACTGCTTTTTAGGTTCCGGCAGCACACTTATCGCTGCCGAGAAGTCCAAACGCATCTGTTATGGTATAGAACTTGAGCCTTTGTATGTGGATACCTCCATACGGCGTTGGCAAGAAGCTACAAAGCAAGAGGCCGTGGACATAAAGACAGGCAAAACGTATAACCAATTACTTTCAGCAAAAAAGGAGAATTCAAATGACAGATAATTATGAAATAGGATATTGTAAACCGCCGCAAGGCACGCGCTTTAAAGCCGGACAAAGCGGCAACGGCAAGGGCCGCCCCAAAGGACGCAAAAAAGAGGACATTATGGACTTATTGAATAAGGAGTTAAAATCCAAATTAATCCTCAAAGACGGCAACAAAATAACAAAGGAGACGGCTATGCTCAGACAATTATGCAATAAGGCTTCTAGCGGTGACTATAGAAGTGGGAAGTTGATTTTAGATGTATCCACAAAGCAACAAATAAACACTCTGGCTGTGGAGTTCTTAGAGAGGCTTATCAGAGAAGACTATATCACGGAAAAGAGCGTAAAAAATTATTTACGCAGTGGAAGCCTGCTTGAGATGGAAACAATGCCAAGAGCGCTTTATGAGTTATATAAGTATGCTGAAACGGGACACACAAAAGCCTGGATGTCGGTAATAGGCGTATTGCGCTTGATGTATGTCTGGCAAAACTATTCCGCGGTTGTTTATATAAATAATATTTTAAGCGCCATGCATGAAGAACTGGCTTTTTGGAAAGGTTTTGAAAAGGCGTTGGATTATCTTCAGATTGACGAAGAAAGGCGCAAAGAGCTTATAGCTAAAGCGGAAGAAGGCCGCTACTATAAGCGTCCAAGCGAACAACTTCTCAAAATCGCTGTGGACACACATATCTTTGCGCTGTCGGCTGCAATGCAGATTTTTATAAATATGCGTAATATTTATAAAAAGGCAGAAGGATATGAAGATGCCGAAGAAAAGTGGTATAGCAAGGAACACTTGAACTTTATGCATTCTGAAATAAAAGAAGAAAAAGAGTGCGAATATGAAGATCTAAAAAAATCAATGGAACAGCAGGAAATTGAATTGGCTGACTTCAATAAAATTTCATTGAAAACAAAGGAGTTTAAGGCGTTGAGGGAAAAACTTAAAAAAGAGGATATCGGCGCTATTTTTACTTGGTATGTGAGTGATAGCAAAAAAGGTTGAAAACACTTGACTTCCTCCCGATAGTAAGCGGTAATATGATTGCCGCAGGGCAAGGAGAGAGTTATGAAGAAAAAACAAGCAAAAATAAAAGTGATAAAAACAGCGCAAAAAGGATTCCCAAAAGACCTGACCGCTGCCGCCGCCGAAACGGCGGCAGCCAAACAGCCGGGAGCGCACGACCCGCGCATCCCGGCCGTAGGCACCGTTATAACAAGAAAATACAAAGGAGAGGAACTCAAGGTCAAAGTTTTGGAAAACGGTTTTGAATATAAAGGTCAAATGTTCAGAAGCATATCCGCCGTCGCGGTCCACATTGTCGGCGGCCCCGTAAGCGGATATATGTTTTTCAAACTTGGAGCAAAAAAATGACAAAAGAAGAAAAAACAAAATTCATAAAACAGTCCTTTTGGATTTTGGAGCAGCTGGCGGCAGACATAAACGAGCGTATCGCCAACGCCAAAGACGGCGCGGCAGAAAACAATAACAACCTGATAATGGGAGGTTTGTCGGGCATAGAGGCGACGGCGCAACATTTAAAAAATATCTATGAAGCCATGCTATACACCCATCAAAAAATGTAATAAAAACATAAAACCTGAATAGAGCGGCTTATCTTAAAAAAGATAGGCCGTTTTTTTGTTTTATCAAAAGGATAGACACGAAAAAAGAACTAACTATACTCTAAATAACAAATTTAAATTCTTCAAATATATCAAAGAAATATAACATAATTAGTACAATATGGTTAAAAGAATCTATATTCATTTTTCCAAAGGAGGCGGCAATGGATATACAAGTACATGAACGAAATATTTCTAATATTTCAGATGAGGTTAATGACCTACACCGTTTGTTAAGGAATTTATTACCCAAAATAGAAGATATAGAGCATGTAGAACAAGCTCATGGAACTTTTGAAAAAGGTGCAGATTTTTTGCTAAAAAAAAGAAACAGAAGCCCTATACCAGGACATATATATGTGGGAGTTGTTGCTAAAATAGGCAAAATGCATCAAAATACTAGTGCCGTAGAGGAGCAAATAAAACAGTGTTTTTTGCTTGATAGATTTTCTGAAAATGGAAAAGATAAAATCAGCATATCAGAAGCGTGGGTTATAACGACAGATAATATAACAAATGGCGCTAAAGAAATAATAAATAAAAGTCATGCCAATAGAATCATTCACTTTATAGATGGAAAAACATTAGCTCAAATGTTGTTTAAATATATACCGAACTACTGGAGGGATTTATCTCCGGAGATAATGGACTTGCTTTCTAACATAATTAAAGAAACTGAAGAGAAGGATAAAAAGTTAGAACTACTACATGGTTTTGATGAGCATTTTTATATAGAGCCTAGAATCATAGAGATAAAATCGGAAAAATATCAAACAACTAAGAGATATGCGCGTAAATATGCGAATCAAGAGATTAATATCTTAAAAACAATTGATGAGAATCCTTTTGTAATCATACAAGGCAATATGGGATCTGGAAAATCTAAAATGATTAGGAATCTTGTGGGTATTTACGCATCTCCTGATGTATTTTGCGAAAGAAAAATGATGCCTATTTCAATAACATTTAAAGATTTAAAAGATCAATATGGGTGTGATTTGGACAAGGTAATTGAAAATACTTTAACAAAACATGTAAAAGAACACCTTCCTGAAGGGCTCAAATTTGTTATTTTCTTAGATGCTATTGATGAAGTTAATTTGACCAATAAAGAAGTTTTTGATTGTCTTAATAATATTTCTTCTAAAGTTAAATCTAGAGGAGATGTTCATATATTAGCTACTGTGCGAGATTTGGCACGTGTTGGGGAAAATAAAGGCGATATTAGAAGGATTGCTCTCCCGTGTTATATTGCCCCATTATCATTAACGCAAGTTATGGATATAGTAAAGAAAGCATGCAAGAAAGTTTCTACACATGATAGGTTGTTCGAGGATTTAAAAAAATCACAGTTATTTAAAAATATTCCTAAAAGTCCTATTACTGCAATACTCTTGGCAAATATCATAAATCAAAATTCAAACGATCTGCCCTCTAATCTTACGGAATTGTATTCTAAGTATATGGAGATAATTATAGGTAGATGGGATATTGAAAAAGGCTTGAGTTCCTCAAGAGAATATGAAGCGGCTCACAAAATATTAATGCAAATAAGTGAATTCATGCTAGACAATCAACTGCCAGAGATTTCCATTGATGAGGCAAAAAGATTTATTGGAGAATATCTGGCAAAAAGAAATATACAAGTTGATTCCAACACGTTGTTTGAAAAAATAAAGGAAAGATGCGAGATAATTGCTATAGATATTGATAAGAATACCTTTGCTTTTAAACATAAAAGTTTCGCCGAATTTCTTTATGCGGAACAAATGAGATATATCCAAAAGCAGGTGATTGACAATGATAAAGCCTTAACGCCCTATTGGCTGGGAATGATGTTTTTCTATATAGGCTTAAAGAAAGACTGTCCCGATGATTTGCAGAAAATATTAGATTTAAGTCCAAGAAATCCTGTAGAAAGAGTGATAAAAATATTTAATATGGCAGATTATTTTTTGGCAGGATATGCTAGTCCAATTGATGTTATTACAAAAGGTATTACCATGACAATGTTAGACGCTGCAAAATTCTATTTTGACATTGTAGATGGAAGAATAAAGACAAACCTATCGCACTTAAGTAAAATGAACCTTGTTGCTTTTTTACGTTTTTTTATGGGGGAGTTTTATTCATATTCTTTTTTACAAAAACCATTGGAAGATGCCTCTTATGAAATTGTAAAAGCTGATACTGATGAAGAAGAAAAGATATATGCTTTATTTTTTATAAGTATAGCTCTTATACAATTGGGTGTCCCTGGGTTTGACGTAATTTTAAAAGAATATGCAAAAACAATGCCCTTAGAGATAAAATTGGCGATAGAGCATGAGTGCAATGATATGGAGTCCAGAAAGAAGCTTTTAAAAACACAAAATATTGCAATAAAGAAAATACTTCATAAAAATAAAATTACGCCAAACCAGCTACGCAACGTTTATAAAACTCCTATTCTAGAATATAAAAAAGATTAATTGTTTTATCGTGGGTGGATGTTAAATTATATTAAGAGATATTAATAAACTTAAAACGGCTTATCTAGAAACAGATAAGCCGTTTTTTAGCTACGAAAATATTTGCTCAAAAAGACTTTATTAGATTATCTATCGAATCCCCCAAAATAACGGGCCGCTCACTCTGTCATATTTTGTAATTTGCTTTGCCACGGCTGTTAGGGAATTGTATTTTTTGTTATTATAAATCACGGTACCGTCCTTTTTAAGAAGGGCGGTATATTTTTTACCTTTGAATGTTCTTTTTAAAAGCTTGGATTTTGATTTTTCGCCCTCTTGCCCTGAAGGGAATAGGCGTTTCCTTCGCTCATCTTGAACGGTTTTTATGGTCTTCTTAAGTTCATTTTCTGACTTTTTTATTTCTCTTTGATAGGTAAGTGAGTTACCGGAAGGCTTAATTAAAGCTATTAAAATACGTTCTAATTCAGGTATAAATTTAGGGTCGCTAACCACATAAAGTGAAAAAGCATCCCATTTGTTTTTATGCTTATCATTAAAATGCTGCTTCATCCTTTGTTTAAGGGTAGTGGCTTTACCGACATAATAGATGTTTTTACCCTTATAAAGCACATATATCCCACCGTTATCGCCAATCTTATCAAGAAGGGCTTTTTCGTATTCAAGTAAAACGTCGATCGAGGCTCTGTGAAGTTGATAAACAATCATTTGTGCCATTTTTCTCTCCGAAACAACTTGACTTCCTCCGCATAGTAAGCGGTAATGTGTGTATAAGGTAAATCTATAATAAGAGGGTATCAAAATGAAGAGGAAAACACAACAAAAATTAGACTTAAAACACATCAAAATCAGACTCTCTGGCAAGGAGGTATTGCAAAGAGAGATTCTTGAAAAAGTTGTTAAGCAGGGAAGAAAACAAGGCTTGCAGCGTCGCGAATTTTTTAAATTCGCAGACGAACTTTTTGAAACACCCAAGCCAAAGTATTTGAATATAACAAAAAGAGTTTTTAATGTTGTGGTCAAATGACGCCAAGATTTCCACCTATAGAGAAAAGATTTAAGAAAGGAACTTCTGGCAATCCCTATGGCCGTCCGTGTCTAACAGGCAAAGAGGTTTTTGAGATTACGAATGCTATATTTGAATTGTTGCTGCGTGCTAAATATAAAGACAGAAGTGTACTTATAAAACTTAAGAAAATAAGGGATATTTTGAATGAGAAATAAATGTTATCTGCCGTCTAGTATGGAAGAAGTCCAAGGGTTGCCGCAGAAAAAATTGGAGTTCTATTGGAAGATTTTTTATTTAACTCCTCCCAGGAATAAAAAATCCATGCTCCGGCCTTTATGGTATGCCATACAATGTGCGCGGTTTAATTTAAAGCTAGAGGCTAAACATATTACTAGGCTTAACCGTTATGCAAATAACCCTGAAAAGTATATTCAAAAAGCCAACAAGAATAAATATAATTTGTCCGAAGGTACAGAAATAATAAAATTCTATAAAGAAAAAGAATATAGAGTATTAGTTAAAGGGCCTGATGTTTTTGAATATAATGGACAGATATACAAAACCCTATCTGCTGTTGCCAAAGAAATATCCGGCATGCATGTCGGGGGCCCAGACTTTTTTGGACTTAGAAAATGAAAAACGATGTATATTTAATATAATTATATATATGCGTACTATTGAGAAAATTCCACATTTTTATTGGACCAAGAAGAAGATATCTATAGCTAAAGATATTATAGATAAACATGCCCCTAAAGGGGCAACGATTCTTGATCCTTTTTTGGGTAGCGCATCCTCGCTCTTCGCAACAGACTTTTCTAAATACTCTTTTGTTGGTTTAGATATAAATCAAATGCCAGTTGAGATGGCCAAATCGCTTATTAAAGGATTTTCCCACAAAGATCTTGCTGTTCTCACTAAAAGAGTAGCAGAGTTAAGCAAGAAATACGAAAAAATATATGCTTTCACTTGTCCCAACTGTAATAAAAGTTCTACCTATGAAAAAGTTAATATAGATTTTGCTGAAAAAGGAAGAACTATTTCACAAGTGAATAGCATAATATTCTCCTGTTCCCATTGTGGACTTTCTTATGAAAAGACAACTAGCCTCAATAAGAAAAACCTCGCAGAGCAATATATAGAGAAATTTAATTTATATGCTAAAAAAAATGCTCGTATTGAAGATAAATTGTTGATGAAAAACTCTAGAATCGCAGTAAAAGAAAATATGTATCTTTCGCACATATTTAGCCCCATGAATTTTTTTATACTGAATGATATAAGATCCACGGTTGTTAATGATGAATTGTTAAGATATGTATTGGCTAGTATTTTGCAACTTCTTAAATATACTGATGAAAAATCACAGTCACAATTTCCATATTGGGTGCCTGAGAAATCAGTAATTGATAGAAACATCTTTCTGCAAATGCATAAAAAAATACGAGATCTATCTAATCATGTAGATTTAGAAAAAGATGATCTATACGCTAGCCAAAATGATACCAATGAGAAAATAAGGTTATATTGCACCCCGGCACAAAATATTTCTAACTATATACAAGATAAAACAATAGATCTGCTTATTACTGATCCACCGTATTTTGATCAAGTGGCATATTCTGAATATTTGGCAATATGGGAATATTTCTTAGACTTTAAAACTAATTTAAAAGAAGAAATAGTTGTGAGCAACAGATCTATAATGCCAAGCCTAGAGAAAGAATATTTAGATAACTTAAAAAAAGCTTTTATTGCTATACATAAAACACTTAAAGAAAACGCTAAAATTTTCATATACTTTAAGGATTCTAAACCTAAAAATGTAACCTTGTTTATGGAAGTGATGACCGAGAGTGGCTTTGTGTTGCTTGACCAAATGCACATAGACAAGAAAAGCTATAGTTATAAACAAAATACTACAGATAAAACAACATCTGCAGGTGATTGTATTTTAAATTTTGCCAGAGTAGAGGATGCTATTGTGCCAGAGAAAAATAATATTTCATTAAAAACACCTTCAGGCCATACATTTAGAGAAAGATTAACAACGATAATAAAAAGCTATTTATTTGTGAATGGTGCCGCTACAACTGGGGAACTGTTAGATAATGTTGTCTTTAAGAATCCATTATTATCTTCATATGTAAAAAATATGTCTTCCAATAAAGAGGTATTGTCGTTATTGGAGGAAAACTTTAATTATAAAGACAAAAAATGGAGCATTAGTCCTAAAAATAAGTTAGATGTGGTACTCTATTCTGATGCATTGGACTTTTTACGCTCACTTCCTTCTGCTTCAGTTGATGCTTGTATAACTGATCCGCCCTACAATATCTCAGGGTACGATAATAAAAAAGAAATTGGTTGGCTCAAATCAAATTCTTATTGGTCAGACACAAAAAAGTTTGATGCTATAGATGCTAATTGGGATAAGTTTTCTAATGATGATTTTGAAAAATTCACATTAAATTATTTAAGCGAATTAAAAAGAGTTATCAAGCCTAATGGTAATATCGCTATTTTTGGCTCTTATCACAACATTTATAAAATTGGCTATTTTTTGGAAAAACTAGATCTGAAAATAGTTAACTCTATAATATGGTATAAACGAAACGCTTTCCCTAACGTAACTCAAAGAATGTTTTGTGAAAGCACAGAGCAGGTTATATGGGCTGTTAATAACTCCCAAAAAAAGGCAACAAACTGGACTTTTAATTATGATTTAATGAAGGAATTTAACTCTGGCAAACAAATGCGTAATATGTGGGATATTCCCAACACACCATCTTCTCAAAAAAAGCACGGAAAGCATCCTTCTCAAAAAAATGAAGAGGTTGTTGAGCGGCTGGTATTAGCATTGACAGAGAAAGGAAACACCATAGTAGACCCTTTTGGGGGCAGTGGCACCACGGCGTTTGTTGCTAAGAAAAACGGTAGAAAATTCCTTACCTCGGATAATAATTGGGAATATATTGAGATAATGAAGAAGAGGCTCGGAGAGGATTAATCTCTTTCATATTCACATATAGCTTTTATTTTTTTAAGATCTCCTGCAGACAGGGAAACTTGCAATCTTCTTAAAACCTTCTTTCTAGCTTTTTTTTCCTTCAATTTTTTCTTAAGCAGTGCCACTACTGCTTTAGGAGTTGCAGAGTAGATCTTAAGTATTTCTAATCCTAGTGGGTCTTTTATTGCCAAATATATCATATCGTCATTCTTTACATATTTATTGAGTACATTATCCGAAATGTCTTGAAAATTCCAGCTAAGATTTTTAGATATTTTATACTCAAATTTACGTCCTTCTTTGTCAAAGGCATCGTGACAACCTTCCCGCCCGCCTTGTTCGGAATTTACATTATGGCCTAATTCTGCTGCAGTTAATAATTCAAATATTTTATTACTTGTCAAAAGACCTTGAGTGCCTGATTCTTTTTCCATTTGTTTTATCGTTTCAAATATTTCCAACAGTTCTTTATAATATGGACCTGTTTTATTAATACTTGATATTTTTATTGGCTTGAATCCTAAAGATTCAAGCTGAGATCTTGATATGTTGACCATCTTCCTCTTATTTTTAATAGAAAGTGTTTTTTGGGCTAAATACTCAGACATTACTGGGCCTGGAATTTCATAATACCAATCAAGTATTGGAATTGAAGAAGTATCATCAATGTGGGCAAATATTACCGCATGAGCAGATTTCAATTTTTCAATAGTAGTATCTGAAAAGTCGTTAAAAGTCCAAGTATGATTAGAACTAGACTCTTTATAATGCTTATATTCAAATTCCCCATTTTCGTTTCTTGCATCCCTACTTCCGCTGTGACCTTTTATAAGTTCATGGTTTAATTGATTGGCAACTAACACTTCATAAACTTTACTATTGGAAAATATATCATTAACCCCATACTTTTGGAAAAAAGAATGTTGTATTTTTACTAGTTTATCGCGAAAAGCTAAAATTTTTTTCTTATCTATATTTTTAAACATGTTTTCCTCATATAGCCTGTATTCTCATCTAAGTATATAAATTAAATATCTTTTCAACAATTACGTTTAATTGCTTGACTTCCTCCGCTTAGTAAGCGGTAATGTATATAGGGATATTGTAGTAAATAAGGACTATTTATGAATAAAATTAATTGTGCGGTTTATGTTAGGAAATCAACGGAGCATGGGTTGGAAATGGAATTTAATTCGCTCCATAACCAAGAAGAAGCTTGTAAGGCTTATATCATGGCTCAATCGTTTAATGGGTGGGGATATTTTAGAACCTATGAAGATGGGGGAATCAGCGGTGGTACGATGGAGCGTCCCGGGCTACAGACAATGTTTGAAGATATTAAAGAGGGAAAAGTTAATATTGTGGTGGTTTATAAGGTGGACAGGCTTTCGCGCTCTATAATGGACTTTCATCGCATGATGGAAGAGTTTAAAAAATACGATTGTAATTTCGTGTCTGTCACACAAGCTTTTGATACTAGCAACTCCATGGGTAAATTGACTCTTAACATGCTGCTGTCTTTCGCACAGTTTGAAAGGGAGGTTTCCAGCGAACGTGTACGCGATAAAATAGCGGCTACCAAGGCCAAAGGGCTTTGGGCAGGGGGTATGCCAATAATCGGTTATGATGTTGTGGAAAAGCAACTGGTTGTTAACGAAACAGAGGCTCTCATAGTTGATGAAATTTTTAAGAAGTATTTAGAGTCAAGCAATATGCTTGAAGTCTGTGTTTGGCTGAAAGAGAGGGGGATCGCAACTAAAAAATGGATAGCCCGGCGTACTAAACAGGTTATGGGTGGACGAGAAATTGAGGTGAGTTATCTGCACCGTATGCTTAGAAACCCCGTTTATATAGGCAAAATCTCGCACATAGCGGCTGGAAAGGTCTACGATGGCAAACATACGGGGATTCTACCCCCGGAGTTGTTTCAAGCAGTTCAAGACAAGTTGGGCCGTCATTATGAGAAAAATGCCCAGCGTAAAGAATATACCTACTCAAAATGTCTTTTTAAGAAGAATCTATTTGATGAAATAGGGAATATTTTTGGAATAACAAGCAGCAAAAAAGAAAGGCGGCGATTTTATTATTATTTCAATAGAAATGGCTATAGTCTGCCTATGGGGCAACTTGATGAGGTTGTGTTGGAAAATACTCAAAAGATCTTAGAAATGGATTTAACGGGTGTTTTGCCGGAAGATATTAAAGAAAATCTTAAATTTATACCGAGTTTTAATCCAGATGCTATTAAAGTGTTGATGGAAAAAGGCATCTGTGCAAAAGATGAAAAAATAAATAAAATCAACGTTTATATCCCCATTGAAAAACTTGCGGAATATGCCACAAATTATCAAAGAGATATCGGCTTTATTAGGAAGAAATTTTTAAGAAACGATGGCAGTGTGTCTTTAAGCTCTGATAAGAAAAACCTGATAATTAATGTGGAATTCATCCTTGATAACAGCAAGAGTACAAGGCTTAGAGCAAGCTGCGCCAAAAACATTATAACCGTTTCGAAAATGAATGAAACTCTTGTGCGCGGCATAGCTTATGGGTGGAAGTTTGCCAAAGAGTTTGAGCAGGGGAAAACAGCTATAAAATTAGAAAAAGAAACAGGTATGCAAAAGAGGACTGTGTATCGTTATATAAATCTTAAATATTTATCCCCTAAAATAATAAAAGATATCTTTGAAAATAAAAACCCTCAAAATATGCGGTTAGTGGAACTTATGGACCTTGCAGACAAATATTTAAATTTTAGGGATCAAGAGTGTGCTTGGAATAACAAATAACTAAAATTATGTAATATCTAATTATGAACACTAAAACATTTTTTTCAAAATTCACAAATTTTTCCAAACAATGGGCAAAATATAAAAAACGGATTTCTCCTCTTCCCCTTGGGTGGATTATAATGAGTGACTATTGCCTTGATGACAAGGGTAAAAACGACTGCATAACCTTTACGATATGTCCAATGGTGCCAAATTATGATTTGTCTCTTATCTTGAAAAAGAAATTGCCTAGAGATATAAAAGACATAACAAAACCAACTGATGAGGAAATAAAATTCATACGCGATCCATATCCTCCTTTTTTCACAATATCAATACTTATTAAAGAGAAGGAGAAATGCGCCAGCATCGATTATTTGAAGGAAGACGTAAAAAACTTAAAGGAAAGCCCTCACCTTAACGAAAGAGAACAAAAGAAACTTAATAAATTTAATAACTATCTCAAGCAAAAAAATATAAATCATAAAGTATTAAAAAATATGGCAATCATAGCAGGCATGTTTACTAGAATAGTTGAGTTTTTAACAATAAAGCATCATACAGAGGAAATACATTGGTTTCCTGACAGGGACGCGATCATGGATATTTCAGATGGGATAATCTTGGATTTAGTAAATATACAATGCCAAGGAACTGAACTGATACGTGGACGGAAAATACCTCCAAAACTTAGAATTGGAGGGGAGGATAAGAAGAATAATGTCTTTAGATTTGATCCACTTGTTAGATATCCCGATATAATTACCGGTGTGGTTTCTTCTATAGATTTTGACACATATACAGCTCAGGAAGAGAAGCATGTTGATTTATTTGTTAATGCTATATTAGGAAATCCCAGGATTGTAATTATGGAGATGTCGCCAAATGAGTTTAAAACATTTCCTCTTCATAAAAGAATTAAAACCAAGAATATAATAAGAGCTTCGGAAATGAAAAATGTGTGATACCTGGGAATTCGCAAAGAGAGAGGTTGGGGGTAAAATGGGGCTATTTGGCGCTAGAGAACTGCCTCACAAGACGGTGACTATGGATTTTCGTAAACACCACCGACGAGAGTTTGGCAGCTATACAACCAAAAAAGCACTTCTTCGGAAGTGCCTTTTTAAAATGGTGCTTCGGATAGGAATCGAACTGGTATCCCCAGGACCCCTGCCCCTCTTTTGGAGGGGTTTTAAATTTCTCATTCTATCATACACATTAAGTCTTACTATGACGAGGAAGTCAAGTCTATTTTAGAACAAAGTATCTGGTTTTAATATGGCTGGGTATTCCTCGTACGGCTTGCCTTGTAGTAGGCGGCCGGCCTTGCTTTTATCAACGCCACCCCACTGCTTGAAGAAGAACGGGACTTTTTGTGCAGCACATTGCTCTTTAACGCTTAAAACCCAGTTTTCTTGCATTTTACGGGCATTAGGGCCGCTTTCGCCCCCTAGTATAACCCAATCTATGCCAGAGAGGTTTAAATCGCTAATATTTGATAATAGCGGTTCCAGAGAAAGGAATTTAGTTTTTGCACCACATTTTTTAAGTAAATCTATCCTGTGCTTATAAGCATCACTCTCCACAGTAACCCCCATTAGTATGTTGGATGTCCAAGGGAGGTCTTTATCCAGCTCTAGGAGGCGAACAGGTCTTTTGGTAAGAATTTGGAATTTGTGCCAATTGGCGTGGTTCATTACATCAAAAACCTTTAAGATAAACTCTTTTGAGACTTTTTCGTGAAACAAGTCGCTCATAGAGTTGGCGAATATCAGTTTTGGCTTTTTCCATTTAAGAGGAATGGTCAAGGCATCTTCATGCTCTGTTACTTCAAACTCATTTTTATAGTGTGGCGAACCGATGGCTTTAAGACGTTTGGCCATTCGCTCGGCATAACAGTTTTGGCAGCCAATAGATATCTTGCTGCAACCCGTTACTGGATTCCATGTTGCCTGAGTCCATTCTATATTTGAGTTTTCTGACATAAAAATCAACTGTTTATAATTTTCTCAGTACAAGAGATAATTTCTTTATCTTCAAGAATTATTTTGAATAAAGCATCCATTAAGTCTTGCGATATTTCTCCAATAGTATGTTTTTTTAATTCATTTTCTAATTTATTTAAATTTACCCCTGTCTGTTGATTAACGAATAGAGCGATGGCTTGTATTAAATTATTATCTGTTAAGTAGCAAGAAGTCGTTTTTAAAAAACTGACAAATATTCTTCGCCCCAGCATAACATCCGGATGATGGCTTCCTATTGTAGAGCCATAAGCCGTGATATTAATTTTTATACTCATAAGCGGCAAATATTTTTGAGCTTTTTGTAAATCTTCTTCAGAAAATCCTAGTTTTCTGAGTTTATTATATATAATCGGGTCTACAATTTTAGACAATGCTACAAAAGATTTTTCTATTTCATTTAATGTAATTTTTTCCATATAATAATACTCCATATACAATTACTACGCTCTCTGCCATAAAATTATTTTATCAATTTAAACATTGATTGAGCCGGCCCTTTGCAATATTCCATTCCAAGATTATATGTCTGGCTATTAATACTACCTAAAAGCTGTTTGATTTTTATTTTCCCCTTTAATTTTAATTGTTCTAGGAAGACCAGCATGTGTTTAGCACAAACTCTCTTAATTGCGGCAAATTTTATCAACTCCAGATTTGAGATATTCTTTTCTCTCTTTAGCTTCCTTTTCAGAGATATAAAAAATAATTTTAATATTTCAGAAATTGAGCACTTGTCTTTTTTATTGCAAGAGAAAGAAATATTTTTGCCATTATGTGTATGATTCCAAAATATTTCATTCGCAGCTATCATCGATTCTATATTGCGGGATATTAAAAATAGTCCATTTACTCTGCTGGAATCTCTTATGATAAATTCCCTTACCCAAGGAGTTTTCAACTCTTTAACTAGCTTTTGTTGTATAGAGCTAACAAAATCATAGATGTCACGGTAATTATGAATTCCTTTTGTTGTAAAGGAATTTAAAAATGCTTTTACTTTGCCTTTGGCAACACTTGAATAGGCGAAGCGATATGAGTGAAATACTGGGCTGAAGAATAATATTTCTGCATTGCTTATGTTAAATATATTTTTGATATTTTCCATGGAAATGCTGCTGTAATTAAATGGGTCTAAAAAGAAAAATTTATAATTCTCTTGATCTAATGACTCAATAAGTTTTGGGAGGATGTCCTCAAAAGGCTCATTGTATAAATTGATTTTTATATTTGGTGGAATATCTGTTTTAGATATATTTTTCTGAAGCTTACGAATAATTTCTTTATCCAAATCATTAAAAATAACTTCTACTTCCGATATATTCTGCAGGTATTTCAGTTTAAATAAATTTCTGAGGATATCTATAAGTATTAACGGACTTCCGTTATGGCGGCCATTTTTGCCGGGGCCGCAAAATAGGTCCGCAATATAACATTTCTTATACTTCGCGATGTTTTGTATCAGGTAAGCGCTTATATACTCTTCGTAAATCAAGGTTTTAATGCGGGTTGCTTCTGTTTGTTTTTGAAAAAACTTCTTGCCGTACATTTGAACTCCAATGTCATTAATGACGGCTTCTCCGAAGATTATTATACTCATAAACACGTATAATGTCAAATAATTATTGGAGCTCAGGGCGGTGGAGTTGACTTCGTGGTCTTTTTAGTGTATAGTTATATTATAGGTAAACTATATACTATGTATTGAGGCAAGACTTATGAAAGAAATTTTAGAGAAAATTATTAAGAAAAATAAACAGCTTACGAAGGTACTAAAAAATCCTCAAGCCAAAGAAGTGCTTATAAAATGGCTGCTGACAGAGCTTGCGTATACTTCGAACCATATTGAAGGCAATACGCTTACTCGCCATGAAACCGAATTGGCTATTACGGAAGGTATTACTGCTGCAGAAAAGCCTATAAAAGACTATATGGAAGCCACAAACCACGCTGATGCCTTTAAGTTAGTTTTGGAACTTTCCGCCCAAAAAGAAGATATTACAGAAGATGATATTCTCAAAATTCACAAAGAAGTATTAAAGGGTATAGATGAGGAGTATGCTGGTAGATACAGAAGTGTCCGGGTGAGAATATCGGGCTCAACAGTAATAATGCCTAATCCGCTAAAAGTGCCTGATTTAATGGCAGAGTTTGTGAAATATATAAACTCCAAGGCCATATCTGTGCCGGAAATGGCTTTGGAAGTACATTTTAGGTTCGTATCCATCCATCCTTTTATTGACGGCAACGGACGTGTTGGCAGACTGCTTATGAATCTGATTCTGCTTAAAGGCGGTTATTGGCCGATAATCATTAGGCCTAGAGATAGAAAACAATATATTAATTCTATTGAGAAGGGGCAATTAACAGAGGATTTATCAAAATATAATGCTTTTATGTTTAAAGCATTTGAGCGAACCATAGATACCTATATTGATATGTTTGATAACAACAAACCAGATGTGCAGCAAAATAGATTGCTTAAAATAAGCCAATTTGCCAAAGCCGCAGGCATACCTGTCTCAACTATACGCTATTATCTGCGTATCGGTAAAATAAAACCTGTATCCAAGACTCAAGGTGATTATATGTTGTTTAGTGAAGATCAGGTAAAAGATTTGGAGAAATATAAATGAAGTTTAGAAAAATATCAAAAAAAGAGATGAGCGAACGAGAGAAAAGGGTAGAAAAATATCCTAAAAAGTTAAAAAATATTTTTCTTTATATAGAAGATTTCCAAAATATAGCAGAGTGGCTTTTATTTGCGGTGGACGTAGCTTATTTTGGCAAAAATAAAATGCTGGCAGAAGTTATGACTTTTTACGCTGTTAAGCAAAAGAGACTTTTTGACTCTGTAGTTGAATTGACAAAGTTTGGCTTTGATGAAGAAGCATTGCCATTATTGAGGACAATGTATGAGACAAATCTTCAAATTATGAATATTCTCCTAAGAGAGGATAAGGAAGAATATTCTCAGCTTTTGGTCTTTTCGCAACTCCCGGAATTAATGGAGTATATAGAAAAATCCAAACACCCCGAAAAAGAAGAAATTAAAAATATGGCAAAAAAGATTTGGGGTAATAACTGGAAAAGCAAATTTAAGGATTTAGGTGTTGATAGACTTGATGTCCTGTCAATTGCGCAATTTATAGATAAAAAAATGAAGACAAAGCACTATACCGATATGTATTATCTTTTTTATAAGTACTCATCTGCTTATGTCCATTCAGATAGAATTCACATAGGAGTTTTAAACAACAAAAAAGGACGCTTGTTTGATAAATGCCTCAAACCTTGTTATGAAGACGCTTGGAATAATATAAGGTTTGCCGGAGATATGCTTATAGAAACACTTACAAATTTTGTAGGTTCGTCAAATCGGCCTTCTTATGAGCCAGTACAATACATGATAGTAGCTTTATCCCTTGCTTTAGGTTTGAACAAAAAAGAGAAAAAACATGAGAAGGAAGTATTGTTACCTCCAAATCAAGAACTGCCTTTCAATGCAAGATGCGGCTGCGGTAGTAATAAGGAATACAGACATTGCTGTATGAATAAAAAGTACAAATATTATGTGGAAGGAGATGGCAAGACTATTAAAAAAACAGTGCCTTTGCATAAAGAGATTAAAGGACTTTTAAGAAAGAGTGCATATGATTTTAAGAATAAATTCGGCCGAGAGCCCAATCCCGATGAAAATCCATTTTGGGAACTTGTTGAGCATATGAATACTTTTAAGGATCAGGATGTGTATATGGTTGCTTATGCCAAAGAATTATTGAAAGCGGGGATGCGCAAACATTTGGTTTATGCTACTTTGAAAACTTATGGAATGCTCTTAACTGAAGAAAATAGAGGATTATTTAAAGATAGCGACATCGAAGAATATGAGAGGTATGCTAGAGAATATTTAAAGAAGTCAAAAAAAGTTCCAGAGTTATTAGAAAAAGAGTTTATAAAATTTGAAAAACGTTCTAAAATTGGGAAAGGTAAACCATGGCCCAAAGATAAAACAAATGTGAGCAAGAAACCAGAGACTAGCTCAATAAAAAATAGTCATTAAGATGTTTCTAGAAAAATTAAAACTTATCCCGTATATAAAATAGTCGTTTTGGTAGTGAGAGGTCTGATATAAATAAGGCCTCTTTTTTGTTGGGGATAGAAGTTCGATTCCTGTTAGGTCAAAATCTGGTTTAGTGCACAGTTCGTCTAAACACAATAATGAACAAGTTGGGATACCTGCTTTTTGGGCAAGGTATAGTCCAGACGGTAAAAGCGGGTATTTTGGGCAAAGTATAACCTATACAAGACGGTGACTCTGATTTTTCAGGAGAAACGTCGACGAGGAATTTCTTAAAACAATCAAAAATCGTCGTCGGTATGCCGACGACGATTTAGAGAATGCGCCCAACAGGAATCGAACTTGTATCCCCAGCTCCGCAGGCTGGTGCTCTATCCATTGAGCTATGGGCGCTGAAATTATTCTTTCTTCTATAATCATTCTACAAAATTCAAACCAAAAAGTCTCGGGAAATCTGCATTTATCCGACGGTAAACTCATTGCGTATAAAAAATGTGAAATTTGTAAAAATGTTTGTGTGCTATGAGCTTTTCCTGAAGATTTCGGCTTGCTCAATTTTTTTAAAAATGGACACTTTTGGCCATTTTT
>Ga0181987_10687_pt1 | contig 18465 bp, 13 predicted proteins | sample TergutCo191P1_FD_120224 | JGI IMG/M metagenome (GOLD analysis project Ga0181987, IMG submission 120224)
TTGCCTATGGCATAATCTCCAACCTTTAGCAATACATCGGCAGGATCCCCGAATTCTGCCGCTTTGTCTATTGTAATATTATTGGTCAAGCCATAGAGCGTGTTTGTGCCTCTGCCCACATATATATCTGCATTATGCCCCACAAATTCCGGTTCGGATGAAGTTTCAATGCGAGCTGAGAAAGTAGTGGTTTCCACAAATGTTTTGTTGTCAACATGTTTGGATTCAAATTCTTGCTTAAGGCCTACTTTGTTCTCAGATCCGGCTTCGCCCCCGACGAGCGCGCATGCCAATGCGCACGCTCCTGCTAAATTAATTGTTTTAACTCCGATTTTAGCAGCAGTTTCTGTTTGCTCTTTTACACCAAGAACCCACTTTTTCTCAATGGTCGTAGTGAAGGCAGTTCCCTTTTCTATGTAAGCATAGCTGTTTGTTCCCGGCGGGTCATGCAAAATAAAGTCTATTTTATCGCCGGCTGCCGTAATAAAGTCCGTGCCGGTGCTTTTGCCGCCAAGAACGTATGCGCTTAGCCCTGCAAGGCCAAAAGTTTCAGAGTAATAAGAAAAGTCGTCTATGCGAATCATCGCGCTTAAATTTCTAATGCCGGAAGTGAGATCTGCAATGCCGCCAATGAAATTGAAAATACCCTTTCCAAGCGAATCAAGTTCTATAGCCGCAGGATATGTTTCCATTAACATTTCTCCGGCAAATGAAACCTCGCCGCCTGCAACAGGAACGGTATCATTCACATCAGTATCCGAATTGTAATATTCTTCAAAAGCCGATAGCGCAAAAGAATATCGTTCACCCTGGCGGAAAACGGGTTTATTGTCAAAAAGGTAAGCCGGTACCTGTCCATCGACAAGTGTTACCAAATCGACAGCAGCATTTTCGCCGATTTCAAATTCTTTATCACCGAAATAATTAACCACTTTGCCATTAACAAGTTGTTGTATGGTAAAACTCGGTTGTTCCTGATGGTAAAAATTCCACTCTTTATGATAGCGAACTGTATCTTCATACGTAGCATATTCCCAATATTCCGCTCTGTTTCCTTGCTTTGGCATAAAAATCGAGTCTGGCCATGAATAAACGCTGCTTTGCAGCAGTTGCTCATCGATAACCGGCGCATTGCGAAGGTCTAGCTCTTCAAGGCGGTCATAAATTATGCCGTAATTTCCGGCAGAAATATTTTGAATTACGTAAAGTTCCGGATATACCCATGCCACATATTCCCCTGTTTTATGGCTAACATTAATGGTTACTGTATTTTCAATAACTTTCATACGCGTTGTATCTTGCCCAATGTTTCTGGGAAGCTTCCAATTTGCCCACTTATCGCCGGTGTTGTGCATAAATTCTGTGGCTTTTTGCACAGTTGCCAAATCGTAGCCCTGTTTGCTTGCCGTCAATTTCAATTCTTTAGAACCGATATTGTTTTTGCGTAGTCCAAAGCCTGAGGCTTTTTCATGTTCAAGCTTGCTTCCGACTATGTGGCCTATCAGCTTAACACGTGTGGTATTTTCAAGCACAAAGGAGTTGTAATTTTTGTTGTAGTTGATGTCCTTGCCGTTTTCATCGGTTATATATCCGTTACCCACAAATGTATGACCCGGTTTTTTAACTTGCACCTTATGCACTCCAATTGGTACGCTTATTTCAAAGCGGCCATCATAACCGCTGATAACAGGCTGGCCGTTGGTAGCTACTTGAATGCCGTCAACTTCAAAGGTACAACCTTCCACGGGATAATTGCCGCCATCGTAAACTACTTTGCCGGAGACAATAAACGCAGAAATATCCGTGAAATCCGTTCCGTTATGCACCATTGATGTTTGGCTTATGTAACGCAGTTGTTCCGTGGGATTAAATTGATGAACTCCAAGTGACGGAACAATAGAATAGCTTGTGCCTTCGCCATGGTAAGGAATGCCGGCAATCTGATAGTTGCCATTGGCATCGGTAATTGCTTTAAGCGCTAACTGATAGGTTTCATTCGGAACATTCTTGTCAAAGCTAAGTGTGTTCACTACGGCATGGTTGCCATTATACACTGTTCCTATGCGAGACATATCAAACGCATAGCTTGGCAGTGCATCGTCAAATGTCCAGTAACCACGCAAACCGCTTTCATTGCCAACCAAGCGGCGGCTATAATTATTGGCAATTGCGGCGGAATCAAGAACTATGCTCCAAAAACGAACATCGTCTATGTTGCCACGCAAAGCTTTTCCAAAATCGAATGTCCCTGATGTTACAGCAGAACCTGCAAAGGAACTCGCTTTAAACTGGTATTCATCCGGAGTTCTGTTTTGGTCGAGAACTGTGTGGATAGTCCAGTTGTTGCCGTTGCGTACAATAGATATGTGCGACCAATGGTTGGCCGGAATAAGCGCGGAGCTTGCCGTTATAGCGGTATTTGCGCTTGTGTGTATTCTATATTCTCCGGCTTCTGCGCTCATAAGCAAATCAACCGAACCCAGTGAGCCAATGCGAATATCCTCTCCTGAATTGATGGCATCCGGGTACACCCAAAACTGGAGAGTCCACTTGTTGCTGCCGCCAACATCGCCGGATGAGAAGCCAAATGCGTTGTTAATATCGCCTGATGACCGTAGCGAGCGGTACTGGCTTTCTCCATCGTTTAGATCATTGCGTTTAACCAGCATATTCACGCCTTGCACGGAATTGCCGCTGCCGTAAGTGACTCGCCCGGATACTGCGCCGAATGCTTGTGTGAAGCCAATGTCTGCTTTGCTGTCAACTTCATTGGGTTGCTGCCCAACTACGCATCCTTTGTGGTAAAGCCCCACTCTGTATTCATAAAACACGCCGGGAAGAACGTTGTTATCACTCCAATATACGGTTTGCGCGTTGTTGGTAATTACTTCCTGTGGTTGCGGCAATATTTCCGGCCAAGAAGTACCCACGTTGTTTTCATCGACAACACGGCGAAACACTCGATAAATTTCCATTTCTTCGCCTTGTTTTTCAACATCCCATTGCAAGCGTATTTGATTGGCGTGCTCGCCTTTGCTTGCCTTTAATCCTGTAAATTTTGAGTTACCGGTAATGCTTCCTGAGCCGGCTTCTATAGTATATACTTCATTAAAAGCGTTGATTTTTATTTGATACCTATATCCGTCGCATGTATTTGTTGAAGAATTGTCGTTATAAACATAAGTGACTCTTTCTCCGTTAACGCTGCCGCTATTTAAAGTTATTGCCGGAAGTTCTTGGAACGGGCCATTATTTACACTGCGCAGCATAGCATAAGTATCGTGATTTTTCAGGCTTATGGGCCCGGAAAAAGAGACTTGTATATAGTCGTCATGCCCTATTATGGTTGAAACAATATTCAAGTCGCTTAGCAAAACCTTAGTGCTTTGCGTAAGAATGACACGCATATCAGCAGCGATTACTGCTTCCGGATCGGCAGGAGCGCTGCCTGTGCTTGCCGTAAAAGCAACCATATATTGGAATGTTTTTCCAAAATCAGCAGGGGCAACAGTGTAGTTTATGCTTTCGGTAAATCCGCTTGTTTCAATTGCATTTTTTGTTTGCAGAAATGTCCATGCGCCTGATATATCCTTGCGATAGTAAACGTGATATTTTCCTGTAACATTATCCGGATTCTGGTAGTTCCATCTAACTGTTATTTGGTCACTTGCCAGCAATGGATCAAATGTAACTATTGGCAAAGTGGGGTTAGTTATGGGCGTCCATTTTGCGTAAATGGTGATGTTTCCTGTAACGTTATTATTGAAATTATACGCAGTTGTAAGCTCCGGATTAGAGAACCAGCCATCAAACCTATAGCCAGCTCTAGTGGGATTTGCCGGTTGCGCAGCTCTTGTGCCATTTAAAATTTCTTTCGGGCTTACAGCAGTGCCGCCATTGGAGTTAAATGTAACCGTGCGATAATATATAACTTCAACTTTTGCCAACCCAGCACCACCGTTAGTGCCTAAACCAACCGTAACTCCACTACTCCCCGGATATCCGCCTCGCCCGCCAGCACCAAAATCTGCTCCTTGCGTTTGGGTAGCTCCTAAGCCGCCGCCCCAAACCTGACCTAAAATAGTAAGCCACCCAGCCTTGCCGCCATTGCTTACAGCTCTTAAATCACCAGAACCCCCATCACTACCTCTTTCGCCGCATTTTCCCGCCGTATAAACATCAGTACTACTGCCCTCAAAATTCCAGCATCCATTGATACCGCCTTGAAAATCAGTCTTGCCACCCTGGCCTGCATGCGCATAAATGGCCCTTGAGTTCCACTTAACGCTTGTAAAATTGCCAGATCCACCAACACCGCTCGATTCATCTACTAAACCGCCGGCACCTACAATTACGTTAATACTGGTTTTCCCAGATACTTCAAATTCCAAATAAGCAGCACCAGCGCCGCCACCACTAGAACCTGTATATTTTAGACCGACTACACCTATTCCCGCTTGTCCGGCACCGCCGCCGCCAAGGACATAGGCTTGTACTCTAGCTCGTACGCCAGTATTATTAACTGTAGTATCTCCGTTATAGCCGGCATTGAAGGTTCTGGTTTCATTTACTGTTTGCCCCCACAACGTCGCAAAAAAAGCGAACAAAAGCGCAAGAAATGTAAATTTATGTAGGTTCATAGGATACTCCTGTGATTTAACAATTATAACCCTAATATACATTTTTTTTTACAAAAGAGTACATTTTTTTAAATTTTCTTATAAAAAATGCGGAAAATATAATAAAACGCGAAAATTCGCTAAAAAGCGGCGATTTTATTTTGCGCAAAATTTACTATATTCACCCATAGCGAGCAAGTCGCATTCATTAGATGACCCTCCGTTAGAGAGTCCCTTAATTTAGGTCAAATTGCGGATTTTTTTCCTTAAGAGGGTGTCATGCCCAAAAAAAATGCCACTCGTAAGCCCAAACGGCGCAACGAAAAACGAGAAACAGCGCAGCTCTTCGACCTGACGCTCAAATGCATATTGAAAGAAGCAAGCCACCCAGCAGTGGTACACCTGATCAACAGCATCCACAAAAAGAACTACCCATTGCAAACCACTTCAGTGAAATTCGAACCGACCGAGCACATAAAGAAAATCCTTAAGTCCGGCAAGTTGCAGAAAATAGTCTCGGACATCGTGGTAACCCTGTTCGGCAAGGGCTTCAAAGACACTTACCTCATAGAAGCCCAGATAAAAGATGATGCCGGAATGGTGCTAAGAATCTTCAACTACAGTGTTCAAATAGCCGTTGCCGGGAAAACCATTTCCGACGACGGTTCTCGCATGGAGATAGATATGCCTGCCCCGGCGCTGCTCTACTTTGAGGAAAGCAAAACAAAGGACATCGTATCCATAAGAATGAAGTTCCCCAGCGGCGAAAGCGTGCTTTACAATGTGCCAACTTTGAAAATACTTGAGCACAGCGTTTCAGAGCTTGAAGGCATGGCTCTTTTACTTCCTTTTTTTGTGCTCAAGATTCGCAAAGAATTGAAAAAAAGAAGCACGGATTCAGAGAAGCGTAAAAGATTGTCAAAGGAGCTTGATGGGTATGTTGCTGAAATAGTCAAGTCGCTGAAAGAGAGCAAGCGAAATAACTATATTAACGAGAGAGACTTGGCAATGCTTCTGGACAAGCTGGTTCATATGAGTTCAGAGCTTTATGGCAAGTATGAAGAGTTTGTGGAGGTAGATATGAATTTGAAGAAGTGGGCAAAATCAAGTGCGTGCGAAGCCATTGATAGGGCTGTTAACAAGCGTGTTAACAATGCCGTTAACAAAGCCGTTAGCCAAGCCGTCAGCAAAGCTAAGGAAGAAAGCCGGGCTGAAGGCCAAGCTGAATTATTCGCTCTTTTGGAAAGCGGCGTTTCTTTAGCAGAAGCTAAGAAGATATTTTCCTTTTCTTAATACTCTCGCCGTTTTTGGTTTGCTAACCACTAGCCACTGACCACTAGCCATTAGCCTAGAGGAGTTAATCAGCATTTACTATTTTACCGCAATCGGTATTTTTATGAAAAAACTTGTGCTTTTAATATTTTTGGCTTTTACTTGCGTCGCTTTTGCCCAAAAAACGAGCAAGCCGGATTCTATTAAAGGCAAATTCACGGATTCCCGCGATAAAAAACAGTATAAAACTGTGAAATTGGGCGGCCGTGTGTGGATGGCAGAGAATTTAAACTACAAAAAAGACAAGCTTTTTGATTTTGAAAAACTGCAAGGTGCTTGCCCTGCTGGCTGGCGCTTGCCAAGCAAAAGCGCATGGGAAGACCTAAAAAAAGAATTAAGCGAGGCCGATGCCAAACTCAAAGCTAAAATCGGGTGGAGCACGCAGGGCAAATGGTGGGCTGCCACCGATATAGGCACGGACACAACTGTTTACTACACAGTTGTAAATTCAGGTTTCGGGAGCATAAATCAGATAAAAGACGTTAAGTCTGCTAATTTGTCTGTTCGCTGCATCCAGAATATTTCGGGTTCCGGCAAAGCAAACAATATAAAGCTATACCAAACAGTTAAAATAGGCAATCAATTGTGGATGGCAGAGAATTTGAATTATAAAACCGGAAAATCCTGGTGTTTTGAAAATGATGACTATAATTGCGAAAAATACGGGCGCTTGTATGACTGGAACACCGCTGCAAAAGCCTGCCCTGCCGGTTGGCATTTGCCTACGCGCCGTGAATGGAATGAGGTGCTGGCAGACGAATTTTCCGCAATGCTCGGCGGAAGCTTGAGCGGAGAGTTCAGCCATGCGGTACCCGCAAGCGAATACAAATTCTTGAATAAAGAAAAGGCAGGCAATTGGTGGGGCATCACAGAACACGGCGACAACAGCGCGTATAGCCGGCACATTCAAGCAAAAGGAAATGAATTTATTGAAAAAGTTACGGATAAGTCCATCGGTTATTCGGTTCGCTGCGTTCAGAATATTCCCGGAGCAGGCAAAGCGAGCAAGCCGCATAAAATAGTCAAGATAGGCAATCAGGTTTGGATGGCGGAGAATTTGAATTATAAAACCGGAAAGTCCTGGTGCTTTGAAGACGATGACTTTTACTGCGAAAAATACGGGCGTTTATATGATTGGAACACTGCGGCTAAAGTGTGCCCGGCAGGCTGGCATTTGCCCAGCGACGCAGAGTGGAATGAATTGGAGAGTTTTGCGGGCAAAGACGTTGCGAGCGCGATTTCTGCTTTGCAAGGCGGTTGGCGCGACAGCGACGAAGAAAGCCCCGGACGTTGGAGGGAATTGGACGAAAATGGCATTTGGTGGTCATCCACGGTATTTGAGGCAGTAGGTTCTGTTCAGGCTCGCCATGCGTCGTCTTCAAAAAATTTCTCCAGCACTTTGCAGAATAAATCCAACGGCCTTTCTGTTCGCTGCATACAAAACCCTCAAATTAAAAAAATCAGCAAAACATTCACGGATACTCGGGACAGCAAGCAATACGGCGTTGTTAAAATAGGCAATACGCTATGGATGAAAGACAATTTGAATTTTAACGCGAAAGGCAGTTTTTGTTATGATAATAAATCCGAAAATTGCGATAAATACGGGCGTCTTTATGATTGGGACTTGGCCCAGACGGTATGCCCAGCCTCGTGGCGTTTGCCCGGCCAGAATGACTGGCAGGATTTGGTAGAGAATTCCGGCAGCGATGGGGCCGGCAAAAAGCTTAAATCAAAGCAGCAATGGAACGGAACGGACAATTATGGTTTTTCTGCCTTGCCCGGCGGCTTTACCAAGGCTCAGGGTTTTGCGGAAAGCGGTGAGAGAGGGTATTGGTGGACAAGCGATACTTACGGCCCTAACGGAAGGTGCAATTACATGGCATCAGGCAAAGACAGCGTAATTTACTCTATGTATTCCAAATCGATGGGGGTCTCGGTTCGCTGCGTGCAAGACTGCGGTTTATTCAATTGTGTTGTGGAGTAACATTTTTTCTATATTCCTCCCTAACAACGATACGAGGATAATATGGCTTATTTAAATAAAATAATGCTTATGGGCAATCTTGGCAAAGATGCTGAGGTTCGTCTTACCCAAAACAACAAGAAAAGGGTTTCCTTTTCCCTAGCCACCACCCGCAGGTTCCGCAACCCAAATACCGGCGAAATGCAAGATGACACCGCCTGGCACAATGTTGTGGCTTGGGACAAGCTTGCGGAACGCATAGAGAAGCTCGGAATAAAAAAGGGAACTCCGCTTTTTGTTGAAGGCAGAGTCTCTTACCGCCAGTGGAACGACCCGCAAACAGGGCAAAAACACAACGTGACCGAGATTTTAATGGATAATTTTGAATTCTTGGCCCCCAGGCACAACTATGGAGGCGACAGCAGTGACGCAGGCGGAGAATACGTGGCAAGCAATCCGCCGCCGCCAACCGTTAGCGAACAGGACGACTTGCCGTTCTGAAAATGTTTGTTTGAGCTATGGAAACAAAACTTATACAAGTCGCGATTTTGTGGAGCATCTCCTGCTTGGGCATTATATGCGCCATAAACGCCCGCGGCCTCTTTCGGCAGTTGGTTTCATGGCTGCTGGTTGCCGTAATGGCAACGGTGGCCGCTACGTTCTCTTATCTTAAATTTGAAGATTACACGCAAGAAATAGGCATTGCGCAAAAGCCGGAAGCCTCGCAGCAAAGCTCTACTTCAGACTCACTAATAGCAAACTATGTCTTGGCAGAAAAGCAAATGCTTAAAAACGTCATTGCCGTGGCAGATTCCATTCTCTCGTTTCCGCAGTGGAGTGCTATATATTCGCTGGGCGTTGAAAAGCGAGAGGACTTTGCGAGCAAGGCTCTTTTTTTGAGAAATAAAAGCATGAATTTTTACAGGCAAATCAGAAGCTTGCCTGTGCCAAACGAAAAAAAACAATCTTACGACTCTTTGCTTGAAGTCGCAGACAACCTGCGGCTTGCGGGTTATGAAATTCACTATCAATTCAGCCTGGAATCAGATGCTGTTGGTGAGAGCATAGCCAAGGCGCGTGAATACGCAAATCAAGTAAAATCAGCAGTTTCCATCATAATGAATAAGGAGCAGGAATGAAGAACGTTGCAATAGCAGGCGCAACAGGCGCTGTTGGGCAAGAATTATTGGTTCTACTGTCGGAAAGAAATTTTCCGATTAAATCATTGAAATTATTGGCTTCAGCCAGGAGTGCCGGCAAGACGATAAAATTCAAGGGAGAAGATATTGTTGTGCAAGAGCTTCGCCATGACTCTTTTGAAGGCGTGGATTTGGTTCTATCCTCCGCCGGAGGCTCTATTTCCAAAGAATACATGCCGTCTGCGGTTAAGGCAGGCGCAGTGGTTGTGGACAACACCTCATATTACAGAATGAACCCGGATGTTCCGCTCGTTGTGCCGGAAATAAACCCTTTGGATATTAAAAAGCATAAAGGCATTATAGCCAACCCAAATTGCAGCACAATAATAATGCTTTTGCCGCTGTTCCCTTTATACAAGGCTTTTGGCATTGAAAGGGTTCACGCCACCACCTACCAAGCGGCAAGCGGCGCAGGCGCAAAGGCTATGGAAGAGTTGCGCTTGGAGAGCGTAGCTCTTGCAGAAGGAAAAACATTTGAGCGCACGGTTATTCCGCATCAATACGCATTTAATTTGTTCCCGCACAATTCCTCTTACAACGATGGCGGAAAAACTGCCACGCCAACCGGCTATTGCGAAGAGGAATGGAAAATGATAGCAGAAACCCATAAGATTTTCGGCGACAACAATTTACGTGTTAATGCCACCTGCGTCCGGGTTCCTATTTTAAGAGCGCACTCGGAGGCCTTGAACATAAGGCTTTCCAAAAAGACAAGCGTTGCTGAAATTTACGATGTTTTGCGCAATGCGCCAGGTGTTGAGATTTTGGAAGACCCGTCAAAAAATCGCTGGCCAATGCCAATAGACGCAAGCGGCAAAGACCCTGTGCTGGCAGGTAGGGTTAGAGTTGACCAATCGCAGGAAAACGCTTTTGACATGTGGGTTGTTGGCGACCAGATTCGCAAAGGCGCGGCATTGAACGCAATTCAGATAGCGGAGCTTCTTTAATGCTATTCTCATTATTACTAGGTCTTGCGCTGTTTTCTATTTCTTGCTATCTTGTGCTTTTGTTTTTTCAAGTGCACAAGGTGGAGAAGAAAATATCGGATTTGATTCAGATGGTTGAAGTTCATCTGCTGAACAGGTACGGGCATAATCCGAACAAAAATGTGCGCTTGATTGATGTTAAAAAGGCAATGTCGGAGGAAGATTGATTATGCAGTTGGAAATAACTCAGCGACCTAATTGGATAGAGATAGACTTGGACAATTTGCAAAGCAACATTGCCTATGTGAAGAGCAAGCTTTCGCCCGGCGTGAAAATGCTTATGCCCGTAAAAGCGGATGCCTATGGTCACGGCTCCCTTGCAATTTCGCTTGCGGCCATTGAAGCCGGCGTTGATTTTCTGGGCGTTGCGCATTTGTTTGAGGGCATAGCCTTGCGCGAAAATGGAATCAATGCGAAAATTCTGATTCTGGGCCCATGCCAAGAGAACGATTTGCCGTTTTTAACCAAATATAACCTGACCCCTTCCGTTTCGGACTTTGAAATCGCAAAAAAGCTCTCAACTCTCAACTCTCAGCTCTCAATTCACATTAAAATAGACACGGGAATGCACCGTTTTGGCATAAAATACGACAATATTGAAGAAATTAAAAAGATATGCAGGCTTCCTGGCATAAAAGTTGAAGGCATGTATTCGCATTTTGCAACTGCTGACATGCCGGAGCACAGCGCAATGGAAATACAGCTTGTCAGATTTGACAGAATTGTCGAGAATTTGAAAAAAGAGGGCATTTGCCCGCCTATTTGCCATATAGCGAATTCTGCGGCAGCCCTTTCGTTTACAAGCAGAACGCAATATGATATGGTAAGGCCTGGCATTGCTCTTTATGGTTACGGGTTTTCCGGCAAGCCGGTGCTTAGGCTTCGTTCTACGGTGCGGGCTTTGCGCATGGTTGAGGCGGGGGAAGGAGTTTCTTACGGGCATTTTTTTGTTACGCAAAAGAATATGCTGGTGGCAACCATTGCAATTGGCTATGGGGATGGTTATTTGCGAGGCGAGCCGAATGAGGGCGTTATTTTCATTAAAGGCAAGGCTTGCCCAATTTTAGGGCGCGTGTGCATGGATGCTTGCATGGTTGACGCAAGCGAGGCGCCAGACGTGCAAATAGGCGACATTGCCGAGTGCATAAACGGCGAGTTTTCCCCGCAAATTTCCGTTGAAGAGTTTGCAAAGAGGCACAATACCATTTCTTACGAGGTAACAACCCGCATGGCGCGCCGTCTTTACCGAATTTACCGCTACAAAGGCAAAATGCTGAGCTGGGACGAATTGAGAAAACTCCTAAACTGATTTTCTATATTAATCCGTATGCTAGTATTTGCGCTAATTTTAGTGTCTTTTTTGGGGTTTTCTATAGCGCAGGATGAAATTCCCGCATTAGATGCGTTGGATTCAGCTCCTGCCTCTGTTTTGGAATCCGAGCCGGAACCAGCTTTGCCGCCTGTATCGGAACCTGTGCCGCCTGTTCCTCCACCAGTTGCAGTGCCGCCTCCTGCGCCAAAACCTGTTGCGCCCGGTGCAATACCTAAGGGTTTTTCGTCTCAGTTGCAAAAACCGGAACCACCACCGCCGCCACCTCCTGTTGAAGTTCCGGCTCCTGCCAAGCCTTTAGTGCCGGCTCCTGTGGCTGCCGTTTCATCGTCTTCTGTCAAAGCCTCTTCTTCTTCGTATGTTCCCTACAAGTTTTATGAAGACTATCTGGATAGCTTAGTGGCTTTCGCAAAAAGTGTTTTGCCGCTAAAGGAAGAGCTTGAAACAAAAAAAGCCGCAATAAAAGAAAAAGGCCCTGAACCTAAGGGTCCTTATGAAAAGCAAGCCGATTATGACTCCCGCATTGCTAATTTTGACAAGAACAAACAGAAGGCAATCAGCACATTGGATAAAAAATACGACGATGACAAGAAAATCCAGAAGGAGAAGCTGAAATTAGCTGTTCATTACAACCCTGACATTCAGCCGAATTGGGATGGCATGCTGAAGCAAGATACCAATGCTGACGGCTATCACCAGAGAATTGTCAAGTTTACAGAAAAAATTGCCTCTATGAAAATAAAAATAGAAGGTACTATTGATACGCTTGCTGATTTGGAATTGCTTGACAAAGGAGATTTTGAGACTCTTGATAAAAAAAACCGTATTTACATGGCTCGCTTGGAGAGAGCGGTTGAAGTTATGCAGGATTATATTCTTCAGGACTATTCAAAGCTTTTGTCCACAGATAAAAAGAAATTTGAAATGGCTTTTGGCGATTACGATCCCGAGCTTGAGCAGTTTATTGTGAATATCAACGATTATTATTCCAAGACCGTGCCTTTCTATTATATTGGCTATATTCAGGTTCCTCCGCCTTTGGCTCAGGAAATAGACCGCAAAACTGATAATTTTTTGGCAAGCATTGAATACATAAATTATCCTCTTGTTATGAGTGGACAAAAGGTGTATCCGGGCGCGACAAAAGCAGACATTTATTATAAAGACAAGCTTGTTCCCACTGTTGGCGGTTTTCAGACTGTTCCGGGTTTTGAGAATTTGGATGGCTATGTTGAGTGGGCTGTGCATGCGGATTCTTTGATTAGCGGCACGCTTTTGCCGAGAAAACTGGATTCCCTGTATGCCATGAAAAAAGACGCTCCGAAAAAGGCTGCATCGGGAACTTGGTGGTCCAGAAACAGCGGTGTTGTTGGGACTTTGTTTTTGGTTGCCGCTGCCGGAAGCGCAGGCGTAGCCATTTGGCAGAATAATGAGGCTGGCAAGAAGAAGGATGATGCGAGCAAGTGGTATAAAGGCGCAAAGCAGGCTCTTGAGGATCAGAAGCCGGAACTTTATAATAGCTTTGCCGAGCTTTATGATAAAGAAGTTGATAAGGTTAAATTCCACGAGAATATGAGGAATGGTTTTTACATAGGCGCAGGGGTATTTGGCGTTGCCGGTATCTTGAGTTTTTGTTTTTAGGAGGTTAGCATGAAAAACTTTCAGGTTTTTGGTTTGCTTGCGGCGTTGCCGATTTTGTTCTTTGCGTGTTCAAACGATGGTTTGGACATTGAGAACCCGGATAAAAACATTTTCTGCTTGTTGGCAGAGCAGGATATGTGTCGAAGCGTTCCCGCTGATGTTTGCGCTGCCATTAACGGGCAGCAGGTAGCAACTTGTTTGCTTCCGGACGTAAGCTCAAGTTCTTCTGAGCCGGTGGCAGAGCCGAGTTCTTCTTCTGTTGTTCCCGGCGAAGAATCCAGTTCCTCTGTTGAGGACGGCGGCGAGTCCAGTTCCAGCGAAGAGGGCGGTGAAAACTCCAGTTCGTCTGTTGGCGGCGGTGAAGATTCCAGTTCTTCTGCAGGAGAGGGTGAAAGTTCAAGTTCTTCCGGCACTGATCCCGGCACTTCCAGTTCATCTGAAGCCGGCGGCGAAGTAAGCTCATCTTCCAGCGCTGTTGTAGTTGAGCCAAGCAGTTCAAGCGCGCCACCGGTGCCGGAACCAACTATAAGCGGCAAATTTGAGTTCAGGCTTTTTGCTTACAGCAGCAGTGGCAGCAGAATTTATTTCTTTGGAACTGCTACTAACAGCAATATGAGAGAGTCCCAGACCCTCGAGCCCCCTGAGGGCTCAGCGTCTAGTGCCAATAGCGGCAAGCTTTTGAATACGCTTGCGATAACCAATGCGGCCGCAGCGGGTTGCGTGGGTAATATTACTGTTGAATCTACATTAGATGGCGAGGCGTTTACCATACTACCAAGCGGAGGAAATGCCGGCAGTGGCGCAGTGGTGAACAAAGCCGGCATTCTTATTTCAAAGGCATATGCGACGTGCAATGGGGTAAAGAAGCTACTGGCAACTACAGAAGCAGAAGTAGTGGCAAATCCAAGCTGGGGAGATTACAAATTCCCTGCTTATGTACAGAGAGGTGAGTCCGTGCAGAATATAGTTACGGTAAATGACAACTATGGACGTTGCGCTACTATTAATTACAGTACAGCGAGTTACCCAAATACGAATTCACCAACTCCTTCGCCAACGACTTTCTCAACAAATGCCTCGTGTTCAGCAATTACCGGAAACAAAGCTTGCAGCGGAAGCATAACTGTTGCGCAAAACATTGCAAAAATAACCGGTAAGTGCGGCGGCGACAATCGTGTTAACATTCCAGCAGGCTCTACAGTGCTTGATATCACTTGCCATAACGAAGACAGCAACACACCGCATACTTTAGCTTGCTGGACTGATAATGTTGAAGTGGAATTGACTTATAATGGAACCGTTCGCTCGTTTATGAATTATGCTTCTTACCCTCTTATTGCGGAGGACGTAAAGGTTGAAGAAGGGTTCCGTGCTTTAATTTTAAAATCTTCCGGGAGTATAGAATGCGCAGTATGGTAAAAATTGGCTTCATTATTTTTGTATTTTTCTTGGCATCTTGCACTAGCGATTTGCAGGATATTCCGAAGTATGAAACACTTGAATTTTGCAAAATAGGCAACGCCTATTGCAAAAGCATCGGTGAACCAAAAGATGGGAAAGTAGATAAAGCTACCTGCCTGGAACTAGGCGGGGCAATCGCGCAAAACGCCGACTGCAGCGATGCTGTCGCTCCCAGCTCGTCAAGCGTTGCCGTTTCAAGTTCATCTGAAGAAGTTGTTTCAAGCTCGTCCGAAGAAGTTTCAAGCTCCTCTGAAGTAGAATCCTCCAGTTCATCCGAAGAGGAAGCTTCGAGCTCCTCGGAAGCAAGCAGCCCCAGTTCTAGCTCGGCTGCTCCGGAAAAAGCTTGTTATGTTCCTGGTGCCAAAGATTGTTTTTATATAAGCCAGTCTATATGGAATGAAACAGAATGCGAACCTATGGGTGGAACGCTTTACAATAGTATGGGAGAATGCCATGCGGCTCATAAATAACAAGCTTCCATGCTTGTTATTTTTCCTGCTTTTAAGTTGCACGCAAGAGCAGGATGGCCCAGTTATATCCAGTTCATCTGAAGATAAAGCTTCAAGTTCTTCCTCATATGTAGAGTTTTCAAGCTCCTCAAACACTATTGCTTCCAGTTCATCCGAAGTTACAGCTTCAAGCTCATCAAATGTTATTGTTTCCAGTTCGTCAGAGATTGTCTATCTCAGCTCATCTTCCGAAGAAATCGCAATAAGCAGCTCTTCCAGTTCATCTATCCTTCCAAGCTCCTCCAGCAGCATTCCAAGCTCTTCATCCGCATCTTTAAGTTCCGAGTACTGCGTCTATGCAACAACTGAATACTGCCTGCCTTTCGGCTCAATGCCCGCAGGCTCAAAATGCCCCGGCCAAGGCGTGCCCAGCAATGAATGCCCTTACAGAGAAATGGAAGTTACCGGAAATTTTGCGTTCACTAACTTTGATTATGGCACCAATATTTACTTTGTTGGAACAGATGTAAAATCTAAAATCAACAACACGCTGGCCATAACAGACAACCAAGCCGGATGCGGCGCGATTACAGTGGAGATAGAGGGAGGCAATTCTTCCGGAACAGTCACCGCAAGGGCTGTAGCAACGTGCAATGGCACAAAAAGAGTGCTAAAAACTATAACGGCAAGAATGGTTCAAAAACCATTTATTCAGGTTCAATGCGGCACTTCCGGCGAAAGACCTATTACATTCAGTTCCGGAAGAACAACCGTTGAATTTTCATGCAGCCAGCAAAAAGATGACTATTACATAAGTTGCGAAGGCAGCAACAATTTTTCTCTTGAAATTGAAGGTTATAGCAATATACCAAAAAATGGCGGAGACAACGGCTATAATTTGCCAGCGCTTGCAAATGTCCAAGGCATCTATCCAAAAGACATTGTGGTAGTAGTATCAGGAAGCACAAGCATAAAATGCGGAATATGGTGAAATCTTAACCAAATTGTAACTGAAAAGCTTGCATTCTTTAATAGTTGATTTTTAAATTATTCTATAAATCAACCAAGGAGAACATCATGAAAAAAGTTCTGTTCACTGCAATGCTCACTGCTGCGACAATGCTCTTTGCGCAAACAATCAAAGGCTCAGACACCGTTTTGCCGCTCTCGCAGCAAGAAGCCGAAGCCTTTATGAAAGCAAACAAAAACGCCAGGGTAACGGTTACCGGCGGCGGAAGCGGAGTTGGAATCTCTGCCCTGATAGAGGGAACAACGGACATTGCGCAGTCTTCCCGGGAAATAAAACTGGACGAGGAAAAAAAGGTGGAAGCCAAAGGCAGCAAACTGGCAGAAGTGATAGTTGCCTATGATGCCTTGGCCGTGGTTGTAAACCCAAGCAACAAAGTCACCAATTTAACCCGTGAGCAGTTGGAAGGCATATTCACCGGCAAAATCACGAACTGGAAAGAAGTTGGCGGGGCTGACATGAAAATAGTCCCATACTCCAGAGAAACATCTTCTGGCACATACGAATTCTTCAAAGAAGAAGTATTAAAAAAGAAAGATTACGTGGCGGGCATCTTGAGCATGCCGGCAACCGGCGCGATAGTCCAGTCCATAAGCCAAACACCGGGCGCAATAGGTTACATTGGGCTTGCCTATCTTGACAAAAAAGTAAAGGCGGTCAAAGTTTCATACGATGGCGGCAAAACATTCGTAGAGCCATCCATAGCAAACGCCAAAAACAACACGTATCCCATAGTTCGCCCTCTTATTTACTACTACACCGAAAACAAAGCGAATGCTGTTAAGCCCTTTGTGGACTACGTCCTTTCAAAAGAGGGCCAAGACATAGTGAATAAGATAGGGTTTATAACGGTGAAGTGAAATTAAGGTTCTGATAGTTTAAACAAACTTTAACAGAACCTTAACCGAAATGTAACACCCAAAAGCTAAATTATGCTTAAATGAAGAAATTTATTGAAAAACTTATAGAGAAAGTTTTCGCTGTGAGCGGGTTGGTGACTACGGTTGTCATTCTGCTTATAGTGGTTTTTCTGTTTAAAGAAGGATCCGGGCTGTTCAGCAGCCCGACTGTTGAAAAAGGCTACGCCTTGTGCGTAAATGCGGCAAATCCTGTTAAACATATAAGCTCATCCGATATTAAAAAGATTTTTAACGAAGCGATAATAAACTGGTCGGAAACGGAAGCCAGAGAATTCAATGAGAAAATAATTCCGTATCATTTTGAAGGAAGAAAATTCAAAAGGCTCTACAAAGAAGAGGAATTCGCTGAGAAATTGGGCGAAAAAATAGCCCAAGAGAGGGGAATTCTCGCTTTTATTCCTGAAGAATATTTGCCAAAAAATGCGAAAGGCGTTAAAATACTCAGCGGAAACACGGTTATTCCAAAAGACTTTTTTATGGGCAAGGAATGGATTCCAACCGCTACCCCTGCGCCGCAATTTGGCGTGCTGCCGTTGATACTCGGAACATTGCTGGTTAGCCTTGTTGCGATTCTTATTGCCACGCCGCTCGGAATAGGAGTTGCCATATATCTTTCTGAACTAGCCCAAAGCAGAATTCGCGATATTCTGAAACCGGCCATTGAACTCCTAGCCGGAATACCATCTGTTGTTTACGGCTTTTTTGGCTTGGTTGTTTTGGTTCCCATTGTGCAAAAAACTTTCAATCTGAATGTTGGCGAAACTGCGTTCACAGGCAGCATAATACTCGCCATTATGGCGCTTCCAACAATAATAACGGTAGCAGAAGACGCAATGCGCAGTACGCCACGTGCCATGCGGGAAGCAAGCCTTGCGCTGGGTGCTACCCACTGGCAAACGATTTACAAAGTGATTATCCCATATGCGATTTCTGGAATATCCGCCGCTATAGTCATGGGAATAGGACGCGCCATAGGAGAGACAATGGTTGCGCTAATGGTAACAGGAAACGCCGCTATTATACCCACGTCGCTCTTTGAGCCGGTGCGCACAATACCCGCAACCATAGCCGCAGAACTTGGGGAAGCACCACACGGAGGCGTGCATTACCAAGCGCTTTTTGTGTTAGGCTGTGTTCTATTCATTATAACGCTAGCCATAAGCATTACCGCAGAACTTATTTCCAAACGCCAGCATAACAAAGGGCTTTGATTTATCTAAAACTTCCCCACTGTCACTTTAGCCACTAGCTCTAAGACGGCTAATTTGACTCAAAGGGAGTTTAGTGCAGCGAGCTATAATCGCAGGCTTAAGCCCATTAGCAAGCATTGCAGCAGCAATTTCATTGCTACGCTGCATGCTAGCCTGTTTGCGAACCTGCCTGCTAACCCGCCTTGTAACGGCTATAGTAGCATCTTTCACGGCGCATTCAACTTCAAGCTTTCTCTCATCAATATATCTCATGCTATACCTATAGGCTTTTAACTCATCCCCTTTTAAATTACAAAATTCAGAAACAGAAAAAAGATGGTCAAA
>Ga0181987_10688_pt1 | contig 18120 bp, 16 predicted proteins | sample TergutCo191P1_FD_120224 | JGI IMG/M metagenome (GOLD analysis project Ga0181987, IMG submission 120224)
ACCTATCCAAAACCAACCAAATTTTGCTAAGAGGCAACCTAGGCAAAAACTCAAAGCTTGAAATCCGCTTTGCCCAGCCCGGCACGGAAGACTGGCTGGCTTGGCCAGCCACTATAAAAGGCACCGGCCAAGAAAATGACTTATACACGGTGGATCTGCCGTCAAAAGGGACATTTCCGGACTTGGCAAATATTTACGGCCTCAGGTTCGCAAACACCTCGGAAAGCTTTGGAACTATAAGTTTTTCATTTAGTTCCATTATCGCTCACAAAAAAGGCGGCAACATCCATGCCTCTTTTGAACTGAAAAAAAGCGGCGGCAAATTATTCATGCTAGACTCGGCAAATCAAATAAGAGACTCTGTAGCATACCCCGCAGAAACAAGGGACTTGTCTTTTGTAAAAAACTTTGAAACCGGAGACTGGTCGCTTAGCAAACCGCCAACGCCCGGCTCGGCAAACTCAAGCACAACTTACTCAGGGCAAACACGCCCGCCTGCCTCAACCAGCATTCCAAAGGGCGGCTACTATGAAACAGAACTTTCTTTTACTTTGCCGCCCAACATCCATTGCGACACAACAGGCTCCTTGCCAAGCGAAAACAGCGCACTGAAACCCGGCACTCCAATAACTCTCGCAAAAACCGCTATTATGCGCTGCGTCCAGTTCATAGAAGGCGCATACCCAAGCGAACCGATTATGCGAACCTATATAATTGGCGAAAGATTGCCGAACTTGCCTGTTGTTTCCATAGCTGTTGACCCGTTTGACATGTTTGACCCTGTGGAAGGGCTTTACTCAACAGGGCCAAACGCAAGCCCAAACCAACCATACTACGGCGCAAACTACTGGAGAGACACAGAATTGCCGGTTCAACTGGACTTCTTTGAAGCAGGCGCAAACCATGCGTGGAGCTATCCGGCGGGGCTTGAGATATTCGGAAACTACTCTCGCCAAAATCCTAAAAAATCTGTAGCGATTCGCTTCAAGGAAAAATACGGGCAAAAAAATCTGAAATACAGCCTGTTCCCCTCGCATCCGCATTTGACCACATTTAAAGGCTTTATTCTGCGAAACAACGGCAGCAATTATGGCCAAGATTACATTCGCGACATGATGATGACGTCGCTCACAGAAGGGCTGGGAATAGACTACCAAAAGGGACGTGCGGTGATTGTGTATTATAACGGAAAATATTTTGGCATCCATAATTTGCGGGAAAGAGCCAATTCCCGCTATTTTGAAACAAATTATGGCATAGACAAAGATAATATAGACTTGGTAAAAGCGGGCAATCAGGTGAGCAAAGGCTCTGATGAGGATTATCAGGATATATTAAAATGGCTGGGGAACATTACGCTCAGCGAAAACAATCTGAAATTGCTGGAGCAACGCATAGACGTGAACAACTTTACCAATGTTTTCCAAAGCGAGATTTATTTCGCAAACAGGGATTGGCCCGGAAACAACATGAAAAGATGGCGTTCAAATTCACCGCCTTCAAAGTGGAAATGGTTTATATACGACACAGATTTCGGCTTTGATTATCCTTATGACAATAACAAAAATATCAAAATGCTTGACTTTGTGACAGATCCTGCGGGCCCGGATTGGCCAAACCCGCCGCACTCAACGCTCATATTGCGCAAGCTTTTGCAAAACGAGAGCTACAAAAACGCTTTTATCAACCGTTTTTCTCTATTGCTCGCCACATATTTCTCTCCGGCAAAAGTTGAAGCCAGAATAAACGCTTTAATGCAGGCAATAGCAAATGAAGTTCCGCTTGACCAAAGCAGATGGAATTTAAATGCCTCTAGAATGAGCAGCCAACTCACAATAATCAGAAATTTCGGCCAAGATAGAGCCTCTCAAATGCAAACGGAAATAGAACAGTTTTTCGGTTTGCCGGAGCCCCAAAATATAACCATTTCCATCAAAGGCGGCGGAAAAATTTTAGTTCACAACTTGCCCATGCCCGGCGAAACGGCTGTGTTCAAGGCATATTCCACGGTTCCTCTGCTGCTAAAAGCCGAGGGAGCCGGTTTCAGCGGCTGGAGCGATGGCGTAAAAAGCGCGGAACGAACTATTACGGTGACACAAGCCACCGAATTGATAGCTGAATTTTAAGGTGAGGTTGTTATGAAAAAGATTCTTTTGCCTACGTTGCTTGCTTTTCTGCTCTCCTGCTCAGATAGCGAAACTCCGGATTTTCCGCCTTACGAGGGAATTAGCTCCAGCTCATCCGAAAAACCTATAAGATCCAGTTCATCCGAAAAATCTATTAGCTCCAGCTCTTCCAAAGAGCCGGATGTGCCGTCTGCTGCAGACAGCCTTCCGCCGAGCGGTCACTATGCGTCCGGGCTTGCATTCACATTGCCGTCAAGTGTTTACTGCGACAAAACAGGCAAATTGCCAACCGTGAGCAGCGCTATGCAACCTGGTTCCGCCCAAACCTTGACTCAGACCACAATTCTGCGTTGCGAGCAACTGCTTAACATTTCCCGCCCCGTTACGCCGGTTATGCGCACATACATTATCGGAAGATTGCCAGATTTGCCTATTGTTTCCATAGCTGCAGACCCGGCTGAGTTTTCGAGCAAATATAACACAAGAACGGGAGACTACGACATTCCCATTCATGTGGATTTTTTTGAAAGAGGCGCAAGCCATGCGTGGAGCTATCCGGCGGAACTCAGCCCTATGGGCAATGCCTCAAGGGAGTTCCCAAAGAAGTCGGTTGCGGTGAGCTTTAAGGAAAAATATGGGCAAAAAAATATAAAATACCCTCTATTTCCTTCGCATCCGAATTTAACTAAATTCAAGCATTTTATTTTGCGCAACAACGGCAACAATTATCAAAATGATTACATACGGGATATGCTAATGACATCGCTAACCGAAGGGCTGGACATAGATTACCAAAAGGGCCGTGCGGCTGTTGTGTATTACAACGGAGAATATTGGGGCATACATAATCTGCGCGAGCGTTCAAACAGCGATTACTATGAAACAAACTACAATTATAATGAAGATTACATAGACTTGGTAAAATACATAGACGGCGGAAGGGAGGTGAGCAGAGGCTCGGATGAGGATTACCAGACAAATGTTATAGGATGGCTTGAAAGCGGAGTCTCTTTAGCCAATGAAGCCAATATGGAGATATTGGAAGAGCGGATAGATGTGGACAATTTTACAAATCATTTCCAAAGCAGGATTTTTTACAATGATAGAGACTGGCCGGGAAACAATATAAAAATGTGGCGTTCAACTTCTCCACGCACAAAATGGAGATTTTTCATGTACGACACAGACCACGGCTTTGGCAGTTGGGGCACTGGAGCCTGCCAAAATCTGACAACGCTAGCTTTTGTCACTACCGAATCTGTAGGTTGCGCAAGGGTAGGCTGGCCCAATCCGGCGTATTCTACTTTAATTCTGCGCAAGCTTTTGGAAAACCAAAATTACAAAAATGCGTTTATAAACAGGTTTTCGCTTTTGATAGCAACATATTTTGAGTCATCAAGGGTTAACGCAAGAATAGACGCGCTCATGGCAGACATTAACAGCGAAACTCAATACGACCAGTCTAGATGGCCAAACAGACCCTGGAGCCGCCCTCTCAGCACAATAGTGAATTTTGCGAACAGCCGCCCGAATATAATGCAGTCGGAAATACAATCGCATTTCGGTTTAAAAGCGCCGGTTAACATTACCATAACCGGCTATACTCATGTTGACGGCTTGCCTATACCGAGCTTTGCCGGCTCAAGCGTAACATTCAAAGCCTATCCCGGCGTTCCAATGAAGTTAAAATGGAGCGGCGGCGAAAGAACAATTGATGTGGCAACAGACGGCGCAACCTTTACCGCAGGGCAGTAATTGAATTTTCTACATTCCCCATATGCGTATAGGTATAATCGGAGTTGGCACTGTTGGTGGTGGCGTCGTTGAAATAATAGAGAGAAAAAGAGACGAGTTCCACGCCAAGTTTGGAATTCTTTTGGAAATTGCCGGAGTCGCGGCAAAAACCGAAGAAGAACTTGCCCCGTTCAAAGCCAAGGGCTACAAAGGCTTTACGGATGCTACAGAGCTTTTGGATGACGAATCCATCTCGGTTGTGTGCGAGCTTGCCGGTGGCTACGACTTGCCTTTTAAGTGGATAAAAAAAGCGATTGAAAACAAAAAGCACGTTGTAACGGCGAACAAAGCGCTTCTCGCAAAATACGGCAACGAAATTTTTCCGCTTGCGGAAAAAAAGGGATGCCATGTTCTTTTTGAAGCGGCTGTTGGCGGCGGAATGCCGATTATCCGCAGCTTGCAAGAGGGTTTTGTTGGCAACAATGTTGAGTCGCTCAGTTGCATAATCAATGGAACTTGCAATTACATTTTGACAAAGATGGCTACTGAAAGCCTTTCTTTTGAAGAGGTTTTAAAGGAGGCTCAAAGACTCGGCTTTGCCGAAGCTGATCCTTCTTTTGACATAGACGGCATAGACTCTGCGCACAAGACCGCCATTTTAGCGAGTCTTTGCAGCGGCAGCTTTGTGGATTTTGAAAAAATCCACGTAACCGGAATACGTGGCATCACGGCGCAAGATGTTCAGTTTATACAGGAGCTAGGCGGCGTTGTGCGGCTTTTGGGTTTGTACAACAAGGTCGGTGACAAAGTTGACGCAAGGGTGCATCCCTGCATTGTTCCCAGCGACCACTTGCTCGCAAGCGTTAAATGCGAGCTGAACGCAGTGTATTTGCAGTGCGATAATCTTGGGCCAACTCTCCAGACGGGAGCCGGCGCAGGCAGGTTGCCAACGGCAAGCGCTGTGGTGGCAGACCTTGTATCGCTGGCTCGTTCTGTGGAGACTGGGAATTTAGAGCCTCTGCCCATGGGTTGGTTTCAAAAGGACAATTCGGCGAAGCTGGTTCCGATTGGCGAGACCAGCACACGCTATTATTTCCGTTTTGTAACAAAGGATGATTACGGTGTTTTGGCTGATATTACTGGTATTTTGGGCAAAAATAAGATATCCATAGAGTCAATTTTGCAGAAGAATACCAATAACAGAGAGAAGGTGGATATATTGGTTATTACGGAGAATGCTATGGAGAGTTCGGTTCAAGCGGCGCTCTCAGAGATAGATTCTTTGCCTGAAATCAGCGAAAAAAGCAAGATGTTGCGCTTTTTATCTTGACAAAAAGCGTAAATTTTGCTATATTTTTAGTCAAAGCTTTAACCATGAGGTTCCTCAAATGAATAGAATTGCTAAAATAGCAGTTGTTGCATCAATAGCCCTGGCTTTCACAGCCTGTGGCGAAGACAAGAAAAAGGCAGAAGCCGAAGCCGCTGCCGCAAAGGCCGCCGCTGAAGCCGCCGCCGCCCAAGCTGCCGCAGAAGCAGAGGCTGCTAGAGCCGCCGCAGAAGCAGAAGCCATAACGAAGGCTCAAGCTGAAGAAGCTGCTGCCGCCGAAGCCAAAAAAGCGGAAGAAGAAGCCGCCGCTGCTGAAGCCGCCGCAAAAAAGCCGGGTGCCAAAGCCACAAAACCTGCTAATAACGCCGCTGCTGACGCAAAAAAAGCAAGAGCAGAAGCTTTGCAGAAAAAAGCTGAAGCCGCAAAAAAGGCTGCTGGTCAGTAATTAGCTAGAAAAAAATCGTAAAAAATCATATTTTGCCCGCTTCGGCGGGTTTTTTTATTTAAAGCCCTTTACAAAACATTGAAAATTTTCTATATTTATAGTTGAAAATTTTCAAAATAGGAGTTCTTCTATGTTAACACTAAAAAAACTTGCCCTTGTGGGCGCAGCTGGCTTAGCAGCATTCTCAATGTCCTGTTCCGATGACAAGGATGACAACAATGGAGGCAATTCGGTTTCCATTTCCACTCCAGTGGTCACAATGGCTGCTGATTCTTCTTGGAGCTTGACAGGCGGTGCGCTTATAGCTTCTGATGGAGGCATCGATTCTGTTTATATGAACTTGATTGATGGCAACGGAGCAAAGGTAGCTTTGTCAGTTGATATACTGCCTGTAACTTTAATAGGTGGCGGTGTTAAATCCCTTGATCTTGTTGCAAGTGGTGGCGGAGCATATAAGTTCTCGGCACTTGCTCTTAAAAGCTGTCCTAAGGATAGCACTGTTGAAGCTTATTTCCAAGTAAAAGCTTGGTCTGGTCTTCAGTCAGGCGAAGCTAAAAGCAATAAAATCACTTTTGTGTGCCCAGCCGACAATATTGATATTGACATTGGCGGTGCATTCACTGATTCTACCGAGGTTACTCTTGGCGGAACCGGCGCAGCAGGCTCAGCCGCTGATTTGGACAAAACACCCGTAGCCATTTATACGAATGCTCAGGTAACAGCCGCCAATGCTGATGATATAGATATCAGATACAATGGCACAAACATTTATGACGCTGGTACAGCCGCTGCGGATGGCCAGGGCAATGCGGCATTCCAAGCCACAAACAGCACTGCTATGTTGGTTGCAGTAACGGATGCTGAAATTGCAGCATTGGATTCAGCTCTCATGCCGGTTGTAGATGCTATATTGTTGGTAACTGACAAATACTTTGATGAAGACTTTGAGCTTTTGCCCGGTGCAGGGTTTGGCGCAGCTACTGTTGGCGCAAAATTCCTTGTTATCACAAGCGAAAGCAAAGCTGCAATCATAGAAGTTAAGTCCAAGAACGGAACAGTGGATGGAAAATTCCTTGTTATCCGTGCCGTTTCAGAAGACTAAGCTATAACGATTTTTTTAGAACCCCCCGTGCCGAAAGGAACGGGGGGTTTTGTTTTTGCTGTAAATTTTATTGCCCTCTTTTATGGCTTCTCTTATGGTTATGTATGCAACATTATTTTCATATAATGGAGATACAAAAATGCAAACACGTGTTGGCATAATTGTGTATATTTACCCTAAGGAGATATTTCATGAATCGGGCAAAATCCATTCTCACAGCAGCTATTTTCATAGCTGCAACATTAGTCTTTTCCTGCTCTAGCGACAGCGATAATGATGATCAGGTTTCACTGCCAAGTTCGAGTTCTGCTAAAGGAACATCCTCTTCAAGCGTTACTCCGCTTTCCATCACCACTCCAGTGGTTACAATGGCCGCAGATTCTTCTTGGAGCTTGACTGGCGGTGCGCTTATAACTGCTGGCGCAGGCATTGATTCTGTTTCCATGAACTTGGTCGACGGCAATGGAGCAACAGTAGCGTTGATATTTGATTTTTTGCCAATTACACTATCTGGCGAAGGTCTTTGGTCTATTGATCTTGTTGCTATGGGTGGCGGAGCATATGCATTCTCTGCGTTTGTTCTTAAAAGTTGCCCGGAGGGAGAAACTGTTGAAGCGTATTTCCAAGTAAAAGCTTGGGCTGGCATACAGTTAAAAACGGTTAAAAGCAATAAAATCACTTTTGTGTGCCCAGAGGAAAACATAGTGATACCTGGCGCAAGTGGCGCATTTACTGACACTACTGAGGTTACTCTTGGTGGAACCGGCACAGCAGGCTCAGCCGCTGATTTGGACAAAATTCCCGTAGCCATTTATACGAATGCCCAGGTAACGGCTGCCAATGCTAATGATATAGATATCAGATATAATGGCACAAACATTTATGACGCTGTTACAGCCGCTAAGGATGGTCAGGGCAATGCGGCATTCCAAAACACAGAAAGCGAAGCTATGCTGGTTGCAGTAACAGATGCTGAAATTGCGGCATTGGATTCGTCTCTTATACCGGTTGTAGATGCTATATTGTTGGTATTTGGCAAATACCATGATGAAGACTTTAATCTTTTGCCCGGTGCAGGGTTTGGTGCGGCTACTGTTGGCGCAAAATTCCTTGTTATCACAAGTGAAATGAATGCCATAATAATAGAAGTTAAATCCAAAAACGGAACAGCAGACGCAGTATTCTTTGTTATCCGTGCTGTTGAATAAGCTATAACGATTTTTTTAGAACCCCCCGTGCCGAAAGGAGCGGGGGGTTTTGTTTTTTTGTATATTTCCATTAGGGGTGCAGAAGCGGGAAGGGGTAAGATTTTACCTCATCTAATTTACCTTCGAGCTCCCCTAATTCTATAAGCTCAATGCTGTAAATTCTCTTTCCTTCAATAGTAGCTTCCTTTACCGTTATAAATACAACATTATCTCCGTACAATGGAGTTACAAACCTATGTATAGCTCTAATGTTTCGATCGCTCTTTTTATCTGGATGAGTTATAATTTTTACTGAATTTGAAAATAAATTTTCAATATCAGCGGCAGCAAAAATGCAAACACGTGTTGGCATAATTGTGTATATTTACCCTAAGGAGATATTTCATGAATCGGGCAAAACTCAGATTTTCCATGCTATCTGCCGGCAGAGGCAGCAATTTTGAAGCCATAATGCAGCACGTCGCTGCAAACGAGCTAAACGCCGAGTGCATAAGCCTTATAACGCCAGCAGGCAGCAAAGCCATAGAAGTTGCGAATAAATACGGAGTTCCTGTTCGCATAATTGAGGGAGACAACCTGTTTTACGTTTTGCAAAGCGAAAATCCAGATTTGGTGGCAATGTCCGGCTATATGCGAAAAATACCCGAAAATATTCTTGAGCGTTTTGAAAATAAAATAATAAACATTCATCCGGCGCTTTTGCCTTCTTTTGGCGGCAATGGCTGCTATGGAATACACGTTCACGAAAAAGTCATCCAAGCCGGAGTTAAAATCACCGGAGTCACTGTGCATTTTGTGAACAAAGACTACGATGCCGGCAAAATAATAGCCCAAAACGCCGTGCCTGTTCTGCCAAACGACACCCCGGAAACTTTAGCAAAGCGCGTTTTGCAAGAAGAACACAATATTTATTGGCAGGTGATTAGAGACATCGCCTTTATGAATAACAGCACAATCGGCGCAGCTACGCTTTAACTTAACCCACCGGCACAGCCCACAGCCTGTCGCCAAATGGCACCAATTCTTCGCCGCTATAAATCACAATGCCTCTTTTGAACTTATCGCCGATTGTGTCTCGGCATAATTCAAGATTAGCAAAATCTTTGGCATTCAATGAAGAATCAAGCTTTACTTCAATTGCTATTGCTTCGCCAGCATCGTTTTCTATCACAAAATCAGTCTCTTTGCCCTCCCCTCTAACCGGATTGAAATGCGATACGTAAAATTTTCCCGGCAAAACACCGGTTGATTTTATTATTTCAGATGCGATGAAATTTTCAAAAATGTGGCCCATCAGCGAACGGTCCTTTTCAAACACTTCGCTTATGTCTCGGCGCAGCAAAAAGCACAAAAAATTCGTGTCCGTAAAATATATCTTTTTGCTTTTCACAAAACGCTTGTCCAATTTGTTGGGCTTTGACCATGAAGGTATTTCAAAAGTCATAAACGCAGCGTTGCAAAAAGACTTGTATTTTTCAAAAGTTGCCTGATTCATGCCGGAATCTTTCATTATGTCTTCATTTTTAACCAAGCTTCCAACCCTGCCAGCCAAAGACACAAGAAGCTGATAAATCAATTCCGGCTTGCGAATGTTTGCGAATTCAACTGCGTCACGCTGCAAAATCGTGGAGAGATAACTGTCAAACCATAAGCTGCGGTCAATGCTCTTGTTAAGGGATATTTCCGGAAAAGTGGACTGAGTTATTAAATTCGGCAAATCCGCTCGTTCATAGCTTTTTATGAATAAATCTTCATTCCATATTTTGCCTATAAAGTTTGCATCCGCATTATGCGTTTCCGCTACTGAAAAGGGGCATAGAGTAAGCACCGCCATTCTTCCGGCCATGGATGCCGCCAGTTCAGGCAATGCAGGTATATTAGCTGAGCCCGTTAGTATAAACAAAGCTTTGCCATTGCCTTCAAATCTTCTGTCATCGACATATTTTTTGAGTTTCAAGTATATTTCCGGCACGCGTTGAACTTCGTCTATTATGTTAAGTTTGTCTTTTGGCAAGCTTGCAATGAAGGCTTCCGGGTCTTTTTTTGCCGCAGCCATAATTGCGGCAGTGTCAAAAGTGATGTAATTTACATCGTTTTCCGGCAAAATATTGCGAACAAGTGTGGATTTTCCGCACTGCCTTGCTCCGTTCAGGTAAACCGCAGAGAAGGTTTTCACCGTATTTTCCAGCTTTTTAGCCAGATTTCGACTGACGTAATTCATTTTCACCTCTAGCATATTTATACATTTTGTATAAGTACGCTGTTACATTTTGTATAAATATAGAAAAACCGTTTGCTTTACCACAAGCTTGCAACGCTGACTCAGAAAACCCCGTTTCCGAGCGAAATTCGCCACTTGTCAGAATCAGAATTGGCCAGAATTCAGGGAATTTTCAGAATTTTCATGCCGAATGAAGCCGTAAATCATCGGGGAAAGGTAGAAAAAAGCGGCATTATCAAAAAACCACCCTTTTTTGATACACTCCAAATATAGAAAAAAACGGCGTTTTTGTCAAATTTTAAGGGGTGAAAAACCTCTCAAAAAAGGGTGGTTTTTTGACACACGAGGAATGTTGAATATGAAAATTATAAAAATCTTCTTAATCTTCCTGATTAGCTGCATTGGGATTAAGGCGCATGCGATTCAAACTCTTGCGGTTTTGGAAATAACTTCAAAATCAGATGATGTCAGCCTTACAATTCAGGAATTACGGCATTTGACAGATGAGCTTCGCCGCCAAGCTGTACAAATCCTGCCACATACCGGTTACGCCATTCTTACTCGAGACAATATATTGTCATTGTTGCCTCCAGACGAAGAAGAAGCCGAATGTTTGTCCGAGAGCTGCGCTGTTAGCATAGGCCGTACGATAGGCGCAGAATTTGTAAGCCAAGGCGAAATAGGTATTTTTGCCGGGGAATTGAGCCTCTCAATAGAACTTTACGAAACGATGAGTGGCAAGTTGCTTGGCAGCATAGTGATGGAAAGCCACGATACAAAGGGTTTGATGGGTGCCATAAGAGAGCAAGCTCCCGGTTTATTTTCAAAGATATTAAGCAGCAAAGCAACTATGACATCAGAAGAGAAAAAAGAGGAAAAACCACAGCCGCAAGAACAAAAGATTGAAGAGAAGAAACCGGAAGAAGCCGTCTCGGATAAAATAAGGGTTGGAATTCGTGCTGGGTTTAATTTCTCTATTTATAATGATGATAGTGATGATTACGATATTGGTAAAAGTTTTGGTGGTGGGTTATCGGTTAGGATTCCGTTTACGAGCTGGTTGTTTCTTAATCCCGGTTTGGATTTTTATTATAGGGAATTGTTTAGCTGGAATGGTGGCGATGGCGTAGCGACTGAGTTTACCATAAGTATTCCAATTTTGTTTCAATTTATGCTTATTGAAGGTTTTTACTTTGCGGCAGGTCCTCAGTTTGGCATTCCTATAAAAAGTGAGGTGAAGTACAAAGACAAAACTTACGATATGGGTAGGACAAAGTTTGATATTGACGTTGCTTTGGGTTTTGGCTATATGATAGTGCCGAGTTTTGGGTTTGATTTTAGAGGTATTATGAGTACTTTGCCGAGTTTTGGTGATAGTGGAAATTATGATAAAAAATTCGGTTCACTTATACAATTCGGTACTGGCGTAACTTATTTCTTTTAGGAGTTCATTATGAAAACCAACAGTTTCCTTCTCTTGGCAGCAAGCTTTTCCCTTGCGATGTTTTTAGTATTTTCCTGCTCCGGCGAAGGCGGCAGCGTTATTGCCAACATAGAGGCAACCAACAACACTGACAGCGAGGTTTGGGACGGTTCAGTTAATACTGACTGGTATTATGCTTCACAAACAGAATATACCATAACCACAGCTCAACAATTGGCCGGGCTTGCAAAGTTGGTGAATGAGGGGGCGGAATATTTTTTAGATAAAACTATTAAACTTGGGAATAACATAAGTCTTGGCAACTTTGACTGGACTCCAATAGGAAAGGATGCGACATTTGAAGGAACATTTGATGGCAATGGCTATGAGATTAGAGGCGTTAATGTTAAAAAAAACGATGAGCATATTCTTAGTGGTTTGTTTGGAGGTTTAGATATGAATGGAGAAATAAAAAACCTTGGTGTTATTAGTTCTACTATTAATGGCACTAAAGATGTCGGCGGGCTTGTTGGAACAAACAATGGTAAAATAAGCAACAGTTATTTTATTGGCACAGTGACAGGAGATCAAAGTGTTGGAGGTCTTGTAGGGCAGAATGCTTTTGGTACTATAAGTAATAGCTATTCTGGAGGTTATGTTAGTGGCACTGGATACACAGTAGGTAGTCTTATTGGACTTAACGGAGGAGAGTTAAGTAGTTGTTATTCTACCAGTAGAGTAACTGGGGTGGACATTATTAGTAACTTTGCTGGAAAATACGGAGAAATATTTGGTGGTCTTGTAGGGTTTAATTATGGAGATGGTTTAGGCATAATAATGAATAGCTACTCTACTGGCACAGTCACAGGAAGTTCAGATATTGGCGGTTTTGTAGGAGTGAACAATGGAGAAATAATTAATAGCTACTCCATTGGCAGAGTGTCGGCAGATAGCCTTACCGGTGGCTTTGCAGCATGGAATGAAGAAGGCAGTATAATAAGCAATAGTTTTTACAATACGGAAACAAGCGGTCAAAGCGAAAGCTTTGGCGATGAAGGCAAAACAACGGCGGAGATGAAGGAGCAGACAACTTTTGTCGGTTGGGATTTCAGTACTATTTGGGGAATTGATCCGGCAAAAAATAATGGTTATCCATATTTGAAAGAAATTACACCATAGTTGTATATTTGGCTAAGTTAGCAAACAAAGGATAAGGAGAAGTGGAATATGGAAGATAGCATTGCTTCAGCAACTATTGTAGATACAGTACATAGATTTATCGCTGATAGCGTTACGCTTGAAGTGTTGAAAAATTCGCAGGAATTTTACAGCTCGGCTTTTGATAAAATCTTGATCGTTCTAAGCATATTCGTTATGCTTGCATTAGCTCCCGGAATTTGGAATTTGTGGAAAGGCGAAAAATATAAAAAAGAATTGAAAAATACTAAAGAGAGAATTTTAGATTTAGAAAATGAGTTTCAAAAAAAGTTAAATAAATTTGATGAAGAATTAGAAAAACAGAAAAAATTTATAAAAACTATAAATAGTGAACTCCAGAGTGTTAAAAATCATGAAATATGAGAATTTCGAACTTAACGATCTAATAAACTAGGTTGTTCAAATATTTCACATTGTTCTTCAATCACCAAGCGCTTCCGCATAGCCTTGCCTGAATCAAAATCAGCCGAACCTCAAGAATTTGTACAGGCTACTATATTGCTATCTATTGAAATTCCTGACTAATGAGAATTAATAAGGTTTTGAACATTCTTGACCAACAGCAGATCAATCCCGCTGATGTGGCTTTCGGCTTACTCGCAGAACGAACGCAACAAGGTAAAGTATTCCAACTTGGAATAACCACTCCCTTCCCCGCCAGAAAAATTGAGCTTAATACCTGTTTTTAAGAGCATTGCATTCGGCTTCAGTTAAAGACCTAAAACCCATTGCCTCATATTTTGGGCGAACTTCGTCAAGGTGTTTATTCCACCCTTTTATTCCACCATATTCTTCCAAAATTTCTTGGCGAATGCGGTAAACTTCTTCCAGCGGATCCTCATAACGATTGTCCATTTTCCCAAAACTCCATTGCTTTTTGTTGACGGAACAAAATACCGATATCCCCACTTAACCTTGCAGTAATAAAGCTTGGTATTGTGGTTTCTATGTAAACTTTTTTCTTGGAAGCCTCCATATGTGGTAACATAGAAAAAATTAACCACTTATTTGCGTCAAAATTAGTCGATTCCCCAACAGAAAAACCACATTTTTGAGCGGAATTCGCTACCTTTGATAAGATTAACCTCATAATCTTATCAAAAAATGAATAGATTTCTATATTATACCTATGCCGAAATACATACATGAGCATGATGGCTATCCTAAATTCACTTGGGATAAAGACCGTGTATTGAACCTTTTGACCGGCGTTTCCGTGCTGCAGGGCAAGGTTCTCGGCAAAATGCAGCAGTTCGGTTTTGGCGTACAGCAAGAAGCCATGTTGAATGCTCTTACAGAAGAAATTACCAAATCCAGCGAAATAGAAGGCGAAATATTGAACAGCGAACAGGTGCGCTCTTCATTGGCCAAGTGGCTTAACGTAAATCTGGAAAAGGAAACTGCGGCATCGCATCATATAGAAGGCATAGTGGAAGCGGTGATGGATGCAGTTCGTAATTATCAAAAGGAGTTGGATGATGAACGCTTGTTTGGGTGGCATGCCACGCTTTTCCCAACAGGGCGCAGCGGTTTAAGCAAAATTCTGGTAGCGCAGTATCGCGACTCGGAGATGAGCGTAGTGTCTAAGAAAGGGTATGATGAAATAATTCACTATGAAGCTCCTTTGCCGGAGAAAGTTCGGGAGCAAATGGCGGAGTTTTTTCTTTGGCTGAATGCAGAAGGCAATGAAAATCCATTGGTTAAGGCTGCGATAGCGCATTTATGGTTTGTGATAATACATCCTTTTGACGATGGCAACGGGCGTTTAACACGCATTATAACTGAGATGATGCTTTCTCGTTCTGAAAATACGAGTTTGCGGTTTTATTCCATGTCTGCGCAAATTCAGAAAGAAAAAAAGGAATATTACAGAGTGCTGGAATTAACTACTGCCGGCGAGCTTGATATAACGGCATGGCTAATTTGGTTTTTGCAGTGCTTGGGCCGCGCGATAGAAGCCAGCGAGGAAATAATAGGCAAAGTTTTGCGCAAAGCGGAATTTTGGCAAAAGAACTCTGCGGAAATATCAAATGGCACTCAGCGAGAAATAATAAACCGGTTGTTTGACGGATTTACAGGCAATCTCACTTCCGGCAAAGTTGAAAAGATATTCAAAGTTTCTCAGCCAACAGCTATAAGAATGTTAAACGACTTGGTTGAGAAGGGCTTTTTGGAGGTACGTGGCGCAGGCCGGAGTACGCATTACGTGTTGGCCGGGCGAGGCTAGGGGTGAAGCTCGTGATATTTTGAAGCGTTGAATTCAGGAAAAAGGGCTTGTATGTGAGACCGCCAAATTCCTAATACCTGTGTCAAAAAAATTTCTACTTTCTGTGTATACAACCAGTGAGGTTTTTATGCGCAAAATAATACTTGCATCAAAAATTGTGTGGCGCAATGACTTTGTAGAGTCTCTACGGTGATGGTTGCATTACCCCAACGATGGTGTTCACAACGTAACGCCATGATGTCTGCGCATTTTTTGCAACGTTGCCCTAGGGCGTTGCGGGATGTTAGGGAACGCAGTGAACCAATTCCGCATTGGGGGTGGCGGAAAACGCCGAAGGCGGTTGCAGACAGGGGGAATTTTCCCCAACAGAAGATTAATCTGTTCTGGATTTTAATGGGCCACCAGTGCTTTTTTCTATATTCTCAACTTAAAATAGGAGATGCTTTATGAATAAGAGACAGAAATTCTTTTGCTTGATAATAGCGCTGGCATTCATTTTGAATGGCTGCGCCGGCACTAGAACGCCTCAATATGGCCACTTGAGCAAAGGGCTGCCGGAGAAGTTTTTCATCGATTCAAATATAGACCTTGACGATTCAAAAAAAGTTTCGTACAAGTTTGAATCTATGCTCGAAAATCCGTTTCCGTATTACAAAGATTTTCTTGATCTGAACCCATCGTTCGAATCAGTATTGAAATATTATATGAACTCCAAGTATTCGCTTGCAGATAGCAGCGGCGCTGAATATCATGTTGATGTTATACTTGAGAAATGTACCTACGATGCGGTGGCAGCCGGCATGGAAACTATGCAAAGCACGGCTGTAGGGCCAGGCGGAGTTGCTTCTGCCACAGCCTATGCCTATAATATGAAAGTAACTACGGAAATGACTGCGAAAGTGCGAGTTAGCATTGATGGCAAAACTAGCGAGAGGCAAATAATGGCGATGGGCGAGTATACAGGAAACTACACCGACCATAGCACTGTCACAATAAGCTTTGATATCGCCATTCGTGGAATCATGTCACGTATTGATAAATTCTTGAACAGCACAATCGGCGCAGCTACGCCTTAAGTATGAATACGTGTTGGCCGAATTAAGCCGGAAATCCTCACTGTGACGCAGAACACTCTTCGTCATATGGATGCTCCTCGCACCATTTTTTCACCTCGCGATCCAAAATATTGGAAACTTTGCCGGTTTTTGAATAGCGAACCATCATAGATCCGCAAAGAGGATACTCGTTTATCGGAAAATCCCTATGCTCGCACCAGGCGATTATTTCTTTTGTACTCAGAACCCTCTTCAATTCATCCGGATTTATAAAATACCACTTTTTGATGGGAGCAGCGCAGTTCTTGCCGTCTCCACACCAAATATCATGCTGAATTACCCAATCCCAAATTTCTACGCATTCTTTTTTTAAAATAAAATTCGGAACATCTTCATCACGCTCTATCTGATAGCAATAACTCCATTGGGCATCTGAATAAGAATAAATTGTAACAGAATCCGGAGTTTTGAAATTCACTTCAAACGTATCGACAAACATTCCGGTGAAAATTCCTGCGGCTCCCTGAATGTTGTAAACCGGTTCTATACGGACATCTGTTCCGCCTAAAAATGTTTCTTCAAATTTGAAATATTCCGGCGTGGCTGCGTAAAAAAGCAAATTTACATTTCCAAATGCCGGCGTGTTTATTCCCATAATAGGAATGCTGTCTATCACTTTATTAATGTTTCCTGTTTGCTGATTTTTTATTCCGCCATACAGCAATCTTCTATCGCCAAAAAAAGCATGGTCGGAAGTGTCGGGCTTTCTGAATTGCTCCAGCAGCATATCAATGGAATTTTCGCCCCAGTAAATGCCATCGTTATAAATCATTGAAACCAACACTCCGCCAACATCATCGCCGTATTCTGGAATAAAAAAATTGGCTTGCAAATCCATAGGCGGCGGCAAATATAAAATTGTATCTCCGGAACTAAACGGCTGCCTTTTCAAATCATAGGCTCTTGCTATTTTAAAATGCTTGGGGATGTAAGTTTTTGCGCTAAATTCGCTGGACACTCTTTTGCCGGCGCTATCCCATGTTATTTCTCCTTTCAATTCATAATTCTTGCCTGCTTCCGCAAGCAAGTCGCTAGGCCCAGTAAAGCAATTGGGATTTTTGGCATAACCGCTGGAATGCGGAGTCAAAAAAAATGATGTGTCCTTGCCGCTAAACGAACCCGATATTTTAATATCTGCGGATTCATAAAACGCAAAGCCGTGCATGCGGGTTTCCGTTAGCATATACAATTTGTCCAAGCACACATTTTCCACAGGCCGCCCGGAAACAATATAAGCGTAAACCCATATCCCCTGATAGTTTTCCGGGTTTTCCGGCCAATAGCTCCAAGGCCCCTGGCACGAGAGGAAGAGCAAAAAGAGCAACGGAATTTTGGTTTTCATAACCTAAGACTTGTAATTTACTAAATTTAATCGCCCCAATCCGCTATTTTAAAGCATTTTCGCCGTTTTGCCTTTGGAGCCGTTCAAAATGCGGGTTTCAAAGTGTTCAAACTGTGCAAGCTCGCATAGGTAATAATAGACATTTTGCTCATTTTGCGTTAAGTTTATGTGTAATTCCTGCGTAATCGCTCATAGCTCCGCTGCAGCCTCCCGCCTTAAGCCGGCAAACGCCATTAGAGCAAACCAGCATTTGTATTCTTCGCCTGGCACGGCAGCGATTATCTTTTCGCATTCATCCACGGTCCAGAACGCCCTAGGCACGGCCTTGGGCTTTGCCACCACTATTTTCTTGAACGGATTCTTTCCGCTGATGTTGCAATGCTCCGCAATCCAATCGTAGAATTGCCGTAACATGATTACTTTGTTTTTCGCTGTGTTCGCAGCGGAATCGGCAAATGCAGAATGGGCGAATTCAAGGCAGGCCGCATGCGTCATTTTCAAACAGAAAAAGCCTCCATCGGAGGCTTGTATTGCATTTTGCAATAATTTTCTATATTATAACATATGAGTCCGAAGTTTACAAAACATGGCGAACAAAGAGCTAACGAAAGAGGCATAACGCCGGAGCAAAT
>Ga0181987_10690_pt1 | contig 17750 bp, 19 predicted proteins | sample TergutCo191P1_FD_120224 | JGI IMG/M metagenome (GOLD analysis project Ga0181987, IMG submission 120224)
AGAATGCCGATGATCACTATTACAACCATCAGCTCGATTAGGGTGAAACCCTTCTTTAATTGAGTAGACATAACGTCCTCCTGTTTTTAAACACGCCTACTCTTTTACAACGATTTTCGGCATTCTCGTGTAACATTTAAAGGTTCCTTTAAATGTTACACTTTACCCCCTTTTTTAAATCATGCAAAAGTGCGTAAAAACATAAAAATGCATCAAAAATCACACAAAAATGACAAAAAGTTGACAAAAATGACGAAAAAATGATGAAAATGCAAAAAAAATGGTCACACTTGAAAAAAATAATGTATATTATGAGTGTAACATTTAAAGGAACCTTTAATTGTTACACTTTTATAAAGTGTGGAATTTTCTATATTTCTTCTTAAACAAAAGGAGGCAATTATGGCTATGGCAATTCATCCGGTACCCGTCCTGGAAGGGCAGGCTGCGATAGATTTCGCAAAAAAGATCGAATATAACGAAAAGTATGCCGTTGGGAAGTACTATTCCCAAGAAAGTCACGAAACAATGATGGAAATCGTAAAGAAAGCCGAATGGTAAGCCTTAAATGTTGTAAGTTGCACAGATATAACGCTGATATTGCTTCTGCGTTTGAAAAATTTGATTGCGAAAATGAAGATATAAATAAGTTCTTCTGTGAAGATAGTGACTATCTCAAATATGAAGATCAAATGATGACAAAAAGCTATTGCTTCACTTATGAAAATGACATAGTCTGCATTTTCACAATATCCAACGACTCTATAAAAAAGAATGCTTTTCAAGGCGCAAAAGATGACAAGACAAGGATGATGGGACGCTTCCCGGAAGGAAAAGAAAATATTCAAAGTTATCCTGCTGTGCTTATCGGAAGATTTGGAGCAAATGTAAAATACAGAAGACAAAACAAAGACGAAATAGGAATTGGAACTCAGGCAATGAAATTCATAAAACAATGGATAGCAAGCGAAACCAACAAAACAGGCTGTAGATTTCTCATCGTGGATGCTTACAACGAAGCCGGTGTGATAAAATTTTATAAGGAACACAACAATTTTGAATTCCTGATAGAAGACGAAACACTCGAATTGAATATGTTTAGAGGAAATAGGAAAGAGATTACAAGGCTAGAAACCCGAAAGATGTTTTTTGACCTTATTACAATCAAAAGTACGAAGAATTTATGAAGGTAAAAGTGAATCTACGTTCCCAATTTCCAGCCATGTCCAATGCATTGGCGTTTCTGGACTCCGCAGCTACTACGCAAAAACCGCTTTGCGTAATTGAGGCGATGAACGAGTTTTACAAAACACACTACTCCTCCGTGAAAAGAGGAGCTTACTCTATCTCCGCAAAGACCACGCAAAAATTTGAAGAAGCTCGTGCGAAAATCGCAAAGTTCATAGACGCTCCTAGCGAGAATACCATAATTTTTACGAGAGGAACAACAGAGAGCATAAACCTTGCAGCGCACACCTGCATTAAACCCGGCGACGAAGTTCTGCTCACTGTTTTGGAACACCACGCAAACATAGTTCCGTGGCAAATAGCAGGCGCAAAAATAAAAGCGCTCCCATGCGACGACAACGGCGATTTGCAAATCTCGGAGCTGCAAAGCTTGCTCAGCACAGAAACAAAAATAGTCGCACTCGCCCATACTGCGAACAGCATAGGCACAATAAACCCTTTGCATGAAATTATACCCCTGGTACGCAAGCTTGCACCCCAAGCTAAAATACTTATAGACGCCGCTCAGGGTGCGGCGCACTCAAAAATTTCCGTAACTGAATTGGACTGCGACTTTTTGGCTTTCAGCGGGCACAAAATTTACGGACCTACAGGGGTAGGCATCCTTTATGGCAAAAGCGAAGCTTTGGAAGCCATGCCTCCATGGCAAGGTGGCGGCGAAATGATAGACCGGGTTAGCTTTGAAGGTACCACTTTTGCCGCCCCTCCCGCACGTTTTGAGGCCGGAACACCGCCAATAGCCGAGGTACTCGGCCTTTCTGCCGCCATAGATTGGGTAAATGAGACCGGAATGGGCAATATTTTGGCCTGCGAAGAGCAAATTACAGCCTATGCCTTGGAAAAACTCTGCGAAATAGACAACCTGCAAATTGTGGGCAGACCTAGGAGGCGAGGGTCTATTGTATCGTTTTTGCTGGGGAAAATACACCCTCACGACGTAGCTCTGATTTTAGACGAGGAGTCCATAGCCGTGCGTGCCGGCCACCACTGTGCACAGCCCGCAATGGAGCGTTTTGGGGTACCTGCCACCCTAAGGGCTAGCTTTGCAGCCTATACCGAGCCTTGGGAAGTGGATAAACTCTGCCGGGCTCTTAAAAGAGCGGTTGGAATTTTTCTATATTAATTCTCTTGGTTTTTATGAAATTTGTCAGTACGCATATTAGCTTAGAAGGATCTTCGGTCTCAATGCAATTGAGCTTTCCAAAAGTCTTGCTGCTTTTCATTAATCTGTTTAAACGGCTGGCACAGCTTGCATTGTTAATTCTGGTTGTAAATGTGTTTGCGTATTGGACCCACAAGCACTTTGTGGACACCGCCCAAGAACAAAGAGTCCAGCTTTATTCAAGGCTTGAAAATTTAAACACGAAAATAGATTCCATAGACGCTAAAATATCCACATCCTATGTCCACGAAGATTTAGTGTATGCAAAATACGGTTTTTCAATACCAGATACCAGCATGCGTAAAATGGGCCTCGGCGGGTTGACTTCTCCGGATAGCGCTCTTGTATGGTCTGTATCGCCAATCAAAAGATTGAAAACCTCCATTACAGACAGGTTTAAGAGAATAGAAGCTAAAATAGACAGGTCCAACAATTCTTATTTAAAGCTACAGTCCTTTATTGAAAACGTGCATGGGGATTTAAAGCACACTCCTTCAATTTTGCCTGTTGCCAACGGCTTTTTGGGTTCGGGGTTTGGCTACCGCACCCATCCGGTGACTAGGGAAGCTAACAAAATGCATTACGGCTTGGACATATCCGCGCCAAAATGGACTACTATTTACGCAACCGCGAACGGAAGAATTGAAACAGTCGCAACCAGTGAAACAATGGGAAGATATGTTGCTATAGACCATGGAAACGGCATCGTAACACGCTATGGTCACATGACCTTGCCTTTCACAAAAGAAGGGCTGATGGTCTCAAGAGGCGATGTCATAGGTTATATCGGAAGCACAGGGCGCTCAACCGGCAACCACGTTCATTACGAGGTGTGGGTCAAAGGTACGCCTGTGAATCCAATTCATTATATATTACCGGATCAATACTCTGTTGAGTAATTGAGAGGCTTATGAACCCATTAATATTGGGAGCGGCTTTGGCCTTGCTCCCTGAGTGCCCGTATTTTTACGAGTTTCTTCCAGACCCTGTGGATGTTCCCGATAACGAAGGTGAATATCTGCTTGTGAAATGGGAGAGAAGCGTTGTTCCTTGGGATAGCATCTATTTGCAGATGGATGAGAACAAGGTTTTTGCCGTTTATGTTCCGCCGGATTCTTTTTTCACGGAACTTCTTTTGCACAGAGGCGCGCCCCAAGCCTGCCCTGTAAAGAGCAACCAGCTTTGCCTGCCTTTGACAGGCTCGGCTCTTCCCAATAGCAGAGCAAGCGTTTGGAATTTGAGCGCCGGAATTTGCCGGGACACAGCGTGGCTGCCATCTCCTAAGGCTGGCCAAGTTATCAGAATGTTTGAGAACGAATCGGATTCTGTTTTCACTTTAGATTCCTTGGTCTCTTTTTATGGAGAAATTCCTCTTTACATTTCCGAGGTCGCGCCTTGCCCGGAAGAAGGAATTCCCGAATGGTTTGAGATAACAAACCGCACGGTTTTGGCTTTTCCGCTAAACGGAATTTCGGATTGCAAGGCTAAAACGCCTTTGAAAACTCTGGATTCTGTAAAGGGCAAAAGCTCTGTTTTGATAACAAAAGACAGCACGGATTTAAGGTTTTTTTTGCAAACGGAAGAAATCCCTATTTACCAGATATCCATCGCTACTTTAAAGAACACAGCCGATACCCTCAGGCTTTGCGCTTATGGTTTGAAGCTGGACTCCGTGATGTGGGGAAAGGCGGTGAACAGGCCGGTGAAATGTCCCGGCACGGAGAGGATAAGCCCAGGGTTTGTGCCACGAATTTCGGATGGACAGTCAAAAGTTTTGCAAATTTCGGAACGGGTTTTGACACGCTCAAAAAAAGGCACTATGCTAAGGGTGCGCATAAATTCGCAAGGAAAGTTTGAGCTTGGATTGATAGACCGAGGCGGAGTAGGCATTTTGAAAAAAAATATCGATTGGCAGGCGAACAGCCCGTGGCTTGAAATTCCGGAGTGGAAACGTTGCCAAAACGGGCCGTGCTTTATTTATTTGAAAGGCGAGGGAGTGAATGAAACGGCTGCTTTTATTGTTCGCCCTTGAGTGTTATGCGTTAACATTGCCATCGTTTGACAATCCTGCTATTTGGAACGTAGCGGAGGCACGGAGAGTTGAAAAGACAAAGGCGATTGTGTTTCGCTATAGCGAGCCTTTTGAGAATTTTCATAATGGAAAAACGGACATTGTCTGGAGCGACGGGCGTTTTTTGGTTGCGGCGGGGTTTGGCGGCGCAGTGCTGGATTCCATTTACAGGGAGCTTGAATTTTCAGGAGATATTGGGTTTAAGCCTTTTGAATTTTTATCATTTAGCATTGGCGAAACGGCGAATATATCTTGGGTTCCGGGGGATGGTTCGTGGCAGGAGCACAGTATTTTGGCTGGGGCGAGTTTTCTTTACAGGGATTGGGGAAAGGTTTATCTGTTGCAAAAGACTCATTTGGTTTCAAAGACTCCGGTTGATTTTTCCGGAATTTTGGGATTTGAGGCGAATTTCAGCGATTTTTATTCGTTTGGCGTGCAGTGGCCGCTGCATATTTACCAGAGTGTGAAGCTTGGTTATTTCAGCATTTACAATTCGTTTGCGTATCCGGGGCCGGTGCTTGGCTTTGGGTTTGGGCTTGGCGTTTCAAGAGCTTCTGTTGGCGTTGGTTATTTGCGGGCCGGGCATCCTGATGGAAACTTAGGGTATGCGGCTAAATTTTTTATATATTAACACGTATGCTCAAATTGAACGCATTCGTAGCAACGCTTTTGACTGCATTTGCCATTCCGGTTAGTGCGCAAAACTTTATTATCACCAATCCCTATGAAGGCGTGGATTTCAGCAAGCAATACAAAGCCGGGCTGCATAACCACAGCACTTACTCAGATGCCGAAGATACAAGGTGGAATATGATTATGGATGCTTACAGAAAAGGTTTTAGCGTTTTCACCTTTAACGATCACAACTATGTAACCCCGGCTTGGGATGAGGAGGGATATGAAGTTGTAAGCAGCAAAACATCCCCAGGCGGTTTTTATTACAAGCGTTGTGAAACATACGTAGAATGTTCTGCTTGGAAAGGAGTAAAAATGCTTACTACTCAAGAAAAACAAGCGATAGAAGCTGGTACGCATGAAGTAGAATTGCAAGGGGCTCAAATATCTTACCGCAAAGCCGGGCAAGGCGGCATGATTGGCTTGTCGTATACCAACGAACAAACTACTTGGTGGGACGACCACATAAATTCCTACTGGGCAGATTTTAACCGCACAACCCAACCCCTTGGGCAAAGAGGCACTGCGAAAACAATATCAGCGGAAGTTGTTTCTAAAGTTCAAGAGCTTGGCGGTGTCACTGTTCTCAATCATCCGGGCAGGGCAACAAAGGCGGTTGACGAAGCATATACCGTAACAGTTGCAAATTCAATATCAAGCAGGCCAGATACAATTAAAAAATATTCGGATATCTTAAAGGCTTATCCCTCTGCGCTTGGCATAGAAATAATCAACAAGCTGGATGGCGAATCCCGCTCAGATAGAATTCTTTGGGATAACTTATTGAAAGACATTATGCCAAGCAGGCAGGTATGCGGCTTTTCCAGCGATGATGCGCACTATGCCGGCGCAATAGGCTACTCTTATGACATATTGCTTATGCCCAGCGGTGCCGAGCTTAATGAGGCCAATGTGAGAACATCTATGGAAAATTGCGCATTTTTGGCTTTTGCCCATGTTGCTCACCGCGAGAATATCAATAAAGGCGTGACTGAAACTCCTCAACCAAATGAAAATATGCTTCAAAAGCCAAGGCCGGAAATCACTGATATAGTAGTAAGCGGCAGCACAATAACAATTGAGGCGAGGTCGGTTATGCCAAATGGCTCTGAGTCTAGCGATCCTGTTACTATTCAATGGATTGCCGGCATTCCCGGGCAGCTTCCGACGGACGGCAATTTAATAGCCGGTGGCAATATAATTCATGAAGGCGCAACGCTTGACCTTGATGCTGTTTCGGGGAAATTTAAAAATTATGTTCGTGCTAATGTTAAGAATAGCAATGGCATAATTTTTGTTCAGCCGTTTGGCATCAAGAAAGCAGGAGAAGTTGAACCAGAGCTTATTTGTGGATTAAAAAGCGGAATCACTAAAGTAGCGGTAGGTACGCAAGATCCTTCAAGAAATAGTACTTGGGAGGTAAAATGCAATAACACAACGCTAACAGCAGCTTCTTCTTCTGGCTTTGAATGGGGAGCAACATTTCCATCTATTGTAGCAGGAAGCCCTGCCGCAAATGCAGGTGTCGCCAGTGTTGAAGTTACAGCAAACTCCGGTGCTGGCGATTGTGCAGGCAAGAAAGCTATTTGCACCGTACCGATTGTCCCTGCATTTGAGTGTGTATTAAAAAACCCGGGAACAACGGGAACGGTAGGGGAGGCAATAAATCCTTCGCAGACTTTTAATGTATATTGCAATAGAAATTCTTCAGGCGGCGCTAGTGCTTCTTCTACAGCTTTAACTAATTATACAGTTGGAGCAACTAGCCCTGGAACATCCAGCGCAACGCCAATAGATCTTACTGCTGTAGGTCCATTGAACGTTACTGTTAGAAGCGCTGGCGCTAATGCGGCAAACTGTCAAAATGAAACAGCTACTTGCCCCGCCATAACCGTCAATGCCTGTACCGAGTATTGGACTGGCACAGCTTGCGTCCCTGTTGTAACATCTTGCCCCGAAACCTACGAGGAGATAATCGACAATGTTTGTGTGGACACAAGAACCGAGGAACAGAAATGCACAGAGTACTGGACTGGCACAGCTTGCGTCCCTGTTGTAACATCTTGCCCCGAAACCTACGAGGAGATAATCGATAATGTTTGTGTGGACACAAGAACCGAGGAACAGAAATGCACAGAGTACTGGACAGGCACGGCTTGCGTACTTGCTGTAACATCTTGCCCCGAAACCTACGAAGAGATAATCGACAATGTTTGTGTGGACACAAGAACCGAGGAACAGAAATGCACAGAGTACTGGACGGGTACGGCTTGCGTACCGGTTGTCTCTTCCTGTGATCTTGAGACAGATATTGTGATAGCCAACGAATGCGTAGCCAGAAACGAAAGCCAGTGCGCAGAGGTATCCGGCATAGAGTGGTACAACGATGCTTGCATGACAGACGCAGACGCAAGAGCGGCAGTGCTAGAAGCAGAAAGACTAGCTTGCAACATAGAGACTTACGACTGGAACCCTGAAGGCGAAACGGCTCTCGAAAGATGCTACCTGAAGCAGCAAATAACATCCATTGGCATAGTGCGGAATTTCACAATTCAAGAATTAATCAAAGCAGAAAATGTTCGCATATATGACTTAAGAGGCAAAAGCGTATCCATTTCCAATATGCCTCAAGGCATATACATTGTGAAAGTAAATGGAAAAACTTTCAAGATTGCGAAATAGCGAAAATATTTCTATATTTCCGAATATGAGATTGTGTATTTTATTCTTGCTAATCGGACTCATTGGAGTTCAGGCGTATGCCGATGAAGAAAGAGAGGCGTTTGAAAAAGAATTGGAGGCGCAACTGGAGGCAGAACGAGTGGCTATTCTTGCGGATTTTGTGAAAAAAATCAGGAAAATGGACGAAACCCAGGTCAAAAACCTTTTGGATTCTCTTAGGGCTAAAGAGATGGAAAGGCGCTCTGTTGTTGCGGCAGCCAAGACAAACGTAAATTTGAGAACTGAGTTTTACTGGACAGGCAACGGAGACGAAACCGGCATAATTTTATTTAAAAAATTGTCTGATGCCGGCTTAAAGATAGGCGGTTGCTATGGCAACGGGTTTAACGTCGCAGCTTCAAAGCCCTCATGCAAAATTGTGCCGACTGCCATGATAAGATGTACTTACACCCCGCAAATAACCATTACAACCTGCGATGGTTCTCTGATAGACATACAGACTTTTGGCCAAACATTTTCCGGCATAAACAAAAATGAGAACGTGGCCAAGCAAAGAATGCTTGAACATTTGCAAAATGCGAGCTTCGCTGTCTGGGTTAACCAGTTGCAGTCTATGAAAAAGTGAAACAAAATGGGTGGAAAGCCTTAATGGATAAAATTTCAATTTTCTGCGATCTTCTAATAGAAGCGAATAAAACCACAAACCTGGTATCAAAAAACGATGAGCAAAAACTGATGGCAAGGCACGTTGCAGATTCGCTAAAATTCGCAGAAATTCTAACTCTCAACTCGGAGCTTTCAACTCTCAACTTAACTTGGGCAGACATAGGCTCGGGTGCAGGCTTCCCTGTGATTCCGCTATGCATCCATTTGCCGCAGATAAAATTTTACGCAATTGAGCCTCGCAAAAAACGATGCGAATTTTTAAATTCGGTGAAACAGAAGCTGGGTTTGCAAAATATTGAAATGATTCAGCGCAGAGCGGAAACTTGCGGGCTTGCGAATATGGATTACGTTTCCTGCCGTGCCGTAGGTTCATTGCAAGAAGATTTTGACCGTGCAAAAAAAATTCTGAAACCGGGCGGCCGTTTTTTAACCGTGAAATCCAAGCGCATAATAGACGAATTGAGGGCAAAAAACGACAAATTGCTGAAAAAAGCCAAAATCTGGGAATACCGCCTGCCGCCGGAAGAGCTGGAATATGCAATGGTGGATATTTCTATATTACCATTATGAGAAAAATTTTTACCTTAGCCGCGGCTTTTGCCCTTTTTGCCTCAGTTCAAGCTTTTGCCATCATTGGCGTTGGCGCCCATTATGTAATGAACACCGGTTCGCTGGATGGTAGCGATAAAATTGCTAAATCGAGCCCGCTGGGAGACATAAAAGTCAAGCAAGAAAGTGCCGATGTTTTAAAAGGCATTGGTTTCAAGCTTTGGATAGATATTCTTCCTTTTGTGGACATAGAAGGAACTTTTAACATAGCAGCTACCAGATATCAAAGCTATTTGGTAATACCCACCATTGGTGAAATACCATTGGAATATGCTCCGGATGCTCCGTATAATCTGGTATTCGATAAAGCATCTCCCATATTCGGAATTGTCAATGGAGATTTGTCCATAACCTATCCTTTTGATTTGCCAGTTATTCGCCCATACATAGGCGCAGGCATAAGCTACTTTGCAAGCATTCCTATAGTTAATGCAGATTTCGCCAGCAAAATACTTACTGATGATCTCATAGGTGGATTGGTTAATCCATCTGGCAATCCAGAAGATGCTGCGGAAGACATAGGGGGAGTTTTATCCAAAACATTGAAAGATGAAAGCTATACAACCGGCATTGGCGGCCATATAATCGCAGGAGTTCGCCTTACAGTCATACCAATAGTAAAGCCTTACGTGAACGGCAAATATTATTTTGGTGGAAACACAAACAGCCAGTTCACACAGGGCTTTGTGCTAGAGCTTGGCGGTGGATTTGCCCTGTAGATGTTCAGCATAACGAGATAGAACAAAAAAGTAATCCGAAAGTCTGTTGATATAAGCCATAACGAAATCGTCTATGGCTATTCCGTTTTCTTTTGCGCTGCACAAAATTCGCTCCGCTCTGCGGCAAACAACTCGGCAAATATGAGCTTCTGCGTTTATTTCATTTTCGCCGGGAATGGTAAATTCTTTTAAGGGCTTAAGCTCAGAATTCATCTTGTCAATTTCGTCTTCCAATTCTTTAATATTGGCCTGGCTTATGCTCGGCATGCCGTTCCACTCCTTGCTGCTGGCAAGAATAGACCCAATATCAAAAAGCGTTTTTTGAATGTTGTTTAAATAGCTCTCTTTGCAAAGAATTTTCAGCTTGCCAGTGAAAGCATTCAGCTCATCTATGGTTCCATAACATTCCAAGCGCAAATGCGACTTTGAAATCCGCTCGCCTCCTATAAGAGAAGTGGAGCCTCCGTCGCCGGTACGAGTGTAAATTTTGGAAAGATACATTTTTGTAAATTAGAAAAATATGTTCCAAATAGCCCTGATTTCCTCTCCCGATAATTTTGCCGGCGAACATGAAATGCTGGAGCAGATGTTTGAAAAAGGCTTGCAAACGCTCTATGCCAGAAAGCCGCAAATGCCAGATGCTCTGCTGGAAAGATGGCTTTTGGGATTTAACTTCAAATGGCATGATAAAATTTTGCCCTGGCCAGGCTCTGCACACAGTTTTGAAGAACTGGAAAAAACAAACTCTGAAATTCGTTTTCTCTCCCCCGTGTTTGATTCAATTTCCAAGCACGGATACAAAGCAAAATACAGCAAAGAGGAACTCAGGGAAGGCATAGCTGCCTGGAAAAAAACACATCAGCAAAAGCTATTTGCGCTTGGCGGCGTTGAAGCAAGCAACATCGCAGAGCTTGCGGAGCTGGGATTCAGCGGAGCCGCCGTGCTAGGCGCTGTGTGGCATAGCTTTGACCCCGTAGGAGCTTGCGAAGAAATTCTCAATCTTCATCAGGGCTGAATTTTTTCTGGTCTGTCAATTCAGCCAATGTATTTCCATGCTTTATGCAATACCAGCAAGAGAGAAAAGAACAAAGACCAGCCATTGAACACGCAATCGGATAGCTAAGGCCAAAACCTTTTGGAGCGCCTGCTATTTGCTCAGGGCTAACCCAGAATAAATACAGGAACACCACAAAACATAAAAACGCCATTGGCAAAAGCAAGTAAATCGCTGATTTTTTCCTGGCTCTCATATAGCAAAGAGAGATGGCAAGGCTTATCACGGCAATCATTTGATTTGTGAGGCTGAAATAATTCCACATAACCACGAAGCCATCCGTTATATTGCTCCAAAACACCATTATCGCGCATATACCCAAAATAGGCAGGCAAAGCAAAAAGCGATCCTCGGAAGATTTCTGCTGAAATTTGAAAATATCCGATATCAGGAGCCTGAGGGTGCGGAGTGCTGCATCTGCGGTTGTGACTGCCAATACAACAACGCTAATTAGGATTATCTCGGCTAAAATAGGATTGGTTACAATGCCCCGTGTAGCTGTTGATATTATTTTAGGCCCGTTGTTTACGCTCAAAAGCTCAGGGTAAAGGCTATAGCCCAAAACTCCAACAGCAGCCCAAATCATGCCTAAAAAGCCTTCTGCAACCATCATGCCATAAAAAGTTTGCCTTCCGTTTTTCTCGTTTGATTCTATGCCGGCTGTAATAGGGTTTTGCAAACTGTGAAAACCGCTTATTATTCCGCAAGCTATTGTTACAAACAACATTGGCAAAATAGGCTGATGCTGCGGATGCTGCATAAAATTGGAAGCGAAATCTTTTACGTTAAATTCAGGGAGCTTGTCCAGATAGCCTGCGCCAAAAAACAAAATGGATACGGTGGAGATGATTAAAATAACTCCGAATAGATAGCTAATTTTAGATGTAAAAGAGCTTATGGGGAAAAAAGAACTAAGCGTGTAATATAAAAACAGTATGAAAATCCAAAGAATGAAGGGGTTTTCAATGCTTATAAAATCCGAAAAATTCATAATTTTGTTTGAATTTAAAATTCCGGCGCACACATTGGTAAAAGAAGTTGCCAGGGCAAACAGGGCTATTACCACAAAGGTAGTTGCCAGAACAGCAAGCTTGGGGCTTAAAAATTTCTTTGATACAGTCAAAAAGGTGCCGGCTTTGTTTCTGATGGAGACCATTCCTGAAAAATAATCTTTAACCGCGCCGCCTAAAATGTTTCCTATCGGGATAATCAAAAATACTATAGGTCCAAACTTAGCCCCTAATATAACTCCAACTACCGGGCCAGCGCCTGCTATGTGCAGAAAATGCAGCAACAAGCAGCTTTTGTGTGAAAGGGCTTGTTTGTCATCATAGATGTCGTTGACTTTAACCGCTGGGGTAGCACGATTGGGATCCGGTTTAAACTGGCTTTCAATAAACCGGCCGTAAGTAAGGTATCCCACAAGAAGAATGCTTAAACCAATAAAAAATGTTATCATGAATAATAATATAGTAAATGATTAACTCGGACATCATGGCTAGTGGAGAGTTGAGAGTGGAGAGTGGAGAGTGAAAAAACTTGAAAAATGTTGTTTTTAACGAATTTAAGCGTTACATGCTAAAAATAACTCTCAACTCTCAATTCTCAACTCTCAACTAAGAAAAGTTAATCAGGGTTTAGTATAGAGAAATACAGCTCTTTGAAATCTTCTATCCAGAGCGGGTCTTGGGAATAAATCAACTGCAATGCGTCGCTAAAGGCCTTTTCGTTGTTATAAGGGCCGGTGTCTCCAACCGTATTGCCATTCAGGGGTGCAAAATCTTGTGCCCTTGCGGAAGATGCGCAACTGGCGCGGCGAATTTTCAGCAACCTTTCTATGTAGGCTATTTGCAGGGATTCCAGTTCTTTTAGCGTTTTTGCCTTGCTTGCGCTTTTCAGAATATATTGCTTTTCCAATTCCGGAATGCGGCGAGTTTCTGAGGCAAGCTTGGTTTGCAGGTTATTGCGCGTTATTTCTATTATCGGATTTTTTGCTTGAATTTTTTTTACGGCAGCAGAGGTGTTTTCTGCTGGTTTTTCTGCGAGCGAGTTTAGCCTCTTTTGCAATAGCTCCGCTTCTTCGCTCAAATTAGCGCTTTTGAAAAAAGCGATTTTTTCCTGCAAGCTTTTTGCCAAAGATTCGCTGTAAACACTCATTTATTCACAAATTCCGTTAAAATTTCCTGAAGGCGAAGCGAGTTGGCGTTCATGGCTTCTGCGGCGCTTTCCTGAACTTTCACAAATGATTCTTCGAATTTTTGCATGAATTCCTTTTGCGTATTCAATTCCTTTTCACTGTTTGGAATTTGAGCAAGCATCTTGTCTATTGCCTTGTGGAAGGCCTCCAGGCCGCTTTGGAATTCGGCTTGGTTCACCCGCATAAGAGCAGAGGTTTCTTGCAACGCTTTTATCAAGTCGCTTTGCGCAAACGCCACATTTTCCTTGTCTTGCAGGCTGTTGATTGCTGCTATAACAGGGTTTAAGTCCAAAACAACTTCTTTTGCCGGAGGAATCTCTATTTTTGGGAATTCAATTTTTGGGAATTCGATTTTTTGTGGTTGCAAAGGCTCCGGAATGCGAATGTTGTTGACAGCTTCCACAACAGGGTTCAAATCCAAAACAACTTCCTTTGCCGGGGGAATCTCGATTTTCGGAAATTCAACTTTCGGGAATTCGATTTTCTGTGGCTTTGGAGGCTCCGGAATGTGCAGGTTTTTAAGCGCGCTGAGAATTTTGCGTTGCGTGTTCAAAATAGCGGCGAGCGCGACCAGCGCGAGGAAGGAGAGAATGACTAAAAATAGCTCCATATTTATCCCAAGGGTAACAAGTTTTGCCTGCTTCTGAAACCCCTTGCGTACAAAGCCCATTTTTTGGAATAGAACCTGCACAGGTTAGAAGAGATTTTAGACACATGGCGAAAAACTTTTGAAAAATAGAAATTTAAAATAAAATTGCAATCATCATTTTCCATTATCGTTTCCAAAAATTCTTTCCTTGCAATGCTAGGCGCAGAATCTTTTTGGTCTTCAAAGAACGCTATTCTTACGTTTTCAAAAAATGTCTCTTCATGGCTTTGAAACGAACTTTCCAAGCTTGGAAGTATTTTTGAATAAGAATCGCTTAGGCAATTCTTGTGCCAAGTTTTGCGAATGGTCTCTTGCAAGAATTCTGCGCGGCTGTTTAAGGTGACAACATATTTTTGAGCATCGCCAACCATTAAGTGAACTGTGCCCAGATAGAGGTCTTTTGCCCGTTTTTCACGTTCTTTTGAATTTTTGATTTTCTTTATGGCTTCTGCGCCTGCTGCGACTGCCTGCGCCGTGCCTTCTATTTCAAATCTTTGCTGCCACTTGGCATGCCATTCATAAAGCCTCTCCGAAAATTTATGCTCAATTTCCGAGAATCCTTCGCAAGCCATAAGCCACGCCGTCTGGCTCTGCGAAATATTTTCGCTATGCGGAAAACTTTCCGGATGCTCCGACGTCCAGCTCAAATGCTCGGAAAGAACAATAACCAGAGCCGGATCCATGCCTCTCGAAAGCTCTGCGTAAGCTTCAATCATTATTTGTTTATGCCCAGCAGCTTATCTATGTCAGTTCTAACGTCTTTCAGGCCATCGCCATCTGTATTTGTGTAACGGGTAACTTTTCCGTCAGCGGAAATCAGGTAAAGCCTTGGGACGTAGCCATCGCCGTATTTGTTGCCGAATCCTTGGTCGGCGTCTTGAAAGAATGGAATAGAAGCGTTATGCTCTTCCATGAACATCATAATATCTCTTTTGCCAACGCTGCCAACTGAAACTGCAATGCCGGTCAAGCCTTTTTGCTCGTATTCCTTAGCGACTTGCTGAAACCCGTTGTAGCCTTTTTTGCAGTGCGGGCAGTGCGGGCTAAAGTAGTATATCATCAGCGGCCGTGAGCTGAACACAGAAAAAGGCATATTGGCATCCTTTATGCCGGTTAGCTTAATGCTGAAATCCATCAGCATCGGTTTGCCTGTGGAGTCTGCCATAGGAGTTGGTATTGGCTTTGCATCAGGAAGCAATTGCGCAAAGGCATTGCCAAATGCGCAAAAAAGAGCTAAAAATAAAAGTGTAGCACGCATAATTGTGTAAATATAGAAACTTTTAATAAATACGCTTTCACAAATGCCTTTATGTCTCCGTTCAGCACGGCTTCCGTGTTCGATGTTTCGTGCCCTGTCCTGGTGTCCTTTACTCTGCGGTCGTCCAGCACATATGAGCGAATCTGGCTTCCCCATTCTATTTTGCGTTTTTCTGCGGCGCGCTCGTTTCGCTTTGCTTCTTCCTCATCCTTGTAATACTGGACAAGCTCGGCCCTTAGCATTTTCATGGCGGTTTCGCGGTTCTGAATTTGGCTGCGTTCAGTTTGGCAGCTAACCACTATGCCTGTTGGAGTGTGGGTTATGCGCACGGCAGAATCGGTTTTGTTTATGTATTGGCCGCCGGCTCCGCTTGAGCGATACGTGTCCACTCGCAAATCGGCGGGGTTTATTTCAACATCGGTGTTTTCGTAAATTGGAGTCATGTAAACAGCGGCAAAGCTCGTGTGCCTGCGGGCGTTTGCGTCAAATGGGCTGATTCGCACAAGGCGGTGAACTCCTATTTCGGAACGGAGCATGCCATAGCTGTAAGGCGCCGGAAGCTCAAGGGTGCAGCCTTTTATGCCGGCGGTATCGCCTTCCTGAACATCCAAAACCTTGAACTCAATGCCTTCGTTTTCAAAATACATGGTGTACATTCTGAGCAGCATTTGAGTCCAGTCCTGAGACTCGGTGCCTCCGGCTCCGGAATTTATGGAAAACAGGGCGGGAGCTGCGTCATCCGGCCCGTTCAGCATTTTTCTAAGCTCCATTTCGGAAATTTTCGCATCCAGCGCTGCAACATCCCTTTCTATGCTTGCAGAAAGCTCACGGTCATCTTCGCTTTTTGAAAGTTCGTATAACTCTCCGAGGTCATCGCATTGCTTGGAAACATTTTCCCAGTTTGAAATCATGTCTCTAATGGAGGCAGCCCTTTTCAGCAAAGCCTGTGCTTTGTCGGCGTTGCTCCATAAGTCAGGATCTCCTGTTTGCTTTTCTAAAACGGCAAGTTCTTCTGCCAGAACTTCCAAGTCAAAGATACCCCCGGAGCTTGTCTATTCGCTCGCGGATTGAAATTAAGCCGGTATGTGTTGTGTTGAGCATACTGAAATATAGGAAATTCTATAATTCTCAGAATAAATTTAGATGCGTTTGCCCTAGCTCAAGAGCCATTTCCAAATAGGGATAACCTCAATTTTATGATTGCCAGCCTTTAAAATCCTTTCCTCGCTGCTTGTGATAATCTGCATTTTTTTGCATTCAAGTATTTTTGACACTTTCTGCAAAGCATTAAGCTCCCTATCCAAAGTGTCGGTGTTGCTTAAATTGTAACACACTTGGATGGCGGTTGAGGCTTCCGGTACATAAAAATCCACTTCAATATCCTTGTTATAAAAAAATACGCTGTCGCTGCGGCCATATTTTCGGAGCAGATTTACCGCAACCAGATTTTCAAGCAAAGAAGTTGCGCCGTCCAGCAAAAAAAGATTCAATATGCCATTATCCATGTAATAATATTTTGGGTTGCTCTCCTTTTCAACGATTTTTCCTGCAATGTTTTGAATAGGGGTAATCAACCAAGCGTCTTTGGCGTATTCAATGTAATTGATTATGGTATTTGTGCTGACTTTCACGCCTGCGGAAGAAACTATGTTTGCTACCCTGTTGTAGGAAACAGGCTGTTTAACGCTTTCCGCCAGTTTTTTAAACAGAATGCGAAGAGCGAGCAAGTTGTCTATTGAATGCCTTGCAGCTATGTCTCCAAGGTATATTTTTTGATAAATGCCAAGCAAATAATCTCTCTTGGAAGAAAACATCAAATTTTCGGGCAAGCCTCCAAATTGAAAATAATCATTGAATTTTCCCAGCACCTTTGCCTTGCCATGCGTGGAAAAAAGGGATTTACCGGAAAAATCCGTGCCGCTTGCGCTTAAATATTCTTTGAAATTGTAAGGATAAACATCAACGGCAATATACCTGCCGCCGAGTGTTGTTTGAATGTCCTTGCTCAGCATTTTGGCATTGCTTCCTGTTATGTAAACACGATGCTTTGTGTCTGCAAGCCTTCGCGCAAATTTTTCCCAGCCTTTTATGTTCTGTATTTCATCGAGAAACAAAATAGGCTTCACGCCATGCATTTCCAAATGAGTTTCAAGCAGCAAATTCAAATCGCCGGAATCCATGCCAGACAGCCGCTCATCTTCGAAGTTCACATATAGCATATCACGTGGCTTCAAACCCTTGGCAAGCAGCTCTTGCATTTTTTGATAAAGCAAATAAGATTTCCCGGCTCTTCGCATTCCTGCAAAAACATAATTTCCGGCCTCTTCAAAACGAAAATTCCGGGGATTGACCCTGTAATTCGGAATTTCCGCCATATTATCGGCAATAACCGTTTTTAATACTGTTCTGTCCATAGAATAAAAATATAGTAATTTTATTCTGTTGATAGAATGGTATTTGCCGCAAATTTTGGGCAAGAAATGGTTACGGTAAATTTTTAAGGGTCACTAGCGGAATTTTCTATATTTAAAGTATGTTGGAAAAAGGGGATTCATTATGAGAAAGGCTATATTTTTAGTTCTCTGTTCAATTTTTTCGGTTTTTGCGCAACAAGAGCCGCAAGAGCAGCAATTTCCATCGCCGCTGCTAGAGCCTGCCTATCCTCCTCAGGAGCATTTGCCTGCACCACAAGCTCAACCACAAAATGAACCGCAAAATGAACCACAAACTCAACTACAAGCTCAACCGCAGCAGAATCAG